>Ga0179593_1716254_pt1 | contig 15808 bp, 18 predicted proteins | sample CZODoug2_1_08_16_FD_185931 | JGI IMG/M metagenome (GOLD analysis project Ga0179593, IMG submission 185931) | Vadose zone soil fungal communities from Angelo Coast Range Reserve, California, USA - CZODoug2_1_08_16fungal (PacBio error correction) | ecosystem: Environmental > Terrestrial > Soil >... | reverse complement strand
CAGAACATAGAACGTGATCAGACTTGGGCACGAACGCTTACTTTCTTTTCCTTATTTTTCTCGGTTCGTATGATGCGGGACCCATCTGATCCTATGTTGACGATGATTCTTCGCAAGTGGGGATCTTTTTTTTGCTGTTGCTTTTCCTTCACTGATCCCTCCTCTTTCCCTTTCACCGCGCTCAATTGAATCCCTCTGGTGGGTTCGTGGTTTTTTTCTTCTCCTATCCCGGCTTCCTTCGTCTTTGGATTTCTGCTGCAGCTGCGCGACCTGTTTTCTTTCGGTACGGGGTGATTTGTTTTGATGGCGAACCGCTGGGCCTCTCCCCCCTGTAATGCTCAATCCTTCAGGCTGAGAACGGCATTCCCATTCCCCCTTTCTTTTTCCGAGCAGGCCTTCTCTCTGTGGCGGAATCATGCCAGTGGAGCTGCTCTGTGTCCCTGCGGTGACGGGCTTTTTTTCCCGGCTATGGGCCCACTTGGAACGGCATTCTCCCGGGCATGAGTTTTCTATCCTCCTCATCTCGGGCGCGAAGGTTATTCCGGCTCTGATAGGGCGCTCTCTCGGCGATTCCTTTTTCCCGTGATCGGCTCCTTTGCTGTCTGGTTATATCGGCTTTTGGTTCGATCCTGCCACTTTTCTTTATCAGCATTCCTTCTGTTTTTTGATAGCCATGGCGGCGGGCTTTTCCTTTCTTTCCCCGATCTTTTCTTTTCCTGGCTGTGTTCTCCGCGAAAGGCGGCATCTCTTCCCGCGTCCGCTTTCTATCGAGACCCGCCCTTTTGTGACCGTTTTTCTGAAGCGAGCTTTTTTTTTCGGCGGGAGCCTATTGCCGAACCGACCCTTCTTTTGGAATTCCTTCCCCTCCTTGCTTTCTTCTGATCGGTTCTTCATGGATTCGGGCCCTTCGCCGACGAAGGAATGGGGGATTTCTTTCCTCCTTCCTCGCCATAATCATTATCACCTTCCCCCTTATGGGTTTTTCTCCGATCTCTTTTTCATTGCTCAACCTGTTCCAGGCTTCGCAGTAATAGGACTCACGTTTCCTCCTTTTCCCCCACTGAGCGAGTCCAGACACTTTTTCGCGGTTCCTCCTTAGCCTAACTTCTCCTTTGAGGGATGGTCTCAGATCGTCGATGCTACTTTGTATCGCTTTCTTCGCCTGGTCAGGTCTTTCCTTTTCCCCTTCTACCATAGAAGATGCCCTTCTTCCCCCCCTTCAATCAGAGCCTTCCCCCTTTTTCTCCATTTCTGTTAAAGGGCCAGGCTTTGACCGGAAGTCCCTCTGCCTCGTCCACTTCTTTTTCCCCGCAATAGAATTCGTTCCTCCGTAATCAGACGACTCCCCTTTCCCCCTCTGTACTTTTTCTCGATAGCAGAAACGTTCTTGAGCATCAGCGGCGCTCCCCGGAGACGTGCTCCGCAGAATGGCTCTTGCACTGGGAGTCCCTTCCGTTCCTGCGGCGCTATTTTCCATCAGCTGTAAGGCTTCCCAGCAGCAGCAGATGCTCCTCCCTCGGGAATGAGATCCCCTTCTGTGCGGGGACTCTCCCCTGCCTAAGTAAAGCCCAGCCCTCTTTTGCTTAACTAAGTGGATGAGGATAGGCCTTCTTTTTACGTACCCCCCCTGATATAGAAGATCGCCCCGGATCGGTGTAGTAAGGGAGGAGGAGACGATATTCCCCTCCTCTTTTCGGAGGAAGAGATTCAGCAGAACTACTCTTTTGGGGACCCCCCAGTTTCGAATTCCGCGCCCGCTGAGGCTTCTCCTGGTTTTCCTTTCTTAGCACCGAGCTGCGCTTTGCGACACGAACGTCCTCCTAACCGAGTCCTCCCCTCCCGGTCGTCGTTTTTGCCTTGAGTAAGGAGAGTTGTTTTCAACTCTTCGAACGAGAAGTGTTTTCTCTTCGAGTTCTTTTTTTGCGTAGTCCCGAAAGCGGAAGGGGAGGGACTATCTCGCGGCTAGACACAGTTTCCCCGTTCGCTACGGCTCTTTTTTCTGCTTCCTTCACCGATTTCTCCCTTCACCTTTATCCTACTAAGTTGTTTTGTTGTTGAGATCTTTTTTTTTCCATTCTCCAGGAAGCCCCTCTTTCCGCTGCCTCCGACCTTCTTTTCCGAGCGTTCTCTCCAGGCCGAGCTTTCCTGCCGCGATATTTTAGCCTAGAGGGGCAACTTCCCCAGGCCTTTCAGGAGAAGCCCACAGACTTATCATCTTTAGAGATGATGCCTTTTCTGAGATTTTTCCCTTATGTTCGAATATAGCTTTTTTTTGAGCCCAAAAAAGACCTTGCAGTTATGTTATTTCTCATTGAGCAGAGCGCGCGAATTTTAAATCCTCTCTCCGGGATTAGGGCTGATCCCCCCCTTTCTCTTGGGCGCGCTTGGGAAGACCGCTTTAGCGTATTTCCACCTTTTTTTACATGACGCGATCCGTTTCCCCTGATATGCGATAGCAGATCATATGTGACGTAGAGCATTTCGGCCTCCTCCCCTTCCTGATAGAGGATATTTTCTCCTGTTCGTGAATCGACTGTGGTCCCTTCCTCCTTCCCCTTCCTTGATAGCATCCATCGCCATGTCGATGCAGCAGATGCGCTGCTTTCTTCCTCCGTTTTGAAGCGCCGCCTTAATTGCGCTGTCGTAACGGTACTTAGTGCCTTCAGACAATGCTCTGAGCGCTCTCCGAGGCTGCCGGCGGTGTATGAGGCCCCTCCCTGTTTCTGGCGAGCTTCTTTGATCCGGTCTTTCTTTTCTTAGTAGCCTGGGCACGAAGGATGCGGTCGCGATTCCGCTTTTTCTTTTGCCGGACGGGACATGCCTGTCATCCTGCCTTGAACATTTTTTCCTTAAGGCCGGTTTTTCTCCCCGAGAAGCTGCAGGTCTGTGGTCGAGCAAAAGCCGGCTCGCGCCCAGTCCCTTTCAGCCCGGCTTCTCGCAGAAGTTTCTTCTTCGCGACCCCCTCGACGGCTTCGAAGATAGGCCGCGCACCCCCCCCCATTTCCCTTTCCAGCTCATTGGTCCCCACGGTTGCGGGCATCTCTCTTCTCCTCGGTTCCCCTTTTTTAGTCACAGCTGCGAGCGAACAGGCCGGCCCAGTAGTTTTTATCTGTTCATGATGAGCGCGGGTTCCCTTCTCCATAAGCCCCCCCCTTTCTGCTCCCCCCAGCCGAGGAAATTTCTTTTTAGGCCGATTCAAGACCTTTGCCATCTTCCGCTTCCCTCTTTTTCCATTACACACCTCTCCGGGTGCTTTTTCCATAGATACCTCCCCCCCTCCCCCGGCGCGACTCCGCGAATTTATTTCGCCCCCCAGTTCGCGGGTTTCTCTCCGATCTTCCTTTTCCTGCCTTCTTGCGTGCCGTGCGCTGAGCCAGCGCCACGAAAAGCCGACAAGGATCGTTGCCTTTTTCCACGAAGCGCCTTCTCTCAGCACAGCACCCTTCCTTCTCTTCAGGAGCCCCCTTCCCTTTCGGCACGAGTGTATCGAACACTCGATCTCTCTAGAGCAAGCCTAGTCTCTTTTCCGATCACTTTTTTCCGGGTGTCGGAAAAAAGCCGCTGCTCCTATCTTTTCTGAAGACGTTACGCGCCGAGCTTTTCCCCTCTTCCCTCCGGGATGCGCCCCCCCCTTTGCCTCCGGAGCAAGTCTTCCCCCAGAAAGGGCCGTCACCCCCCCTCCCCAGAGCTGGAATAGTTTGGACACGAGGTCGTTCGCCACAGTGAACCGAGCCGTGGCGCCGGTTTCCCCTATTTTTGAGGTTCCTTCTTGGGCATGCGTCTCAGCATTCTTCTTTAGGACGAGGCGAGTCGGCCAGGTTCGCAAAAACTCTCAATTCTCTCCCCCTCCTCTAAAGGAAGGTCGCCTCAGTTTCATCTGCATACACCAGCAGGCCGTTTTTCTAAAACTTTTCCTTTCCCCCCCCCCTCCGCCCCCCCCTCTTTCTGGCAAGTTGAGCGCGTGACGTTCTTCCTGGCAGAGCATGGGCAACCCCTCCCCCTCCGGCTCAAGCCTTCCTATGAGAACGCTTCCCCTCCCACGATCAGATTGTCCAGCAGCATTTCCGCATAGGACGCCACACGATGGACGCTTTCAGTTTCTTTCCAGGTTCTTTTTTCACGTAGAGGTATGATCGACATTCCCTCCCCTCCCCACCCTTTAGAGAGCTTTTCCTCTTTTTTTTTTAGAATAAGTGAGGGCCACGACCCCTTTTTTCACTGACTTCGCCATTCGTGAGGCGGTCTCTTGTGGTATGATGCTTTTCCCTATCTGCTTATGGCGAGATCAATGGTTTAGCCTCGTCTCGTGTGTTGAGCATGTTTCACATGCACTGATCCCTCCCCCCCGCCGCTCAACATGCCTATTTTTCGGAGTCGTGGTGGTGGAGAAGGTCTCCTGTCACGTTCTTCTTTCCCGGTTCTCTTCATTTTCGGTGATCGAAGGTACGGTTCTGATTCACTGAGTCTATGTCTGGCGAACCTGCTTTCCCTTCTTTTTGACTCCTTTTTCCTCCTTTTTTACTTTTTTCCCTCTACCGTTACCCCGCGTTCCTTAGCCGGCCCGGCCGGTTAAATGTTTGCCGACGCCGTGGTCTTCTTATTTCCTTTTTTCTTTCCACATCTCGTGGTCGCGGTGCCTTTTTTTTCCTACGGATATGGCCCCTTCTTTATTCTCCACTTTCCCTTCTTTTTTCATCGACCAGCTTTCTGTTTTTCCGTCTCGCCGCATCGTCTATGCGCGCAGAGATCATTGATTACGTTTGATCGGCGAGAGACTCGTATTTTTCTGTGCTCTCTAGGCGGTTCGGTGGAAGCTTTCTCTTCCTTTTCCCTCAGCATTCCCTTTTTCTGGAGCTGATACGCATGCCCCGTCTGTTCTTTAGCAGCCTTGTCACCCCTGATTCTAGGTCGTTTTTTTGTTCGGCTCTCCTTTTCAAGGAATCGCTCGACTCTTCGACGCGATAGAGACCCCTCCTCTATGTGACCTCGACTGCGCGGAGAGCGTTTTTTGTGTGTGTTTTTTTCTTGAAGAAAACCTCCCTATGCTGTGATGGTGGACTCGCGACTGCGCGGGCCTTATTCTTCTTTACTTCTAGATGGGATTCCTTCTTTCTTCAGCGGCCGCCTTCTCATGGGGGTTTTTTCTTACGCTCGCTCATCACCTCTCACCCCGAGAACGTTGGGCCGGTGGCTTTTGATCCGGGATCATTTTTTTGAATGGATTCCCCCCCGCATCTCCTCCTCCCCGTGATTTTTTTCCCACAAATTCTCTTCCCCAGAAAATCCCCAATGGTCGAGTCGAGGCCTGCTCTTCTACCGGTCTCTCTGGCTGGTAGCGTTGAAGTTTCTCTTTTTTTCTCCCCTCGGGGCGAAGTTCGGCCATGGTAGGCGAGTCAGCTGTTCCCCCGACCCCCCCCTCCTTTTCGGATACCGCCATCCTTCCTCCGTTTCGATTCTTGTTCACGTTTTCCCCCAGGCATGTACCGTGCCTTTTTGACAGCTAAGCGGGAACCGCTCCTTTAGTTGCCCCTCTTCCTCCGGAGATCAATCCTATCAGAGGTGAGAGCAGTCCTTTCTTGAGCCCTTCCCGTAAAGCACGTCTCTTTCGCGCTAGCATGGCTGATCCTGGCATTAGCCCTGAATTCATGCGGCCATTCCACATCAGTTTTTTTTCACTTTTTTTTCAAGCCAGGGGAGCTGGACTTGATCCCGATCTTTATGGTGATGGACGAGAAGACCACATTCCCCTCCCCCCTAAAAGGAGCAGTTCCCTTTCTTATCTAATCAATTCGTTATCGGCCTTTTCGTCCCAATATATGGCTCGCAGATAGACAGACCGATCGGCGATTTGCGGGCTCCTGTAGCATAAGCGTCTTCTCGGTCTCTTCCTTATCAAATATAAACAGGGTTTATTTTAGAGGAAACCATCGAGCGGTATGTCCTTTCCAGTGCGTTTTCTTTTTCGACAGATTTCCCCGGTATTTCCCCACTTAGCACCTCCCCCCGCTGTGAGTATGCTCACGCCTCCCGCAGCAGCTCCCGCAGATTAGAGGTCTTTTCTTGCCAGTTTGGAGAGAACATTTTGCCATCGAATTTTTCTCTTGAAGGAAAGTCATTCTCGGTCCTGGACTTTGCGATCCTCCCCCGGTCAGCGGTTCTTCCGGCAGAGGTCCGGCGGCTTCCCTGTCAACGATGTCTTCCTCTATCTCGTTCCCTGTTGTTGTTTTTTTCCTTTCCCCTCGACATAGTTGACTTTCAGGAAAAGCGCGGACCTCGTAGCGAACGTCCCCTGGTCGAGTCTCCCTCTCAGGCCTTTTGTGAATGATTCGATCTCAAGATACCGGAGCGGCACCTTTCCCCCCCAGAGCATTTTATTCTACGGGACCCCCCCCCCCCCCGGAATCCCTCCCCGAGCTGCTGAGGTTTTTGCAGCGTTCGGTCGCATACTCGCAGTCCGTTGCCCGGAAAGGCAGTTCCTTTTCCTTCCCCGAAAGCGCCCTTTTGCGCGCATTTTCCCATCTCGAGCCGGGGATCTCTGCAGATCCTCATGTTTACTTTGGGAGCGAGGGATCCCGCGATTTTTTATTTTCCCCCGCAATACCATGACGCCTATCGGCGATCGACGTAGCATTTTCCGCGATTTCTAGGGAGAAGGACGCTTCTCTTCCTCAAGTCCCCTCTTCGGCCTTTCGTGACTGGCTCAGGGGTCGTGAGGGAAGGTGTCGTGCGTCCAGTCCTTTTTTTTTTTTTTTTTATTTGATTTCTCCCCTTCTCCATGGGCGATGCAGTCCTCTGCTGATGCCGCCGGAAGCGATTGTTTCCCGTCCTCTGCTGTCGGATTTTCCCGCCCAGTTGACATTCTTCCTAGCGCGCTTTTCCGTTGCTTTGACGGCGAAGACGTGGGTGGTGCTCCCTTCGGTCTTCAAAGCGAGATACCCGGTTCGAGCGCGTACGGAGTTTCTGCTGACACTTGCCTTCTCTTTGCTTTCTCCCTCGTTAGCTTGTCGGACGGCTCCGGTACACCGCCCTTTAAAAGAACTGTGCCCTGCCTTCTTTTTCATTCCAGGGCTTTAGCCGAGACTTCTTGCCTCCGCGTCTTTTGCCCCCCCTCTCCAGACCAGGCGACCACTTTTGGCGCGAGTCGAAGCGAAACCGTAGAGACTCCTTCAGCCATCGCTGCGGTAGGCCCTTCCCTCGACCTTTTTTCTTTTCTTTTTTTCTAGATCATTGGTTCCCCCCCGGTGGGGCGGCCTATTTGCGGGGCGAAGTCCTTTGAGGGAACGATCACCTCCTCTCTCTTACAGGCCCGTCCTGTTGGTTTTTGATAATGATTAGCGCGCGTTTTTCTCGCCCCAATCCGCTCTGCGGCAGCATGCCGCTTTTTTCCCCCAGCGATTCTTCCCTTCAGCATAGCCAATCGCGCCTCGCGAATTCCCCAGCAGCACTTGTCTCTTGCAATAGATACCCCCTCCACAAACGCCCTTTCTTGCAGTACTTCAGTTCACCTTGGTCCGATCTAGATCGCCGAGTTATCTCTCCCGCGTCGAGCTATTCTCCCTTAAAAGCGCCCCTTTTCCCCGACCAGAGAGGTTTTTTTTTCCCGCAGAAGCTTGCCTCTTCCTCCGCAAGAAACCGTAAAGGGAATTAGTTATTCGCTCACTTTCACTTTATCGGACCCCCCCTCCTCCCAGGAGGTCTCCCGCCTCTCTCGAGCCGATCACTGTGCCGGAGTGAGGGAAGGAAATTCGCTTTCTTTCTCCTCCTCTAGCAGATGAGGCTGAAGACTTGTCCTCTCTTTTCGATCAGAAGGTTCCCCCGTGAGCGGAATTCTTTTTCTTTTCTTAGGGCAATCCAGAACATGTCCCCCGCTCCCACGAGAGGAAGGGTCGGCCACAGATCTTCCGGAGTTCCCCTCTGCACGCCAACAGTGAACCGATTTGTCCCCCCTTCCGTGGCGCCGCTGGGAAACGTTTTTTTTTTTTCGTCTCAGCATCGGATTTTCTTTGACCGCGGAGATGTCGGGCAGGTTCGCCATACAATACCCCTTTTTCCCCTTTTAACTTCGAGCAACGAGGTCGCGCAGCTCTCGAATCACCCGCAGCCGCGCCTCCTCCCACTCTCCCCCGACGCCGCAACCAGTGTACATTTGAGCGCGTTGATCGTTTCGTATGGTAAGTTCCCTTTGAAACATTCCTTCTCCGTTTCCCTTCTGCCTGCGTTCCCCTCCCCATGCACCTCGATCAGATGTCCTCTCCCGACCGCATAAGACCGTCAATCACAGATCGAGGGTCAGTGTCTGGTTTCCGCTTTTCTTTTTATGAGCGACCATCCTAATTCCCCCTCAAGTTGTTGTTGTTGAGATCCTTTTTCCCCCGACAGTGTCGCCCCCCTTTGTTTTCCAGGCACTGAAAATCGCCATCTTTTTCTTCCCCCGGTTGAGTATTGCGGAGGGAAATTCCGCGGTGATGGTCTTGCTTTATACTTCCCCTTTCCTCTTTTTCGCGTCGAGTGCTGGTGCGCCATGCTTTTTCAAATGAAATGATACACCTTTTCTTAACTTGACTATTTTTTTTTCTTTTTTTGAGAAGTGTTTATCCCGCTTCGGCGGCCTGAGGGTGGATCGCTGCAGATGCACTAGGTTCTCCTTTTTTTGGAACTGGTATCTGTGATGGGCCTTCCCCTCCCTTCCTCTCGGTCCTGTCCTTTTTTTTTTCCTTCTTTGACCCTTCTTCTACCTTGCTCCCCTTCCCCAAAGGAAGGAGCGCCGTACTTCACTGTGGCGGCAGACGCAGTGTTTGCTTCCGGATGCTTTTTTCCATCTCGTGGTCGCGGTGACTCTCCCCTTTCTCCTACTGCTATGGCAAAAATTGGCTCCCCTTTTTTTTCTTGGGGATTCAAGATTCGGCCGCCTCTCTCAATAGTATCTGCGGCATATAGTTATGCTTCCCCTTTTCCCCCTCGGAAAAGTGATCGGCTCCGTCCTAGTGCTTGCTATTTTCTTTTTCGATACCTTTTTTCTGGAGGAGCTTCTTGAATCCATTTATGGGTTTGGAGATGACATTTCCTCTTCTGGTCTCTCGGTCCAAACCGATTTTTTCTTGATGTCGTCTTTCTGTCGCAGCTTTCCCCTTCTCTGATAGAGCCGCTTCGATCGAGATCGCGACCCTTTTACTAGGTGACACCCCTCCTCCTGCGCGTCCTCCCTGGTCGGGGTTGCTTCGTTGCGAACGCGACCAGCGTGCTGCGGTGGAATTCGCTAAGTTCCGGTGGTGATCTTTTCCGCAGCTGGCTTATTCTGTTCCCACGACCGACGCCGATTTATGATGATCAGCGAAACCGCTAGGCTCCCCCCCCCCTTTCTCAACGTCTGGGGCAGGGCTTTCTTCGCATAGCTCACATGTTCCCACCGAGGCTTCAGCACAGTTGGGGGTAACTGTTAACCAAGGAGCATTCCCCCTCCCCCCTTCTCTTCTCGGCCTGAATTTTTTGATTGTTTTCGTAGATGAGTGAGCTTCCGCCTTCGCTCCGTGCGCGTGTCGGAATGGTTCTCTACTTTCCTCGAAAATAGAGATGCAGGCTTCTTTTCTTTTCCTCCATCAGGCTCCTTAAGGCTCCTCCCTGGCCAGGCTGATGTTCATGTCCCGTGCAGGACTCGTCCACCGTACCTCTTCTCTCGCCTTCGTTCCCCTCCATCATCCGCCCCTCCCCGGTATACCTTTTTTTTTTCTCCGCCGACCTTTCTTGCGCATCACCGCTTCTTCTCGGAGACAGCTTCTTCTCTTGGATGGATGCATTTTCCGTCACCCGTACGAAGCGCCTCGTCTCTATCCCCAAAGCTTTCGGCGGTAAGTCCCTCCCCTCGGAAATTGCTCTGTTCTGATCCTCTCTTATGGTTTTCTTTTCGGCCCCCCCCCATCACGATTTCTCCCCCGGAGCAGATCCCATATATGCCCACTCTTTGATAGGAATAGCCATTTGCCCCTACGTAACCAATTTCCTATAGCCCCTCCTTGACGGCGTCATGTATGCTTTGATACATGTTTCGAATACGCGGTCCGACGATATCCTTTCGCGCCCAAGGCCCTCCATATTGGTCTCTATTCCCCGCCATCGACTGTTTCCCGCTGCGAGGGCTTGCGAAGACAGGTATTTTTTTTTTTGTCCCTCTCCCCTCCTCTTCGAGTTTTTTTTTTTTTTTCTTTTTTTTTTTTTTTTTTTTTTTTTTTTTTTTTTTTTTTTTTTTTTTTTTTTTTTTTTTTTTTTTTTTTTCTTTTTTGCTTGTTTTTTTTTTTTTTTTTTTCTCTTTTTTTTTTTTTTTTCCCCTCCCAGATGCCTTTCTTCTTTTCGAAAGTTCTTCTCTTCTTTTTTTTATGCGCTGGATGCTACCGCGCAGGGTGAGTGAGATTAGCTCATCGAAGTCTTCCTTGTTTTCTCGCTCGACCAGGTAAGTTCTTTCCTCCTTCCTCCGGTACTCCTTTCAACGATGTCTCTTCCCTCCCTCCTCATACGTTGTTGTGTGAGATCTCTTGACATCGTTGCCTTGCCATGGAAGCCGGCGGAAACCCTTTCTGTATTCACTCTCCTAGAGAGAGAGACACGTCCTCCCTGAGATCTGCAGCTCTCCCCTTCCAGGAGAGGGCACAATTTTCGCCAGCGCCAGAGGCGACTCACTATATACCTCTTTCCTGTTAGGCGATGCAGCTCTTCCCTTTCTCTCCTGAGGTTCCCCCTCAAGACGTCAGTCTGTCGTCGTCAAAATCCCCTTTGGCGCGTCCTCGTTCCCCTGGGATCGAGTTCTCAGCCCTGGGTATAGGGATGGGCGCTCATCCCCCTGCTTTTCTAGTTTCGACCCTGTCCCTCCCACATGTTTCCGATCTTTTTTTCTTGCTAGGCAGCGCCCTTGTGCCGTTAGGAGCATGGCGATTCTCTTTCTGCCGCACATGATCTCCCTATCCTCGGATCTTTTCCTTGGATCCGGTGGTCGGCTTTTCAGTCCAAAGAAGAGGGATAGAAGTCCGTTCCCCCCTGCAGATGAGCTGATTTTTTTCCCCTCCTTCCAGATGACCCTGCAGACTTCTCTTTGGCGGTACTTCCGACAAGTGCCAGGATCAGGGCTGTTCGTATAAGTGCTTCTTCCCTCCTCCTCCCGTTTGATTAGAAAGCCTTTTTTGCTGAATGCTCCCCCCTTTGGGATTGAGAGCCGTCCGTCGTCCGTCAAGAAGGCGACTTTAGTCGCGGACGGAAAGGCCCTTTCCCCGGCACTTCACTTGACGCCTTCTCCCTCTTGATGGCGGTCGCTCGTTTCCTCGCGCTGGTCGATTTGGCCCCAAGCTCTCTTCGCCCGCGCGATCGTTTTTTCCTTCTACGACGACTCCCTTCGCGAAGGCTTTTCCCCCGCCGCGACCTCCGCGATGATTTCGGGACTTGCTCATTGGTTCCGTCTTTCCTTTACTAGTAGCCTTTCCTCCTCCTTTTTGAACATGGTTGAGTTTGAGATCTCTTCTTTTAACCACAGGACGGTATCGTGTGGTTTTATCTTTCTCTTTCGCGTTGTTCGATGATCATCCTCCCCATTACGGCTTTTCTGCTTCCTCATGCCGAAGCAAGAGTAATCAAATTCGTCCCTCTTCCCTCTGCCAGAGCGCAGCGCATTCCCACCAAGCAGCTTGAGTCGGAATACCCCCTTCCCCCAACGACAAGGCTCCTTTCCGCTCAGTCGCGAAACGGTCCACCTCTCTCCGGTATATAGATTCGCGGCTCTCTCTTTGAGTCTTTTTTCTTCCCCCCCTGCCAAGCCAGCACGACCGGATTGTGATCTTGCCCCGCCGCCGCCCTTTTATCAGCGCTTTCCCCATTTTTGAATGTTTCGCGCATCCAGGGCTCTGGCCGGCCACGGTATTTAACCCCCCCTCCCTTTTCTTCATAGACGATGCCTCGTTTCTCTTTTTACATCGCCAGAATGACGATATGAGAACATCTTTGACCCTTCTCCTAGCTGGTCGATTCCCAATCCTTTCCCTTCTCGGAGCCAAGTGGCCATCGTCCCCCTCTTGCATCCAGAAAGGGCCGGTCAACGCGTCGAGCGATGTCCATTGCTTTCTTCCCCTTATCAGGAAGCTCCACGGAGTCCTCCCCCCTTTGAACCGAGCCTTTTTTTTTTTTTTTTCGCTGGCCTTTCTGGCCTTTTCCTTCTTCGGATTGAGAAGGATGGCGAGCGGCCTTGACTTGCTAACCTCCCCCTCTCTGAGCGATAATTCACTCCTTCCCTCTTTTCCCCCCGCAGGTAGAGCCTTCTCAAGCAGGCCGTCCCTTTGGCTTTCCACCTTCCTCCACACCACGACTCCCTTAGGAAGTTGAGCGCCGGTGACGTTAATCGAGGTCTTTTCCCCCTAAAGGAGAATGGCGCCCCCTCCACTCGACGAGGGATCACCCTGCGCAAGACCCTTTTCTTTTCCAGAAGCATTACGCAAAGCACGGCCCAGATTTCGGCTTTGGTCAGGGCCCAGGTCGTGGCCCCGTATTGCTCGTTTTCGAAAATATATATATTTACACTCCTCCTTTTTTTATCTATATGTTCGATAATTTTTTTTTGACAAGTGGGCCACGACCTCCCCTTAGAATAGTGATGGCGGTCTACTGCTTATGTCTGTCGGGCCAAATATGATACTCGGTGTGGAGTGTGCTCCCACCCCTACCCCTTTCTAACTTGCCTTCACAGTTCCTCCCTCTCCTCCCTCCTTTTCAAGACGCTCTCCCCTCAAACCCCCTCTCTCTAATTTCCCCCTTCTCTCCCATCTTTCCCGCCCCCTCTCTACCCCTTCCCCACTCCAACGTCCCTCCACCCTGCTTGTACTTGTCTATCCTCTTTCCCCTCCCCCTCTTCCTCTTATTTCCAGCGCCTTACCTCTTCACTCCTACCCCCTCCCCCTGAACTCCCCTCGTTCATTTTTCTTCCTCCCACTAGCTACCCGGGGGTTTTTGTCTGGAGGACCCCCTTTTTCGTGCTGTTTGAGCCATGAGCTGGCCCTTCTTTATTCCTACTCTGAACGCGCGCCACCACCCCTTTTTCCTTTCGGCGTAGTGGTGGTGTTCCGGTGTCATCCTATCCGGCTTTTTTTTTTTCGTCGAAGCTTCTCTCTCCCCCCTGTTACGGTGATGATAGCTTCCTTTTCTCTTTGATGGCGAAAATGCTGTTAGGACAATCGCCGGTCCCTCCTCCCCCCCCTCTCCGTATGAAAAGCGAGACCGTACCCCTTTCTCCACGTGACTGAGCCGGCCTTTTTGGCAGACTCCCCCCCCCCCACTTCTCCCTTCCGTTCTCTGTGTCTACTAGTCCTCATCTTTTCGCCGGTGACGGCCCGTTCTGGATTGCCTCTTTTCTCCTGAATATTCTCCCCCTTCTGCTCGATCCATTCGACAGGCTCTATTTCTCTTCCTCCTCCTTCTTCAGGAGCATTCTCTTACTAGATCCTTTCTTGCTTTGGGATGTCCGGCACCTTCTTCACAGTGGATCGGCTGTTGGAGCCTGCCTCTCTTTTCTTCTTTTGAGTTCGATAACGTGCTTCGTTCCGTTTTTCTTGCTGATCAGAATTCCTTTTTATCCCTCTTCGCGGCTGTTCTCCTCCTCGGCAACCCGCGTCTTCTTTTCTTTATGAGAAGGCACGTTACTCCGTCGCTGCCGAGGCGATTTTTGTACCCCCCCTCGTGGCTCGACTGCGCGGAGAGGCGCTGGCTTTTTTGCTTCTTTCTGAAGAACGCTCCCTCGTTATGATGGTTCCTCTGAGATTTCTATTTTTTCGTGATAGGCTCCTTTGAGGGTAATTTCCATCGTCTTTTCCTTTTAAGAACGCCCAGGAAATTTTCCTGATCTCTCCCCAGAGAGTCATCATCAACCCGATTAACCGTCCTTGGGCCGGTAAGGCTCTCTCTCCTGCTTTTTTTTGGTCGGGCTCAAAATGTTTCCCATTTTTCCCCTTTTCGACTTGCACCGTGAAGCTGGTGTCCCATGATCGAGCCGAAATTTCCCCTTTTCTTCGCGGCCTTAGCTCCCAGGAGCCCCCTTCTCGGTTTTTTTCGTTCTCGTGATCTCGCGATCGACTCGGGCGACCGTTCTTTGGCGAGTCCTTTTTTTTTCCAATCGACCATTTTTTTCGGATCTGGGACTGAAGGTCGAAGTCTTTTTTTCTGTCAAGGGCCAGGCTTTTCCTTCCCCCCCCCTCGACAAGCTCCTCCGGCGACCGCATTTCTTCCGAATCGGACGCCGGTTCTTCCCCGGTATCGAGTGGGCTGATGCTTCTCTCCCTTTTATTGCGAATCCCGCGTCAGAGTCAATCTCCCCCGCGCTTTTTTAGATCTGCACGGAGGATTAAAATTCGCAAGTCCCTTTGCGCTATCCCACTTTTGCAGTTCCTCTTTTGGCATATTTCTCCATGGCGCTGGCCTAGAACGATTTCTTTTCCGAGACGAACACCTTTTCCCCTAACCTCAAGAACACCTCGGCCTTATATCTGCTCATCAGTTTTTGCTGCGGCTCCCGGCCGCGCCATTGCCTCTTCCTAACCCATGATTTCGCCTTTTCTGTCCAGATAGGATCGGCGTAATCGTCTTTACATGGTCTCCTTCCTTCTCAATTCTCCTCCTTTCAGAGCCCAAGCACCCCCCTACCCAGGGTCGGATCGCCTCGATCCCCCACTCCTCATGAATGGAGCGACCCTCGAGGGATGCTAAACCTTCCTTTTTCCCCCCGAGCTGAGAGTACCTACGGAATGCTGCATAGCGGAACCGAATCATAGAGCCCCCCTTCTCTTTTTTTGAGGAAGTCGACCTGATGGCGTTTTCCTGTGCCCCCCGCGAAGGTTCCCGGCCAGGCCTCCCCCCTCCCCCCTCTTGACAGTGCTCGCGCTCCAGGTCGAGTTGCGCTACCCCAGCGGTATGCCTCGCTTTTCAAAGATGTCTCGGTCATCTCCTCCTTTTCTAATCCTCCCCCTTTTTTTGAGCTTCCCCTCTCCCCCTGAAAGGAAGCCTCTCTTACCCCTGCAGTATGCACGCTCCCAGGTTCTCTCGAGCAAGGGCAAGCAATCGCGTTTATTGACTGCAGCCCTTCCCCGGCTCCTTTTGTGCGTCCAGCCGCCAGAGGTCGGAACTCCTCCCTCGCCCTCTTAGAGCTTGCGGTTGTTTTCTGCAGCGTCTTCTCTCATCCGTTTCCGGACAAAACCGCCCGCCTGTCGCGAAAACAGGCACGCTTCAGTTGGTCTCTCTCTCCATCTCGCTTCCCCTTTTCTCGCTTCGATCAGACCCCTTTTTCGAGGCCTCCCCCCCCTTTCCGTCGGAGCGTATTCGTGACCACTCCCGCATACATGACGACGCGATACGGCGATCTGCGATTCAGCTCCTTCCTTGATCATGGCGAGGCCGACCCAGCCGCCCCTGATTGCTCTTCTCTCCCTTTTCTTTTTCTTTGGCCGGTGGTCGCTCTTCCCCCAGAAGATGGGATCGCATTCAGAGCAATTTCGATTCAGTTTTCCAGCGGAAAGCTTCTTGACTCAGTTCCCTCCCTCTTTCGGACGGTATCCGACCTTTGACAGGCCTCAGCCATGCGCTTTTGATTGACGAGACGCCTGCGCAAGCCTTCGTCGAGAGCTTTCTACAAGCGGTACCGTGGATACTTTTTTTGGATTCTTTTCCCTGGCGAGCTTTCCTCGCGTAGCTTGTGAGGACGGTGTACTGCCTTTGACTGGACCCTCTCCCCGTGCCTTCCCTTCTAGGACCGGCCCTGTTGCAGCCCTATCCCCCCCTTTCTTCTTAATCA
>Ga0179593_1373018_pt1 | contig 15808 bp, 13 predicted proteins | sample CZODoug2_1_08_16_FD_185931 | JGI IMG/M metagenome (GOLD analysis project Ga0179593, IMG submission 185931) | Vadose zone soil fungal communities from Angelo Coast Range Reserve, California, USA - CZODoug2_1_08_16fungal (PacBio error correction) | ecosystem: Environmental > Terrestrial > Soil >... | reverse complement strand
CACCAGTATTCCCGCTACCTCACCCCCTAAAAAACGTCGGTCATAAGTTTAACAACCTGTCATTCTTCGATTCCGGACGCTGCCCTTTTTTATCCCTTTAATAGATTGCCGCCTTCCCCGCCTTCATTAAAGTATCCGCAGAGTTTTTGGTTTTAAGTAGTTTTTTCCCCCTCTTTTTTCCCCCAGAACCTTTTCTTCTGAGTTCGTCTTTCGCAACGTGGAAATAGCATAAATCTTTCTTCTGGACTGTGTGACGCTTGATCCTTTAGTTCTGAGTTACCATTCTGGAACCTGCCGACGGGTAGTCTCGGACGGGTTTCGAGCAATCTTATTCCCTTTTAGGCTCCTTTTGCATCCGACCCTCGCGGATTTTCACGATTTGGTGATTCCGTAGGTGATTCACCTCTTCTGTCCGTCCTCGTGATTATCTTCCCGTTTCAGTCGCGAATCGTGATTTTTCTTTTTTTTTCACTCGGCCGCGACGAGTCGAGAAAATCCTTTTCTTCTGCTATTTTCGCGCGGGCACTTATGTTGTTTAGTTGGATTTCTACCTTCCCCTTATTCTTTTGTTTCCCTTGGCTGCCGCGACGGTTCCCTCCTTCTTATCCTCAGAAAAAGAGGGCTAGTTGGACCCACACACCGGAGGTCGTTGGCACGCCGATAGACCGCTTTTTTTTTAGACGACAGTCTCTCTGTTTTAGTCGCCCCGATCTGACGCCCACTCTTTGGGTTGAGATTGAAGACGAGTATTAGTGTTCGTTTTAGCAGTCGGGATCCGCCCTCTTCGATGATTCCAGTGAGACCCCCGGATCCCGTTTCCCCCCACTCCTCGCCGCTATTTCGGTGCGCTGATAGGCTTGCCCTTTTTTTGAATTCGCGCAGTCCTGATAAGCTGTCACTTTCTTTTTTGTCCTTCCGAGTCCTTTCTCTGTTGCCGTTCTCTTGGTTTCGATCTTTCACGTACTGAATTTCGCAGTGACATTTCTAGACTGTGCGACTGCGAGAGGCACTGTCCCCGTGAGGGAGCTGGTGTATCTCTTTTTCTCCGCTGATCCCGGCTTTTCGTCTCTTTTCCCCCAGTGCAGAATCGTCCTTTGGGAGGTTCTCTCTACTTCATGCTCGCCTCGTTTTGCCTCTTGTGAGAAACTATCTTGCGGCTTTCCCCGCCGAGAGATTCTTATCTTTCATCTGAAACCCTTTCCTCCGAGCAGGATTATCCCTTGTCCTGTACTTTGTTTTAGTGTAGAGATTGTTGCTCAATCTTTTTGCTCTGCGTCTCGCTTGTTTTGAATCCAGTCGCGATTCTTTTTTTCATGATCCCTCCTGATCGGGCTTGTCTTTCAAGTCCCCTTCCCCCCCCCTCTTGATCAACCGTCACTTGGGGAATATCTTTATTCTTTGATCCCCAAGCGTATCTCCTGCGCGATATATGGCCTCCAGCTTTTTTTTCGCTTTAGTTCCTCCAGTCCCTCGATTACGCTAGCTAATCCGACGAGTTCCCCCATTTTGTATTTAGAACACAGTTTTCTTTCATAGAGAATTCTAACTTTGTTGTCTTTAATCAACGCAGCTTCTTTTCTAGGAAGGCGTTATTTTTTCCCCGTCTCCCCTCCCCGTAGATCCCGTTTTCAGTTCTTGAAATGAGCCGTTTCGCAACCCTTGTGATGTCTTCGTCGTAGTGGAGGGAGACCTCGGTTTTCTTTGTAGAGCGGCGAGAATACTCCCTTCCCTTTCTTAAACTTTTGGCAAGTGTGTTTTTCCCGACGTTCTTCCCTGCCCCCACTCGACTTCCCCCGTCCCCCTTTCCCCTTTCCCTTTCTCCAGCGGGTTTTTAAACCCTTGGATGAGCATCCGAAACAATTTCACCGACGTAGCCGTGTCTTTTTAATTGCTTGAGTCCCCGCCGACTCCGGTCCCTTAGACCAAAGAAGGTCGGGCCCCCTCCCAGGCCCCATCGCTATATTTTAAGATTAACTGCGTGAGGCAGTCGTCTTGGCCGCCGCTTCCGTATTCACCGACCTCGCCTTAGTGCTGTAGGTGCCGCATGGTCGTCCAGAGTCCGTGTTTCTATGCTTTTCTGTTTCCTCCTCCTCAAGTCCGACGGGCTAGAGTTACTTACCCCTAATCGCTAATAGGGCCAAGCTCCGCCAATTGATTTTTTTTTAAGAGATGATTTCGTGTCCGCTCGTCCATCCCTAGTTCTTCCTCCCCCATAATTATGTTCTCCCGATTCCTCGGCGAGCCTCTTCCACCCAGGTATGCTCCGCGTGCGCCCTAGCACAAGGCACTAGTCCTCTTCGTGTAGTCACCCCCACTAGAGATTCCCCATTCTCCTCGTTTGGCCTCCTTCTTTTTCTCCTAATTCCGCTCGCAGATGCGAGAGTGTTTTTTTTTCTCTATCAGCGGGCGGCTCCCCCTTTTCTCCATAAAACATGTTGAAACCACATCCCTTCCCCTTGAATTTTCCGGTCCCTAGAGAATTCAGCATCTCCGTATCGCTGCCCTTCTCCCCCAATGATTATCTCGACACTTTTTGTAGCGTTTTATTTACCTACGCATTTTGCAACCAGAACCTTTCTATCCTTTCGACCTTTTTTAGTCCGTTTTCTTCCCCCTGGATTCTCTTTTTCTCGTTCTGGTTTCATACTCCCCCCTAATACCCTTTGTGTGTTGTATCTCGACTCCCAGCTAACACTCCTCTAACGTCCCCTTCCCTTCCCCTCGCGTTTTAACATTCGACCACCCTCAAGCGATGTTGCGGTTGCTTGTGGCTGTCAACCTTGTCCTTTTTTTGCCCCTCGCCCCTGACATTGGCGAGATGAATCCGCTCCGTTGGTTTCTTTTTTCCCCCCCGATGATCCGATACGTCGATTCTTAAAAGATTCAGTCGTTCCTTCCTTGAGGACCCCTTTCCCATGTTTATGGAAAACTGTGAAGGACTACTGTACCCTCCGACTCCCTCCCCCCCACTAGACAGAATCTTTCCCCTCTGACCTCTGTTCAAATTAACGGATGCTTCCTTTGTCATAGATGTCATCGAATTGTTGCCACGAGAAAATTTTTTGGTAATCCGTTGCCCTTTTTGACTGCCCCTAGTGCCTCGTCCTCGACGCGGAGAAGACGTTTTTCTCTCTTGTAGATTTCCCCCTGCTGTCATCATTCACATTTATTTTTTTTTCCGACTTCCGGCTTTCTCCCTGTTTCCAAAAACTTCTGCGGAAAATTAAACAATCCCGAGCTTGATTGGCCAGCGATCTGACCTAGGATTCGTCCCGGTATTCCGGCTTTCTCTCAACTGACACTAACGATGACCGACGACTGAATCCCCTTCCCCTCCGAAATTTTTCCTCCCACTGGCCATCCCCGATTTGTCGGTGAATATTGCCTTCTCTCCCACACATGATCGACGAGACCCCGCTCGAATCTTACGTTTCCCGCTGATGTTCCCTTTTCCTGAGATCCCGAAAGGAAATTCTTTGTTTCTGCGAGGGGTTCTACACCGATAACACTCCCCTTTTTTCCCTCTCAGGGTGTACGAAGCATGGGGTACTTTACGTTCGCCGCCTCGTAGCCTTTTCAGGAAATTGTTATTCCTTTTTTGTGTCCGCCTCTTTTTACGATTTAATACCGTATTCCCCCCCCCCCCCAGCTCTCTCTTTGGACCGGATTGCGCCTATCAGCCCCCCCCCCCCCTTTGACCCCCCCGTAATTCGTTGTCGCCCTCCTCTTTTTGTTCATTAGAGGCGCGAAAGGCGACGTTTCCCTTTCCCGTCAACGGATCTTCCTGTTCCTCTCTTTGATGGCGAAACAACCCAACCCTCCCGCCGCCCCCCCCCCCTCCTCTGGAGATCCCCGCGCTGCTGGCGTTGCCAAATCCAAATCACGCATGACATTCCCTGACCGTGCCTTGTATTTCAGGCCAGTTCATCCCTTTTCCCACGGCCCCCTTCTCGCCCCCGCCTTTCTATGGCCCCTCGGGACGATTTTTGTCTCTCTGGCGGCCATCTTCTCCCAGCCATCTTTCCTGCTTTCGATCTCTGTCCTCCCAGCCACTAGTGTGAAAAATTCCCACCCTATTGCCTCGACTGGCTTCAAAGACCAGAGCACGTAGGTTTACCTTCTCTCCGCGGACTGTGACTCGGACTGCTGAATAGTAATAGCTCTCAAGTTCTCAAGTCTCCCGAGCCACCATGCTCTCTCTACAAGCTCACAGCTCCAATTGATCCTGCATTCCCCCGGCTCGGCATTTCGGGAGCCCCCCTAGAGATCCATTCCTTCCTCGCTCATCGCGTCTTTTGAGCATCGCAAGATTCCTTCCCCCGAGACTCCCCCAGCGATGAAGCTATACCCGAATCCACATCACTTTTCCTTCTTTTTACTGCGAAAACAAATATCGCGGTAATCTCCCATTTTTTTCTGCCTATTTCTGAAGGTAAGCCTGCGCCCTGGCTTCTTCACTGCCTTCGGCCTTCTCAGTGCGGCAAATTCGATCATCGATTTCCCCCTTAGCTCTATCCCCCCAGTCTTCTCTCCGACCTCCCCCCTGCAAGGTTCCCAACGTCCACTCTTCCCTCTTTGATACAGAAACCTTCTTTCGCAGAGAATCGCCATTTTTTAGAGAAGGGCTCTTCTAGAGCCCCACAAGGACTGCCCCCCCTCTTCCCAAGGATCTTCGAGCTTTTACGTTCTCTATCCGAGTTTCCTTCGAGAAGACTCCGTCACGGCCCCCACTACCTCAACGCAACCGATTCTCTCTTTTCTCCCAAAAGTCCCGGTTGGTCTCGCCCCTTTTTCCGCTACCCCTGGAGATCATAGAAATACGCAGCTCTTTTCGACCCCCCTTTTTGACCCCCGCTTTGTTCTTCACTATCTGAAAGTTTTACGAGTCAAGGCCTCGATGCCCCCTTTGCGCGCAAATGGGTACGCTCTCTCCCTTCCATCTTGCCAAAGAACGAATTTTTATTACGAATGTATTACGGGCCTTCTTCTAGATTCCCCCTTTTTTTATTTTGTTCCTCCGTCGAGGCCGGCACGTGAAAAAGCTTGCCCCCTAACTATTCGCTCGACCCAGGTCTACTCGTGATTATCGCGCAGCCTTTCACGTTGGTCGAGAGATCACCGACGGCAATCGCCTTGATATCTACCGAGAGCGGGTTCTCTCCCCTGAAGACTTTTCAGGGGCGGCCTATGGTCCTGCGACGACCGGAGTCGGAATACTATTTCCCCCTCCCAACGTCCCGGAAGGCCCTCCTTTTTTACCACCGTCGAATTCGAGGTAGATGTCTGACCCCGGTTTTGCGCGAAGAAGAATCTCACGTTAAACTCAGTTCTTACGTTCCCACCCTCCTTTCCCGGAATAAAGGCTCCTCCTCCCCTAAGTTAAGGTCGTTGCCTCCCTCTTCGTGCTTTTCCCTTTCCTTCAAAGTGACCAGGATAGGTGCATCGATGACAAGTGTTTTCTTCCTTGGAAAGTGTCTAGACTCGCGGAGGCTTTCTTTTCTCTCATCTTTCGAATGTTTTGCTGAATTTTTTCTTCACAGTCACCACTCCGCCTTCGACACCACCCTCCCACGTCTTCTCCTCCCCGGTATACGCCGGAATTGGCCTGACTTTTTCTTTCTTCACCCTTGCCCCGGTTTTCATCGGTTAAGCCCCTCCCCTAACAGATTCTTCTGATAGTGATGTGCACGATCCCCGTCACCTTGAGGAGCGTTTCGTCTTCGACGTTCCCTGCCACGACATCTGTGTGACGTTCTTTCCCCATGGCCTTTTTTTGCCCGATTCGATTAAAGCCTCCCGCCCCGAGAATTTTCGCGCGTTTTGGCGTCTCTCCTCTTCCTTGAGCATCTACCTGACCCCTCGGCTCGTCTCGAGCACGATATTTCCGTCCTTGCAAGTTGACCCGCCGTTGTTCCTTTCCCTTCCCGATCCCCTAAATCGATTCCAGGTATGCGAAGAGTTTCGTATTTCTTCGCGACTCCTCCCCCTCCCGATCCCTTTTCGAGAAAATACGGAAACTTGCTGCTCTTCTCGCGCGGCACCGGAAAATCCCTTTCTTTAGGGTAGTTGGCGAGGTCAGTCGCCCTCTTTCTCTCGAGGAAATTTTCCTGGTCTCTCCCCGAACCCCCTTTTTTTTTTCTTTGACTTGAGACTAAAACTTGCAGGGCTCCCAAACTTCGGCGGTCGTGGGTACGCTCCGATGTGCGACGTTTTCTGTAGTGCAAACTTGCCGAGTCCCACCGGATTTGGGTGCCCGATATGGTCCGAGAATTTAGCTTCTTTAGCCGCCGTGGGTTAAGATACTTTCAGGGAGCTTCTTCGAATTTTATTACCCTTTCCCCTCGATCGCCATACCCCTGGTGCGAGCGTTCGTTTTTCCTTCTTTTTTAACGTCGCTTTCTATAGTGCAACCCCCATCCCCTCTCGTCTTTCCCCTTTTAGCCTCTTCCGATTGACGGGATGGCTCGGTTGCTTCTCTCCACCCGCTCATTTTAAAGGGAACGAGGTTCGTAGACTTTTTGGATCGCCTGTGCTTGCGAGTCAGGAAGCAGGCCGGGCTGCCGGCCCTGGCGTATTTTCGTAGTCGAAATGCCTCCGTTCCTTTCCAGTTGACTGATCAGTACAGGCCGTCACAGCGCTTGCTGCGGACCTTCGTTTCATAGGATCTGGGCAGAAGAGTCTTACCCCCCAGATTGCATCCGTTCCTATGAGGAATATTATCTCTGAACAGATGAATGAACGAGCGTAGTTTTCTCTACCTGCTGCAATATTGTGAGATGGTTGAGTGCATCTTCTCGTTACTTCGTCAGATTCCCCTGAGTGATCCTCGGTCATACTTTCTGGAACATCGTCTTAGATCATGATTCCCCTATATGCGCATGTCTTTTGTCCCCTTCCCTTAAGTTCTCTATCCCCCCTCGGGCCTCCCCTCTTAAGATCGGGACGATGATCGACGCGGAGCTTTTTTCCGGTTATAGATTTGACGCCAGATTTCTTTTTTTAATAGCTTTAGTGGCGTGCTTTATACGCTATTTTTGCTGGGAGCACTGCCACGACACGTACTAGAACTAAGCCATTTAGAAATTTCCCCCGATTTTTATCTAATTTTTACTAATGAATTTGGTCTTGTTACTCAACGAAATCTCAACTTCGCCCGAGATTGTTCGGTGATGCTTGGTTAATAAGCTACCCGTCCTAGCTTGCCCGAGTCCCTTGAAACTTGCGCATTTCATAGCTCTATGCCCTCGTTATTCTACGAAACTGAAGGTTTCTTTTTTCGTCCCGGTTTATATCCCCCCTGCTCGGCCAGACTCAACTTGCATTCGGAGCTCGAGGACCCACCATAGACTGAGCTCCTTGACGCCCCGTAGCAGGTAGCGAATGTTCCTGCCTGTAGCCCGTCCACGAGCGTCGTACAAAGTTTCTCTTTTCGGGGAGCGCTTGCTACTCTCGAGAGGTTCTGCGTTTTCGCCAAAAGCCCTTTTCGCGCTCCCCCAATTCCCCCGCGACATCGCGTAACTTCTACGCTGACTATCTAGGCTCTCCCAGCTTTGAATCTGTGGAAGCTCGTCCGTCCGCTCTTACACATAGTCATGTAGACGCCTAGTTAATTAAGAGTGCGTAGGTTTTGTTCCCCTTTCTTCGGTACCGACTTAAAGCCTTCCGTTAGCGTTTAAAATGCATCTGGGATAGTAGCAAATACACCTTTTTCCGCACTTTTGTTTAATTTTCCAGCAGCATTTGCGATTTTTCCTTTTCTCGCAGCCAAGAAGACTCATCAGGATGACGCCCAGTCTTCCTCCTTTTTTTGGTGTTGTGGGGATCGTCTCTCCGATTCATTTTTCACACGGATTCCTTGATGGAGGAGTTATTTTCAACCCTCGAGTAACATGAGATGCCTTTTTTTTCCCGCCACGGTTCCATAATTCATTTCCGATGTGATTGCTTCTTAGTGTTGAGAGAGTTTCGCCCCCCTTTTCTGTGGCGGCAACTGTTCGAACCCCAATTTGAGAAAGTTTCTCCGCGTGCGAGCTATTTCTTCCTCCTTATTAGTCCGACATGAATGACTCTTTCCCATCTGAAGGCCGTGGTAGCCTCTTTTGCTTCGACTTAACTTGGTTGCCAGCCCCTCAGCGAACTCGATTTGAGTTTGTTCGAAAGTTCGCGGTCCCAGTCCCACCCTTTTTCTTTCCGGACTCTTCCCTGGATATCTTTTACCCCTCCTCCGTTGTTTTTGCTCTATCCGTCTCTTGGACACCCCCCCCCTCAACGAGACCACAGTCCCCGGTCCCCGCGGAGGGCGCCGGACTTCGCCCACTCGATCCTGCTTGAGTTGGTCTTGCAACACAAAGGCGGAAATGACCCCCACGCATTTTGGCGGCTACTACCCTGATCCCTTCTGGCGTCCCCACGATGACCTATACCTTCGATCCTATAAAATGAATCTCTGTAGTTCAATATTTCTGGAAACTTCAGTTGATGGTGATTTTTTTTCCCCCCCGCGCCGCTATCGAAGAGCCCTCTGTCCCCCACACTCGCACTCTCCGGTTAGAGGCAAATTTAAGTGCAGTTTTTTACAAAGATCTCTGTCCTCCTCGTCCTTACGAAGAAATCCTCTGGTGGTACTGAATTGTGGTTCGAATTGAAGACGCTAAGTTTTTTCCTCCCCCCTGGGGTGTTCCGGCTAGTCTTATTGACCTTTTTTTTTCTCAGAGGATTTTCGCGTACGACTGTCTCATTCGGCGGCTTCTTCTCCAAAAATATGAGGAAAATTGACAACAGGGTCTTTCTTTTGACAGGTGATTTCCTCCCCCCGATTATCAGAATAGGACTGATCTTACTTAATTCTTTTCCTCCCTTCAACCCTTCCAACGAACATTCAACTCACCCGACGCTGCTGAATATAGCTTTTCAGTCTACGGGACTACGCTCTCAGTGAATATAGGGCGGCTTTCCTCTCGCCTCCTTGGCCCCTGCCCGACTTGCATCGTCGAAATACGCGATGTTTCCGTGCGTGTTTGACTAAAAAGGCGTATTCTCCCCTTGCCTGCTTAGGGATTTTCCCTCAGAGATACCTACTTTGCGACCTGTCGGTTTCTTGTTAGGGTGGCTTCAGCCCCTTTAAGCCGGTATCATTGACAGTACCTTTTTGATTTTTCAGTCTATGGCGACCTTTGCGTATCGACTGGGGTTTGAAGACGGCTGTTTTATGATTCGCATTCCCCTCCACGTTTAGTAACGTTCCCCTCCTGCAATGATATCGGGATTCAGGCTCAGTTCACCCTTTTCAAGCCTATGACGGTATCTCCCGGTGTTTTCTGGCGACCAACACCGCTTGAGGATTCGAAGATCAGGCGTTGTCCCCCCAACCGGCCCCAAACGTCGATGTCAAATTCTCTGGACATTTGACCCTTCCCCTTCGAAATGCGCGCAATTGCCCCTTCAGCAAAGGCTATTAGATCACAATTTTCCCCCTGAGTTTCCTTTTTTTTCTTCTGCGATATGTTCATCCTCCCGTACAACGCATTTCTTTCTGTAGCTCATCTTCCCGCGACCCCACCCCCCCTTTGAAAGAGTCTTCCCACTTGACTATGGCCGACGGTCCACCCCGACAAGCGCCGATCAGTGACTAAGTAGACCCCCCGGAAGTATGAGTATTCCTTCCATCCCCGCGTAGTCCGACTGAGACCTAGTTCCTTCAACACTGATATATATTTCAGACAGGCACGGGTATACTTCCTTTCATTTCCCCCGAGGGCCGAAAATGTCCTAGGCAGATTCTTTTCCTCAGCATTAATTCTTTTCTGACCCAATATTTAAAAGTCTTCTACCCCCCCCCCCCTTCATAGACTCAGAAGCTGCACGCCTCATTCCTGGGAACTTCGCACATGAACAATCTTACTCGGTCATCAAATCGGCCCTCGACGTCCTTCAGACCCGCGAATGATGAAGTCAGGCCTATAGCTGGAATTTGAACAGTTAAATTCCTCGTTTTTTTAACGGTCCCCCCATTTCCGACTCCGGATATTCGACGCTCCTCACAACTGACCCTCACTATGACGGCAAGAAAACTTCGCAAGCTGTTGTCACTCCTCAAGGCTCGACCCTAAAAAGAATGCAGTCCGCCGCACTTTCTCTTCTGAGTCCTCGTTGAGAGTTCTTCGCGGATATTCGAAGAACAGTTTTTTCCACCGGCCGGCCCCTCCCTCCGCCTCTTCTTCCTTCCAACAAAAGCGCGGTGGGACTGGTGTCCCTCTCCGAACCCCTTTTCCTCCTTCGGAAATCTCGAGCGGTTTTGTCTACCCCCCCCCCGAACTCTTTTCTCCCTTTCTCTCCGGCAAGGTTACGAGCTAAGGTAGAAATGCGAGTCGGGGCGAGTCCCAAAAGATTTTTTTCCTTTTCTTCGTCCAATCGAGTTCCTCCCGAGCATCAGAAATTCCGCCCAGCCGCTCTCTGCAGGCAATCGTTCGAATCTGCGGCCGTAGTGAAAGATTTTCTCTGACGACCGAATCATTGAAGACGGTCCTTTTTCTCTCTTACATTTTAAGGCTCCACGCGAAGTGAATCCCCGAAGGCAATCGCAAATCGTGCTCTACGATTTTTAGGGTCAGGCGATTCAATTTTTTCCTTCTTGGTTTCGCGCCTCCTCAGAGTCCTTGTTAGTCGTCATTCCTCACTTCTCACCCTTACAAGGATCTTCCCTGCCCCATAGCTCGAAGCCGACTGTCTGTTTCGAGTCCCCGGTGCGCGACGAACTCACCGTTTTGACAATAGAACCCGCATTGACCCCCCTAACAGGAACCATTCCCCTCGGCAAGCCCGATGAACCTGCTGATTTACCGCCCGTGCCTTTCCGGCAACGGTCGGAATCGATTTTCCCTTTTATTGATTTCCCCCCCTTTCTTGTGTTTGACTAGAACGGTTAAGAATTTTGTCATCTCCTCTCTCTAATCCTTTTTTTTTTGTGTTCACACAGTTCAAACAGAGATCTTCTACCCCGTAGGTACAGCTTGCCCCTAACCATGGTACCGATTCTAATTGGTGAGCTGATCTTGAATTCTATATAAGTCAGTCCTCTTCATCGTGTCACCGGCCGTAGTCACTCAGTCTTCTTACGATCTTACGTGCGTTTTCCTGCAAATTGGCGCTGAGTACCCTTGACCATTGGACCCAAAAGACCTGTCTGTCATCAAGGTTTCTTTTGACTTATTGCGGGTTGAGCCGAGTCCCTTGACAGCGGGCTGTCGGTGCATCCTCTTATGCATTTCACAAACTCTTTGGCCATAGAGAGTATCTCGAAGCTTTTGCGCAGTGAGGTGGAAATTTCTCCCCTTGTAGCCGTCTTCGAGACCCTCCCCGCGGAATTCTTTGGACTCGACGATTGTAGTATTATTCCCTATCTTAGTATTTTCGCTACGATTAGTCTACAAAATGAGCCCTTCTACTCGCCCCTCCAGCTTCCCCGTCCTCCCGCTTGTTTTCTTTTCGAATCCGATCCAGACCGTATTTGCGGCTTTCCGTTTTAGTCTTTTGAGCCGTAAAACTTTTCTTAGTGAAAACAGTGTTTAGTTTTAAACGAGATTCTCTGAATCCGTCTTCCAGGGTCTGCGCCACGATATGCCGCCGTGGGGGGAGATAGATCCTCTCAGCGGACTGAGGTACGCCGTGTTGTGCCATCCTATTCGTATTATGCCTCGAGGTTTAGAGATCAGCTGCCTCGACGATTTTTTTTTCCTGGAGGCGATCTTCTCCTCTTTTGTCTCTCTCATGCGATAAGCTTATTCTTCGCGTACGCAGGCCATTTTCCCTATCAGAGTGAAGGTTGGTCTTTCGATCTCTAACGCCTCGATGTGAGAGCCTCTTATATCGAGATGGCCTGAAACTTGTCGCTGAATTTACTGCGTGAGCGCGCGCGGCCCTGATACGAGTCAGTGTGCGTCCGAGATTCAGTTCCTTCCCTTCCCTTTATTGGAGGAATCGGACTTAATCTCTCAAGTCGTCCTAACGAGCGCTTCTCAATGTCCCGTGATGAGAATCAGATTAACACCCTTTGGGGCAATAGTTCCTCTAGCAGTCCTTAGATTGTCTTTAATAGGGGTGAGGTATCTCTTGTTCTAACCAGCTGCGTCCTTTCGAGATGTTCTTTCGCTAGCTTGCTTAGAATAGTAGCGATGACTAGTCTCAATGATTATGCTTCTGTCGTGACCAGGTTTCCCATAACCGGACCTTGTTCATTGGTAGGTTCTGCGGCAGGTCGAGAGCTCTCACTCCTTTTCTCATGACGAAAGAGGAGCGGTATTCCGAGGAAAGTGACTCTAGCAATTGTTTTCAGAGCAATTCGCTCCCTTCCCCCCCTACACTGACGCCTTAGAGAAGTTAATAATTCTTTTCTTTTCCAATCAAGCCAATGGTTCGCCCCTCTCGCCGAGAGGTTTATGTTCCCGAAGCCCCTAACCGTCAGATTCTTTTCCCCGAGAAGGCCCAAAGACCTTTCAGTTCGGGGGTCACTGATGTCTGCCGTAGTAGTTAGTCCTAGAACGTTGTCCCGATTTTCCTTGCACGATCTTTCCCCAGTTTTTGCAGTCCCCTCATCGTTACGCCTTGCGAGCACATAGACTTGAGGCGAACCTTTTCCCCTTTTCGAGTATAGCGGCAGGGTTTTGCTTTCCCCCATAAGAACCTAGAGTTTCTTACAACCCCTACCGTCTGGATTTTAGAGCCTCTCGAAGAATCGCATAACGCGGTTCGCGATCCTACCCCTTTCTTATCGCGTATAATGATGCACCTTTAGTGAGGCCCCTCGCGTTGTTGGCAGCGCTCGCTCACGAAATTCTCTTTATTCAGGTAGGCCCTGCTCGTAGTCTATTACAGCAAGTCGTAGTCTTTCCTCTCTTTTGCCTTGTTTATAAGACCCTGACCCGGGGCTTATTTAAATTCGTGGGTTGATGGCCAAGATGATTGTTGGAATGGGTCGCCTGTAAGCGAGGGGCCTTTTCGCTCCCCCCCCATGCTCTTCCTCTTCCGCTTCGGGCTTCTCAGAGGGAATAAAGGAGACACCGTTTCGCAGTGCGCGGCGTTCACTTCGACCCTTCATCAATCGTGAATCTTGATTAGAAACCACACCTCTTGCTGCGTTTGGACTGAAGGTCATCCCTTTCCTTTGACAGCGCGGCTCTGAGGGTGAGCGAGTTGCCTGGCTCAGGTCCGTGCTTTTTTCCCATTTTCTGGAAATGTCCCCTTGCCCGACCCGAGATTTTTTACTCCTCTCTCGCGTCCCGGGATTCATCGGTGGTCGTAACCCTTTACGGGATTTTAGCATCTCGCGTCTGGATTTCGACCCCCCCTTGCCCCCTTTTTGCCCTCACCGCTTAGGGGGTAGAAAGTTAGATTGCCTCTTTTTATTCGTCGGTTTCAGTTTCGCGATATTCCTCCTCAGTTGTGTGTTCCGTCAAGTTTTTATGTCACCCTCCCGTAGCCTCCCGCAGCGCCCCTTTCCCCCCAAATATTGATGCGGTGTTTTTCACAAAGCGAACCTCGTACCAAGGATTGGCCTCGATCCTCCGGTGGTCCCCGATGAATACCCTCGCTCTATGCTTTAAAATGCAGTTTTTCCCCCCGCGGATTCTTGAAACTTTCTTACAGTTGTTTTTGTCTTCACAGGTGCACCTTTTATCTGCAGAGAACCGTCTCCTTCCCACACCCAATTGCCGAGCGTAATTCATGGAGGAACGGCCCGCTTGTTCAACCTGCGAGGGTCGTTTTCTCACCAATCAGTTCTTCCGCCTTGTCCTGTGAGAACTTGACCTCCCTCTCGCCTCCCGCTCCCCTGCGTCGACCTGGAGTGACGCTGCTCTTCGCGTACGATTTGATGCTGCTCCTGCCCGGACACTGTGACCCTACCAATGGCGGTATCTTTTCCCTCGTCTGCGCCACTGATCCTTTCCAGTAAATAGGCGGATTTCCATGTCTGATATACGACACCAAATTTTTATCGAACGAACCCTCAGTTTTTACAGACGACCGGCCAGTCCCTATGTTTAATACGCGATGTTATATCTTCCTCGAACCCATTAGCGACAGGGCCTAACGTGTATTTAATCTATACGACGTGAGTATGTTGCTCCTTGTCGATCGGCGTCGTCTGAGTTATAAATGTTCTGCGACATTTCGCGACGCCATGGGTTCTTATGGTATCTCCTCTCGCTCCCAGCTCCGGCAGAGGGAACTTTATTTGCCATCTTTTGAGATCTAACGCTGCTATCGGAACTCATGTGCAAGTTTACTTTTCGAGTCTTTTGATCGCCGCCCTCTCCCTACATTTTCGTTCCCCTCTGAAGCAGCATCGGAGATATTTCCTTCCTTTTCAGTTAATTTCCCTGATCGTGATTTGTTATTCGCGTGCGGGTACAAAATCACTGCCTCCCCCCCTTCTCTTCTCTCTTTGCGACGCGCTGGTTTTCAACCCCACATCAGCTGTCCATTCTCGACCCTATGCCCGTCCTTCCGAACGGAGCGCCCATTTCTTGCCGCAAAGGTACGATCTCCCATTCCCTCGTGGTGGCACGGCTGCGCGTGCGGCCCCTCCCGGATCTCCCCTGTTATTTTTGCGCAGTAATTTGCGCGATACTGGAAGGATTTTATTCTAGACATATTGCTGGTCACTCCAATTTCAGTGAATCAGTGGATCTTCCGATTCTCCGGTAATGAGTTGTCTCGAGCTCAAGCGCGCCGCTCTAATACTTCCACTTTCTTTTCCACATCTAAAAGCTCACAGTCTGCGATTTAGGCTCATCCTGCCTCGGCCTTCAGATTTGTCCCCCCGGAGCGACCTCTGAAGATGCTCCTTAGTTTTCTGATCGATCCTTCCCTCTCCATTCGTGAGACAACCTTCTGGTCGCAAGGCTCGCCCTCCCATCCTCCTCCCCCTTCTTTGATCGCCATTTCACAATCTAGTGACCCTCCCCTTAATACCATGATCTCCTGTATTAGAAGGACGAGATTTTGCCCTTTATGACCATAGGCCATTCCTGAAAGGATACATAGATTCAAAGCGTTGCGTATCTTTCAAGAGTTTTCTAAGATAATGAATTCGCCTCACCAGGAAAAAAGTCTGTCCAACCCAAAATTCTCGCCGACCCGGAAGAACCTTTTAGCTTAGTCTCGATCTTTCGAAATTCCCCCTACTTTCGCCGATGCCCCTTTTCCCAGACTGTCTCTTCGAGTCGATCGTCATCCCCAGTTCGTGACTCTTAAGAAGACCGTCCTCGTATGGCCACGGCGTTTACCTCAAGGCGCACTTTCCTCTCTATCGCCACAAACCGCTTCCTCTCACATTGGAGGACACGAGGAAGACTTAGTCTCACCCCGAGCGCTTCGAAGACAGCAGGCTCTCGCTTACAAGGTTTTTTCCCTCTCCAGTCCTGAACTGGGCTTGAGGCAGCATTTTTGTTACGGCTAGACGACCCCTATGTTTAGGCCCGCCCCCCTAACTACTCCTGACCATTATTCCCCCTCCTGGCACCCCGATTCGACCGGCTTTTTCTTCGCGGCCGAAGTGAATGATCTCTTAATACGAATTACTCCCCGACCCCGTCATTCATCCTCCGTTACTCGGCACGGCGCCGGGTTGAGTGCGATCTTTCCCGACCCCCGTCTCTCGGATGTGCGCTTCAGCTAACGTGGGGTGGTTGTTTTGGGTTGGCGTTTGGGGGGTAAAAGGGGTTTTTGGTTTCTGCCCGATTTTTAAGCGCGCCGTTCCCCTTAAAGAATGAACACAGGAAGTTGTATCCTGACCTCCTAGAACCGTTGA
>Ga0179593_1738996_pt1 | contig 15809 bp, 19 predicted proteins | sample CZODoug2_1_08_16_FD_185931 | JGI IMG/M metagenome (GOLD analysis project Ga0179593, IMG submission 185931) | Vadose zone soil fungal communities from Angelo Coast Range Reserve, California, USA - CZODoug2_1_08_16fungal (PacBio error correction) | ecosystem: Environmental > Terrestrial > Soil >... | reverse complement strand
GCCGCTCGCTCTCGCGGCATTCCCCGAAAGGTCCCTTTGCAGACCCGAATGAAAGCAGTCAGAGAAGCCCTTTTCCTTTCCGTCCGAGTGCCACATTCCCTTTTTTTCTCCATTTTCTCCTGTCCCTCCGCTCCGCTCCCTTCCCCCCCGCGACGCTGGGAGTTTTCCATCTCCGCTAGGTCAGCTTCCTCTCTGACATACTTTCCCCAAGCACCGAACCTTTTTTCCTCCCTAGGTCCGCGTGCCATCTCCTGGGTTTATTTTGATGTCTTTTGCGTTTCCCCTTGTTTAGTTGTTGTTTTGGGTTCCTTTTGGGGCGCATTTCCCTTTTCCCCCTCTTGTCCCGGAGCAGTGTTAATTCTGCCTCTTTTTTTTTTTTTCTTTTCATTTGGCCTTGTTGTGCTCTTAGTTGTAATTGGTCGAAGTTCGAACCTTTTTTTCCCCCCTCCATCTCTCTTTTCCACTACCCTACCCTTTTGTTGGTCTTCTAAACTTGCAATCCCATCATACGGACCCCCAAGTCAAATCCCGCTCCCAACCCTTTTTTTTTTCCCTCCCCTGGCAACACTTCTCGTCCACTTTCCCGGAATACACTGCGACGCCCCCCCCCTTTCCCGGCTTTCAATAGACAACGAAACCACCCACAACCCAAAATCCCAACCCTCCACTCCCCCCCTCCCCAAGATCCCCTCCTCAGCGGAATTGGCATTAGTCCCCCCCGAGTCCTTTCAGTCTGGCGATGCCATGTTTCTTTCGTAAGGAGAGGATCGGTCCCGCGAAACTGTGATCCTTTTTCGTGAACCAGGAGAAAAACCCTGTACATTTTTCTTTCTCCCCTTCCTGGCGGGGAAAATCAACCCCTTTTTTCGCTCCTGCTTGATCGGCCTACGTTTCGCCCTCCTTCCTTCGGAGTCAATAGGAGCTGCGTGCCTTTCGCGCCCGGCTACCCTCCCATCTTGACCGGAGTGTGAAGAAGTTAAATTTTTTTTGATTCGTTTCTCCCTTTTCCCCCTTGGGGTCTCCGTCTTTACATCTTCTCTCCCTAATGCGGCAGGTGAACCTCCGACGTGAAAATAATCCGAGGACGTAGAAGAGGTTGTAGTATAACGCCCCCCCTTTTTTCCGGTCTTTCTCTCCTCCCCCAGAAAGCATTAGTTTCCTTTTTAGCGCGTCTTTTCCCTTCCGTCGACAAATGGTTTTCAATGTTGACGCCCTCGCTTATTGCGTACAAAAAATTCCCCCCCCTTTCCTATTCCTTTAGTCTTTATGTTACACCGTCTTGGCTTTCGCTGTCGAGACGCATGTCCCAGAAGATGGCTGTCAATCTCTTTTCGCCCCATCCCTTCGCGGTTGCTCGTTTTCTCGGGCCCTTTTTCTTTTTTTCTCCTCTGCCTCATTTTACGTCTGGCCTTTGTCCTTTAGCCCCCCCCCCTTATCTTTTCCCGGCATCCGTAGGCGACCGGAGGGCAAAAAGATGGTTTATCTTTTTTCCTCCCCCGCAACGTCGCTTCCCTTCTCTTCACTGTTTAAGCTTTCCCCTTTTTTTCACCGCGTCCAGAGTTGGTCGAGGTTCCAGCGTTTCAAGAGTTCGCGCCTTTTTTTTGTTCTCCTCTTTCCTTACGTTGAAACGCGACTTTATTGCCCCTCCCTTTTCTTTTCCGACCTGGGCTTTGTCCTCTTTTCGTCCCTCCGGCGCCGTCCTGTGCCCACTCTTTTCCTTTTTTCGCGTCCCCTTTGCAGGTAGGCTTCTGGTTTGTCCTCTCTAGAAACATGCCCTTGGCGCCTTTAGTGACTCGGGCTTTTTCACATTTGGACGGTGAGCATGTGTAGCCTCCTTCCCTAGCTGGGTCCTTTTTCCCTGCCATGTCCCGATGCCTAACTGATTCCCACCGTTTTTTTCCCCGAACGTGGCCCCTTTTTCTTCCTGCTGCCGGCTCGCCCCCGGCGGGAACCCTTTGAACTTGTCTGCCTACAGGTGCTCTTGCCTGTCCACGAATTTTCCTCCCCCTTCTCCCGACGTCGTTGCGGGCCCCTATTAGGCGAGGTTGCTGCAGGCTTTTGAGTTCACCCCCCCCCATTGATGAATCCATTCTCTTTTTCTTTGTCTCTCTTTTCCTTCTTCCAGGTCTTTAAGTAGTTCCCCAAAAACCTTTTTTAGCGGGGTTCCTCAGTGATCCTTTGTCACCCGCTATGGACTACAAGAGGTCCTCCGTTTATCTACTTCCTGACGATTTCTGATAGTTGTCCCTTCGGTTGGCTTATGATTTCCCTCGCCTTTTATTGTAGACAGGTTTTCTCAAGCGCCATCCCCCCAGTCGATTCGAGCTCTGTTTGAATCCTTTCCCATCCTTTTCTTGGTCAGCTTCCTGCGAAGATGGTTGGGGTCCTTTTCTTCATCGACCCCAACTTGAGTCCGTACGCAATTAAGGACCCTTTTCCGGATTGTGATGTGAAGACCTGTATCTGGTTCCCCTTCCCTTCGCCCTTTCCAAAATAAAAGGGGCGCCCCCCTTTCCCCCAAAAGAGCCGAACTTCTCCCATTGAAGATGATGAAAATCGATTGATTTTGGTCTTGTTGCGTTTTCCTTTAAGTGACATTCTTCCCCTTCAACCTTTTTTCACGATACGATTCCAGTAATATTGTCACTTGATAAAACCTTTTTTCTTTTCCTTTCTCAGGGGACTTGTTTTCACCGGGACTCCAGTTTTCCTTGCTCGTGATCCCGTCGGACCTCTTTCACTCTTTTAGGGGATAACTATTTTCCCTACTTCGATGAACTCTTTTTATACTCTTTCGATAGAGTGTTCCGTTTCTTTCTTTGTTCGCTTTATGTAAATTTCCCCCCCATCCTATTAGTTTATAGGTCTCGCTGCTTAGTATGACTCGAGACTGAAGTAATTTGGCCGAGATGAGCTATTTCCCCATCCCTTCCGTCCAACCAAAAACTCTTGTATGTACTTACTTCTTTATTAATTGTAGGATTTACCGTTCCCAATAATCTCAGTTCTTGTTTGAGATCAGATCCTTCACTCTCACTTGCTTCTTTACATCTCCCTCCTTTTTCTTTGGCAACCTCGTCTATCGGCAAACAAGTTGCGTTCCCTTCTCCTGATATTTTACTTGTCTGGCAGACCAATATCCGACCCCCCGCTCTTTTTCTTTTTCAATTACCTGCGCTCTCACCAACCCCAGGTTTCATCCTCCCATCGAAACAAAGATAGATACTAGTCCTCCTTAAAACAGAACCCCTCCTTGTTTAGTCCTAAGCTTTGACGAACCAAAAGTGCTTTCCAAGAGGTCTCCCTCCCTGGGTCATTCCGAGCCAGTCCCTTTAGGCCAGTTACTCGACCCAGTTTACTTTAAATCCTCCACGAACTTTTTCTTCTTTTAACTTGACCAGTAGATTCAATCCTAGTTGACCTTTGTTCTCCCCTTCATTCCTCCCAACCCGCTTTAACCTTCACTCCTATCTTTTAATAATATTCTGAATAAATGTTTTCATCCTTGTTTCTTCCCTGTATTTGCCTTCCAACCGTTATTCCCCTTCAATTACGGTAGCGGTATCATGGGAAAGCCTGTATACTTACAAATACCCCTTTGCCGACTCCAGTTGCTCCCGATGCTACCCCGCCTGGGTCCGATGCCCCCCCCTTCAAAGCGGCCTTTCCAAGGACCGGCCCGTTTTTTCTTCCCCCTGCAGCTCTTCCTTCTCCTCGGGAAGCTCCCTCCTTCGGTTTTTCCCTTTTTATCTACAAAACCGTTTCTCTTTTTCTCCACGGCGCGACTCCTTTCCTCTTAATCTGAAGGTTACCTCTTCCTCCGGAGTCGTCCAGTAAATCGAGTGAGCGTCGTTGCCCAGATCTTGGGTACACTTCACTACGTCCCTCCCGGAAACCCTTTTTGGGCCAAGTCCCCCCCTCCCCCCTTCCTTTTGACGAACAATCTCTCCAGCCAACGCTGAGTGTTAGCAATTGTCCTTCCCCCCTCCGATCCACTACCCCCGATGTAATGGCCATCCCTCCTTAGTTACCCTTTCCCCCCCCCCAATGCGGGTTCAACGCTAAACGCAGTCAGGCAGCCTGCATGCGGGGTCTTTTGCGTCTCCTGCAGGAGTTACCTCCTACGCGGACGTTCCTGTAGATTGTCACCCCCCTTTTTTCCGCAGTTATTCATTTTGCGCAATGCTGCTTGACCAGCTCGATTTAACGGGCGCGTTTCCCTTTCGCACCGGCCCTGGCGTCGGGCCCCCCTCCCGAGAGCCTTCTGTGCTTTTTGTTGTACGTGGTCCTCCCCCGAAGCGACGTCCTCCTGCGAAAACGCCCAACCGGCGTTTCACGAAATCGCAGGACTCCGGCATGGCATCGGCCGCATCCCATGCCGGGCGGAGTCGTAACGTTCTTTTTCCATCTTCCCTCGAGTTTACCCATTTCTGCACTCCAAGAACTTTTTCCTGCTCAGATTTTTTTCGCTGTCCAGGCGACAATTTCCCCTGGACGGTCCCCTTCCTGCGCCAAAATCACCAGGAAACTATCCCCCTTTTCTTCTCTTTGCCTGCCGATTCTCTGGAGATTTTCGGCCATCTTGTTTCCGCTCAGCCTTTTGCCGGTCCACCAAAGATGTATCGATGTGCGACGTACATGCGCAGCGAAAAGTCCCCCCCCAAACCCCCTTCAACGCACCGAGTTCTTTGTTTTTGAAACGAGAAACCAGGTTTTTTGTGCCGCAGCCGCTGTGACCGCCCAATCTGCACCTCTTGCCCCCGCCCAGTAGTGCCCCCCCCCCCTAAAGGTGCATAACATGCGTGCTATTTGATAATACTTTTTTACTCAACTAAGGCCTTTTTTCCCCCCCCCCTAAACATCCTGGTACTCTTGAATCGTCCTCCAGTCACGAGGCCCTAGTAATTGGTAGGTTCGGGACCCACCATTTTCCCTGGTATACGAACCCCAGCTTCCCCTAGTCTCCTTTTTTAGTAGGAGATGTTCACCTTACCTCCCTCTAGTTTAGAATTTTCGTTCGACCTTCCAGGACGTCAATTCCTCGTTCAGCCGCGCCCTGCTATCACGCGCTCCTGCTGCATTTTTTTTTCTCCGTGCCGCGCCGCCCTTCCACATAGCCCCATCTCTTCCTCGTATACTTTTTTCACTTAGTTGAATGTAAGACCTCACTTTATTATTTATCGTGTCCCGATTCTATTTTCCCCTCCCGAGAGTCTCCTTTCCCGGCCGCCTCGCCTTCCTTACGCGTGCTTTCTACAGATAATATCATTACGGCCTAGAGCACATGTTTCCCTCCTCCCCCCTTCTTGAATTCAGTCGTTAACCCCTGATTCCTGTGTTCAATCCGTTCAGTATTTTTTTTATGGGCGTGGGCAATTGTTCTTTTGGGTTTCTTTTTTTGTTTTTTTCTCAGTAATTTTCTTTTTGAAATTTGGGTTTTTTTTTGTCCTCATGCGTTCCCCCTTCTGCTTTGACTTTCTTGGTCCTTGTGGGGAGTCGTTCCCTGCCCCTATGTTCGACCCAAATTGCATTTTCTATATTTCTCCCTTTCTCCGTTGTTGAGAGAGAGACGTTTTTTCGCATCGAGTTCGAACTCGACCTCCCCTAACACCGAAAAGGCCCAACCTCCCCAAAGGGAAGCTAATTACCCTCTCCGCGCCCATCCCCCCTAAGTCTCTGCGCCCCCGCCCCCCCCCAACCCCCAAAATCACAAAAAATCGCCCCCCATTCCCATATCCCTCCTTCAGCGGATCTTGGCTTTTCGAATTCCCTGTTCTGCCGGGGTCTTCCCTGCGTCTAGGAGACTTGGCTATTTTTCGAATGTCCCACTCGCGTCGCGAAATTTGAGGCGGCGTTTCCCCCCTTCGACCCCAAATGCCTCGGCGAATTCTTTGACGATAAAAAGACTGTTTTCTCTCCTTCTTTGTCCACGTCCCTTTCCTCCTCCCTGAGCACTGGGATGCGTTGCTTCCGCAGCGAGGACGTCGTGGATCTAACCAACGCGAATGCGAGCAGGAGCTGTTTTCTCCTTACAGTGTCCTTAGTGCGCTTTTTGGAAAAAAAAAGTCCCCCCCCCCCGTGCTCCCATTGCGGGTATCTTCATCGTCTGAACCAGGTGACCCACAGCGCCGCAGGCAACTCCTCTGACCGCTGAGTTAACTAATTGCTGGTTCGTATACCTCCCCCCCGTGGTGCTTTTCACCATACCCGACCCTCATGCCTTTACTGTTCTATTTCAAGTCGACCCCTATTCGGTTTAGATGCGACCTTCCTTTTTTTGTGAGTAACCAGATTATCCTCGCCCCTTCCTGTAGAATTCTCTTTCCCCCCTTCTGGGTCGAATCGCAGAAAGTGAACTGTCCGGTAGCAGCTTTTGGCCTTCCTCTCACACCCCTTTTTAGGTAATATTTTCCTTGTTCTTAGTTTTTCGACCTCTTTTGAGAAGGTAATTCCTCCCCCCTACTCTTTTTTCCTCATCTCACGTAGTGATCTGCGCGGCTCCGCGATCTCTTTGAAAAGTTAAGGAACTTCTATCGTATGTATACTTCTTTTTTCTTTTTGTCAGCGAAGGTGAGGCCGTATAGCGCTTGTACAACCTTCTTTGGTCGAGCGTGACACGCACGAAGTCCCAGTTGACAAGTGCGCGCATTCCCCCCTCCCCTTTCGGGAAGCCATAGTGAAAATTTTCCCACACCCTTAAGCAAACTACCCCCACCCCCCTCCAGTCCAACCCCCAGAAAAACCCCCCCAGCTGCCCAAACCAACACAACCAAGCCACCCCCCCCCCCCAACACTATTGTTTCAAATCCGCCCCCTCTCCTGCCTGGTTTTGATCCCCCCCTCCTCCTTTTGATTCGCCTTCGGCGCCGTCCCGGTTTCTTCAAGTGAGGGTAATTGGGTCGTTCTCTTCACTTTCGATTCTGGTTAAGTCCCACTTAGCGCCCCCTTTCCCAGGCTGCTTCTAGTGTTTTCCCCCACGCCAGGGGCCGGCGACTGTTTTTTTTTTTCCCCCGGTAACGAGAGGGTCTCCCCCACTTGATTGCACAGCGTCAAGATTCCTACACTTCTGGACACTCGCATCTGACTCCTTTCCTACGTAGTTCCTTAAGCCCCAGGCGCCCGTTTGACCCCCCACCCAGGTTCAGTTTTGCCTGGAATCGTTTCTCGCGTTGACTACCCTCCCTTGTTCCCCCGTAACCCTCTGCTTTCCTTGATGGCAATGACATCTGATTCTTCTAGTCGGTCTTCGCGAGGTTGACCTTTTCCCCCCGGAGCGTTTGGGAGAGATCTCGGGAAGGTAGGGGAAGTCGATCCAATGATGGTCCTTCTGCGTAGATGACATGTGTTACCCGTTTGCGTCTGGACTCCGCCTCCTCTATTCTTGGTGATCTGCCGAATGACGATTCTGCTCGGTTTTTCTTTCTCTTTTTTATCCGAGCCGTTGAATCCCCCGGTTTGGTGATCTTGCAGAGCCTCCTACATTTCTTCCGAGAGTGCGCCGATCTTCTTGGAGACTTTCGACGGGGGTCTTGGGGCAGCTCTGTTTTTTTTTGGAGGGGGGACCTTTCCGATCGCCCCCTGCTTATGTCTCACGGGAAGGAAGCCTATTGTACGGGTTGTGACTCGAACTTATACGTTTTTTTCCCCCCTTTGATCGTTTTCCTCGAGGCACAGTGGACAACCTTTTGCCTCAAGACCTGTTCAACCAGGAGTCAGTCGCCCCGATGTGATCTAGAGGAGTTGAATTTTTTTTTTTTTTCGAGGGGCAATGCTCTCTACGATTGGAGCACTTTGTTCCCTAAACCAAATTCTGTTCGATTACCTCACGTCCCAAGGAATAAAGTCGTATTCGAATTTGCCGATTCAGTTTTTTTCTTCATGTATACAGGAATGGCTCTTTCTCAACCCCCTCTATTGGCCGCCCCTTTTCTATTGCTCCGCTTCTTTGGGACTCTCTGAGTTTCTGTTTTACGCGTGCTTTCCCTTGTTTCCAGATGACGCCCTTGTTTCCCTCTTCCCTGTAATTCCATCCAGACAGAGATCTTTTTCTCTTCTCCGTTTTGCCTCCTTCTCGCGTTCAATTTCCTTCCGATATTGAGTGCCTCCTAGGCCGGAACTTTTGAGAAGTACCTGAAGTCTTTCTTCTTTCCTTTCGACTCCTTTTCTCCTGTTTTCGGAGAGTCCCCCTTCCCCCCCGAACTCACACTTTCTTCCGGTACTTCTCCCTTTCTCCCTTGCGGGATCCTCTCTCGTAAAAAAGGCGCCCCTGCTCTCAATGAGGCAGACCTCAACTCCGTTTTTCCCCCCCCCTCGCTCTCTGGGGATGGAAATAAGTTTTTTTGGTTTCAGAGAATGTCCCCCCCCTTTGTCACTTCTTTAACAGGAATAACCGCTAGTCCAGCCGATATTTCAAAGTAGTAAGTACATCCCCGTTTCCTTTTATGTACTGGCCCTCCCTATGATGTCAATATCAGCCAGACGGGGAATCGGAGTTCCCTGTGTACGCCCTCACGTCATCCTTCCCCTTACAACCAGACTTTAATTCTTGCAACCCGGTAAGGATCTTTTTCCCGGAATAAGTTTTTGACCTTTTCCAGTTCCTCAATCCGTTATTCCCCACCCACTCTTTTTAAACACTTACCAACCCTATTCTTTCCACTTCTAATCCATGTTTTCGGCCTATTTGTCCTCTTTGAAGAGACTGTGATTCCTTAGGTTTCGTGATTTTTCCACTTGCCTTTCTACCCGTTCTCCACGTCCACCATTTCCCCTTTCACGTTCCTCCCCTTCGCCTAAATTTTCTTAGCCCTTCACCAGCTTCCCCAGATCTTCCCCGGCCCGTTTGCAGTGGGACAGCTTTTCTACCCCCCTCTCATCGACAGAAATGGAATGTTTTTTACTGTCCGTCAGCGCACCCCCCCCCCCTTATACTAAGGTCCCTGGCGCGGAAGCATCTCCACTACCCTTCTCCCCCCCCGAGCAGGAACTTCCCCTCCGCTTTCCAGTTATAGTCCAGTCGTCGCCAGATCGTCTTCGGCTTTTTTTTGAAGCTTTCCCCCTTTCGCGTTGAAAACCAATTTGTGCATCCGACTTCACCCTACCTGTCGACGGGCCCTCTCCCGCAAAACGCGATTTGATCCGCAATCATATGCCCTGACTTCAGCCCGCCCCAGAGTTTTTATGCCCCCCCCGACAGCATCTTCTTTCCTGAAAAAAAGTTGTTTTCCCCCCTGCCTTCTCAGCACCCCTGATCACTGCCTAGGTGTTTTCCTGGGCTTCTTTCTTCCCGAGAGTACTCTCTTTGTTTCCCGAATCGATGACTATGTTTCTCATTAAGTACCTTTTTCGTCCAGAGGGACCAGTCTCCTGAGGACCGCTCGATTTCTGGTGCGCAGAGCCGCCTTTAGGCCAACGGAAACTTGGACTTCTCTTTCGAACTAGGTCCAGCGAGCCCATCAATAGCTCTCCTTTACCCCCAGAAGCGACCGCACGTGGGCCGCCCTCCCCCAGTTTTACCAGTTTTAGCGAATCTTCCTTTTTCCTATCTGCCTCGATATATAAATGCCATGGCGAGGTCCGTTCGGTCTCAAGTGCGTTGCACTGGGATTCCCTCTTCCCCCCCTTTGAAAACAAGAGTTTCTTTTGCGTTTGTCCAGGCTTTTACACCACTTTTGAGTGCGTGACATGTCCCCCGGCTGTGTGCTTCAAAAGCACCCACCATATACAGGAAAAGTTTCTCGGCCTTTGCCGATTCGCGGGAGATACCTTTTCCGCGCGTCCGCCTACGTGCACGTTTTCTTCCCTGGCCAAAGATGTTATCGCTTGTCTCTTCCTTCCTCCTTCAAACATGGAAACTTTCTAAAAACAACGCCCAGACTAAACCGAGCAACCCTTTTTTTCCTTTCCCTAGGCCAAAGCTTTTTTTTCTTTTTTTTTCCCAATCCAATGTCGGCCCTTTAGTTCGAGACCTCTCCGACTCCTTTGTTCCCCCCACCCCGCTAGGATGTCCTATTCTGATCCTTACCACCACCCCGGCCTTTTCGCCCCCCTCCCCCTTCTCCCCCCGGAGACGAATGGAAATTTCTCAGTCCGAGGAATACTGCTGCTCTACTCCCCCCTTTTTTGCCGGGGGCCATTCTTTTAATCCCTCGGATTCCCATTTTCTGTACCTTGACGCTGTCCCGCCGCCTTCCTTCGGCAATATTCCCTTTTCTTCTCTAAAGGTGTAAGCTTTGCTCCCCCCCCTTTCTAGATTCTCTAGCCATTTTTCTTTTTTATCCCGTTCCTTCTGACTCTATCCGGCAATCGTACTCCTCCATAATTGCTCTATTATTATTTCGCCCATCTTTTTCCAAGCCGTCCAGCCTCCCTTTTCCCCTTTTTATAGGAAGAAGCCTCCTTAACAGATTTTTTGTTTATGCCGCTCCGCTAACCATTTCGGCGTGGGCTGGAGCCCGATCCGGTTCCTTCTCTGGTCTAGAGAAAATTTTTGCCCCTCAGGAGTCACATGCCTTCCCTCGACCACTTCCTCTGCCTTTTCCCTTTTCTTTTCTTTTTTTGTGGCCATTTTTGTGGGTTTTTTTTGGGTGTTGGGTCGCATTGACCCTATTCCGGTGGAAATTTGGCGTTCTTCTTTTTCATGTTTGCCTGATTGCTTGCGTTTTTTTCGGTTGGTGGGAGCGGTCCTTTCATTTTTCTTTTCCGATGTTCCCTTACACCCACTGCCTTTCGTCTCTTTTCCCTCTTGTTTTTGAGCTCTGGATCCGAGCTTCTGAACATCGGTCGAACGCGCCCATACCCTTTTTCCCCAAGTATAAAGTCACACCCCCCCGCGCAGCCGAAGAATTGACCCTCGCCGCCTCTCCCCCGGCTCTTTTCATGCGCACACCGCCCCCCCCAACCAAAAATCCCCCCAAAACTTGCAACCCTGCCCATAAATCATCATTCCCTTCGGATTGGCCTGCGGAGGATAAGACCTTTTCTTCTGGGATGCGGGAGCTAGGAACCATTGATTCCTACTTCTGAGGTCGGGCTCCTCCCCCCTTTCATGTATCTCGCGCGGATGACAAGGATACCACCCAATCGTCCAGCGGCTGCGAACAAGACTTTTTCGGCTTGCTTAGGACCGAGGTCCCCCTGACCCGAGCCCCACAAATTACGCTTCTGCTTGCTGCTACTGCCTTCTTTCCTACCCCCTTGAATTCGAAGGATCTTCTCGCCGTCCCCGGCGCAGAGGCTCCCTGCGCTTCATGTCGGGCCCTTTTCTTCTTTCCTTGCGACATAGATGTTTCCCCTGGTAAACAGAGCGACAGTTTTTTCCCCACCTGAGACCCCCCCTCCTTTAGTAAGCCGGCCCAAGTTGTGGTGCGTAGCCTACCTGACCAGCATTAGTGGTCTTTTTTCCCCCCCTGTCGTCGAATGGCCGTCTCTTTGGCCTCAAGTCCTTAGTTTTATTAAAACAAGTCTTAGTAAGATCTGTACCCTAGTTTTATGTTCACCCTCTTCCTCGCTGGGCGCAGCCCCTTTCTTCTAAGTTCCGTCCCCTCGATTGGAATCGGGAAAATCCACCCTTCTTTTTGATAGTTTCTCACTTAGGGGCTTTTTTAGCACTTGTCCTTCCCGTTTCCCAAGAGCTCCCCTCTTTTGTTCCTGCAGCTCTTGTTTCTCTTTTCAACCCCCTCTGGCTATCTCCGGCGAATATTGCCCTCCCCGCGATCAGAATATTTTTATGTGAATCAGGCCGGCCGCGGGTCCCTTTTCCGACCCAAGTCGTCTCCTGTCCAGCCCGCACGCCCAAGTTGTCTGTTCTTGTTTTTCGCGACTCCTCTTTCATTGCAACGATTACTCTTGACACAGAACTTGGAAGACTAAGCCTTCATTCTTTTTTCCATATCTTCCGATTCGCATCCCGCGTCACGGCGCATTTCACCCGTTGCCGAGCGGTAATTTTGGAAGGCAAGTCTGTTTTTCATTCCATTCTTAAACTAAGCACGTTTTGACGTTGCGTTTGCCTTTCCAAAGGGGCGTTTATCAATGGCGGTGGGCCGGTCCTCGAGGGTCCTATCAGCGTTTCCCTTCCAATTATGCAACTTTTTTGTCTTTTCCATAGGCCCCTTCTCTTGCAGTCACTCCCCAAATGAAGTCGAGAACCTGCTTTAACCCGACACCTCTGTATGATGCCTGCACTGAGTGCCTTCTCGTGGCGAAATCCCTTTGTTTCATAATCCTGTACTTTTTGAATTCCATCGGAGGAGGTTTTCCCTTTGATCGTCGGTCTGAGACTTTTCCTTTGCTGCCACCCCAAAGGAAGCGTGTTGCGCCTTTTCGGATCGGACTTTCTTTTCCCCCACCCCTTTTTTCGCCCTGTCGAGTTTGAAAGCGGATTTCTAAATTTGTCAATTCCTCGGCTATGGCCGGAAGACCTCCGTCTCGATTTCCTTTCTATCTTTTGAGGCTTAAATTTCCCCTCTTGGAAAGTTTTCCTTCCCAGAGGTATTCGCCGTGAAGGCTTAACGGTTTTGTGCTAAAAGCCGCCTCCTCGCTTTCCGAGAGAGTGATAGGCGTTTTTTGTGAATGCGTCCACTGGCCTTCTTGCCCCGTCTTGGGTTCGCTTTTGGAAGTTTACTTGGCGATTCGACCCAAATTTTTAGGCGAGTTCATGGGGCCCCCTCACTTGACTGGTGAAAGCGGTTTTTGCCGACATGATCCATCCTCTCCCGTGTGACCGTTGAAGGAGGCAAATACCCTTTTTTTGCGATTCAACGAGGTTCCCACCAAAGGTTCCGACCCTTCCTCAGACTCTTTCTGTAAAATATACCCGCTGGTGTTTTGTGTCCCTTCGTAGTGTGCCTGAAACTTGGAGGACCTACGGGGACCGTAACAGTACCTTATTCGGAGATTCCCGACATCGTAACTTCCCTTTCTCATACGTTGGCCCTTTTGCTTTTCGTTTTGCGTTTCCTTTCCCAGGCTGGTCTTTTCCTGTCTCTTGACATTCTCTTTTGTACAGTTCTCAACGATTTTCGGATTTTTAGCAGACTTCTCTCTCCCTTGGGTGTCTTATTTTCCTGCTCTCCTCTTGTTTTTTTTTCATGTATTTCCCACCAGCCAGAGATCTTTATCCTTGAGGTTGTGTCTCCCATGCGCTAGCAGCGCCCTTTTGCGACCTGAGCGAGTGCCTATTCTTTTTCACTGTTGACAGACCGTGACTTTTCATTTTTTTCTTATTGGGAGTCTTTTATGCGTCCCCTTTTTGTTTTTTCTCGTCTTCTCCATAACCTCCCAGTCAGCCCAAGGTCAAGGTACTTCTCAAGTTTTGTAGAGGCACCGTCAGATGGCAAACTGCGTCCTGCCCTCTCCTCTCATTTTGAGGCAGTCCAAAGCGACTCCCCGAGAAAACGCGCTATGTTTTCTTCCCCTTTCCAGGGAACCCTTATGACACACCAACCCTTCGTACCACCACCCGTTACGCTCGACCTCTCTCCCATAACTTTATTGTTCCTTTTCACTTTGAGTCCGTTAATCCCCCGGAACCTTATTTTCAAGGAGAAGGAAGTTCTGCTCCTTCCGAGCATCCAGCGGCAAGTTGTCCTTCCCACTCCGCCTGAATCTCCCCCCACGACGTCCCTTGACCCCACTCGGAGCGGTAATCCTCCCTTTTCTTGGACGTCCCCGTTTCCCCCTTCTTCAGACACCCGATGCCCAAAACCCTCTCTTGTTCCAACCCCTCTCTGTCATCATCTTCTGCCCCCCTGTTCGGAACTCCTTTTCATGTATTTTGAATCGCCCCCCTGTTCTTTTCTCCAACTGTGCCACCTTTCTTGTTTTCTTGGAGACTGTATCAATTTTTCCCCAGTCAAGAGAAGTTACCAGTCACATTTTCCCCCTTGCTAACATCGCCCCTTGGTTCTCGAGGAACCACTTTCGCCAGAGGCAATATACCCCCTGAAAATTTGGCCTTACCCCCGCAGATCGCTATCACTATCTCGGTCCTTCTGTAGCGTCTGGACGCTGCTCCCCCCCAACCCCTTTCTAAGAATCTTCCTTTTTGTCATCCTCCCCCAAGTCTTTTACCCCCGCTCCCCCTTTTCATCGCCCGACATTTGCGCACCCTCGAGCCCGCCGTAGTCGCTATTCGCTGGACGGGTCCGTCCATTATTATCGATTCTCCCGCCGACCCTGTGTTTGAGCCTCCCTCCCTGGACGCCTGAAGGACCCCTCGGACATTACCACTTTTTTGCACATCAGTACTTCGAGATCTTCCAGCGTCCCATGTCATGGCCATCAACGACAGATCTTTCCTTTCCAGGTATTAAAACGCTGCTAACAATCAGTTCCCTGCCGCTGTTTTCCGGGTCTTTTGCAGTTTTCTTTTCCCTGCCCCGTAACGGTTTGCTCCGCCGTGCCGGAGATTCTCAGGCACGGCCTTACCCAGGTTCCCATTCTGGAATGACAACTTGTTTCGACAAGCTTTTTTTTCGTCGCGGATGCCAGGCACCGTCTTTCCTCCGACAATTCAAACGCCCTCTTCGTACCATAGAGCATAAGCATTTATCTTTGTCTCTTTTCCCCCCAGAGCGCCTTGCCCACGTCCTCCCTCCCGCCCACACTTCCGAGCGTTCAGAGAATCTGCCTGCCTGGCAGGGTCCGGCATGGCGAATCGCTGTCAGACCCCTTTCCTTTTCGTCCAGTTACGGTATCTTTCCCGTTTTCCCGAAGTGGATTCCCCTCCACCCGCTCCTTTTCTGTCAAATTTAAGTTCGTGTTTCGATGTCAGTCGCAACGATTGGTCCTTTTTTCCCATTTACCGCGGCCTTTTCCCTCCCCAAAAGGATCTACCCTTTCTTCCTGACGGTTTTTCCCGTATTCGCCGGGTTTCTCTTCCCTTCTCTCCTCCTCCGTGTCCGGACAAAAGATATCGTGTAACGTACCACTGTTCCCGGAAATGAAGAAATAGTGCAACACCCCCCCCTCCACGCAAACGGACTCCCCCCGCTCCCCCCAGACGAAAGGGGATTTCCCGTCTTCCCCTTTCCCGCCCTTTTTTTCAATGTTTCGCGACAGCTCTCCCTTGGGTGAACATAACAATACAGTCTCGTGCGATTATCGTACCATCCAAGGCGCTTTTTCCCCTTCAACCGAAGAGACTTTGTCTCGCTGTCCCTCACATTCCTCGGTCCTGGTATGGTTGTCCCACGCACATGCCACATTTGTGCCGGCGATAGAACATCATCGGTTGTTAATCCCTCTGGCCCCTCCTTCCGTCGGAGATGTTTTCAACCTTTCCCCGTCCCCCCTCTTTCGGCGTCCCGAACGTCTACCCTGCACTCCTTTCTTCCTTCCAGAACTCTGCGCCTGCGGTATCATGCTCCTGCTCGCATCGCGTCTTGTTGAACTTTTTTTTCTTCCCCGCCATCGCCAGCCGTTCATCTCTTATTTTCGTCCTGTCCTACTCGTCATCGAAGCTTATCGGACGCCCTTTCCATTATTCCTGATGTACCCTGTTTTGTCACTTTATTTTCTGCACAATAGCCTTTTCGTTTTTGCCCCCGATTTCCGGAAGCGTCCCCCTGGTCTCTGGGTCCTCCGACAGGGCACATTACAGGTCCCTCGTTCTCCGCTGAATGTCTTTATTTTCGGGACGGGCAATTTTTGTGTTCCTTTTGGTGGGGTGCGGGAGAAGGTTTTACACCCTCTCCCCTTGGAAATTTTGGGCGCGTTAGCGGGTCCCCCGTCCCCCGTTTTTTGCTCGGTACTTGTTGTGGCGTGTGTACTGGGCGCGTTCGCACCCGCCGTTCGACCCAAATGGC
>Ga0179593_1522213_pt1 | contig 15809 bp, 10 predicted proteins | sample CZODoug2_1_08_16_FD_185931 | JGI IMG/M metagenome (GOLD analysis project Ga0179593, IMG submission 185931) | Vadose zone soil fungal communities from Angelo Coast Range Reserve, California, USA - CZODoug2_1_08_16fungal (PacBio error correction) | ecosystem: Environmental > Terrestrial > Soil >... | reverse complement strand
TGCCAATTGGCAACAGTAACTGTTAGTCTGGAGAATAGAGCCGCGTATGCGTTTTCCGGCGAACCTCTCGCTGGTGTGTGGAACCACACTATCCTGGGATGGTCCTTATAGGATAAACTCGGGAGAGTGCCTGTCCTTGCCCAACGCCCAAATCACTTGTCACACCAATTGAGACCCTCGAACAGTTTGCCGTCCCCTGACCCCCCCCAATTATGGACAGTAATATAGACCTTGGTTCGCGGTTCCTGCCATTTCCCCGTCCCGATTTTCTTTGTCTTTTCTTTTACTTTCTGGTTTTCATGAAGTTAAAAGACTCACTGGGTATGTGTGCATCACTGAAACGAATGTTTAGTCTTGGAAAATTGGACACTAAGACCAAAACAAAACGGTCACGAAGGCACCCCGGGTCTTTTGTGTGTCCCCTTCTACGCTTTTTGAGTCCCGGGCCCCTTCGTAGTTTTTCAGCAATTCTGAAGGTCTTACGGCAATATGAGGCCCCTTTTTCCAACCGTTGCTTTTTTCCAGGCCTCTCAGGGGAAGGTCTTTTTGTTTCATTGGGAAATGGGGCCAAATACGGGACCGCCTCGGATTCATTATCGATCCGTTTTCTCAGATACTCAAAAGCCGCCTAAGAATTAGCGAGCTCCTACGTTTTTTACCCGATAGAAAAAGTTCCCCCATATCTGTGCGTCCGTTTACCAGTATTTTCGTCGGAAGATATTTCACAAAGTGACGTCGCCGATACCCTCTGTTCCGATCCGGGTCTTACCGGTTTCAAGTGGTTGGTCCCGCCGTCTCCGACGAGGTCGCGAGGTGTCATGGTATTAACCAGCTTGCATCGAGAGTCAGTTACCCCAAGCTTAGAACTTGCCAACGGCGGGTCTTTTTGCACTTCGATCCCCGTCTAGGGAATGGTGCGTATGGAAGCCCGCAGAAGGTTGGCTCTACACGAGGAGAAGCTGCTCTCTTCCCCGAGAGTTTATTCATTTTTGCAGCAACTCGACAAGAAGAGTAGACCTCATGACCCCCAATTCCCAGAAGTGAAAGTCCTGAGGCTGATACCCGTTACGGGCATATCATAGCGGGGGAATTTAGTTTCATGATTCACTGGAGACCCCTCAGATCGCTTTCTGACTAATTTTCCCTTGCTCATGCTTTTTTCCATTGTCCGCAAAGCTGCCTGTCTTTCGTTCCGTTGCGCCTGCCCGCGTTCTAGCCCCTAATCAGGCATCGCGCAGTCGGGTCTCGTTCCCCTGCAGACCAGGAGCTCCCCCGTCACAGAGGAACACTGAAGCATCGAATCAAGAAATCCGTAAGACCGCGATGAGATCGAGTTTGGAACTACTAGCACCTGGAAGACGCGTGGAGCTAACGGATTAGGCCCAACTTGATTTTGTTTTCTGGACATGGTAATTCTCGGCTCCTGGACGACCAAACATCGAAATCCGCTCCCCCCCCCTAGACTATCTGCGATCCCTTCGAAAGAAGACGCAAACATTGCTCATGGGCAAATAAGCCCGCAAACCTCCCCCCTGACCGCACAGATCAGAACACGTATCGTCCGAGCCCCCGAGCCCAAGGTAGAACCCTCATCTAAAATATCGATATCAGTCCACGCCGACGAAACGCGAAGCGCCCCTTTTTCGCTTAAACCAGTTTTTCGTATACCCCCTGCTGGGTCCTTCAGTTAGGAAGCACGCTGCGCGGCTAGCCCGGATCCATGCCCGGTGGTGGGCCACGAGAAAGTAAATACCCCAGAGTACTGAAAGGTCGGTGAATAATCGTATTCTTGGGGCCCTTTGCAGAGTCTTCATCGTCTTCCCCAGGCGCTAACGATAGAGTAGCCCATTTTTCACACCTTTTTTTTTTTTCTGTGCCTCTCAACAATAAACGCGTCCCGCCTGGGCTGGCCAACCACGAGGAACCGACGGACCCTACCGGAGAGTTGTCCGACCCGGAATTATTTTCCCACGAACGTACCACGCACCCTTTCCAAGCGCGGAGGCAGTCAGGCCAGGAAGGGTGGGGTCTCTTTTACCCCCCCCTTTTTCCCTACTGATTTCCAATCTTCTCCTTGTTATCGGAATGGAATATCTTATTAAAATACCTAGTCTGTGTTTTCCAGATCCCTGCAAAAAGAAAAGGCTTGCGCAAGAGATGAAGATTTCTTTCTTTACCCCTCGCATATCCTCCCCCCTTCGATTCAAATTTGACTTTAGTGTGAAGACGAATAGATGAAAGATCTGCCCCCCTAGCGCGATTGGCAGTTCACTCTGCCGTGATGAGTGTGGTCTGAGAGCCCCCAGGTGTGCCTTCAGTCCCGCTCAATCCATTCTTTTCTTTGAACACGCGGGGACTCCTAGATGCAATTTAAGAGAAAGAACATCCTTCTTTAGTTTCTCCACAACCAGACCCCGTGAAGCAATACCTGGCAGGGATCGGTTAAAAACGACGGATTCGACTGTCTTTTTTTTTTACCCGACCAAATTGATTAGAAAAGCCACACCCTCAGCACCTTGACCCCGTGGGCTTAAATGGATTGAAGAATGCCGCGTCCCTTGGACGAGAATCCGGGTTTTTCTCTCGCTCCCCTTCGATGGAGTCAGGACGGGTTCTTCGTTTGGAGAGGATGCCCCGTGAGCGACTGGTTCTCTGTGCCTCAGTTCCTTTCCTTTTTATCGGAAGGATATCGTTCTTTTTCTTTTCACCGGATCTCCTAATTCTAATTCGAATCCCAAATCCGACATGAAAGACGACATGACCCTTAGTGACTTGTTATAGGAGTGAAAGCACATCAATCTATCCTCATGTCAATTTTGTTTTTGAGCCGGGCTCTGCGCGTATGTCAGCCCTTAGTTGGAAAGCCCCCCCCCTTGGCCGGCTTTCTCTTTTCTCCCAAACGTAGATCCAGCCCATATTGAAATTTAGTCGGTGTCAACCACTAAAAGCATTGATTTTTAGATTTGATTCCTTCATCCGGAGATATTGGATATTTTATATCTTCACCGTAGCTTTGAGAGGCACTCCACCCCCCCCCGGTAGATTCTTTGGTATACTAACTGAGCAGTACCTTACCTGACAGCTGTCTTCAGGTTTCCGAGACGCCTGTTACGTCAGTGGAGACGTGTAGAAATCAACGAGGTGTCCCTCTGAGATAGCGAAGGTCCCCTTGCAGTCAGTTTTTTTCATAGAAACTGTGTACCCCCGGAGATGCATCAGTGCTCCAAGCACCCCATCCTTTGTTAAGTTCGCGTTGAGTGGTAGATCCGGCTAATCAAGCCATTACACAAACCAGCCTATAGTGTTTGTAATGACAATCACTTTTCCCCGCCAGTAGCGACGATCACTTGACAAGCCAGCACCGCTCGCTAAAAACTAATACGGATTTTTGGAAGTGTAAAGTCTGTCAATATCGCCACACACCAGGAAATTGCTTTATTGAAACAAGTATTGGAGGCACTCTGTAGGGACAAACAAAATAATATTCTATACTCACCCGCTTAGTTTAGAATGGAGTGCGCCAGTATTGAGAGCCGAGTGACCCTGTGATTATCCGCATGGCGAGTAGTCTTGCAGAACACCTTTTTGGGGTTGGTTTGTCGTCCCCCCATGACCACCCCAGCATGCCCCGGGAAGCATCGTGTTTACGGCCATTTCTGACCGACTTGTTGTCCAGGATTTGCCCCCCCAGAGACCAGCCGGAAGAGCGAGCAAGTTTTTTGAGGCGGCTTGGCCGTCGTTTGTTTCCTTCCTTTCCTACCCCTCGTTCAGGGATACCACCCACCAGGTGAGTTCCGTTAACTCGTTTGGAAAGACCCCATGCAGAAAACAAACCGAAAACGCCGAAATGCCGGCCGCTTCCCCCTCCCTCTTAACTTCCTTATCTGTCCCCCCCCTGTCCTGTCTTCCGTGACCTTTTTTGTAGTAGTAATTGCAATTTGAATGCTGTGTCTCTTGCCCCCCCCCCATTGCCCTTTCTCCCTACTAGTAGTATAATGATAATGCACCCCCGAGATTTGTGTTAAAACCCCCCCCCTCCTTTGCCGTTTGTAGAGAGCAAATGATAGGGGGGAGGTCCAGAAATAAAGGAGTTCCTTTGCGACCGCTCACTCTCTCCTTCCCTCTCCTTGTTTTTGTAGTATTAGAGATATGAGACCCGGCTCAGGACGCTCTTGAGGTCCCGCGAGCTACTGGCCCGGTTTCGCGACGCCAGTGAAGCGATGGGGGTTTCACCCCCCCAGAAAGCCTGCTTGCAGATCTGTGATTTCTTTCCTGAGGTTGGAGTCATTCAAATGCAACCGCAATTGACACAACAAATTAGACGGCCGCCCCTGTCCTCCCCCCCCGGACTCCCCCTCTAAAATAGGGCTCCTAGTAAGAGGGCGAGTTCCCGGCAACTTTCGGTGCGATTTCACTATTTCTTTTTTGTATTTTTTTCTGTTGTAGTTACCCCCCATCCTCAATTTGGGTATGTGGGTGACTCCAATGCACCTATTAGGCTTTCCTTGGACCTTAACGACCACCAGTCCAGAAGAAGGCGTAGACCGGTATTGTAGACCTTCTTCCTGTTCTTTTCCTCCCTCTGAAGGTCACAGTCAAGTTGGAAGTAAACAAGTTTTATAGTTAACTTTTTCTATCGGGGCAGTACGGTCGTTCTGGCCCCACTGTTCGTTCGACGACCTACATTCTGATTCCTTTCTTACGCGTATTCCCCCCCCGCCGGAGCCTCTGTCGATCTTCGGTTTGACGTACCCGATTCTCATATCTGGTATGCAGCTGTCTTCTCCTATTTACCAAGCGGACAGTAGCCATTTTGCTTGTTGCGATTTTTACTCCATGGTCTTCCTTTTCCCGGTAGGTGCCTCCCCCCGGTTGATCGGTCATGGTCCATGATGGGGAAACACGAGGTATTTTACCCCCTTATCTCCATGGGTCCATCTGGTTGGGTCTCCCCTTGATCCACGATTCTGGGCTGCTCGATGAAAAGCGAGGGCACTCAAAAGGGCGGGTGTCCTTCCGGCGATATGCTTTTCCTTGAAAAGATACAAACGACGATCCTTACCTCTACAACCCCCCAATACATGTTCGGAAATAGATATGATCCCTATAGACGTTTTTAGCGGGCTGTTTTTTTTCCCCTTCTAGGGACTTTTCGAAAGAAATCTTTGCTTACGCACTAAACTAGACCTCCCCCTTTAATAGCACCAGAGGATACGGATAGGGGAGTACGCCAAAGCCGCATGTTCTACGGTGACGGATTACAAGAAGTTCGTGAGCTTCCTTCCCCAGCTTAAGTTTATAACCTTTAGTAAATTCCCAGGAGCGCTTGCCGCTTATGCCCAATATTTTTTAATCACCCTCGTAACTTGTTCCCTCTCGTTGGGGACTAACGACAATGGAAGACTTTCGCTATGACCCCTTGCCAGTTATACCCGAGGCATTGTCAATCTAAGGGAGGAAGTCCCTTCCGGAAAGACACCCATCCCTAACCTGACCCTCAATTAAGAAACACGACTAGAGCTCCTGAGTCCCCCGAATGACCCCCCCAACCTCTCTCTCCACTCCATACAATCCCAAATGAAAAACTAAACGAGGCAGCGGCTAAAATTTCATAGTAACGTTCCCACATCCCCCTCTTCCCTCCCTCGTATCCACCCCCCTCTTTGCCTTTCCCCCCCTTCCCCCCCCCACTTCCACCCCTTTCCCCGCACCCCCCCCATCCCCCCCCCAATATCTTCCCCCCTTTCCCTTTTCTCCCCTCACCCTTCCTCCCCCCACTTCCCCCCCCCACCCCCCCTCCCCTCCAGTTTTACACCTAATCCCCCCCTTGCCATTAGCTCTTTTTTTCCATAAGCAGCGACATTATCGAAAGTTTAGCTGGTGAGAGTTTACCCGGGGTAAGCCCTCGGTCGGAATTTTTCCAGGTAGATTTAGGGTAAGAATACTTAATCCCTCGAGGACCTCTTTTTGCTATGATTTCGTTTTTGGGTCGTTAGATTACGTTCGTCCCTTCCCCCCTTCCCATTAAGAAACTTTCTGAGCGCGCTCACACATTGAGGTGCCCACACCACTACCAGCCCTGATTTTGGTGAAAAGAGCTTTTTTCTTAGCTCAGACTCATATATTACGTCCATAAGCCTTCCTGGAGTTCCCTGAAGGGAGTACGAAGTAACGACGAGATTCATCTCTTTTCGTCGTTTGAGCCCCGACTTCATATTTATTTTCCCATAAAAGCTGGTTGTTTTAGATCTGCAATTCGGACCAGACACGACAGCCAAAGAGGAATTGATAGCGCAGCGTACAGTCCCCGCCCACTCAAGCCTGGAGACAACTCCCCGCCTTTTTGGCCGAGTATAGATGAAGTCCTCACCGGCTCGTTTGCCTGACCCACACAATGCCGCCCGCCTTGGGTGGTGCTCACTTTGCGGAGCGACCCCTCCCAGTCTCCTGATATCCCTCAAATTCTCCCTGCATGGACGAATTGAGACTATAAAGTCCCTGTCCCCTGCCTCCCCGACTTATAGGAACAAAAGAAGTGTCTGGTGCTTTTAACCCCCGCCGGACCAGAAGGCAACAAGGATGAGCCGACCCCCCAGCCCCCCTTACTAAGGTTTTATACCCGTTGCCCGACTACACTTCTGTATTTCCGAGCTGAAGCGTATAGTTGAATTAGCCGTTTTTCATCCAGTCGGATGAATTCCTGATCATTTGTACGTCGGACGCGGGGTAGGTGCCGCGACGAGGTTTTCCCCTAGAGCGGGGGTTATTAGGCAATAAGGCTGGCGGAGTATGAGTCTTTTTCCTTGGTACATCGGATTCTGATTATTTTTGCGCTTCACTTATAATAGAAAATGAATTTCACCAACCGCCCTTACCCTTCATACTTCGTCATCATATGACCTCTTCTTCACAAGTCCGAGACCCCCTAAACGATCCTCCGACCACACCTCGACCTCCCGTCGCCGTCCCTTGTTAAGACCCACGGTTCTTGGACACGTCTTTTCTCCCCCAGCGGCGAAAGTAGCACGTCCGTTTGTGAAAAGCAGCCGGACTTTTTAGGCCTATTGCCAGTGATCCCCTAACGAACTCTCAGCAGGCATACCCGAACGGAGGTGAAAACCTACGCCATGAGTCTTGTCAAGGAGAACGTGATGATTTATTTTTTATCGTCTACCATCCTCTTCGTAATCGCAGTACCCGAGCGTTTTCCCTTTCCAAGCCCCGCCCCCTTTAAGCCTTCCTTTTGTAAGTTTTCTATGTGTTGAGAATAGCTGATTTTGGTAGTTTCTGTAGATCGTTCGGCCATTAGGAATAAGACCCTGAAGAGTGCGCCCCTCGGTCCGACCAGGTTTGCCTTTTCATTCAACCTTTACTTTCCTTGGAATCAGGGCCCACCCCCCACCGTTGGGACAGGTTCTGAGTTTTAGCGTGTTCCTCGCTAGTGGTCGTTGCCCGTTTTCCCCATGCTAATCACTTACGGACCGCAGTTCAGCGGGTTTTTCCGCCCCCCCCCCCCCCCTTTGAACCGTAGCGCTGTTAATTAAAAACACGATCTGAGTACTTTCCCCTTGAATACCTTTTACAATAAACGTATTCGGATTATCCCCGGATATTTTCCATGGTAGGGTAGTAAAACAAAAATATTATTCCGATCCGGCTTTCAGCCATTTTTTCCCCGCGCTTAGTCGATGGTCACGACCCCCCTGGCGCCGTACCTGACCTACAATTGAGGTTCATTAAACCCCATCCTCCCCCGGTTAATTGACGTGTTGTTCCTTCAGCTGCCCCTCAAACCTTTCAGATTGCACCCACACAGAACGGCCTCCCCGTCCTCGCACTACGTGGGCCCCCCCCCCTTAAACTGCGGCTGGAGTTTATCAGTATCCCTGACCTACACTAATTTTCTTCCAACCCTACCAGGCGTCTGTTTAAATTCAGGGCCCCCATGCACCCGACAAGAACCCTCAGGGTTACAACCAACGCGAAATGCTTTCCCAGACCTTCACCGGAACTAACGGTATATTTCCCCCCCATTTATGACATAAGTGAGCTTGAGGTTTCATTTTCTAAATTGACCTATTTTTTCCCTTTCTTGATTTCAATTCCCCCACTCGTTAAATGCAACTGAAACAAAGAATCGACTTCAGTGTCCCCCACCCCAGCTAGCCGTGTTGAACTGATCCCCCCCTCCCCCCTCAGATACGGATTTTACCATAGGAGGTTAAATTGCCGCACGGTCCATATCCTCTCTTCCTTTTTTTGTTTGAGTGAGTAGGAAGGCGCCGGAAACAGTAGTTGCGTTTTTACTTTGACATATCCTCCGTCCTTAGAACCTGACATGTCAAGGAGGGTTTGAAACCAACCCGACGCCGTCGGGGGTCAGGCTTCCTTTATCCACTAGAGTGTTGACAATGCACATCTCCACTTTGTTTTCAAATTCCCATTTGAGAAAGCAAACTTGAAAAGAACCACTTCAATGGAAAATTGAAAAGAAAGCCGTTTTTTCTATTGCGAGTTCCCCATTCCAATTAATCTTTAATGATTTTTTGTAATTTTTATTGTTCCGCCTTTTAATACCCCCAAGGTACACTTGTTGCCCCCCCCAAATGAATTAGTTTCCCCTTGGACCGGCTAAGCCAACCACTGCATCGACTTTCCCTGTGGTTACCCAATGAAGGTGATCGAGTCAGTTCAGATTTTCCATACTTCCCCTTCATGCACCGCTGAAGTGTAACCACCTATAGTTAAAGTATCCGGGTGCCGGTCGGGTGTAATGTGGACATTGTTTTTTCCACCTTCCGAATGCCTATAATATAAACCTATCTGCCCAAACAGCATTCCCCCTCCCTGATTCCCATAGATGAGTGGGGGGGGACGCTCCAAAGGGCGCAAATCCTAGTTACTCCCAGAAGAGGGAGGTAAGATGGACAAACACTTCGAAGAGGACTAGGGGCCGACTTAAGATGGGGAAGGCGGCGAGATAGTAGTCGTTCATTGTCCCCTGGACCACCTTGACTGAGAAGCCGAGCAAAGCCCTCGAAGGAATGTCCAAACCCGTGGGTTTGGTTTCACAGACCGGATCACTTCCAGACGATGTGCCCGAGCCGACGTGAACGAGGTAACCGCGAAGGCGACACACATATTGAGACTTCACAGCAGTGAAGAACCCCTGTTATCCCCTGTGACCCCGTACGCCGCCAGGTCTGCTTCCCCTACCCCCTTGGTCGTGGGGCGGCGCCCTGCGTACGCCGGTGGGCGTCGGGGAGCTGCCCTGGGGGTGTGCGCCCGACGTTTACGGGGGGGCGCGGGGGTGGTGGGGTCGGCTCGGGGGCCCCGCCGGCTGGGTTGTGGTGGCTGGGTGGGGTGGAGGGTCTGCAGATCCGGTTACGTTCATCGCGACTAAGAAGACGATCATATCCTTGCACAATTTACCCCCTACCAATTTCCGTCCCCAAGTACTGTGCGATCAGCGGTGATACTCGCGGACTTAACCCCGAAACCACACGCAGACCCCCCCACCAGCATGGTCTTAACCCAGTAACCCCCCCCTACTGACCCCCTTGAGCAAGCAAGTGGCAGGAATGACGGACCAGACCGGATAACAGGAGTTTAGCCATGCAGAAATGTCTCAACTCTGCACATAGATACCGGGACCGTTCCGAAAAGAAGGAGCGGATGCCCTAAGTCCGAGCGAAGCCCCCGTTTCCCCCCTTTCGGCAGTACATTCCCGAAGGATATACTTCTCTGAAATCCAGGAGAGAAACTTAGCCATGGGTGAGAGCTACCCTTTTTGAGTCGCCCCTTTTTCCCATAACACGTCAGGACTTAAGGGCCCCTAAGCCCCACACCCGGCCACCCATGAATCTTCAACTTTAGGATTACAGGAAGTATGTGTAAGGCTTAATTAAACTACCCTTCTAGCCCGAAGAGACCCCCCACCCAATAACGGTCCCCAAGACTATATCACCCATCCGCCACTACCTCCCCTAGGTTAATAGACGAAGCCAAAAATATCTTTTCCATCGCCCCAATACCCCCTCCCTAACTTTACCCACCCATGACAGCTCGGACGCTGGACGATTCTACACCCGATTCCGTCAACTCGGACGCGGATTCTCCCAAGACTCCTCCAAACAGTTGACTGAGGAATAGTGCCGAGTTCTTTTTTTAAGTATCTGGCTTCAATATGCATTAGTTTAGTGTTCTAATTACAATTTTTTTGCAAATTGGTAGATATTCAAGTATGTTGGGAGGTTCTCCACTCTAAAGTATTTACCTTTTTCTCCGACTTTAGTGAACTTTCATTTTTTCTAGCGGAACGGAAACAACTGGTTGATCTACTCTTCCCCCCCAGATGAAATATGGTGTTGAAATGATCTTTCTGTACGTAGTTTGCCCCTTCGTACCTTACCCCTCGAAAGTTATGCATGTCGCAGGATATGACTTTTGTATGAGTATTTCACCGATTATTCAGTGGTCTTTAGAGTTTTCTGCCGTCATGCATCTCTCTTTTTCCCCCCCCCCCCTCCCTCCTTTTCCTTCTTTGTAGACTTTTTGAATCGCCATCCCTCAAGACGAGTGATGGAAGGATAGCCTTCTGGATGATTTTACAGCACATCACTGCCGCAAGCCAGAAGGGATTTTATTTTTCCCCCCTGAGTAAAAGGCTAAAGTAACGATTGAAGATCTTTTCAGAGATACCGTAGTGCGATGGTACAGCATTTGAAAAAACACCCAATCCTTTCCGCTTTTGAGTGGTGACTATCAGTGAGAGAGATTCAAGGGTTCCTTCTCCGCGCTCCCCAATTTATGCGGAGGAAGAATCTGCCCCATGCCGTAAGATGACGATCCAGACCACCCCAGACAAGGACTATTCCAAAAAAAGTGAAGAGGTGTGATTCAGGACACCCCCCCGAAAGGAGGCAGAATGAAGAAAAAGAGACTTGCGCCACTACCGCCAGTCGAACCCTGATGCCCCTTAGTCCTCGATGGATTTGAATGCGTTTATTTGAATCTCCATAGTCATCCAGTCGCTTCTCCAGACGTTCTGACCCCCATGCGCTTACTTTTTTTTGCTTTGGGCTGTTCCTGCATGGGTGACGGATTTCTGGCCCTTCCCGGGCCCGGTCCCCCTTCGAGCGAATTGGTTCTTGGGTCCTGTTTTATCTAGGATTCATTAATCTCTTTATTTATTTTGGCGCTTCGTTTTGACACTCAGAGCCTCTCGGAACCGGTAGCAGAAGAAGAACATGGAAAGGAACACCAACTTCCCGCACAATTAATTGCATACTTCCCGTAGTCTCATCCGAACCCGCCCCAATGACTGTTTCTCGGTTTCTTCTTTCCCAGCCGAACCCAAGATCAGTAATTAGCACGGACGGTGAGTTCGGATTAGAGGTAACCGCCGTCGTCGATAGTAATTGCCCTATCCTTCTTACCTTACGAGTCTGAGAGGAGACACAAGGACTGTCCAGCAAGCGCACGCATGAGAACTTCTATTCTAATAAAGTAGCATTGCAGAGGACTTTTCACTTCTCGCGGGCGATATTCGTCCGATTCCATAGAACCCGCAGGCAGGACAGTCCCTTTTGCCCTCGATTATCGCCGAATCTCTCCCCTACTCCCCCGTTACCCTTAGGTGAGCCTATGATGATCGTTTTTATATACGGCGCCCCAGACGAAGATGCCTTCTCACCTTCAGTAGTTCTGATGCGAATCCTCACGTCGTTGTCTAAAGGATAATTCCTTCCTTACCTCAACAGTTTTCCCAAAGAGGCTTTGTGATACCAGTGAGACACCTCAAACCCAGATGTGGAACTTCCCTTTTAGTCGTGGTGTCTCTGCTCCCCTTACTTTCCCAGCTCGTAAGAAAAGACCCCCCTTTCCTCCCGTGTCGAACCTTGCCCTTGAACCCGACTCCATCCTCTTTTTCCCCCAAAATCAGTACCTTCCGCCGTAGAATCGCTACCCGATTTCAGTGCATACCATTATCTTGCGGACCTTCGGGATCCACAAACGCATTAGTATTCTTTCCCTGCGTCCCGGCGTTTTCCATCCTTAGCACGTGCTATTTATCGGACCGAGTAGTCCCTCCATTGAAATTAACCCCAGCCCTTTACCCGTGCATAGGTTTTCATGACCACTCTCAGTTTTCCTGATTTCCCCAGCTTCCCGACTGCCCTGCACCAGATGAGCAAATTCATTTTCCCAGCGCTCGCCATTCTCTTTTTCCCGACCCACCTCCCCCCCCCACCCCCCCCTTGCGTTGCGTTTTTGTTGCCGTTCCCTTCCAAAGAGCCCACATCTTTACCTGGGAGGAACCCGACCCAGTTTCTCGTGTTTAACTGCGACTGACCAGAAAATCCAAGAAAAATCCGTTCCCGCAAAATCGCCGAATCCGGGAACGCTACCCCGCATTTGGAGACTATTTCGACTGGTCTTATGTGATTCTGTCCCCCTTGGGTTTTTCCTGACCGGTTATGAAGTTTGATGAGTACCCTAAATATTCAAGTGTACCAATGAACTCACCCCTCATACTTCCTTTTCTCTGTTTCCACCCCCAAGACCGATGCCTGCGTGATTTTTCTAATCGCTTCACTCGTCTGGAGTTCCATCCAGCTGTCCCTTCCCATGGATCCGGTATCTCCTCTCTCTTGTCTCATACTTTTGTGGTTTACTCTACTTCGATGACCGGGCCTGAACCTCGCTTTGGGTCCTCCCCTTTCCTTTCTTTCTTTTCTCTCGGTTCCTATCTGCAGTTGGTTTCAAAGAAGCGTCGTCCCTTGTGTACTTTTCAATGGGTACTGATTTCTGCTCATTTCCCTTTGACTCCATTGCAATTCCCTTGAACCACGAACAATTTCACACTCTTCATTCCCAAAACTGACAAGACCCCCATTTATTATTCACCCCGAATCTCGCCCGACGAAGATTTACCCATGCATGGTAGTTATTTGTCCCTCTTTTTCTTTTGTCATCACGACTTTACCCCCAGAATTTTTCCCTTTGTACTGTTGGTGACACACCTACGAGATCCACAGTTCTCACTTACACCCAATTCATTCCCTTCCGGCGGTGTGTCCTCCCACTGATCCCTTTTCTCAGTTCCCGGTCTTTCTAGGTTTACTGAAAAGGTTTTCCCCCATCTTAACAGATGCCCCAAGTCCTCAACAATCCCCCTTCCCAAGGACTACCTTTCATGGTATTTTTTGTTCATTGGGCACCTGACTTTTCCAGACAATCCTTTTTCGTCCCCTTAGTCTCACACGTCAGGCTCCTCCCCCTTTTATAAGTTCTTTGGACCCGCAACGGTTCTCCCCCGCATGGGGCCTACTTCGTTCCCTTCAATGAAGATTACCCCCCTTGAACTTCCTCCTCTTACTTCCCCTAGAAGCTTTATACTTTTCCGGTGGCCGGTTCACGCGGTATCTTTTTCCTTTTAGGAACCACGAGCTTGGAAACTTGTCTCTCCCAATCCTCCCTTTGAACCTTTTCTGCATCGTCATCAAAAGGATGGCTTTCCCTCTTTCTCAACTATAGGGCCCTGCGCGCTTTCCTTGTTCTTAGGACCCCCCCCCCACGCTTTTATCGACCTGTCCAGCTGATCCGTATCCCCTCTTTACAGATATACATATCCCCCGAACACGACACTCCCCCTTACCATATAGTTCTACCCCCCTTCTTCTACTAGATTTAGGTCGTAAATAGCTTGATTGAGAGACAATGGAAACGCTTCCAATACTCTGAGGCCGTATTCCCCTCAGCATGCCCTATCGGGTTATGAACTGCTATTTCCGATCTGCTTCTTCTTGTCAAAACTCTTCGTGATTCCCTCAGAATGATGCCTTCCCCCCGCCCGGATCTTACATACCACGTCCCTCTTTTATCATCAGTTCACAGCACCAGACCCCCCTCCTGTGGAGTCTTTAGGTTGCTGGTCACTACGAGACGGTCCCCTCCCTCCGGATATTCCAGAGTAATTTCACATGTTTCCACTTTTTACTTTTGTCCTTAGCATTCTTCCTTCCTTCAAAGACGCGCAGCAACCCCCAGTCACTATAAATTACGCACCCACTTCCTCGGTTTCCTGTATTTTCCCCTCCTCAACCCTTGCTTTTCAGTGTCACCCTTCCGCCACCCCCACGACGAAGCCCAGACCCTTCCATCCCTGTATTGCTGCTCAACCCGTATTCTTCTTACCCAGCTCCTGCGGAAGATTCGAATAGCCAGTTAAAGGCTTGGGTTTTTCCTTCCTCTCGGTGCCGGAATTTCTGCTCTCCGTGTAGGTTGGCGACACCCCCCAAGTCTTAAGGGAGGACAGAAGTTTTCTGGCGTTCGTATCATTCGGCTTCCCTTATTCCCAAGCCTTTGGAAGCGCGCTTGCCCACCTTTTTCTGTGCTTCCACACCTCCAAGTGACTAGGTTCAAGCTGATCGAGAGAATGATTACTATTCTGCCCTCCCAAGCCTTAATGTGTTTGCTTCCCCTCGGTATGAATGGTCTTCCCCTTTCTCGATCTTACCGCGACTAGTGAGGTCATTTTTTATGGTCGATTAATTATAGGCCCCTAATTCCCCGTATGCACCCTCGAACCGTCAGCCCCCGAACAGAGACGCCACCTAAATCCCCTTCCGTTCTGTCTGACGCGGATACCGTCTAGCCCATAAGACTTTTAGAAATCCATTGATGAAGTGAGTGCGGCTCTCCATCCTAATATCCTCGCCTTCCCTTGAGTGAAATCGTTACTTCTGTTTTCGTGTTGATGAGAAACTTCCCCCCTTTTTAGCTCGCGTCACTCAAGTTTTCCTTCCCTGACCGGGGCCAAGATGAAGCAACTTCGGACCTAGAGACGTAGAACAATCCACGTCCTTTTTGGTTCTTTTCTTTTGACCAACCTTTCGATTTTATAATTCCCAAACCTGATGTACTTTTCAGCTCCGGTAGCCCTTTTCTACTCCGACTATTAGCTCCCATTTTTTTTGACAATCGGTAAGACCGGATTTCCGCGTCGATTCGGATGTTCCAGGCCCCCCCGCCTGATTCGGCCAGGTCTGTATGTTAGGTGAGAGAGTAAGATACGAATTGCGTTTCTATACTGATTCTATACCGTTGAGTATTTCGGTGCCTGGGATACCCAGAGATTTTCTGTTTCAGGTTCCTTCGTTCACCGTATACCAATACCCGAAAACACCAGAAGGATCTACGCCCATGAAATGTTCCAGGATTTATTTTTTCACTAGAATACCCATATAGCCCAACGGAGAGCGTCTTTTCAAGTCCTGTTCAGTGCGAGTAGTAGCAGATAATATTTTTTCGACCTTGATCCTTTTGTGCTGATGCTCTCTTTGTTCCATTTTATCGCAGAGCCCCCGGTTTGAGGGCCATCCTAAACCTTCATGGCTGAGCAAGCTCGTCGAGTCCCGAGGTCGGGGTAAGTAATCTAGCCCCCCCCCCTAGGTCCGTCTTTCTCCGCCCGGTTCGATATAGCCACCAGAGGATTGCGCTTCTCCACGTAATTGACTCTTTTCTTGAGGATCTTTACTTTTTCGATAGGTTCATTGAATATGAATCGAGATATCAAGATGCCCGTTTTTTTTTTCGATCCACGAGGTCATTTTTCCTCTATGCAACTGGACCCCTGATCTGGATAATTTAGACAGCCCCTTTGGGACGTTCCCCTTTTCGAGAGGTTCTTCGGCTAGCTTCACCGTCAGGTGCATGAAAATGCCCCTTCTCCGCCCCCGTCCAGCCATGCCCTGCCGGAACACACGTAAGCCGTCTCGTCTTTCAAACTCCTCGATATCTCGTAC
>Ga0179593_1484312_pt1 | contig 15809 bp, 20 predicted proteins | sample CZODoug2_1_08_16_FD_185931 | JGI IMG/M metagenome (GOLD analysis project Ga0179593, IMG submission 185931) | Vadose zone soil fungal communities from Angelo Coast Range Reserve, California, USA - CZODoug2_1_08_16fungal (PacBio error correction) | ecosystem: Environmental > Terrestrial > Soil >... | reverse complement strand
CCTCAAACCACACTTTGTCGAAGATGGTGCCGAGAACAAAGACCCTTCTGGTGGTCTTTAGTTCTTTGGACATCCCCCACCCCGGCTTCCTCAGCCGACTTTTCTTACTGCTTTGTGGGACTTCCCCCCTTTTTCTTCCACCTTTAAAAAAGGAACTTGCATTGTCTCGTGGCCTTGGCGTTTAGTAATTTTTAAGGCTTCTTGAGTGCCCACGCGGCTTTTCACTGAACCACGGGAAAATCATTAGCTGCCGCCAAAGCCCCACAGTAGCAGGTCTCACGTTTCTTTCTTGGTAAAGTGCCAGTCTTTCTGGATCGGTCCTTCTTCCCTCCGGAGATCTTCCTGCGCGCTCCTCAATAGTTCGATCTTCCCCCGTTTTGCCCCGGCGCACCGGTGACCGCTTCTTTTCTTTTACTCGGCTGAACGCTGAGCCATTTTCAAAACACCTTGTCTCGGCTTTTTTCCGATCTGCATGGTCCCGTCGCTTCTTTCCCACCTTCTCGTGGTCCACCTTTTGATTGCGCCCCGATTGTTTTCCGGTTTTCATCTGGTCTCAACGCTGTTGGACCCCCCTTTCCCTCTTGACCCCGTGCCCTCCTGCCGGACTTTCGTTGCCTCGAGCAAATTGCTTAATCGGGCTATGTTTAATTATCTAGCGTTTTTCGGTTGCGAGACTGCCAACTGGTCCCCATTGTTTCGTAATCGTATTGGCGCACGTCCTAATTCCGTTGCTGAATTATTACTTTTTTTTAAGGGCCACTGCGTCCCTCCTTGTTTTTGGAGCGGAAAGTCGCCTGGCCTGATTTTGGACCCCCCCTGCACCTGAAAGTAAATCCTTATCGGTTTTTTTTTTTTCCGCTTACGACCCCGGGTGTTGGTGTGCTTTAACAATTGCAGCTTAGACTTGGGGTTTGGTGTTGAGTGTTCAGTTTTGTTCTCTTTTTTCATCGGTGGTGGGGCGTTGTTTCCCTTTGCGTTGGTTTTTTCCCCCCCCCCAGGGGTTGGGGGGGTCATTTCTCGGGAGCATGTCCCCCATTTGCTCGCCCTGCTTTTCTGTCGTTGCTTATGTCGCGATTCAGAGACATTTTTGAGGTTGGACTTCGCCCCCGAAGCCCGTTCCAATCTAATTCTTCGGATGGGTGGCTTGTTTTAGTCTCGTGCCAGGAATCCTTCCGGCGGCCCCCCCCAGTCTCGAAGCGGGATCCCCTCGCGGTACTCCCAAATTGGCTTTTTTTTCTTTTGACGTACTGCCCCGCGCGCGGTGCCGCCTTTGAATTGATTGAGCAAGGATTTGCCCCGATCTCTTCCCTCCACCTCTTGCACCCCCCCGTTCTTTAGTGGTTGGGCCCGTCGGAACGTCTTGCCCACTTGAGCCCCCCATAGTAAGCCACCCTTCTTTTTTCTAGCTCAAGCTGAGGACCTTTTTTCTTTTGTCACTGAGAAGAAAATAGAGCGATTCAGCCACTTTTCCTCTTTTTTTTTCCATAAATCTTTTTGCAGACCCACAAATCAGTGGTCTTTTTCTGACGCACTAGGAGCTGGTACAATGCAATCATGGTCTAGCTAAAAGTCAACTCGATGGTTTTTCTGTTCCTTCCCCCGAAAAAGGGGAGGACGATTTTTCTTCCTTAAGTGGCGCTGGCGTTCCTAGCCGATCCCCTTATGGTTGAACCGCCGATGGCACTTCCATGACCATCGGTGGGAACCTTCCGATTTTCCTTTTGAACCGAAGCACCCCTCCCCCCCGTTTTTTAGCCATCTGATCCCTTCTGGCGATTGAAAACGGGCACCTCCGTTCAGGGTAAATTAAAACCGCTCTCCGTTTTTGTGACTTTTTTTCGCTGCAGGCGTGTCCCCCCGTCGGGCAATTCAAGCAGAACCGCTCCGCAGTCTTTTCTTCCTCTTTAAAAAGTCCACCATACTGGTTTCTTTGTGTTTTTCTTTACACCAAAAAGTCAGGTCTTGGCCGGATCGAAGGGCTTAGCCCGTTTTCGCGCCACCACACTGTAGACTGCGAGGTACCTACTTTTTTCTGCCCGGGCTTGCAAAGAAAGGGCCTTAAAGCCCGTTGCTTTGTTTATTTACCGTTCCGTCATGGCAACCACCCTCTCAGAGAAGCACCGACATTAGTCATTTACACCATCGTTTCCGCAATTGCTTTCAGGTGGACTGCGTCCCGTTCCCCCCTTCTTTTCTCGTTGTGCCCCAACGAGCCCAACCTTGTAACTTCCAGGTACATTTTGGCCAAGACCCTCAGATTGGCCAGGGCGGCGAAGCCCGTTGTTCCACGTTAGCGTACTCTTTTAACCCACCTTCAACTTTTTTAGGTCCTGCTGGTTGCGGCATGACCGTATTTTTTGGTTCCCCCTTCCCGAGGATTCCGACTGAATCCCGGAAGTGTCCCCCTCCCTTTTTAACGGGAATTACCAAGATGTGGCAGAATGATGAGGTCCTAGGAACACGGGCTTCGGAAACAAAAGACTCCTCATTTTTACCAACCCCCCTCATTTGTAATACGAAAAACCGCAAACGTTGCCCCATTTCCTTTCAGGGGGTTCGCCACTACCCTCCCCGCCCTGACGTTCTATACCCCCCTCCTGGCTTCTGCATTAAGAGGCATGACTTGAAAAAACGGTCCCCTATAATTTTGCTCAGGTCCCTCGGACTCGTTTTATACCACGTCTTCGGTCCCCCTGGGTGCGGTTTAGCGTCGGATTTTTCGCTTCGACTTTTATGGCTCCCAGGCCGGTCCCCCCCTTTCCCCTCCTTAAACCAATTTTCTACTCGCGGGCTAGATTCGATTAGCTCCAGTCCACCCTGGGCCACCGGTCGGAAGTCCCCTTGCTTTTTTCCTCCCTGACCCCTCCCCCCGCAACAACCCTGCGCGACCTGCACGCCCCTTTTTTCCATGTTCTTCCTCACGGTTGAGTCTGGGCGTGAGTTAGTGGACCGTTACACACCCCGCGCCCTCCCCCGGGACGGCATTCGGAAAACCATCCCCTGTGGGTGGCCAATCATTCTCTTCCCCCCATGCGCGGGCTCCTGCTTGCCATAAGCCCCTCTGCAATTCCGATCGTTGAGGCCTTTTGTTTTTTTCAGATTTGAATTGGGAGCCGCAGAATTGGAAGCTCCTTCCCTTTCCATTCCAAGCAAAGCAGGCCTTTTACGTCTTATAACGTACCGTTTTTACTCCCAGACCCCAGGCTTTCCGGCAAATTGACTGACGTTTTAATTTTTTTTGCACCCCGCGGTTTCCTTGACACAGCCCCCGTTCGCGGCTTCTCCTCTCCAAAATCCCTTTAGTTGTATATGGCGCAGGGAAATGGTTTGGGTCCTTGCGGTCTTTTGCCCGGTCCTTCGAAACCTTGTTTTTCACACTCAAACTTATTACCCTCCCTCCAGTGCCACCTCTCCCAACCTTGGGCGATAATGGGAGTTTTTTGCGCGCCCCAGTTCCCCCGGGACGAAAGGGTCTCCTTTTCAACTCCCTTTTGTTTTTCGACACTTCGCCGGTGGGGCGGCAAAAACACAGCCGCCGCCCACTGGGTTTTTTTATTATGGGTCCGTTGTGGATCATTTCAATTAATCGCAATATTACGTGTGGCGGTCGCTCCCGGTTCTCACTGGCTTTCCCCAAGGTTTCAAAAAAGCATCATTTTACTTTTTATGCTTTGTTTTTTTTTTTTTTCCCACTCGGAGTGAACTCGCGGCGGTATTTTTTGTTGTGTCCTGCCGCGGTTGTCGGAGCACCCATGCCCGGATGGCGCTGTGCTGTCAAATTGGGCATTAGAAAGCTCACCCGTTTCGAGTCCCTTCTTTCCCTTTGCGAGCGGCAGTTTGAAACCGTCTCTTTCCCTGGCGGATGGGCGCCCACCTCTGCATCTCCCACAAAAATGGAGTTTTTTCCTTCGGGAGCTATTGTTTACAGACATGAAGCGGCCGGTTTCTGCGGCACTCTTTTTCTTGTCCACACTTTTCAGAGGTAATCGCTTTTTCGCCGGGGCCGGTGTACGGGCGATTTGTTTCAGAACGGCCCATTCACTCACGGCCCTTCCCTTCTTCCAAGAAGCATTGCGGTAGCGTTCGATTGATGCTTTTTGTTTTTCTGGTTTTCCTTTTTCCATGCTTTACTAGATTTTTTAGCTGACTGAATTTGGGGTTGGAATGGAGTCCGGGAAGAAATTCTATCGCCCTTTAGGGTTCGCGGCTATATTTTTTCATTTTGAATTTGGGTAGAATCTGGTTTTCAAATAGGATTGGGAGGTGCCCCCCCCCTCATCCTGAAGCTACGCCGACTGCGAACGCGACCGGAGATGGAAAAATACAACGAGTCTCTTATGAAGGCTCCCCAAAACCCGAAATCAGGCATCAGCTCATGAAAATCGCTCCCATTGTAATGGTTTTTTATCCCTTCCGTTGTCCTTTTTTTGCGGACAACGGCCTGCAGGCGCCCCCCCCCCCTTTGCTTTCATGTACTTCCCTTAAAATTGATGTTGAATGATTTTAAGGTTTCTGGGTTTTTTTGCATCACACGGTTAAGATCTCCCTTATGCCCCTCCCCCCTCATTTTGTATTTAAGTTTAGAGACATTACATGTCAGGTTCCCCGTTTCGGGACCCGCTCATATTACTTCCAGGGAGTTCAAACCCCTTTCATGTATGGCGTAAAAAAGCCTTTGCCTTATTGACCCGGACCCCTTTTTTACAACTGGCAACTAGACCCTTCCATTTCTCTTCCCCCCCGTGTCATTTTTCGGCTGTGCCAAATGGGCGTTCCTCGTTTTTTGCTCTATTTGATACCGATATATGCTTCCCCCGTATTCCAATACCGTGAAGAAATTGAACTCACCGAGTTTTTCGTTCGCCTGTTTATGGACTTAGCGGAGGCCAGTCTTAGAAAGTCCAGGCAAACCCTTTCACCGGAAGGCGGCTTGAGATTGAGGGTGCGTTCCTGCACCGAGATCGGCATCCCCCTGGCTTTGTTTTGGTCGATACTTGGCGAAGGTAGATGTCCGTACAACATCGATGTGATAAACCCCCCCCAGTTTCGACAAGGGTGGCTTTGTAGTTTTCATAAGGAGTTCCCCGATGTCCTACCCCCAATTGTTCTCGATTGTTATTGCGTTTAACTTTTCTTTTCTGAGCCGACAATTCAGCGACTAGTTTTACGATTTGTCACCCTCGCGTTATCGAGCAACCCTTGACCTGAAGGGTCTTTTTTCTTTGCCCCTACGCGATTCCATTCTTGGTACTTTGAAGAGCCGGACAATTTTGCTTTTTCGTTAACCTTTTTATGTTCTTTGGCATTCCCCCCCTATTCCTTTGGGAAACAACTTTTATTATGCATGTGCGCGGATCGTCGGAGCCCTGTTTTTACCAGCCGCCATCCTTTTCTATCCGACGTTTGACCAGAGGTCACCCAAAGCTCCAATTTCTTTGCGCATGAAACCCCGTTTCGCCATCGTTCTCCTGGGGTCTATGAGGGTTGACCACCTTCCCGGCGGGCATGTCCTCTGCCCCCCCAATTTTTGGGAAAAAAGGGCCAAAAAAATTTGCCGCTTTTTTTTTTCCTCCACTTATAGCGAATTTGAGGGCCTATGGGCGCAAGGCCGATTTTTTTCCGTCGTCTCTGGAACCTTCGCTGAACCAGAACAGGGGGCAATCGTTTAAAGCCTTTGCTCTAACTTCTTTTGCCCACACCCTCCCTTATTAAATGGACGATTACCCAGGTACTATTCCCTCCCCCCCCCTCTGCCAAACTTTCCGCTAGAGCGTCTCGCGCGAATTCTCGTTTCCCTTTCCTTGGACTCTCTGGAGCGGCCCCAACAATTTCTGGTTTCCCTTTTCCTGCATGATTTATTATGTTCCGGGCTTTTGGACTGAGTCACCCTCAATGGTTACCCGGAGAACCCAATCCTAATAAGGCGGCCCTCTACGGCGATTCCTCTTTTTCCCTCGACATCTCATGAGCTTGGACAAACCAAGCAGAAAAGGAACTCCCCACCCCCCTTCTGGACTGAAACGCAGAGGTCCCCGGAACCAACTTTTAAAAGACCCCCCCCGACCGATATAGGTCGGCAAATGCTGAAAAGACCACAACACACCCCTTTTTCCTCGACGCCCCTTCTTAAGGTTATGGTCTACCCCAACTGCCCTCTTACCACCCCCCCCCCTTCTTTTCCGTCATCCGAAGTTCCCGACGCAGCGCGTCTTTAAAGCCACTGGATTTTCTTGACCCCTTGCGCCCTCCCAAGATTACGAACCGCCTCCCCTTGGCCTTTTCTGCCAACGACAAACAACACAACCGCCCTCGGATGAATCTCCCAGCAGCTGGTGCGCCTCTTTTTCTCTACTAACATGATCCCGTTTCAAAACGAACTTTTCCTCCTTCGTTTCCCTTAATTTTAATGTATTGCGCGCGTCCATTTCTTTATTGCTCCCTTCGCAATTCAATCTCCCGGTCATCATTCAGTCTAGGTTCCTTCACCGTCCTCCTCGGTCTTGAAGATGCCGAGAGATCTTATTTGTGCAACCCCCCCCTGCCATTTTCCCCTGATATTGGGCGAAGGAATTCCCCCCCCCCCTTCAAATCCCCCACCCCCTTCCACTGTAGGATGTGCCGCCGGGCAGTCCAATTCGGGTATCCTTTCCTTCATGGAGCTCCCCCCGGAACCCCCCCCCAATGGAAGAGTGCTACTCCAGCATGGTGTAAGACAAATCTTAGTCTCCCCCTTCATTTGGCCTCCCCTTTCTTTGTTTCTTGCTTCAAGAGAATTCCTTTCTTTTTAAGGGGACTCCCCCTCCTTTCTTCTTTTCCCGGTTCCGTGGTCCCCTCCCCCGAACCTAGAAAAACATGCAGTCTTGTCCCGGAGGTCTTTGTTTTCCCTCCCCGTTCACCCCAAAGTGTTAATTCCTCTCAGTTAGTCCAAGAAGGGCGGGTCTGAAGTGTGAACCTTTACCCCTCTTTTTTTTTCCGTTTCAACCACCGACACCGAGTCGAGTGCCACTTGGTAAGCAAAGTTTGGTGGATTCTCTCCTACTCCTAACTTTTTTTTTTTTTTTCTCCAGCGATTTTCCCCCCGCACTTGCGCCCTTTTGTGTATCGACCGGATGGGGTTCTTTTCGTTTTCTTTGACCCTTCCCCCACAAATGACCACAGTCACTATTTCCTCGTTCCCCCTGCTCTTTCCCTTCCGGACCTTTTACAAAAGTGACCCAGGGGCTATCAACCAATCATCCTACAACTTCCTTTGGGGCTTTGAGACTTTTGAGGGTTAATACTTCCCCCCTTTCCTCATGTTCTCGAGTCCCAGAGTGTGCGTCCTCGAAAAAATTCCCATCTTCTCTTTCAGCCCTTCCTCCAAGGAGCCCCTTGGCCTGGGGTCGTCTCTTCTTCTCGTTTTCCCCTCGTCTGGTCCATAAGGAGCGCCCAAGTAAAACTCTCTCCGATCCCCCTTTTCTCAGGATTCCCCTTCGTGATTTCCGTCCCAAATTTTCCGTGACCCCCCCCTCCTTTCCTCTTTGCCCGTTCTCCTTAAAACGGTCTGTTGGCCTAAGAGAGTTCCTCCTGGTCGTTCCCTGCGCCCCCGAACCTCGAGCCCTGGTATGGCAGGCTTTTTTGCTTTCAGTTTCTCACTCCCTTCCTTTGTCCCCTCTTCTCACCAGCTTTTAACACAAATTTCAGCGGACGCGGTCCTTCGTTTCCTCCATTTTCAATCTGCCTCCATTTGGTACCCCCTTTTCTTTTTTCGCGTTCTTTTTTTTTTGATTCCCTAGGACAACTGGTAGCCGCGCGATTTTCTTTCCTCCCTTCTACCATTATCACGTTCCCGTTAATTGAGACAGGTCGTTCGCTCCCCAGTGCTTCTAGAAGTTCCTTTGGGTTCGGATGCCTTCTGTATTCTTCTTGACCGCAGTGTCCCTCGATTCCCCCGGTTGGATTGGGAAGAGCTCCCCCCCTTTTTGTTTTGTTTTTTTTCTTTTCCCCTCCAGTGGGGCAGTTCTTTCGAAGATACTTGGTGTTTTTTTCTTCAGTCTTATGTTCCCCGCACCCGGAGTAAGATTTTGCGTCTTTCCCTTTGGGGGGTTGGTAAACGAAGAATTCCGCGTTCTTTTTTTTTCCACCGTCTTCTCCGTTCCAATAGTGTGCTGACTTTAGAGCTGTATGGGTCCTTTTTTTTGACCGTTCCCCCGGGTCCAATTCCAATAGTTAATTTTTTTTAATTATCTTTTTCCCCCCTCCCCCGTCTAACTGTCCATCATGTTCAAGGAAACCTTTCGCATCTTTCCGTGGCTCCCTCCTCCTATGATCGCTTGAGGAACGACCCTCATTGTTTTTCTTCTTCTCAGTTCCTTCCGATTTCTTCAAGCTCCAGTGGGGAAGTTCGAATGTCTTTCTCCCCCCTTTTTGCTTTTGTGGTATATTCCCACCCCCCTTGGAACACTTTTTTTCCCTCCCCTGCATTGGGCTCGAGCAGGGAACACCTGAGCGCCCATACCTCCGCCCCTTTTCTTCAAATAAGGGACTTTCCCGAGATGGCAAGTGTAGTTTTTACCTTATCGAGTCCCTTTTTTAGCGAAACTTTTTTTGTTGTGCAAGTCTTCCCCCCATATAGGGCGCGCCCGCCAGAACAAGTCATACGGCAGATTTTCTTTTCCCTTTTTCCCACGTTCCCCCCGCCTCTTCCTGTTTGCGAGTATTTTTCCTTGATCAATCACAGCGATGGCGTTCTTCCAGGACTCCCCTCGTTTGCGAGACGATTAGTCTTCGGCGCGAATTCATACCTTCCCCTTACCTTTTTTTTCCCCCTCCTCTTTAACCCCCACAACGTGTGAACACTTAAGAAACACGTTTTAGAGTTTCAACGCCATAGAATTTGGCCCCTGAGTTTTGGGAGTTGCTTTGAATTATTTTGAAGCAAAATACCTCAGTTCGTTTGCTCTCTCCCCCCGAGCTAGCCTTCTTGGAAGAGTCGTTCCCCTACCCTTCTGGCGGGGACCCCCCTCCTTTCCTAATCCCGGAAAGAATACTGGGAAGTAGATTTTTGCTTTCGCGATTTTCAAACACTTTCAGCCACACTCGGTTTTTTGGTGGGTCGCTTTTTCCTTACTTACATTATTTGGTGGTGAAATTGTTTTTCCCTCCCTTACCACCCCCTGCCGTGTTTCCTCCCCTCAGGGTTATGCCCCCGTCGGCACAGTTCCATCTAAAACTGCTTTTTTTCTTTGGCCGGTGCCCCCCTTTTTCGTCGATTGACACCCCCCGCATGAGTAGGCACCTCCCATTCATGTTACAACCCGACACCTTCGTCTTTGCACCTTCTCACGTTCTTCCCCCGATGGATCTTTTCGCAATCCGGCTCGAGATACAAACCGACACCCAACCTCCCGTAATCAATTTTGTCACAAATTAGCCGCGCGCCCTTGCGAGACAGTTTCCTCCCCCGTTTTCCACGCTTTAGCGTTTTTTCACGTTTCAACCGTTCTTTTTCATTACTTGCTAATGATGGGTGCGGAATGAAATGATTTTGTTCCCCCCCTTTTTGCCGAGTGTGTGTTTTATTTACTATAATTTGTTAGTTTGGCTTTTTTGGTTTTTTGTTCTGGGTGTTTTTTTTTTTTTGTTTTTTTTTTTTTTTTTTCGTCCGAACCGGTCCCTCCCCCCCCCCTGCCTGAAACGTGATAAGAAGGATTGTGAATTTCAACCTTGCCAGCACCACCCTCACCTTTTTCCCACCTCCTTTCCCTTTCCCTAAGGAAAACCACCTGTGACGCGCCGCGCAGTCGTTTTGCAGCCTCGGGCCCGACCGCGGTATGAATAGACTTCTCATTTCGAGTCCCCCCGATTTCCATTGCTGCATTGTTGCACCGGGGGAGAGATTTTCATGGTTCCAGGCCCTCCTCCTTATCGTTATTTTTCACATTCCAATTGCGTTCCTGGTTTTTTTCTTGTATGGCTTTCTTGTTTTGCGCCGCACAAAACGCTAAGCTGCTGATGTCTCCCTGCCGGCCCCAACCGGCCCTTTTTTTTGAAAACTATGTGACCGATCGCCTTGTTTCTATTTTTCTCCCCAACTGGCTTCTTTTGTCAGCTTTGAAATACTTCTCCAAAGATGGCGGCCTTGGACCCGCAACAAAACCCCCGCCCTCGGTGGACACTTCATCGGCCGCGCCAGGTTATAATACTTGTGGACGTTGCCTGGCGCGTGCGTTTTCTGAATCTTCAAAAACCCGCCTCTGCCCCCCTTCTTTCCTTACATGCCCCCTCTTGATTCCCTCGAAGGTTGGGTTTCCCCAGCCCCAGCATGTCCTCGCCACCCTGGTCCTTTTTCTTGCCATCTATCTCCTCCTCCTAGCACGAGCCCTGCCTTGCGAACATTTCTGAAGGCTCTTCAAGGCAGCCCTGGCAAGAGAAGGACTTACAAAAACTGACCGATTCCCAGTGTCCCCCTTCCCCGGACTTTTTGAGTAAGCACGTTTTAGATTAAAGGAACCCCTGTTTGTCGCACCTTTGACCTTGCCTTACCCTAATCGAATGGTTGTCAGTACCACCCTTTTTTTAGATACACCGCGGCTTCTCTACCCTTTTTTAAGAGGGGTAGTTTCATATTGGAGAAGCTTTTTTTTTATTCTTTTTTTTTTAATTTTAGACAAAGGTCTGAGACCCTCAACCATCTTGTCGAGACTTTTTTTTTTGCCATCTGATACACCGCCCCCCCCCAACCCCCCCCCCCTCCCGCCCCCACAAAGTTTTTTTGTGATAATGGCGGCGGCCTTGGATTCCCCCGTTCGCCCCGGCTTTAACTTGTCTCCTTTTTCTTTTTTCATCCTTTTGTTGTGTTCTTTTTTTTTCTAGTCGCCGTGGGAACTTGGCTCGACACAAGCGCCGCCCATTGGCCCACTTTTTTTTGCGAGTATTCAGGGGTCAGATTTCCTAAGCGACAATATTGAAGTGGTGGCTGCCCGATGTTTTCGGGCACTCCGCCCCATCCCCCCAACCTGGACCTGCGCCAACTATACGACTACCGCGTGATTTTGAAAGGTCAGCTTTTTGGTTTTGCTCCGACCTTGGTTCCTTCTCCCCAAACCCTCTGGCGTGCGGCATTTCATTCCCTGTTCTTTCGTCTCCCCAACCGATTACTCAAAACCGTCGATCCCTTTCTTCTGAAAGGTTCTTTTTAAGTGGGAAAACGGGCCCGCTTTCCAGAGCGGCTGGCCCCCTTCTCCCTTCCATCTGAACCCCCTGTTCAGAAAGTCTTTCGTCCTCTAGATCGGGCTTATGGCCTTTTAGCGCCAGCCGCTTGCGTTTGGACATGTTTGTTTTTGAAACCCCTTTTTCGCCCCCCAACCATTTAACTCTCGGGATTTTTGTACGTTCTCTGGTTCCTAAGGTCACGTCATCACGCTCCAGTGACGCTCACACCGTGACTACTTTTCCCGGTCGGGGCCTGATCTTCCTCTTTGCAGTTTTTGAGGGGCATTGTAGCCCTGTTTCCCCTGAACGGTACATCTTCATCCCCCGACCGTGGCCCTGGGATGGAGCTACCGGCCTTCCACTTCGAGTTTCTTTCGTACGATTTTTACTTCTTTTTTATTTGAAAAGCTCCCTGTTCGCCATCTTGCCAACCTAGTCGTTGGGAGCGTGGATGCCAAAGTCCCGACGCCCACCCCCCGCAGCGACCCTCAGCAGTATTAACGTAGTTCCCGCTGATTGCTTCCTCCCCCCCCTAAAGAATCGCGCCCCCACTCCCTGTCATGCCGCCATGCTCGCTCCTCATGCCTGGTTTTAAAGGCCTCTTTGTCGGTCCTTTTCGTTCGGCTGAGACAATGCGCTGCTATCCGGTTCCTGAGGTAATGTCCAAACTATGGTTGTCAAATGGGGGCTGGGTGTTCTTTCTTTTTTTCCTCTTCCTCATTCCTTTGCCCCCAATCCATCATTTTTCCTTTTTCCTTTTCTTCTGACGTCCGATGTCCGCCGCTCCCTCTTGATAGAACTCCATTTTCTAGGAGGGTCAAATACTGACTCCCAAAAGAAGGAGCCTTCCCAAAGTCAAAGTTTTTTTCCAGCGTTAACGATAACAGTTTCCCAGACGTGCTGCTCGATGCCTTTAATGCGCGCTGCGCCTGAACCAAATGTATTGCCGATTTTATGTTTTTTGCTAGCTGGTGGTCCGCTTATGGAACTGCCGCTTCCACTCTGTTCCTCCCCTTGCCCTTCGTGCAGAACCGAGGTTCTCTGCGGCCGTGCTGGCGGTGTCCGTTTGTTTCTCTTCGTTTTCACCCGGCACCCCTAACGGCAAAATTGTTCTCAGCTTCTTTGCCCCCGGTCCCGGCTATTTCTCTTGGGGGGTTTTTGCGCTATCCGTTTTGTTGCGCTCGTATCCCTCGAGCCGCGACAAGGATCTTTTTACCCCACAACCCTGTGCCCCTTTTTTTTTCTTTTTTTAATCGTTTGAATACCAAATCCCTTCCGTTCTTTTCTTCTGGAGATTCGGAAGTTTAGGTCGCCGAAGCACTGCATCTTTGTCCTTCCGTGGTTCTGAGCGCGTGTCTAAACGAACGATGTGCTTGTAGGTGCTGCCGAATTCTCCTCTGTCCCTCCCCGCGAGGCCTCTGACTTTTACTCTAAGAAGGCGTTCTAAGGTTTCCAGGTGGTTTCCATTTCCCCCCCTCGGCCCGGGTTACCACGTGCTGGTACTTCATTGCGATGTAAGGAGCTAGCTTTATATTTCTTTCAGGTCGGCGCCCATCCGGTTCGTTTCCACCTCCCCTCCCTGCCGAGGAGATTTATCTCCCTCTTAGGCAAATACGCGTTTTGCATGCCCCTTCCGAACTGCGGGATTCTTTAGGAGGCGCGCATATATGTTGTGCTTTTTTTTTCCTCTTTCCAAATTATTCTCAGGGTCTAGAGCGTTTATACTTACCGGCGCGGCCGTCCTATCGTCGCGTTTTGGAGCCCGGTCACTTGGGACTTCTTTGCTCTCAATTTCCACTTGCACTCCTCGTCGATTCCCAATCGCTGGCCTCCATGGGGCTCAAAGAGTTTCCACGACTTGGAATAGTCCATCCAAAACCCTCCTCGATCAATTCGTAAGTAGTCTGATTCAGCGAGCCTTCCGTCTTATCCTCGCAGCGCACCCTTTCTTATTCCCCGCCTTCTCAGAATCTGGCAAATTGAATCAAGTCTACTTGGTTCACGCGCCTGTTTTTTTTGCGCCGTATTGTTTCCACAACCCTAAATTGGTAGCTTAAGAAGTATGATTTCGATTGGTTTCGGCTTTTCTTCCACTAAAGGTCCTCTGAACGCGCCGAAATCACCTCTATCTCCATGAATTTTTAAAGGATTAATAGAAGACGGAAGGCGTCTGAACCACCCCCCGACACGGAGACTGCCCCCCCCGCTTCCCGGACGTCCCCGTATCCGTTGCCCCCTCCCCCCTCCCGCCCCGCCGATTTCCCCTCCGCAATTCCCCCAATTTTCTCCCAAGACAAAAAAAAACCCTCCGTGCAAAGCCAACTCTATGGTCCCCTTAATTTTTTTTTTCTTTTCTCCTCCGCCTGGAATATTCTCAGCCCGTGATTATCCCGCCGTTCTCGCGTTGTCCAGGTCTTTTGAAGTCAAGGATTCGCTAGAACGATACGTCCCTCTCTCTCCGTTGCCTCTCTAAAAACACCAACGCCCCCGTCTTTCCATCCCCCTTTGCGCTGGTTGCGCCTATTCTCGAACCTGCTCCTCTTGTCACTGCAGAAAGTTCTCAAGGATTCCGCTAACTGGGTTCCCGTTTTCCCCTTTTCATCCTTCCCCCCCCCCATTTAAAGGAGCCCGTACCTTACAGGCCAAGCGTCCTTGCACCAATCCCAATTTCACCCCATTTCCTCGGGTTTCGGAAAGAATCTTCTTTCCTGACGAAAGAGCGCCGGCTTAACCTTCTGTTTTTCCCCCTCCATGCGGTGAAGTGAAGGGTTCCTCTTCAAAGAAAAACCTGGTACTCTTCTTTGGCCTCGGGAAGTAAAAGCTCGATTAGTTTTTAGCTTGATTCACCTCTTCTCCCCGTGGAAGCCATTTCAGTTTTTCTCTCGCTGTCTCCGCCAACGATTTTCCTCCCCTCCTCTTCCTTTGTGGGTGAAAGAACCTGCTGGTTGCTTTCTCATGCTCTTTTTTCAGGCACCCGCACTTTGTCCCCCCATCTCCCTGTTCTCTCATGAACCCAACTATAAAAACCCACGAATGCCCTTCCGGAGTTCTTGTGATAGTCTCCCCACTTTTCCCCAAAGTTGGGAACTTCCTAACGTCGACGACTGTTCCGGTCTTCCCCTTGTTCTTGAAAAATCAGAATTTTTAGACAACCCCTCCCACCACTTAGCCTTCCATGAATTCCAACTTTTTTTTTTTTTTTTAATCTCTCTTTCCCCTCCTTTTTTGTTGTTTGAGATCTTCCCCCCCCAACTTTGCGAAACCTGGAATTTTCCGCCCCCAGATGGTGTTTGTCTGATTACCCTTCCCCAATCTTCCACTGTGCACACGTTTCGCCCCTTAAATTTCCTAATGTTTCTTTCTTTCCACCTTCCCTTTGCTCCCCACACCTTAACTCCGGGACCAGAATTGAGCTTCGAGTGGTGGAGGATCTGCCAACTTCACATGATTTTTCATCTGGTGATCCTTTTTTAAAGCCCCCTTTCCCCCTCCTTTCGCGTCAGAAAGCCCCAGAGCCTTTCTCCAAATTCCGCTCTTGATAGTTTGCGGACGCTTGCGGAGAGGCTCGCTTCCAGTTATTCGAAGCTTTTCTAACGCCCCGCTTCGTTTACCCTTATTCGACCAGTCCTCTTGGGCTGATCCTGCATTCCTATTTCCCGGTGTGCTTTTCGTCCCTCTAAAGCCGAATTCTAATTTTTTTAACAAAAAGGACGAGGTGGTCAATATACGAGTCCCGCTTTAATCTGGTCTTCAAGGCCAGGCTGGCTTTCACCCTTTTCTTTTAACCCCGATTGGAGCCGAGCCTTCTTTTCTCTTAGCCTTTCCAGCACGTGGTTCCCTTCCTATTTGGAACCCCCCCTTTCCTGCGGAAACTGCCGGTCCCTCCTTCGACTTGGCCACCCGAAAATGTATCAATCTCGACCATAGCCCAGGAGAATTTCCTCTTTTTCCTTTTCTTTTTTGGTCTCCTGAAATTTTAGTTCGCTTCTCTCCCCGGCGTATAAGTTTTGCCTTCTATTCACCCCCCAATCCTTCGCCCCTCGATTTTTGTGTCCCAGACAGTTATGCGCAGCTTTGTTAGAGAGCGGTCAGGCGTCACGTACCCTCCCCTGCGCCCATTACTCAGAAAAGAAGATTTCGATTTGTTGGGGCTTTTCCCGCCCTGGTGTCTTTCTTCGTATCTCCTTTTTCGTGTGAGTGTTGATGTTCCTGTCCGTTTTGGCTTCTCCGATGCCTCGGGGTTGGGGTCGTATGGTGTTTGTTCCCGTTCTCGCGATGAAAAACATCTGCTCGCCTTTCCAATTTCTTCTGTCTCTGTGCTGATCTTGTTATCTCCTTGTAGTGACTTTCGGTCCGATCCCTTCCACTCGAATAATCCTCCCCTTGCGTCCAGGGCCGATATACTTCGCTTCCGCCCCCCCTCCTTGCGGTCGTCGTTCGGAAGAATTTCCCGACCCGGACTTTTCGCCTCGGATCTCCTCTCTGGACAATAATTTTTGTTTTCTGATATCTTTACGCCCCTCTGCGATCCCGGACTCCTTCCCTCTTTTTCTGTGTGGTCGGCTCTTGTCGATCCGCTTCAACGCTTTCCCCCCTTTTCGGCGTCTCTCGCACTC
>Ga0179593_1659283_pt1 | contig 15810 bp, 17 predicted proteins | sample CZODoug2_1_08_16_FD_185931 | JGI IMG/M metagenome (GOLD analysis project Ga0179593, IMG submission 185931) | Vadose zone soil fungal communities from Angelo Coast Range Reserve, California, USA - CZODoug2_1_08_16fungal (PacBio error correction) | ecosystem: Environmental > Terrestrial > Soil >... | reverse complement strand
CTCCCCGTGTGTTTGGTTTCTCTATCTTATCGCGTTTGGTTTCTCGGTTTTCGGTTCGCCCACTTCTAGCCTGCGGCTAGGCCGCCATTTTTCATGCGACTGCCAAACAACTTCGTCATCCAGCCAGCGATTCCTCCTTCCTCCTTTCATGATCCAGCGCCGACCTACCGCGCCCTCTACCCTGATCGTTCTTCTTCTTTTTATGTATATTGGCCCCTTTTTCTAACACCTCGCCTACGTGGACTTCCTTCGTGACCACGCGCGGTCCCGCGGTTGAGTTGCCTCAGTCGCCCTATCAATTAACCCTCTTTTAGGAGACTTTGCTAGTTTACCCTCCCCTTTTTTGTCTTGAGTTACGCGGCCTTTTGTCGTCTTCGACCGTAACTGCTCGTACCCCCGATGTCCCCTGAATCTGCCCTTTTCGAGTCGTGCGCTGCTAGCGTGCTGTCCCCAACTTTAGCCTTAAGAGATGCGTTCCATGCCGAGCACGTCGTTGCCGTCCCCTGACCCTTGCTGCCCTCGTGTTCCACACGGGAGTCTTTTGAACTGTGCCTCTCAATGCTAGGACACTCCTGCTCCCCCTAACCCTGAACGCCGGCCCCATCGGCAAAGCATTTTCTTCCCCCCCCTGCTATGCAACCAACTGCCCGCCCGATGCCACCCTTGAACCTTTCGCGATTTTCCGTCGAACTTATTTCCTACCCTGACCCCCTCGGCGTTCCGCCTTTTCCAGACCTCGGAGCTTCTTTCCACTTGTCCTTCTGGTTCCCAGCCGGTCCAGTTCGTCGCGCGTCCGTTGGTGGTCCGGGACTCTTTTTTTGACCAGTCGTCACTTGTTCGAGACCAATTTTCTCTCTCGCTCCGAAGCCGGGTCTGATCAGGCCTTTGCGTGTCTTTTCCTTCTTCTCCTGTGTTCTCCCTTAGATCGCCCTCCCCCCAATTGCTCTGCCTCTCTCGGAGGACTGTAACTTCTCCCGTAACCACCCCATCGGCAAGGATTTCCTCCCCTCCGTTTTGCTTTCTTTTTTAGCTTCCGAGCCACTGCCGCCTGACCTGTCTGGCGGTCTTGTGTGTAAACTTCCGGTCTCCGTCTTGGCGGCTGGTCTTTCTTTCCCTCGGCACTCCCAAGTTGCCAAGTACCCCCTCTTTGCAGCTTGGAAACATTATTCCGCTTGGACTTGAGCCGAGCTTTACTTTTTCCTCAGTCGCCTTCTCTTAAGTAGTTTCACTCTTTTTTTCAGTAGATACCCTCGTTTCCCCTCAGTTTCTCTTCCTTTGTCCCCTTTCGTAAACGCCTTTCTTCGCTCGGCGGCCTTTGCATGTTGCGGTCTGTGACCTTTCTTTTCCATCTGTTTTGGCCTGGCATCTTCCGCTTCCTTTTTTTTTTTTTCTCTTCTCAGGCCAGTGGTCCTGGCTCCCCTTTAGTCTGGGTTCCGTCTGGCTGGTGATCGCCGCTGTTTCCCGAGACTTGCTCATTTTAATTTCTTTTTTTTCTGAGTTCGTAGCGTTCTTGGCCTCTCCGGTGTTTCTTTTTCGGCGTTTTTGTGCTGTCGAAGGCGCCTTTTTATTCTCTTTTCAGTTTTGTGAAGTACCCTTTAACCGCCTCTTCTTTGATTCGCTCATAGTAGTCTCTGCTTCCCTTGATTAGTTAGGCGAGTTCAAATCTTGTGATCGACCGTCTTGATGCTCGGCGTACCTCGGGTAAACTTCGATTCGCCCCCTCGATGAGCCCCTGTTCCTCTTCCATTTTTTTTTCTCTCTGCCAAGCTATACAGCTGAGGAATCTCCGTTTTTTCAATCACGGCGCCCTTTTGCAGGTTCTCCCCCCTTCTTTTATTGTTGCTGGGTGTTTCTGCTCGATGTTTCCTTTCTTGGCTCGAGATCCTTTTCCCGTGAGATCATATTTTTCTCTCTCATTTCCTTCTGGTTTTTCTTTTTTTTCGTCCAGGAGCCGTTTTTGCCGTTTCTCTTCTTTCTCCTTCCGGTTCGTGGCTCTTGTTCGCGCGATGTTGACAGTCGCTTATGTCCTCTACTGAGGGTAAGGAGTGGGATTTGTCTCTGATGTCCGTAGCGATGTCAGTCGCGCCTCTTTCGTCCTTTTCTGTTTTTTCATACGACGTCTGTGTCCTCTTTCGGCCTTTTTCTTATTCTCCAGAGGGATCCCCACCCTGTTTCGCCCGAGGGACGTGAATGCGTCGGTCTTTTCCTCGTTTTTTCGCGTTCTGATCGCCTTCATTTTTCCCCCTGTTGTTGACCTGATCAAGCCCTTTCATCTGTCGTCCAGATCCCTTTTTGGTGTATTGACTAAGAAGTCTTCTTCCTTCCCCCCCCGATAGGACGCCCCCAATTTCCCGCTTCCTCTCTTCACGGAGGATTTTTAAGTTAGGGTGTTCATTTCTACCTGCAGGTAGAATCTTACTCTTTTTTGGGGTTTGAGGGGTTTCCCTCCTCAGCCCAAGAATTCTGACAAGGTGATCCTACGCCAGTTCACCCTCCCCTTTTCGTTGCGCTCTCTAAGTTCCGTCAGAAGGGGATGACTGATCCGTCCTCCCCTCCAGAATTAGATCGTCTGTTTCTTGAGCGTTTTTTCCAGTGTTCGGCCAGGTGATAAGCCGCCATTCGAACAATCCCCTCCCCCCGGTGGCTACATAAGTGAAGCGGGTAAGTTCATCGTCCCTTTGAGAATGTAGCCGCGACGATTTTCCCCTCTCCGTTCTTTCCGTCCTCGGAAGGACGACAAGGCTCTTACGCCCGCTCTCTCTTTCCTTCAGGATTTTTCTCCCCCTATGTGAAAGTCATTGATCTCCTTCAACTTTTCTCCGGTCGCCGGAATTGGCGGTTGGCCTCTCTTTTTCCCTTTTTGTTGCTATCTATTCCAAACGCCACCCCGCTTTCTCCCTCTCAGACTCCCCCCCTTTTTTCAACGTATTCCCCTCCCTCCCCCCAGTCCAGTTCTGTTCCTCGATTTTTTCACTTACAAGAGAGCTCCCAAGTTTATATTCAGGCGTTGACACAGTGTTTCCATCTTTCGCGTGTCTCCTGTCAGAGATCTACTTTTATTTCCCTTTCCCACCACACGAACGTTCGCCCCATTTTTCTTATGCGTCCTGGCACGGAGGATTTTAGGTTACCCGCTAGTCAAATAGACTTCTCCAGCTTTTTTCGATATCTCTCCTTCCTCCCTTCCTTCAACTTTACTCTCTCGCACGAATAGGCTTTCTTAGATTGCGGCCATTTTTCGGGCCTAGCTCTGAGTCAGGACTGACTCTTGTTTGTCCTCTATTCTTCTGAGCGCCCTTTTTTCTTCGACCCACCGTCTGACTCCTGAACCCATCGCCGTTGATTTTCCCCCCCCCCTTTGTGGGGGTACCCCTCTTGGCGCCGATCGGTGCCGGTGCCTATTGCCCGGCATTTCTCCGCACCACGATGAAGCTTTTTTCCCTCGCGAGCTGGGCCCCATTTTAACAGTGCCAGGCCTGTCCGTTCACAGCTTTCAGTCCCATCCCAAGACTCGAGGTGTGAGAGCCGAATGGTCGGCGCCCCTCTCCTTTTCCCGTTTGCCCTCTTGGGGTTGTCCGCTTTTCTTTTCCACATGTCTCTGAGTCACAGCCCTGCCCTCTCACCTTTTCCCTTCCTCTTTTCTATTGACCCGACAGGAAGCTTTTCCTGTACTTTTTGTTTCCCGGATCATCTTATCATGGATCTTCAGCCGTCTCATCGTAGGTCTCCCCCTTCTCGTTTACGGGTCCCTATCTAACAATATCCGCACAGCTCCCCCTCTCAGTTCCCCCTTTTCCCATTTTTCCACAGGCGCTCCCTCCCCGCTCGGAGAGGGCGTGAGTCTTCCCCCTTTCTCTTCAAGGGTCCCCCCTTCCCCGCCCGACTCTTTAGCGAGTTCGTTTGCTTACTTGACAGCTATTAGAAAATCTTTTCCCTCCCCTCCTCCCTCCCTCTTTTCCCGCCCTGATGTTGCGGAAGAATCCCTTCTCGGTTTTTCCTCTTCCCCCCTCGCACTCGCGGATCCCTTACTTTTTTTCGAGGAAGCGCAGTCTCTTTTGCGGCTTTTCCAGCCATATTCTTCTCAGCTTTGACCCTCTTTCTCCGCTCCCCCCTCTTTCGATTTTTTTTCAGAAAGGAGTTGTTTTCCCCTTCGGAACCTCGCTTTTCTGCCGTCCCTACTCCCCCTCTATCCCAGTTCCTCATCCTCTTCCGTCACGCAAGAAGTTCCCCTTGATCCTGCGGTCAGAATCGGTGGCAGGCACAGCGGACTTCTTTCCTTCCTACCCGCCCTCTGTCCCTCGCCTTTTGCTTTGGCTTACATGTGTGCGACTTTCCCTTTTAACGGATTCAAGTCAGACCTTCTATTACCCCTGGATGTGTACATAGGTCCCTTACTGAGCTCCGGATTTGGTTTCCCGTGTGCATTTTTTTTTGTCAGCGGATTTGAACTCCCATTCACCCCGCGGCCTTGCTTTCTTTTAGTAGTCTTTCCGGCGAGCAGTTCCACGCTCCCCTCCCGCGGCTCAGATAGTCGTTTAAGCCCTCCCTTACTCGCTGTTTCCCGATTCATATGGTATAGATTTTCCCTCCGCGACGTTTCTAACCCAGTCTAGAGCAGATTTTCACGTCAGGCTCAAATCACGCCCCGCGTCGACAAGTGGTCCCGTTGCGTATGTTTCTTATCCATGGGTCCTTGCCATTTTCCTTTGAATTGTCTTTTTTTTCTCTTTTTTAACGTCCTGAACCTCCCTCCCAACTCCTAGGAGGCGCGACTTCATCGCTTCCCCTTTTTTCCGTCTGCCTTTACGACAAAGATCTGAGTCCTTCTGGGCCTCCTTCACCCCTTTTTATCGGCGCCTTCAAGTTTTTTTGGTCACTTGGCTCAAAGGCCCGGCACTTCCGTCTTATCTCCGCGTGGGTGTAGAGGGGTGCCGATTTCTCCCTTGACTCCTTGAAGAACTCCCTCCTATCTTTGTCCCTATTTTTAGGATAGGGAGTGCTCCCCTCTCCCGGCGTGCCTTGAGTCACTTTTTTTCCACCAGTCCTCGGATCCATGGCCGTAACTTCCCTGCTTCGATTTTTTTCTCTCTGGTGACAATCCCGCCCCTCCTTGGCTTTTTCCCAGATCCGCTCCTCATTCGGCGCATCTTTCAATCGCGACGCGCGTCTTCTGCCTTCACTGTGTCTGTCTCGCAGGTCACTGATTTTTTTCATCGGTGGGCAAGCTGCTTTTTTTTCTCCCGTTTTTTCATGCCTTTATTGGTACAGGCTTTCCCTTGTTCATGGGATTGCCTCGAGCCTTTATCCCCCTGGTTCCTCTGCACGCGCTCCGCCCGGAACGTTCCCTTAGACTGGCGCCGTCTCTTATTCCTTTCGTTAGGAATAGAGTTCCTGATTAGTTTCCCACCGGTCCCTCCATTGACTTCTTCCTTCCGCCCTGTGCTCGACGCCCCCCCGTTTGGCGCTCCTTCCTCCGTCCCTGACTCGTCGCGAGACTTGTTCTCGTCCTTTTCCCCGCGTTTTTTGATTCGATCCCTTGGGACGACGCCAACGGCATCGTTCACGCAAGCTCACACGTGTTTGTTTATCACGTCTCGCGAACTCAGCTCGTGTTCCTTTCTTCTTCCTGCCTTCTCCCTCCACCCCAAAACCCGCTTGTTCCGATTCTGGCTCCCCTTGATTTTTTTTTTTTTCCTCCAGTCGTTCCACCACTTTCGCTTCCCCTTTGAACTCATTTTTCGGGGAGCGCGGCTTTCCTCTAGGCGATTTTTAATCGTTGTCGGCTTCAATGCGTTGTGCCTTTTGTCACCCGGTCAGTTTCCTCGTGGGGACCCTCCCTTTTTCTCTTTGTGATCACTGCGGCGGGGCTCCTCCCCTCTCCCTTCTTTCAGATTCCTTTCTTTTTTTTCCTCACTCCGTTGTTTTTTCCCTTTCGCCGTTTTTTCCCATAGTATTTTTTTCGGCAACCCCTGCAGAATTTTGGTTCTTCCTGTCGTCCCACGCGGAGCTGAGGCTATGAGCCTATTGATACCCCAACCTGGCGCCCCCTCCGCGATCCGTTTGTCTGCTCTTTGCTCCCCAATCCTCCGTACCCTCGCCCCCTTCTTAACTTTTTAGTTTCCGTCTCGTTCGTTCCCTTTCCTCCTTTACCGCGTGGAGAGCACAACTCTATCCTCGCCGCATGTCTTTTTTTTGTTCGCCCCGCCTCTGACGAATTACATTTCATTTAGTCGGTAGACGAGCGGTCCCCTTTTAGTCTTTCCCTTCCCCTACCTTTGTGGCCTCTTTTTTTTCCTTTCAGTTCATTCTCGTTTTCCCTCGTCGCTGACCCCTTGACTCGAATCGTCCCCCTGTTTCTTCTGTAGCCTCCCGAACGTCAGGCCGTCCCCCTAAGTTCCCTTTAGTTCCTCTTATCTTCCCTCCCTGCCCCCCCACGTCCTTTATGTTTTTCCTAGGAGCAATGCTCTCGCCTTCCGTTCTCCAGGACCCGCAGCGCACTACCTCGTCCCGTGGCGCAGTTTCTTTCCTTTTTTTTTCGGTACCGCGCTTTTTCCCCCGGCGTGAGCGCGCTCGATTGCCGCCATTCCCCGCTGGTGCACGTCCCTTCCTTTTAAGCGTCCATAGCGTGCCGCCCGTTTCTCAACCCCCCAATCGCGTGCCCTCCTGACTCCCTACGTTTTTACGCGATAAGGCCGCCATTCTGCCGCATCCCTAAGCGCATTGTTAGCTGTTTGGGACGTTTTCCCTTAACCGATAGACTCCGTCTCCTTCTTTTTCGACCCAGTCCGCGTTGTTCTTCAGCCTACACTGAAAGTTCGAGGGTATTTACCCGCCTCCGCTTTTGGGCCTGATTCCGGTTTTTTCCCAGTCGCTTTTCGGCATCTCTCCCCGAGATCCAGATCCGAGTCTTCCTCCTGTTTCTGCCTCTAATTGTATGACCCTTTTTCCCTTTTTTCTTTCCCCCTTTAGTCGTCCCTCGCTGGCCTTTCTCCCCGATGACCAATCAGCTTTCTCTTTGGCGATGGTGGATTTTAGCCACTTGAGGACTCCCTTTCTTTCTTCGACGGCGAACTGGCGCCTTTTTAGCGGCCTTTTCCCTATGAGTTTGTGGGACGTTTTTCTGCGCCCGGACGTCATACCAATGTTTTTTCCTCCGTCATTAACTTGATTTTTCGCTCTCCCTCCCCGCCCTTTAGTTGACATCTACGCTGGAGTTCGTCCGCAGGTGGATTCTCTCCTTCTTCCACGTAGCTTGACTCTATCCTGAGTCTTTTCCCCGACACCGTCTGAGCCTTGCAGTAACCTCTCTATCGCGTTTCTTTGCTCCTTCCTTCCGTGTGGTGATCCTTTCCTTTTCAGGACCCTCCTGATGGTTTGGCCTGGCTTACCTTTTTCTTCCGCCCAGAGCCAGGGCTGTTTCCCTTGGTCCTGGTTCCCCCTTTCCTTCTGGCCGCGTGCTCCTGTTGCCTCGTCCTCTTTTGAGCCTTCTGGATCTGAGAGCACTGCGCTTTGTTCTTGCTCTGTGTGAGTTTGTGTTGGTGCTTCTCATGCCCGCTTTCAACTGGCCTATTCTTCGTGCACTTTCCTTTCCACCCTGATTCTCCTTATTCGCCTTGTCTATGATGTTTTGCTCCTTTTCGGTTGCGACGACTGTCCCCCTGGTTCCACGACCGCGTTGAGCCACGCAGCAAGCTTGTTCTTCTCTAATTTTCTTTCTCTCCCCGCTGGTTCTCGCCTTTTTGTTTGTTTTTTTTCCGCTCGAAAGCACCATGATACTGGTACTCCTCCCCGTCCCCCACTCAATTCCCCGTCAACCCCTCTGCATATAATTGGGGGGCTGTTTCGTTGATGTCTTTTTGTACTCCCTTTCCTGCTACGATCTTTTTTGATCGGGATATGCCACGTGCGTATCATCTTGTGTCCCATCTTTCCTTTCTTCCTGCTTTTTTCATGAGCTTAGGGTTTTTTCGCTTTTTTTCCAGGTCTTGCGCTTTTTTTTGCTCTTAGGGTGATTCTTTTTTGAGTATTGAAGTGTGTGTACCAGCTTCTTTCACTCCGATTTCTTGCTGGAGTATGGGATCCATTCGTTATCTGTCCCGTGTCGGTGACAAGCCTCTTGATCCCGGGATCCCTCTTTTTTCCTTCCTACCAGCTGTTTTCCTTTACGGTGTTTCTGGGTGCTTTTTTCCCCTGTACATTCCAGGTCACTCCTCCCGCTGGCAAGTTGCCGCGATTTTTAAACCCTGTTCTTTCCTTCCTTTTATTGGCTGCGGTGCTTTCTTGCCTGTTTGTCCCCCCAGAACTGCCCCTGTCGGTGCGAATTTTTATTCATTCCGTCCCTTTCATTTGCACCCCGTCACCGATCAGAGTTCCACAAGGAGATGCGAGCTCCCCTGCGCCTGGTCTCTCACGCGTATGTTTGCTTTTCTATGTTGGTTTTTCTCCCTGGCTGTTGCTCTCCTTCATATTTTTCCCTCCCGGAGAGGCCTCCCTCATTGCTTCCGGGCGACAATTGGCCTAGTCCCCATGCTCTACCTTTTTTTTGCCGAAGGCTAGTAGATTTTACTTTAAGGGGCTCGTCGCCCCTCGCAACCAACCCAGGCCATGAGCGGCGCAGAGGGTGGTATGGCGCTTCTTGCCCCGTGTTCGCTTTTCCCGCCCTCTAAACTCCTTGGGACCCCCTTCCGGTTTCTTAACGTCGTTTTTCCGAGTTACCGTATTCTCTCGCATATCCCTCCCTTTTTTTTGACCCGATCGCGATTCCTCCTTTCTCCATTTCTGACCGACTGCACTCTTTGGCGCCCTGGGTCCCCGCGAGAGGAACTTGTATTTTTTTCTTCCGAGTTTTCTCGTGAACTTGAGGGATCAACGGCCTTTTGGGTTTGTCGTTTTCGCTTTTTCATCCTCCGTGTTGGTTGTTCGATTTTTAGTCCCCCCACCGCCCACCCTTTTTCCCCTCCCTCGCCCGTTCACGAGATAATTTATGAGCTTTTCAACTCGCTAGGCGACAACTGTCCCATACTCTCCTCCCCCATTCCCGGTCTCTACCTGCCTGCGTTTCGCGCTTTTTGTGGCACCTCTTGCTACCCTGGTCTCTTGGTTTAGACCTCTTCACCCGACTCCTTCCCCGGTTAGTGACCTTTTTCCTTTTTTTCCTTCCTTTGTCGTACTGCGGCTCGCCTCCTTGCCCCCTCCCCGTCCCTCCTCAGCCTGCGCTTCGTCTTTTCTTTATCCCTCTACGTAACCTTTCTTCTGTTCAAGCGTTGCGGCGCTGGTCTATTGTAGACTGGCTTGCGGCATTTTTCCAGTTTCATGTCAGGTCTTCCTCGCAATTTTCTGTGGCCCTGTTTTGGCCCTTTTCTTCCCCTTTCCCCCCGACCTTAGCGGCCATCCTCCCTTGAGAGCGGGCGTTCAGACCTCTTTTGCTCCCAGGTTTCTTTGCCTCTGTCTTCCAGGTTGACTCCCCCTGCGAAGTTTCGGGCCGAGCCGCGGGCTTTGTTCACTGCAACAGCAGCCCCCCCCCTCCGCCACCCGCAGCGGCCATCCATTTGTCCGCGGTTTCGCCTTTTTCTACCTCAGTCGACACTTCTTTGTTTTTCCGCGTCTTGTCGACAGGTGCGCCCCCCAGCCATTCCCCGTAGGCCCCACCGCGCAGATTTTTTTGGGACAGACGGAAGAGAGAACTTTTTAGATTTCAAAACGCAGATCGTCATCCCCTCCGGTCTGATCCCCCTTTTTCCCCACCAGTCTCTGGTCGCACCAGCCTTCAGTAGGCTTTGTCTTTTTTACTCGCCGACCTCCCCTCTAGCCTTCCCAGCGCAACTCTTTCCAAAGTCTTTTCGTGGAAGCGTCAGCCGCTTGGAATAGCTGATTTCTTTCTTGTTTCTTCTACGGTGAGGACAGCAATTCCCTTTCATCTTTTCCCGGCCCCCCTCCGCAGGTAAAGCGCCCTTCCTGCGACGTTCTCCCCCTACGAGGTTTCGCTCCCCTTCTTTCTTCCTTCCACGGCATCAGGTGGCTTTTTCGTCGCTCTTGGGAAAAAGTTCACCCCCTTGTTTTCAGGGAAGATTCTTTTTCCCCGCTTTCTTTTCTTTTTTCCCTACAGTGAGATTCTGATCCACTCTCCCCACGGTGACCTTGCTTTCCGGCCCCCCCTTTTCCCTTTTCTATTTTAGGCGAATCACGTACCCCCGCGTTGCTCTTCGATCGGGGTCCCCTCTCATCAGTTTGACAGTTTCTTCGCCGCCTGCGAGCATTTCCACCCCCCCGCCAGAGCGAGACCCGGCCTCCCTCCGTCTGCCTGACTCGGTCCGGGCTAGTGTCCACATTTGACGTTTCCTGGCAGGACGTCATTTGGCGTTTCTGAACCTCGCGAATAGCCCTTTTCACTGTGCTCTTGTTTTTTTTTTCCCTCGAAGCTTTTTTTTCTGGGCCAGGCACTTCAACGGCTTTCTGAGTTCCTTAGCCCTCCGTTTCCGCAAAAGGCTTCTCTAATCTGCGTCAGACATGCCAATTTGAGCAGGAAGCCTCCTTTGCTATTCTTTATCGATGCCCGCCGAGTTCTCTCACGTCCTCTCTGATCACGCCCCCGACCGAGCCCATTTCGTCGCGCTCTCGTTTTGTCTCTCTTTTTTCCCTTTGCAACTTGTCATGCGGTAATTTCCCTTTCCTTTTTTCCCAAAGACCATTCCTTCCCCCGAACTTTAAAGTTTTAATCTCTTCCCTTCTTTTTTTTTCCTTCAACCCGACAAAGCGGACAGTGGTCGGTCCCGTCCTTATCAGTCTTTTTCTTCCCCGCTCGGCATCTTTGCTTTGGCCTGGCCTTTGGGTTTGTTAATGTATCAACTGCCAGTCACCAGAGTCACTTCCCGTACCTCGGTCCCCCGAAGGCGGGATTTTCCCGTCCGCGAAAGGGGCGCGCCTCCCCAATCCAGTTTTTGATCAGCCGCTCGTTTCAGGATCTGTTGCTTTTCCCGGTCTCCCGTTTTAGCCGGTTCTCCAGTACTCGGAGGCCCCTTGTTCTTTCCGGCCCCTAGTGTCGCGAATGTCCTATTTGTCCTCCCCTTCCGGGTAAGACGCTTCTGGTTTTTCAAACGCTCTCCCTCTAGTCACCGCATCTTGCCAGTTCGTTTTGTTCTCATTCGCTTTTACAACCCTTTTGTTGCGTGTTCATAGATGTTTCGTCGACTTGGTTGGTTGCGGAGTCTGGTTTGTGACCTTCCTGCGGTTCTTGTTTTTTTAGGTTCGTTCGGCAACGCGTTCGAGCATTTCCTTCCTGTTTTCCCCCCGCCATCGACTTCTTCCTCGTGAGGTGCTGGCTCGCGGTTTGTTACCCGCGTGGTTTTTCCCTCGTCCCCGACAGTTTTTGGTTTTGTTTTTAGCCGCTAAGCCGGCGCACCTCTAATTTTCCTTCCTTCGCCTGTTCGCGGCCGGGCTTACCTTTGACGTCTTTTTTTAGTCTACGGCGTTTTCTTTACTTCTTTTGGCCCGTTGAACCCCGCAACCGCTTTCGGCCCTTCCTTCTCCCCGTATCGCCGTTTGGCGCCTTTCTCCTAAGGTTGTACCTTGCTCACTCGCTGATCGCGGTTTTGACCGACATCGGCCTCCCTTTTTCTTTTTCTACTAGTTCCACTCGAAATAGGCGCCTCCTCGTTCTTTCGTTTCGTCGTTGTAGCGCTCTTTCCGGCGCTCCCTCCGTTTGCTTCTTGTTCCTTGACAGGTTGTGTTGTTATGTTTTACTATCGCCTAGCTCGTCTTCTTCCCTACCGCACCCCGAGATCCATTTTGCTTGCTACACCCCCACTCCGTGGCTCCCCCTTTCTCCTCCTCGTTTTGTTGAGTTGTTCGCCTTTTTTAGGGTTTAGCACCGGCATCTCTTTGGTGTGCTCTGTCTTAGGACGGTTCTTTATCCCTTCGTTTTTCTGAGCTAAGATCGCTTATTCCCAAACCTGTATCTCATGATTCGTTCGTCTAAGAGTCTTCGTCTGACCGCCTCGATTACACGATTTTATTTTCGAGATTTATTCTATTTCCGATTGGTGTCCGTTTGAACAAACTCGCAGGGTCCTTTTCACACCCCCCCCCGGTATTTGGGTGAGGTTCCCCCGCAGTTAATTTCGATCCTTCCCCTCCTTTTAGTGTTCGCGATGATTCCGATCGTTGACACTTTGTGTCTTTAGTCAGAGGCAAGAGTCATCCAGTCGAGTAGTACCTTTCCAATCGACTCTCTTTTAAGTCTTGCCCTAGGTATCCTGCCGGTCCTTCTCGAGACATTTAATAGCTTGAAAGTAGTAGCTTGCTCCCCCCCTCAGCTCTCTTTTTAACAGGAGGTTTTGCCCCTGAAGCTTTTTTTTTTTTTCATACACAGGAACTCTTCGCACCTAGCTCCCTCTCCCGATCTCTTGGTGAGCTTACATGCTTAGATTGCCCCGCCGAAGAGCCGCACGGGCCGAACGATTCCAACGCAGCAGGTGCCTTCCCCCCCAATCTTTCCCGACCTCGCTGAACAGTCCCTAAGCACCGCGTAGACACAACTATGCATGCAGCCTACGTGGCGGGTCGCTGGTCCCGATCGGCATTATTTTCTAAACTTCTTTTAGCTTCTTCTGGAGCCAAAGTCGCGTTCCTTCTTGCTCCCGCCCCCTGCATATCCTTATGCTTAGGGGGCTTAGGTGCCCCTTTGTTGTTTTCCCCGACTGGGGCCGTATTTTTCAAGCTTTTCGCGCCCAGATACGCAAGAATCTTATCCACTCGGCTGGTGTTGAGGGTCCCCCGAGTTCCTTAAGCGCTTCCCACTTGCAGAAGACTCGCCTTCTGTTTTTTTTTTTTTGAGACCCCGTGGCCCCACAGTCCTTTACCCTCTCTCTTCCGAGGTCTTTCTTCTTGTTGGGATCGGCCCCTCTCCGGTTTTTCCTTGCGACTTGGGTGGTTTCTTTTTGTCCCCCCTCTGAATTGCGGGCGAGACTTGTCTTTATGGTGTTTTCCGTCAATTCCCCCCTTAACGGCATGCCCAGTCCGACTAAGAAGAAATTCTTCGTGATCGTGGCCTCCGCCTGTGGCTCTTTACTTTTTTATGACTCACCTCTACGGATGGCAAGTCCTTTCCTTTTTTACCTCGGGCTTCTCCCCCTCGCTACTTTTTCGTCCCCTCATCTGATCGTTCTTTTTATGACTTTTCTGGTTGACCTTCCCATCCTGGTGGTCCTGGCGGTCGTAATTTTTTCTTTCTTCCAAGACGTTTCTGCTCGTCGGCGCCTCCTTTTTTTGTTTTTTTGGGTCTTATCGGCAGTAATTGACTGCTTATGTTTCCCCTAAGCGGCGAAGGCTATCTTTTTTTTTTTTTTTTGGTCTGGCGGATTAGGTGGGGCTGCCTCCTCTTTTCCTTTTCGTCTCAACTGGCACTGTTTCTTCTATTTGTACATCGGAATCCAGATGACCGTGATTCTCCCTGCTGTGTCTAGTAGACTTATGTTCCTGGGATCCTTTTTTTTTTTACTCCAGGTGCAGTTCTGATCAGCTTTGGTGATGCGCCTTCGATCTCTTCCCTCTGTCAGACTTGGGCCGCACTATTGTTTCGCTGTTTCTTCTGGTTTTTTCTCCTTTGGCCTTCCGTGCCTGTTGTCGACGTTTTTTTTTTTTTTTTATATTGTAATATTCTTTTCGCCTAATGGGCGCGAACTCGTGCAGACGCTCGGGTATGTTTGGAATGTTCTTTGATCGTCGGAATGCGGCGTTCCCCGCTTTTTCCTTGGTTTGTAGTTATGACCTAATTTTCTCTCCACTTTCCGAGAGGCTTGCTTGTGCGGAGGCACGGTTTAGGGTGTCGCTGGAGGTTTTTCCTTTTCGCGCGATCGTTCCCGTCCTTTGAAGGAGGTCTCCCTACTTCTCTTGGACACTGAATTCCCGTTTTTTTTCGTACCCCCCCTTTTTTTTCACTTTTCGCGACGCTTTCCGTTTTCGGGTCCCTCACCCTTCTGCAGGTCGTGGTTTTCCTTCCTGTTTTCTCGCCCGGGACCTCGTCTTTTGCGAACGATTTCCCGTTTCTATTTTTCGGCGCTGACCAGCGGCTACCCTTTTGGTCGCCTCTTCCCCGTTGGCGTTTTGTTGGTTGCCCATGCTGCGGATTTCTTATTGCTCACGATCTTTCCCTTTGATGTCAGCTTAGCCGATAGCCCAGCCCCAAATTTTTTTTTCTTTTTCTCCGGCCCGGCATCGCTCACGTGTTTTTCGTTTTCCTTTGTGGCGACCGGTCCCCTGCACCTTTTTCCCTCTTCATTCGCGTTACCGTATCGTGCCGCCAGCCCAGTCCCAGCCAAGAAGGCTCCTCCTTTTGACGTTAACCCGCTTAAGCTTCGTTTTGTCTCTCTTTTCCGTAAGCGTGGAGGTCTATCTCCCTCTTCCCAGCATTTGAGCGCGCCTTTGGCTTCCCGATCGCTCGTTTTGTGGACTCCTATTCTCAAGTTACCGTCCCCCCCGCCTGCTTTCCCCTACCCCCCGACTAATATTTTTGTGAGAGGTTTTTTCTTTTTTTTCAACCTTAGCTCCCCTACACCGCTCCGCTGCCTCCGATATCGAGACAGGTATAATCTAAGTACTTACGCTCGTCTGGCCAAGGGGCCGGGATTGGCTGCGCTGGTGATGCTATTTTCCTAGGCGCCGTGACCCTGGCCACTACCCAAAAGTGGCGTTGGTGATCTTTCTTGTTGTTGTTTTTCGAGTTTTACTACCCCCCCCCTCCCCCCATTTGATCACGATTTCAACCGGCTGCTAGACGGTAACTTTCATTGCGTCCCCTTTCCTCGGTCCTGCGGTCACCTGGCGCTCTCCTCGGCATTTTGCACTTCGCTGTTTTCGATTTGGTCATGTTTTTTTAATTTCTGTCCCCTTGTCGCGTGATCTCTGACTTCCTGACCGCCTTCCGTTCCGCCACCTTGATTTTGGTGCGGCCTGTTTACTGGACTCCCGGTTTTTTCCAAGGCCATGTCGCCCATCAGCCTTTCCTTCTTTCTTTGCTGTTTGCTCCCTCGCTCTCGTATCCCCTCCGTACCTTCTACGAACCACCTGTTTTTTGCACCAGCGTTGCCGGTTTGTTCCTCCTTTCCCTTTTTGGCGTTTTCAGGACCTTTTTTTTTTTCTGAGTCCGGTTTTTTCTGCACGTCTTTTAGCGACCGTTTTTAGGGTAGCAAATGTCCCCCTCCCGGAGGGCCCTCTGGAGCCCCGAGCCGTTTTTGGCGCTCTCATTTCCCTGTTTCCCCGCCGATCTTTCCGGGTGTGTGCATATCGCGTATGAAGCAAACGCACCTCTTCTTTTTCGCCGACGTTCCTTTCTCGCTGGCTTTGACCTTTTCACTTTTTCCCCCTCCAGCGGCCGCCCCTACGAGGGCAGTTCCCTTTAGGTTCGCTGGAAAGTACGATTTCCCAGCTTGGACGTTTGTGTTTGAGCCTTTTTCTACATGGTAGCTTACCGAGGGGCCCCACCCCATTCTTTTCCGGCGGAGTGACACAGGGTTCCTGTGCTCTTTTGTTCTTTTTTCGCGTTAACTTTTTCCATCTTCTTTCCATCAGCGGCCGGGCTGATCCCACCCCCAGAGCCTCGTCTTTTTTACCCCTTCCTTCAGTAAATCTGGCCGCACTCTGATCATCTCAGCCCTGTCCCCTTTTGCACGACCTGGTTAGTGCTCCTGCCCCGAACGCGCCTACCTTTTTTCTGCGGATGAGAGCGTCCCCCCCATTCTTCTTTCATTCATTGCCCGCCCGAGCTTGCCGTTAAGATCAGTGTCAGTTACTTTTCTGGTCTTTTTCCCGCCGAAC
>Ga0179593_1646982_pt1 | contig 15810 bp, 19 predicted proteins | sample CZODoug2_1_08_16_FD_185931 | JGI IMG/M metagenome (GOLD analysis project Ga0179593, IMG submission 185931) | Vadose zone soil fungal communities from Angelo Coast Range Reserve, California, USA - CZODoug2_1_08_16fungal (PacBio error correction) | ecosystem: Environmental > Terrestrial > Soil >... | reverse complement strand
AATGTTCGTGAGGATCGCGTCCAGTGACCGAAAAATGAAGGACGATGTCAGGGTTCAGAGTCACGCCTCCCTCGTTTGGTGTAATCCCCCTGCTCCCTCCCCCTTCTTCCCTGCTCTTTTTCTCTATCGTAACCCGCTTGACGTGCTCTCACGCCCTCTTTTAGCCTCTCAAGGTCATACCACTGTTTTCTCCGACCGTTTTTCTCTTCTCTTTCCTCCTTCGTTCATGACCCGTTGGTCTCACAGTGCCCGGGGTCACCTTATCAGTGTCACCGCTTCAGAGAAGGCGCGGCTCCCTGGTAGATGCCTGAACTGGACTTGTTGTTCCTGCAAGTCCTGACACAAAATCCCCCCCAGTTCCACCGAGCCCCCGCACTATAGGCTTTTATTTCTACCCCCCCTTATCGAGCCCTCTTTTTGAATCCATTCCCTAGTTCCCACCCCCCCCCCTTCATGAGCCTTTCCAAGAGGGGGAGGGCTAACTTTGGACAACTCCCCCCTTCTTTCCTCCCCACCCTCTCTCCCTCCCCCCCCCCCCCCCCCCCGCCTTCCTCCCCCCTCCCCATCCCCCCAAACATGGCTGGAAGGGAGTAACCTGCAAACTCCGATAGTAGCTGCGTTTTTTGCTCCCCGAATCCTCTCAGATTAAATGACACCAAAAGGGTCCCCCCTCCTCGACTCCCTACAAGCGCACGCCCGGTCAAGCTCCCGCGTGACGTCCTTCCCGGCCACCACCGACTTTTCCACCTTTTAATAGGCAGTAGGTTCACCATGGACCGATTTAGCCACCGCGGCCCCACCCCCTCCTGACGGGAGCGTATAATCGTGATAGAGGGCCGCCTTACGACAAAACTCCTTACGAGCTTATTCCCCGATGGGTCTACGGGTCTCCTCGTGGGAAAACCGGAAATTTAGAGGAGGGTACGGTGTGGCGGAGCTATAGTTATGCCCTCGCCCGTTAATTTCCCTCTTCCTTGACATCCGGGATCGGCACTTTATGTTCATTAACTCCACCGGGTAGACTAAGCGGCTAACATTCCCCCCTTGATTTCTTTCTTTCCCTGGTGAGAAGCCTTCAATGCACGTTTCCGTTTCCCCGACAAGGAGGACTTTTTCCTGTGCGAGACTGCATTGGGGACCCTTCGGGTGGTAGGCAGAGAAACCGTATTCTGCCAAAACCTCGACACACCCCCCAGTCCGTTAGATTTGTACCCTCCATTCCCATTGATCGTGAACATGAAGTCTTTTAAAATTGCCTTAAAGTAGTTTCGCCCCCCTTCAGCCTCCCAGCGCTGATATATTGGGAGTTTTTGAGGGTAGCATCCGGCCGGACAACCCCCGTGCCAGTAGTGCCTTCGTTGGACTGTCCCTGCCTTTTTTTTTTTTTTTAGCCGGTCTATTGGTTCTCTGGCGTAGCTTTTTTGAGGCCCCGTGTCCCCGCCAGACTCTCGTCGACGGATCCTCTTCCAGGGAGTCTCCGCGTTTCCCTTTTATGGAGAAGCCGCTCGGCAGGAGAAGCGCGAGACGATGATAGGAACCGGACAGTTTCCCCTCTAGAGGTTGTTTTTGGTCCATCTCCGTTTTTTTCTATTGAGGGAGGCCGGGACAAACCGACCCATTATATGGGTCTTCTCGAGGCTTATGCGAAGGGCTCTTGTTGTCGGGTTCTTCTAGGGTGCCCGAAAGCTTAGCACACCTGAAAGCGGTGTCAGGTAAGTGGCTCTCCACCCATCCGCTTCGACCTTCTTTGCCAGCGTTTGGTTTTTTTTCAGACCCCCTAAACCTTTCTTCACCGTCTTGTTCACCCTCGCCCCTTTACTGGCGCGTTCAAGAAACGCACGCTCTCAAGACATGTACCTGAAGGGCCAAACACTTATCTCTTTTCCGTTGTTGAGGTTTTTTCTCCCGGAAACATGCTTCCCTTCTTTTCATCCGCTATCATCCACTCCTCTGCAGGACATCGCATTCTACTCTGTAGATGCACTCCCCTCTCTGCCCCTGCGGTCTCTGGCCAGACTGGGCGAACTCTCCTGCTCGTTCCCTCCACAACTGGAGTTTACCCGACATCTGGTTCTTGGTGAACCTGGGTTTTCGACGGCTCTGCCCGCATTTCCCTTTAAGGAGTGCTTTCTTTTTTTTAGTAAGCGCCTCAGGAGCTACAACCATTCCCGGCGTCGAATCAGATCCTTTTCCGCCCGTCTTGCCCTCCGTCACTCTCCCTTTCCTGGTGGCGCTCTTGCCTCCGGCTGGCAGTTGGACACAGAGTTAAAGGGGGGGTTTCATAGACTTGACAGGCGGATGGCCCGTCCAGGACCTCTTTTTCCCCCTTTCCTCCTCCCTAACCCTTGTTTTCTCTCGATGTTTTTTTTTCATACCGTTGGCCCTGGACCATCTCCCCTCCTGTCACCTTCCCCGTCCACTTCTCCGGGGCTTCTAATTTTCTGAGGACGCAGCCACCGTTCCCACTGCTCGGGAGGACTAGCCTTTCCCGTTTTCTGTCGCATAAGGCGGTTCTAACCAGACCTGGCCCCTACTTTCTGACCAGGTTCCCGGTCAGGATACAGCTTGACCCTGTCCCTCCTCCCCCGACCCCGGGACCAACAGCGGTGGCACCAGTGGCACTGGCCGAGTATTATGTTGGAGCCCCAGTCACTGTCAATGCTAGAGGCCGACTGTTATTATACTCTTGGTCTTCCGATAGCCCCCCTTCTCTCTGGCAGGAACTAAACCAGGAGAGGATGGGAGTTGCTAATATCAGGAGCAAGGGGTCCCAGTTTTCTCGGGTGCGATCAGCCAACCCGGATCGCGCACATTGGTTCCCTTATAGAGGGAGAGGTGGTCCCTTAAGAGGAGCTTGGCTCCGGTGCTGTCTTTACGTCCCAGGCCCCGAGAGTCCCTTTCGTTTTCTTTTGCTGGCGACGTTTCTACGTCTCGACGTTGCTTCTCGCCAGAATGGACACCCTGAGGTTTCACCACTTCTTGCGGTTTTATCACACTAAGCCTTCCTATACACAGACCCACTGCCTTGGAGTCATAAGCGCGGGCTACAACGAGGCCCTATGGGACCTGCCGCTACCCCCGACTTTCTTTTGGTATGATTCACCTCAGCATCTCTCGGAGTCCGGGCAAGACCATAGCTTTTGCTATCGGTCCTGCCTCGGAGTGACTTTACTTCCTTCCCACTCTAAAGTACCACCTGGATTTGATCTTTTTTTTATCTCCAATGCTTCCGTCTCTTCCGGTTCTCGTGCACGTATGCAACCGAGCAGGACCAAAGCGCCATATCTTCCGCTCTCATGGTGCACCCGTACTTCCCCTTACCGACCTTAACGTTGGTTTTTCGTCTTCCTCGTCAAATCAGTCCCTCCTTCGTTTCAAGTCAGCCTTTTCTTCTTCTCTCTTCGACTCGAGGCGCAGGAAGCCCTCTGATCCTTTTGCGAGATACTCGACGGAAGGGTGGAGAGTTTTTTTTTTTTTTTCTCCCTGGTTTTCTTTAACCGCCCCGTCCCTGTTCACGCTGAGGCCTTCTTTTTCCACCGATTTTTATGGGATAGGAGGAGTAGGACACCCGAATTTTGAGAGGATGACTCACATCCCCCCCTTCATTTTTTGCCTTCTTTGTCTTCCAATTTTGTGAGGGGGAGTAAGCCGCCCACTAGGATCAGGTTTAAATCATTTGGACTGTCCACGCCTTGATCTCAACCCCCCTCATCCTTCTGCCCTCAGAGTGTCCCCTTCATCGCTTTTCTGGTTTCCACCAAGCGGTTAGACCTAGATAGAAATAGTGGACGCGGTATATGTTTCTTCCGTTCTCCCCGGCATCTCGTATTCAATATGCCTACGTCCCTCTCAGAGTTTGGCCTTTTTTTATGTAAGCGCCCGAGGCTTGCAGCAGGTTGCCGCTTTAGCTGTTTTTCCCACGGCGTTGACGATACCTCCCTTACATGAAATGCGTTCTGGGGGGTCTTTATTTGGCCTGGGTGGTGAAGTTTTAACCTTTCTAGCGGGTTTTCCCCCGTTCCTTCTATAAACTTTCGCCTTCCTCCGTACTCAACTCCCCCCTTCATCCGCCCGTAACACGCGTGCACGTCATAGACGGTTTACGATTGTCTAGTTCCACGAGATGGACTATAGTTTAGTCCTCCCGCCCCCTCCTTTTAGCGGAGACTTTTGAGACACGGTTTGTCTAGTCCGAGAGGCCTGATCGCTTTCCATGGATTCTCGTTGATCTTTTTTTTCTTTTGCACATCCTTGAGATTTTTTCCTGACCTTTTTTCGAGTGTTGAGACTAGGGAGCGTGATAGGAGACCCAGCCGACAGTTTATCGTGCTCGCCCCCTTTGATCACCCTTGCAGGTCTCTTGGCGTGACGTGTCCCTCTCCGCGTCATGAAGCTTGGCTTTCGAGCGCCTCGAGGTCGCCCCCCTTTTTCTTCCCTCTGTCTTTAAGACTCTTTCATCCCCCTCTTTTCCCTTCCTCAGGCCTGTCTTTGCCGCCGACACCTTTCGGAAATCTACTTTCCTCCTCTCCCTTTGTTTCGTTGATAGCTCTCTTTTTTCTTTTGCTGTCTTCTGACCGGCCCCTTTCCGAAACCTATGTCGCACTCAGTTTCACCATTCGGTAACGACTCGAATTTTCCAAGTACTTACTAGCCTAGTCCCCCTCAGTCCCCCAGGCCTCATCGTGCTTTTTCATCCTCCCGACGCTATAACTTTCGTGGCTCCTCTCAAGGGCAAGGGTTCCTCTGCAGGTGTTTGTCCAGATTCCCCTCCCACGCTGAACCCTTCTCGTTACTCCCCCCACGTGAAGGGCCTGAATTATAAGGGGCAACGCTCAACCTTAGCCCTTCGCCTTTCTGCAGACTTTCCCCGCTACTCCTCCCTTTCTAGGACTTATTTTGAATACCTGCGCAAGAGATTGCCGGTTGGCCTTGCGACGGGCCAAAGTTCAAGAGAGCAGAACCCGCAACCGGCACTTTAAAAGATTTTATGCCCTGCGCTGCCTACGGGCGCAGGGACCCCCTCTCTATTATCTCGAGGCGGTCGCCGCTTTTCGTCGGTGTAAAAACAAACCCCGGCCCGAGAGAATACCCCTTCACCCTCTTCCAATCACCCCCGATAGTGTCCCCCCCCCAAACCCCGGATATAAGCAATGGTCCACAACACTTTTCCCCCCTCCCAATTTTACCTGCCTTAGGCCTTCCAGCGTCGACCTCGCGCAACTACGGTTTTGACCGCACCTCGGATCGCTATGGCGCTCTCCCCCAACGAGCGTCCCCTTCCCCCCACGTCGAGCGGATTATATTGTCTCCGGGGAGGCCTGCCCTTGAGTTGCCTTCCTTTGCTTCCCCCGTTTTTTTCTGAGCTCGCTTTTTCATATGACCTAATGAGACGAGTGTGATTCGTCTTCATCCTCCCCGGGTTTCCTTCCCCTTTCCGACACTTGTTTTACTCTGCTTTTTACGATCGCCGTCGGCGGTGCCATCCCCCAGCATAGAGCACGGTGAGCGCATCACCGCCGGGACGGACGTCCCCCCCCCTTCCACCGAACCCGAAACTCCAGACCGCCCCTCCAGCACACCCACACCACCCACGACCACCCCACCAGAGACCACCCCCCGCGAACCCGCCCCCACATTCCCACCACGCCCCAGCTCCTCCACCCCAGCGCGGCCCACCAAGTTGCCTGGCCACCCCCCGCCGTACAAGAGGCAGCCCCCTCCCCACGTCACCACTTCCCCTCCCCCCCCCCCCACCTTTTGCACCCCGCAGCCGGCGCGCGCGCAGAGCCGCAAGGCGCACCCCCACCCCCCACCACCCCCCCCCCCTTTTCTCAGCACCGCCCCCCCCGCACCCACCACACACGCACCAGTTTTTTTTGTTGCCTGTTACGTACTTTTCCCCTCCGCTTCGCGTTTCCTTTGTGTTTTTAGGTCAATCAGGCAACAGACGCTGCGCTATTTTTGAACCGACGCGAGAGACGGCTTCTATCTAAAGTAGCGTATGTCATCGAGAGCATGGTATTGCTCGCCCCCCCTTCAGTTCCAGAGAGTAGCGAGCCTGAGCTCCTCCATCTGTTTAGATTGACTCTAATCTCCTCTTTTTTCTCCGTTCTTTGATCGCTCAGCACCGAGGCGCTGATGCCGAAAGTCAGTAGTTGCCCACCTTTGAGACGCTGGCACCTGCTGATGGGCCTTTTTCAAAAGTTCCCCCTCCAGTTTTCTCAGATTTCCTTCACGGTTGGAGAGGGACTCAGATTCCTTTCCTTCGCACGGCCAGATTGGCGACTCCCGTGGTTTTTTGGCACTACCCAGTTCATTCCCCTCCCCTATCGCACGTTTGTCTATGACCCATTTATTACGCCCGACAGACCCCCCCAGTCCTTTTTGTAGGACTGACCTACTCCGCACGACCTAGTCCCAGCGCTGTGGGACAAATCCGAACACTTTCTGTCCCCAACCTTGTCCCCCTCTCCCCCCGTCCGCCTGCGTTTCGAACCTTCTTCTCTTTTTTTCGCTAGGCCCAGTTGATTTTTTCTGTTAGTGCTCTTCGGCGAACCTGGATCTCTTCCCTGGATTACTCTGCAGGTACCCTCGGGAATTTTCTATATGTTTCACGCTCTTATTTGACTCAAGCGGGGCCATCAGTTCTAAGTGATCCTCTCTCCCCGTGAGTTGGTGAGGGACACGGTCCCCTCTCCCTCCTTGCAACACGCGGCGTCCGAAACGAGCAGTCCTTACAGCCTCGCGAGGGGACTCGCCTTGAAGTGGGGCCCAATACGCATCTTCCAGAACCTTCCCTCCTCCCCCCTTCACCCTGTCCTTTCTTTTCCTTTAGGGACACTTTTAATACTAAGGTATCTTCCCTCCCTTTTCCCATTAGGCATGGATAGGATAGTACGACCCTCTTAAGGAGAAGCACATGCGATCCGCGGTCGAGAAGCCCAGAGCAGGTTTGTTCCCAATCTTCCGGGCCCCCAGCTCACCCTCTTCGTTTTTCCCTTTTCAAGACACATCTGGCGAGCCATTCGTAAACCAGTGGCGGAAGGGGTCCTGGAGAAGTCTCCGCGATGTCACTGCAGGCCCCTATATCTCCCCTTCCTCCGTTTGCTTTGTCGTCTTCGTTTTTCCTGCGCTAGGCGTACCTCGCAGGCCCTCCGGATCACCCACCGTACTTGCTCGCCGGCCTTGTTTCCTCCTTTCCAAGGAGCACGTGACCTTCCTCGTCCCGCCCCCCTTCAGACACAGCGCATTTTTGTCTTTTAGATCCAGGTTTGCGTTTTCTCTCCTTACGTCGGCTTCACAGCGATCCTGGCATAGGATTAGACAATGGTCAGTGAAGCCCCCCTATCCGTTCTTGAAACCCCCTTTTTTTTTCTAAGACAGTAATTTTGGGTGAACCTCGAGTTTTTCGTTTTTTCCCCTACTTTCTCTCTTCTACCCGCTTTCCTCTCGTCCCTTCGATCGGAAGGAGTAGTGCGTTCCCTCTCTCTCATTGAGGGCCTTCTCGAACCTGTCGATTCTTTATGCACTACCTCCGAGGAGATTTTTCCCCCTTTTCCCTCCTTTGTTTCCCGTCCCCCCAATAACCAGACGGACATTAGGGTGACTCGCCCGGGGAGGGAGGCCTTTGCCTTTTGTGTTTTCAATCTCACAAACCGATGCTACGAGTGACAGATTGTGGACCGACTTGCGAGATTCCTTTGTATGGTCACCCCCCCTTCCCAATCCCTGCTCCGGGATGCTTGCTAGTCCGTCTCCTGGCAGGGACACCGTGTCTCGTTTTCACCCCGCTTCCTCTCACCTGCTTGATTACGTTCCTGCTTTCTACTGCCCACGGCCCCCCAAGCGGGGGGCCTCTCCGCCGCCTGCCCGGCTCTTCCTGAGACGCTATTTTCCCAGCCCGCGTCGGAACTCCATGAACGGGAGCCTTAGCGTTCATAAGGTCTTCCGGAACTTCCTGAATTCCCCTGCTAGGCCCCCTATTCTGAATCTCTTCCCCAATTCTTTCTTTCTATCGTTTCCCGTCTTTCTCCCCCGCGCTCAGGAACACCGATTCTCGCGGCCGAGCTTGTTCCTTCACCTTCCCCACGAGCAATTTGGCCCTTTTTTCGTTGCTTTCTGTCCCCGACCTCCTAGCGGTATCAGCGTGGTTCAGGTGAGAAGCGCATCGAGGCCGGGAAAGTGTTCCCCCGAATTCCGTTTCCTCTCCCCTCAACCCGACCCTTCCCCGCCCGTGGTAGAGGTGGTGGTTTTGCCCCCCCCCTTTCGACTGGAGCGGCCCTTAGTACATATACCGATTATTGCCCTGGCTCCTTCTGGAGATGGGACCAACAGCACGAAGTCGCTTCAGCCAGCAAGAACAGAAATCCTTTGTAGAGAGTTCGCGAACGGGAAGTTGAAGTGAAGTCCCCCCTTCATCGGATGGATGTTTCCATTAGAGGGCTCCCTGAGATGCTCCCCTTCCTCCCGATTAGAGAGAGTAAATCCTGGATTTTTTTGTAACAGCAAGGGTGAGTAACTTCCTTTAATCCACTCTTGTGACTACCCCCTTGCTCTTTTTTTTGGGTCAGGTTTCAGTCAACGAGGTGCGCGTAGTTTCGCTCGGTTACGTCTCTTGTCGCTGCCCCCAATTCTTCCCGTAATTCCGACGATTGGGTCTCAGGCTAAATATTAGATCACGCTTGACAGTGAAAGCGCTTTCCCCCGTGCGGGTTTTCTGATTCGGGCTCGTGGCCGGGGGTGGGCATTTTGACCTTCTCTGAGAGTTGTTTCTTGTAGAGTCCTCTAAACACCACGGCTTGCTCTCATCGCTTCCTTCCTCCTGCCTCAGGCTTGAAAGATCCACGCGGTAACGCCTCCTCTGGTTTGCCCCTGGATTGTTGTTCATCGAGATTGCATCGCGGCGATACGAAGAACCGAGTGTTGCCTCCGTGGTTCGACGGGTAGACAGGTCGATTCCCTAACCTTTTATATCCCCTATTATTTTCCCTCCGAGTGGAAGCTGAGACCTTCACCCAGGTAGTCTGGGGAGATCTGATTTCGTGGCGAGCGACCCGCCGCTTCCGTTTTCAACCCCCGGTCCCCCACCATGCTCTTCCCTCTTACGGTAGGAACCGCGAGCGAATCGAGAGCACGAGCAGGTCTACGTTGGTTTCTGAGTTGATTGATTTCCCCCTCTGGCCCTTTTGCCATCCGGGCCCGGCAAGATGACGATAAGGGGGCCTCTGTTCATTTGACCTCTACTCACCCCCCTTCCCGACATCCTCCCCTATATTCCCCCCCCCCCCCCCCCCTTCTTGGTGCCAGAGTCTCTCTCTGTTTAGGACCACGTTTCACACATTTCACACGAGGTAAAAAATACCCCCAACAGGAAATTCCATCGGACCTTCATTGTCCTTGTTTCTTTCGTTTTTTTTACCTCCTTCCTCCAACCTCCCTCCTTAGTATCCCTCCAGTATAATCGCTCAATAGAACGCGATTCGAGAGAACGCGGTACGTTGCCCCCTCACTACCTGCGGAGACTCCCCCTACCATCCAAGGTTGTTGTATCTTTTTTGCTACTCCCCTCCCTAGCCGTTGGCAGCGAAGACTCGGACGCGCCCACAGTATAAAACTTGCCCTTTTGATTTTCCTCTACTGACTTTCAGGCCCAATCCGCGAGCAGAACCCGGATAAAACTGTTAACGTTTCACACTTCCAGGTTCTTTCAGAACCGTAGACCGTCCTGACCACCTTCCTCCACCTCAGCTTAGGTGGAGATCACTAAGAGTAACTTTACCCCGCAACGGTCCCCTCACCTAGAAAGACGCCACCACCTTCTCCAGTAGTACTCCCAACTCCTTCTTCCTGACCTCGTAGTAGACCCCCCAAGTACTTCTCCCTCTCTGACTTTCTTCCTCCCCCCCCCCCCCCCCTACCCTCTTCGCTTCCTGGGAGAGTCTCATCCTTTCCAGTGCTTCCAGATTACTCCCCAAACACAGGCCACTAGGACACTACCCAACAGCGTACTCCCATGGTCAAGGCCCCCTGAGTGATTCTGCCTCCCTTCCCCCCGAATTTATTCCCCGAAGTCCTCAGGCCATTCTTGGACAGCTGACTTATCTCCCCAAGCATGAGCAAAAAATCGACTCCCTTCGACCATCACCTTCGTGAGATCGGCCCCTCCTACTGACCCCCCCGCCCGGTACCCCTTTCTCCCATATCGATAGATGATTTCCCTTACCTCGTTCTCCAGAAGACACTGAGGGTCGAGAAAAATCAAGGTCGAGGGCGGAAGACCCATTAAGTCGGGGTCAGGTGTTCGTGGAGAGTTTCTTGGCAGTCCTCGATTTTCCGGTCTCAGTATTACTTCCCCTCCTGAGCAACGAGGGGTCATCACTTCATTTCCCAAACACAAGTGGTTTAAACCTATCCCCTTCGACTCCCACTGCATCCCCATGTCGAATTTTCGGGAGACATCCTCCAATCCTTCGGAGTTTTTGCCCCCTTTCCCCCGAAGCAGAATCTGGGATCAGGTGACCTGCTAGACGCACTTGTCCTTAATAAGGTGTTCTTCTCCAGGTAAAACATTACCTTAGAGTACCCGAGTCGGACTCACGACGTACTCTTCCATCGTTTGCAATTTAACTCTTTCTTGAGCACCCTGCCCGACACAGTCCCTGACTTGACTTGCGGAGTGTGTTTCGGTCTCGCCACCCCCCCCCCGTGCCTGTCGTCGTTTGCTGTTTCCCCAGTCGCGCTCGCTTTCTCTTGAGTCCTCTTTTTCCTCCCCGGCTCGCTTGCGGCTCGTGAACGCGCGCTTGATCTCATCCTTCAGTCCGAGTTCGTTACTCTAAGGTAATTGAGTGAAGAGACCAGGGCAGCTCCCCCCCCCTCTCTTGCTACGAGGAGACGCTCCGCATCTGGGCGATTTCGGCAGTTTCTCGCGCTGCCTGTTCGCCCTCCGCTTCTTTGCCGGAGGTCCCACTATCCCCTATCGTGCTCGGCAGGAGAGCTCCTTGGTTCCCGGTTGTCGGCCTGAAGCTTTCTTCCCTTGTTTTGGATTTCCTCCTCTTTGGTGAAAAACCTTTCAGTTTTCGACATCCCGTGGGCTAGAGCGACCAGCCGTCCCCTTTTCCCGGGACTTCCCACTTTTCCCTCCTGTTCGCCAAAATTCGCCCCTATCACCCGACGCGTAGGTTTCCAGATACTCCGCTTATCCTCACCCCCCTCGAAGGGACCCCCCCACTTCTGCTCAGCCGGATGTGATCCCGCCCACCTCCCAGAGGACTATACTAGAGCATAGTATGTCCCCCAGCCTCCTTGTCAGTATGCTTTCAAGCGTCAGTGCGACTCGTCGACATCAGACAAAGCAGGGATAGCGCCAGTCTTTTTGGGATACATACGCTTTTTGACCGCCCACCTGCCAGCCTTCCCCCCCCACCGTCTCTGGTTTTCCCTTCTGTCCCTTTTTCCCTCTCCTGGTACCAAGAACCTTGGCCCCCCAGTCCCTTCCCTCTTGCCAGATCGGACGGAAGCCTCGGTCATCACCTTCCGCGGCGCCCCGAGCAGTTCGTCCCCTCCCAGGATAGTCAAGAGAAGGGAGACTCTCACTTATAGACAGTGGACGGTCAGGTCAGGATCGCCCTTTCCCATCGTATCGACAGTCCCCCCCTTTAATTCCCCCCCGACCCCTTTTTTTTTTATATTGGTCATAGCTGTGTTAATTGTTTCCTTAGATGAATTCCCACCCTTCCTGTACTTTAAGTACCCAATACGAGGCCTCTAGATGAAGGAGCGCGCGAGGAAGACGTGACCCCTTCCCCCCTTTCCTTTTTTTCACGAGTTTGGTCAGTGGAATTCCCCTTCTTTTCCGAGGAATAATGGACCTCCAATTACTGGGAATCTTAGATCCAGTGCTTATGGACCTTTTCATCAGACTTTTTGGTTCCCTTCTTGGGTTGAATTGTGTGTGGCAGAGAGTATTGTGCCCCCTTCCCCTGACGCTGAGTGGGATTAATTGTAGGAATATTAGAAAGAGGCGGCTTCAGGACTTGAGGAGTCTTTTCTGCTCCCTCCTTCCGGTGAGTTGGGGCTAGCGGTTTCACTTTCACCCCCCCCCTGGCTGCGCATTACCTGTTCCCTCGCGGACAGGCGTTTTACTTCTTGTTGGACCCGCGAAAGCGCGCGGGGGAAGATGGTGAAGACTGGAGAGCCCGTTAGGTGCCGTGGTGTATGTTCCACTTTCAAGAAGGGATCAGGAGAGACCTTTCCAAGATGGCCACAATGTGGGGTTTCAACGTGGAGCTCTTTTTCCCCCTCCCCTCCTTTCAATATCCTGACTGGAAACGCGGCGCGTCCCGGACATCGGCAATTTTTGGGCGAGTGTGTCCCCCTTCCTCCCTCCCTCCGTTTGATTTACAAGAAGATTAGCTCTCTTTTTTCCCTCCCCGCGATATAAATTCGCGGCCGGCCTTCGAACTTCTGATACCAGTACCCGTTTTTGATCGGTAGCCTCCTTTACTCGTCTCGTATATACGTTTTTTAAGAGTGGCCACCTTTTCCTTACAAGCGTTCCTAGAGAACGATTGCGCATGCTTCCTGCTTTCTCGGATTCTGTTTGACCCCCACTGCGATACTTCCCCCTTGGTGTTCCGGTCTGCTAAACCGAAATCGCCGCGCGGGTCCCGTGTGTTATGCTTTTCACGCGCGGTGCCCTATTATCTTTCAATGTGAAGCTGATGGTGGGCATAGAATGCTTTTTTTTTTAGTCCATAGACGAGGGTGGTGAGTTTGGTGACCGGTGTTTGGTCGGGTTGCCCCCCTCTTACGGGCCGCTTTTGTCGCTAAACTCTATCGATATGTTTCTACTTCTTTCGATGACAAGTGGTCCCTTTCGAACGAGGGCCCTACACGGCAGGTGCCCTTGCTGGGCCCTTGGGTCCAAGTTTTTCCTTTGCCTTCCAGAATCGCTCCGGAGCAAGCCTTTTCGGCTTTTCCCTCCGCCCTCTTCCTTTCCCGAACCTTTTTTTCGCGTCTCGGGCGACCGCCCCTGTTTCTCACGAAAGCTCCATCTGTGTTACTGCGCCCTGCTTTTGTGGTCCCCTCTGCTGGCTTGACCTATTAAAGCGGTTCAGACGTACCTGAGTTTGGCGTACTGCTTTATTTACTTCTCCTTCATGACCCTGGAGGTGAAGAATTCTTGGTTTTGCCATGGAGGAGACCATGCGGACTTTCAATATTTTTCGTGGGGGACGGGAGGAGGACGATTTGGTGGCCAGTGTTGGTTGTTTCAGTGGAATATGTCTTTCTAGCCGGTCGTAGCACGATAATATGGATGCAGCCCTGTAGTGATCCCCCTTTTTTTCTGAAGGATCCCTGAGGTGAACTGTATCTCTCTTGTGTTGTTTTTTAGTATGAGAATTCAGGTAACTTTCTGGGTTGTATCACTTTTAGTCATTTTTGGGCATCCGGTTATGACGTGTTGATGTAAGCTACCTTTCCTATGCCGCATACAGGCGTCTGATATTATTCGTGGCGACCTTCATTTGTGAGCCTAGTTTTTCTGTACTGGTGTCTTGTTAGCCCCCTTGGAAAGAGATGGGAAACCCGGGACCCTTGAGATGGCGCGCCTTTTTTGTGATAGTTTTTTACCTTACCAGGTCTCTCATACTAGCAGATACGAGGCGTCTGGCTTCGCTCTTTACCCCCCCTGTCGGCTAGGGTTCCTGCCGCGAACCCTGGACAAGACGATCATGGTTATTACTCCTCCATCCGCGATCATAAAACTGAGCAAATCTTTACTCGTTGTTTTCGGAGAGATATGTCGGATCGGGTTTTTCTTCATCGCGTCATTTTGGACAGATATTCACAGGCTTGCATTCTTTTTAGGCCGTAAGACGAAGTGCATTACTCCTAGTTCTTTTCCCTTTTCTTTTCTCCACTCTCTCTCCCTTAGGCCGGGTTACTACTTTCACGTGCCTTTCGGCCTCCCTGGGTTATTCTCCCTTTTCTCTCCCGTAGTTCTTTTGCCTTCCCCACCTGACCCCGGGGCGGGGCCCCAGTTCTCCGCCTTGACCTTTAAGAAAGCCGTATCAAATGCGTAGAGGATTCTTTTTGAAGGTTCGGTCCCCCTTTTCGACACCCGTCTCCCCACTGCCCTCACCAGTTGGAAGGGAACACAGAGCCGCCAAGCGTCCCCTAAGCCAATCTCCCCCCACATGCGATTTCCTTGGATGATGGTTCCTGATGGCTTTCCCTTAGCGTCCGTTGTCCTTGCCCTGCAGCCGTATCTTAGTCGCGGTGCTCTTACTCCCCCTTCACGTCCCGTTCCATGCAACAAACCAAGTCCACGAGCCCTCCTCCCCCTCCACCTGTCCCAGCCTAGAGGGCCGGTAAAAGTGGAAGAAAGGCCACCACAGACTCTCCCCCCCATCGGATGAATTCGGGTCCTTCGGAAAACCAAGCCCGCCTCTCTTTTTTCCTTCTTCCCCTCCTTTTCATAGTGTGAGGTTCCTGCTATTCCCCCAACTCCCCGATCGAGTCACACCTACGGATCAGATCGATTTCCTTTTTGGAAGAACCCTCCCCCCCTTATATTGAGATTCGCTCGGAGAAACTCAGGTTTATCGGATTAGCAGTAACATTTAACAAGTTTTAGAGTTGATCGTCTTAACAACTTTACCTGACCGCCTGCGACTATCACCTACTGTGCTAGTTTTGGACGGTACAAAGTCCGGTACCATCTTCCGCAAGAGGTCCATCGAGGCTAGGTTTAGCCCCTTCCCCTCAATATTTTTACTTTAAGACAGGGTCCTTCTCGAAAAAGTTCTCTACCCAAAAATAAACCCCCCGTCTCCGTCTCCCCCCCTTTTTCTCTAATAATTCTAGGCAAGGGCCTTTTCCGGGCAATAGCTGAGTACTCCGTGCAAGTCCAGAGCTTTTGAATTTTTTCATCCTTTCTTTTTCCGGCGAAGCCGCCTTTGAACAAGTGCCCTCATCCTGTTGGCCTGTCCCTAGAATTTTTGGCTAGATCCCTCTTGGGTGGTCTCGATTTCTCTCAGGAAATACCGAGAACGGATTCCTTCCTTGAGTCCCGCCCTGTCCTTTCAGTGAAGTTTCCCCGCAGAAGATGGATCCGAGAATCTCTGACGAGAAGTGGGCCTAGCGTTCCCCCGCGCCGCGCGTCGTTGTATCTCCCTCTTTTCCGCCGGGTTTTTGACCAACTTTCATCCTTCTGCGCAGGTGGTAGACGCGACAGGCTGGCAGGTTGTTTCGAGGCTGAAGGTGTTCGACGCGCATCATTTTGTTGACCCCTCTTGTTTTCCTCCCGTGTTCTATTCCCTTCTTTAGAGTTAGATGGTGAGAGAACGTTAAACTTCTCGAGTAGCACCTTCCCCCCTCGCCCGCTCCTTTCTGCGTTTTTTACCGAACCCTTTTACGCGTTTTCTTCCGTTCAAAGGATTTTGGTGAAGATGGTGATCGGGAACCGCTTTTCCGGATTCTAATAGTCTGTAAAGGCCTTTTTCTCCTGGTGAGGACGGCATCAGCGAAGTGCGAATCGTCCTAACACCTCCCTCCGCTCGCTTCCGGCTTGAAGGGATAACAGCCTTTTTTTACAAGCCCCCATTCCCGAGATTTCCCCCGAGGTGACATGAAATTTAATTCTGTCCCGCCCCAGTCGCAGGCGTCATTCTCTTTCGTCGAAGCCGCGTCAGGTAGCTCCCTATTTCTTTTCTCCGCAAGAGAAGGTAGAAACTGTCGTTTCGATCTACCTTAAGGTGCTTCCTCCCCCGGTCCTCAGTTGAGAGGTCTCCGCGAGGGACAGGAACC
>Ga0179593_1434231_pt1 | contig 15810 bp, 17 predicted proteins | sample CZODoug2_1_08_16_FD_185931 | JGI IMG/M metagenome (GOLD analysis project Ga0179593, IMG submission 185931) | Vadose zone soil fungal communities from Angelo Coast Range Reserve, California, USA - CZODoug2_1_08_16fungal (PacBio error correction) | ecosystem: Environmental > Terrestrial > Soil >... | reverse complement strand
TCCCTCCATAGTTGTGTTTAGCACGAGAGATGGGACAACCCGCGAACAAATCCCCGCTTTGTCCCCTTCCCACTCGATTTTGCGCGGCGCCCACCGGGATTTGCGTTTTCTTTTTTTTTTGAACGTTCACTTTGTTCCCCTTTCCCTGGCGGCCCTAAGAACCTGGGCAATGTTCCGCGCCCTTTTTTTTTTTTTCCCCCGTCATTTTTTCTTTCCCTTCCAAAGGGGGGGGGGCGCCCGCTGAGGGGGTTGCCCCAAGCAAGTAGAGGTGCCCTGCCAGTTTTTTTTTTAGGGCAACCGTTTGTCCGCGTACCCCTCGTTGCACGTTCTTCCTTTTTTGGCGTGCCCTTCCCCCAGGGTTTTGGCGGGAAGTGAACAAAACCCTTTCAGCCCCCCCTCGCGTTCCCCCGAATTTTCGGTCTCTTTTTTTTTTTTCCCCGTGTTTTTCCGCCCGCCCGGCGCAATCGTCCATCCCACTTTTGAATAAGTACACTACCATGGTCTTTTTCATTGGATTCAAATGTCTATTGCTCGGGACTTCCTTTTTTACGGCTGAAGTAAAGTGGTCACCCTGCCCCCCTTCTCCCCCCACCCCCCCCGGTTTTCCAAAAATTTTTCTCCTCAAGATCTTTCGTTTCCGCGGGGCGTGGCTTTCCTACAACCACGGACCCGAATGGTGGACTGTGATCCGTTGGATAGCTTTTCAGAGAAATCCCCCTTCCTTTTCCCTTTCTTTTGATCTCGTGTCACACAATCGGCGCAAGCGTGCACTCTTCGGCTCACCCTTTTTCCTATTCCTCCAACCACAGGACTTCATTTCCACCTCTTCCCCCCACGGATTCGTTCTTCTCGTTCTCCCGTTGGTGCCCGTGCCACAATAATTGTAACTATTTTCTAATGCCCCACTCAAAACGGACCCCAGGCCACCCCCCCCCACCCTCGCTTTGCGGTGTTCACGTCTTCTTCCCCCCCCCCCACCCCCTCCCCCTCTTCTTTTTCCCCTTTCCTTTTGTGGACTCCTTTTTTTTCATCACAAGCTTCTATGGGCTCATCCGCTGATTCAAATTTCGGAGTTGCCTCAACGTTTCAAGGTTCAGTCTTTTCCTTTTTTTTCATTCCTCGAATTCGTTTCACTTTCTGTCGCACTCCCTGGAAGTCCCCGTCTTTTGCACTATACACAGTGATGCCGGTTGAAAACCTTTTGGTTCCCCCCCTTCCCCCCTTCCCCCTTTCTAGAAGATTCCTTAGGAGATGTTGCCTCTGTCACCTTTCTTATTGAGGGGATTTTGAGGCTCCTCTGCCCCTTCCGTCTTCTCAGTTCGTTGCTGAGGCCGGCTCTTGGTTGCCGTGAAGATTTCTTTTGCTGGTTCACGGCACGGCTTTGCTCCAGATTTTTTTTTAAAAATATTTCTCCTTCCACAAGGAACTTCTTCAGGTTGATCTACTCTTCGGCCGACGCAGGGATGGGCATGCTTTCGCGTTGCCCGCCCATGACGCGCCGGCTCATTTCCCTATTTGCACCGTGAATGGTCCAGTTGTTGTATTTCATTTCTTTTTACATTCCCCGGCACGCGACCGAAAGCTTCGGCCCACAGTTCCCTAGTCGTGATACGGTTTAAAAACTCTCCCGTTCCCTTGACGCGTTTCCCCTCCCTCTTTTTTTTCCTGTTCTTTTTGAGTTTCGCACGCTGTTTTTTCGGTTTTTTTTCCATCTTTTTTTTAGCCTCTATGAATTTCTCCACCCTTCGAATCCCCCCCCCCAACCCTTTTCCCTGCGAGGGTCCTCCCGTTTTCTTTTTGATTTCAGACTTCCCCCTGTGTCGGTCTTTTTCTCCTTCTTTGATGTTAGAAGTTAAGGGGATGGTTGTCCGTTAATTAATCCTGAGGATCGCATCATTTTCTGTCACCCCTCTCATGGATATAATTTGGTCCCCGGCGCCGAGGGCCCCCTAAGTGAGTCTTTTTTTCCTGATTTTCTTCCCTTTTTACCCGTGGCCTTCAACCCCTGTTTTGATAGGCCCTTAAAAACCCGACAGCGCCATCCCTGATGGTTGTGAGTTAGCAGAATTTTCCCTTTCCCGTACCCCTCCCCAATTTTCATTTTCCCCTTCCCCGTTGCATGATTTTTCATTTATTGATTCTAGCGGTCGCAAGATTAACTTGCGCCTCTTTTCTTACCCCCTTTTTGGTCCCCTAGGTTTTCTCCCTTCTTTTCGCGCCCCCCTGTGCAGTTCTCCTTTCTTTGAGGTCAAGACCGTCACGCGTAAGGCCGTTATTCGCAGGTCACAACTTTTGGGTCTTGGTCGTCTTTGCTTCGTCCTTGAAGATTTTTATCGCACTTTTTCTCCCGTTTTTTTCCCTTTGCCCTCCCCAATTGTCAAGAATCTTTCCTTGCCCCCACCCCGTGCTTCGTCGTTAAGCCCGCGTCTACCGTGTAAAGCAGTGCATTCGGTTTTTCTTCCCCCCCTTGTATGCCTTGGGTAATGGGCGTTCCCGTCGTTTCTTTCAAGTTTGTGAAACCCAATTTTCGCTTTAACAGTGTTTTCCCCCTGTCTTGGATCATGGACTCTTTTTCGAATGATGCGCACCTACCGCGCAGATGCGTCACAACCTCGCGTACTGTGTTTCAACACCCTCTACCTTGCTACCTCCCTTTTCTTCCCCAGGTCCCTTTCCAAGTGAAACTGATATACATCAATTCCGGTATCTCTACTCTCAATCTCGTTGTTGTTTTTTTGGTCGATGAGATCGGTTTTTCTTCATCTAATTACCTTTTTTTTACCCGTCCTGATCAACCGGCGGTTTTTTTCATCGTTTTTGAGTGTTTTGTGGTGTTGTTTTTTTTTTGGTTTTTTTTGGTTTTAGGCTGATCCGTTTTCTCCTTCGGAGAGTCTTTCCTCCCCCTTCCCCTCCTTCAAGATTTTTTTGTTTTTTTATGAGGCTTTTGTTTGAGGTGGTTCAAGACCACATTGTTGCTGAACTTGGTTATACACTGGCTCGAGATTTATTGCATTCATTTACAGTTGCCCCGAACAGTAGAGATTTCGTGCGGACTTTTTTCCTGCTCTTGACTTACTTCTAATGTAATTGGTTCCTTTTTGCAAGAGGCCATGGCAAAATGAATTGCGTCCCCCCTCGTCAGTTTGGAACCCCTTACCCTTCCCGTCGGCCCCCCTTCGGCGATTATAAGCCTCACCACCGCTAGATCCCTTTCATGCACTCCTTGCCCCAGTTGAACTCCTTTTGCGTGATCAGGTTCCCTGCTTTTTGGATGTTTTCCTCCTGATGAAGGGCTTCTTTTTCCTCCTTTGTTTTTTCGAGTATCCAACGTTCTCAAAATTGCCACGGCGCCGTGGCCGTGGGCTTCCAAGTCGTGGTTGCCTAACATGTAGCTCCTCCCACGCTCTGCCGCCGTCTTGGTTTCCCCCCTGGTTTTTCCTTGCAGTGGTAAGGCGCGCCCACCAACGTGGCTGGTCAATGGCGCTTTGGTTGGTTTTACGAGTCGCCTGCTCACTTCCTTTGGTCGGTCCCCTCTCCCAAGGGAACTTTTTCATTTCGTTTTCCGTGGAACATGGCCGCGCGTCGCCAAGGAGATTTTCCCTCCTCAGTCCCTTTGGGTTTTTCTTTGTTTTTTCCTTTTAATTTTCCAACATGGCCTGCCCTTCCTCTTCGACGCTTTTTTTTCCCCCCCCCGGGTGATTTCTTTTCACCCCACGCCCTGGTTTCCCCTTCGCCGTGTTCGGTCACCCACCCATGTTGCTATTCAGATCGAGTCCTCACCGTTCGGACCAAGGCGGTCGGCGTCCTCTCCCCATCCCCTCGGACACGGGTCGCTGGGAGATTTTCGAATTTTTCTTCCCCCCCCAATTTTTTTTTTCGTCTTCTCTGTCGGAGTGCTCAGGCTTTCGTGATTTCTCCAGCCCACGGTTTCCTGTACTGGAATATTCCACATGAAGGATTTGGCTGTCCCTGTGCGGGTCTCTTTCATCCCATCCCGCGGTCCCGACGTCGTCTTCCCGGATATTGATCTTTTCACCCTTGAGTCATTCTGATTCTCTTGCCGGCCTCGGAGACCGCCAATTTCCCTTATCCCCCTGCAAGAGACGTTTCCTTCTTTTTTTACAACCCCCTCTCTTTTGCGGTTCCCCCGGCAAGTTTTGTGTTCATCTTCCTTTTATGAAGGCCAGCGGTCATCGGTGCTGCGGTTCGCTCTCCCTTTTTGTATTCGTTGGGATTGCAACATACTGTTTTCCTTTGTCCCCCCTGTCTTTCCCTGCATCAATTCGATTTTTTTTGGGAGTTCTTTTGAGGCGTTTTTGCCGACTTTTTCTTGCCCGAACCCTTCTACTTTTTGCAGAGCTTTTTATCCATCAGCTGCTCCCTTTCCCCCTTCTGTCCGGTTATTTTTTGACTCTGTTTTTTGGCGGCCTTATCAGTTGCGGTCGGCTCCGGGGTGTCTCCCTTGAACTTAAAAGTCCGTCTGTCTGTTTTCCTCTGATTTTTTTTCCTACGTTGAGTGGATACACATGTCCCCAAAATATTGTCTTTTTTCTGTCGCGTTTTTTCCGACTCTTCCTTCTTTTTTTTTTGTGAGACGCATTTTTTCGTTTGGCTATGATATTTTGGCCTTTTTCCCTTGACTCCTCGGTGAAAGGCCGCTTCTCGTGCCGCTTTTGACCTTTCTGCTTGTTCAGATCCACGTGACGTTCTGACTTGCAGTAGTTGCTTTTGACATTGTTCCATCCCTCCCCCTATCCAGACGAGTTTTTTCACCCTTTCGGGTCGAGACGGCAGAAGTTCCTTTTTTCTTCGACGTTTATGTTTTTTTCCCGTTTCTTTCGTTTTCTTCCCGGTGTTTGCCCCCCCCTTTTTTCGTCCTAGGCACTTGGTACGAGTCTCCCCCCTTAGTCTTTTTTCCCCTCCCTCCTTCGCCTCTTTGTGAATTGCGTTTCTTTTTTCCGGCCGTCCGTTAGCGCAAAATGCGGTACCTGTTTTTTTTGGTTGCATTGTTTACATAATTTTTCCTCCTGCCAGTTTTCCTCTCCCCCGGCGTTCCCCCCCCCCCCCCACTTGTAAACTATGTTAAAGGCTCCTTCTGTCCCACGAAACTGAAATTTGCCTTCTTTTCCTTGCTCCAAGTCCCCTCCTGTGTTTTTTTTCCCCTTAGGTTCCCCTTTTTTCTTGTTAGTCTTGGACTTGTCATGTTCCGGGTGTTTGTGTCTGAGTGACTTTTTACCCCCTCGCCCCCCCACGGTCTGGTGCTTTGCGCCCGTTTTTTTTAGGAGTCGCCGTCGGACCAATGTCCCGCCACAAATTGAGTTGTATTTCGCTGTTTTCTCCTTTCCTTTTCCTAACCCCCCCCACTGCTTTTTTTTTGAGAGTTATGGATGACACCAGTGCGGCCACTCCACGCATTTTTTCTTTGGTTTTTTTTGTTAAGTTTTTCCCCCCCTTTTCTCCCTATTCCGCCCTCACCACTGGCGTTCGCTGGGGGTGCTAGGAAACAGGAAAAAGTCCCACTCGGGACCCCTTTCCCCCCCAAAGCTTTTTTCACCTTTCCCCCCCTTCCGCCGACAAGGACAACGCCCATTGCCTCGGTTGCCCACCTCCAAACTTTCTTTGCTGACTTTTTCAGTCTGAGGCCTCTCTTTTTCTTGCGTCCCCCCCATGTTTGTTACGAGTTCCGCGGAAACTGTGGTCCGGGCTTGCTTCAAAAGTTTTTAGGAGTTCCCCAAGTCTCCATCACCTCCCCCCCCCGTTGAACTCCTGTGTTTTTTTGTTTTTTGCCTACCGCCTTTGCTGACTTTACCACCTTGGGTACCTCCCCCTGTACTTCGTGTCCCCATCCCAAGAACCCCCTTTCCATGTCCTCAAGGATAAGGGTCCGGTCTTCCATAACCTTTGCTTTCTTTCCCTTCGGCCTCTTGTCTCCCGGTTCTTGGCCGTGCGGCGCAGACTGGGCCACACCTGAAAGACCCCTGTCCCCAAGCTTTTTCGTGCCCCTCGGGCCCGGAGTCCCGTGTTTTTCCAAGGTTTTGTTTCAGCGGATGATAGCTTTGATTTCCGCTTGCAGCACGGTTACTGTCTTTTCCCTCACATACCCTGTTGATCCGGAGTCACCACACCCTCCCTTTTTTTCCTACAACTTACGGCATCCTACGGGCACCGCGTGTCGACCCCAGTGTCATCTCCCCACTCCTGTCCCCCCCCCCCCTCTCGTGCGTCTGACCGTGCGGCCGCGCCATAATACGTTTATATTTAACAAGGCTTCCCCCCCCTTTTTCTGTTCCACCGGACCCCCCCCCCCACCTTACCATCCCCTTTTTTTTCCTTTGGACGCAGTCTGTTTCCTCACCAGCGTCTAGAGATCCTGATCCCCGCGTTTTTTTTTTTTGGGCGTTTTCAATACCTCGCTGGAGCTCATCTGCTTCTAAGCTTCGGAGGTTCCCTTTCCCAAGTTTCTATTCCTTCTTCTGATCGGCCCACAGGCTCCCTGTCGCACCATCCCCCCCCAAGGTTCTATTTTTTAATTCTTTCCTTTCTTTTTTCCCCCCCCCACAAAGATTTTCCAAGATGTTTTCCCCATATCCGGCTTCGCGAAGCTCGGACCGTTTTTTGTTCCTTCCTTTTAACGGTGATAGTGGCACTTATGGTGCTGCCTTACAAGTAGATCTTAGTGTTCCCACCCTCAAGTTCCCCGCTCTCGGGCAAGTCTCCCCCCTCCTTATTGATGTTTCCCCCTTGTGCCCCAGTTTCTTCCCCTCTTTCAAGATTCCGACTTTCTTCCCCGTTCAATATGGTATTCGTACGTCGAGGACCGAAACGCATTTTCTGGGCCTTTCTTTCATCCCCCTCCCTTTCCCCCCGTTCCTCACGTCCCCATCATTGCACCCACACTTTTTTTCCCCCGTGACCCGGCCCGTGTTTTAGGGTTCTAAGTTTGGGACCCCCGGTGCGTCCCCTCCACTCTTTAGAGCGGGCTTCACCCCTCCCTCCTTTTATTCGCTCTTCAAACTAGACCGCCTAGTTGTCGGTTTTTCTCTCCCTGATTTGTCTTTTTGTTGCACGTCTTTGTCTGCGCAGGTGATCACGTTAACAATAGATTTGAATTCCCCCCCAATGAGGTTGTCCCCCCTTTCACCCCCCCCGGAGAATTTGCCGCGAGCTCGTTAGATTTTTATTCAAGTGTGGATTGTAGGAGGGCCCGTTCCCCCTTTCCTTTTTAGGATCTGTAATCCGGTTTCACATCTTTTTTGTTCGCTACTCCCGCGCGCAAGGAGTTGCCGAGCGGGGATGAGAGTATTCTTCTTGCACAAGTAGTAATTTCTCATCTTTCCTGGTCTTTTTTTTCTTCGAGGACTGCACATGCTCCGGTTATATCCCCCAAAAACCCCCCTTCCCCCCAGACATTTTAATTTGACCTGACCCTGTTTTTTGCGTTCTCGGCCTTCTGAGACACAGCAACCATTGGTCTGACCGGGGCTGTTTTTTCTCCTCTCTTGATCTTCCTTGGAGTGGAAGACGCCACCGCTCCCCCTTGAGCATGACTTCCTTTGTTTCGTTTCTCTTCGGGCGCACCCCCTTGCCTGCGCTCCCTTTTCCTTTCCCCCTTCAAATTTGGACCCACTGCTTTTCTGTACGGTTTTTTAAGTTTTTTCAATACTTTTCTGGCGAGGGTCGGGGCTTGCAGGTTCTCTCTCTCGGTGTCACCCGAATACGGGTGGGTGACGTTCCCTTTCCTTTTCCTCCTTATTTTTGTCGTCTTTTTCTTTTCCCCCCCCCCCCCCAACCTCACTTTTTACGTCCTTTTTTTAGTTATTACGTTCTTTTGCCGCGAGATGTCCGCCGGACCCTTTCTAAGTCGCCCCTTTACTTTTCCTTCATTCACCTTTCCCTTCGCTCCTCTTGTCCTGTTCCGAAAAAAAGTGAATCAAAGTGGTTCTTGATTTTACACATCAGTATCTGTTTCCTCATTCGCTCCCCCCGTGGAGGGCGTTTCTTTTCTGTCCCTTTGAACGATGCGTCAAAACGTCTCCGCGATCGTGACACCACATCTCCCTCTTTTGATAAAGGTCCCCTTGTTCCTCTTTGATATTTCCATCCAATCTTCCTATTCCAATCTTTTTTTTTTTTTGACGATTCGGAGCACATTGTATATCAGTCTTTGGCACGGACGTTTGACGTTTTTTAACCGGAGGTATCCACTGGCTCCAGGGGTTCCTCTTTCCTTCGTAAGGTTGCCGCCTCAGTTTTTTCTCTGGATTTTTCCCATCATCGTCCCTCTTGGCGGTGTGCAGGCGCTCGACGATGCGGTTTTTCAAGACAATTGGGGTCTCTCTGTGGTCGAACCACTGGGTATCTTTCTTCTTGGTGGTCCGACTTCCCCCTTCCCCCCTGGTTGTTGTTTTCTTTTAGGTTCCTGTTTTTGAGTACCCCTCTCTCGGGCTAGACCAACGCCCCCCCCCCCCCCCCCCCATGAAGGTTTTTTTTGCAACCGCCATCCCTTCCTGAACACCCCAATGCCGTTCCACTGTTCCATCCCCGTCGCTCCCCCCTTCTTCATTTTCCTCCCCCCAAGCCCACGAGATCTTTTTTGCAACTTCCCCCTCTGACCAGAAAATTATTGTCCGCGATCCGTTGTGATGGCGGTGGTTGCCCCTGGTTAAGATGCAGTTGCGTGCGATGTGTTTCTCTTCACCCCAATTTTTCTCACCCACCTTTCCTGTTTGCTTTTTTCTCCCTTCCTAGCTTCCTTTCTCCCTTTTTTTTAGAATGCGCGGCCGACACTCGATCACCTTTTGGCGTTTCGGCTGTGTTTTCCAAAAGGTGCTTTTTTCCCCTGTTTTCTTAGCGCCTCCCACACTTTTTTCCAAGCGTGTTGCTGGTAGTTTTATCTCGGCCCCCCCGCCCCCCCCCACACACCTCAGGTTTGCAGTTGTCTTGACCCCCTCCTCAAATTAATTCCCTATGGATCCCCGTTGACTCCCCTGTTGGGTCCCTTTTCTTTTCCAAGACCCTTGTTCAGCAGTTCGTTCTCCGGTCTTCTTACATTTCCTCCCCCCCCTTTCCTGCCTACTACCCAGCCGGTACCAATACTGGGGTACTCGATTTCAACGAGGCGGCGTGCTCGCCGGGGGTCCCTAGTTGTATTCATCTAGAAGGTGTGACTGATAACCACAAGGCTCCCCCTCTGTCTGACCTTTCTCGCTTTCCATTCACCGTTCCGCTGACTTTTTACGTTTTTTTTTGCAGATTCGGCTCCATAATTGCAGTTGCTAGCTTTTTCTCCTGGCATCCCCGGCTCGATCGACTTCCCCCCCCCCACCTTGTCCCTTAGTGACTCCTTCTTTCTGTCGTTTGTTTTTTGTGCCTCAGATAAGGTTCTCAATCCATGCGTCGGCATTGATGTCGATCCCGGATTCCTGATTGTCTATGACCCTTTTGCAAGTCAGAGTGAATCTCTTTTTTTTCCCTTGTGTCTTCCCCCTCTCTTCACTTGCCGCCTGTGCGGGTCACAGATATCGTTTCTGTTGGTTTGGGACTTCCCTTCCTTTACGTAGTCCTCCTCCTTCCTAGTGTCATCAGATTCGTTGTTTTTTTTTTGGATAGGGTACGTGCACACTTGGTTTGGTTTCCCCGCTCTGATCTTGCGTGATTTTTGCCCTCCTCGATTTTTGCCCTTTTCACAGTGAAATTCCTTTTTCCCTCCTCCTCCCTCCTCTTCCTTTTTCCGGTTTTTGCTTTTTTTCCCGTTTTTTCGATGAGTTTTCTCCGGGGCTGGACGGTTTGGCTGTTTTCTCTGAGTCGAATTTCCCTATCGACTTCTTCTTTTTGATCAACTTTTTCACTTTCCCGCGATGTAGCGGGGTTCACCCGGTTTTACATTCTTTTTGGAGGAATAAAGTTTTCTTCCCCTTGGCGGTCCTTTACTGACCGCTACTCCGATCGTGTTGCCTCTGGTTGGCTCTGACACTTGTGCGGACGAAATCCTTGTCCCCAGCATTTTGAAGTGATTTGTCCTCCCCTGCTTTTTTTCTTTTCTCCTCCACTCCTTTTATGGCATTATTTTTCTGTCCAACGCCAGTTCAAAGATACAGTGAAGCTACCACTGTAAGTGTTTTGGTTCTCTCCCTTCCCCGACAACCCCTTCCAATGGACGATTCTGCTTGTCTTTTTTTTTTTTAAGCTTGCGGCGCTTTGCCTTGTTTGAGGGGAGGACCTGACCCTCCCCTATCCCCATTGAGAAGTCTCTTCTTACCCTGTCCGCCTAAGCCTTCGGAGTCCCTTACCTGTCCTGATTGTTTTTCCTCAGGTCTTGTCTTCCTTGAACCCTAGTCTGGCCACCTTGTTTTCTTCATGCGGATTTTTCCATTTTGTTTATTGACTTCGCGCAGTTTGAATGTCCAAGCCGGCCTACCCGTTTTCAATCTTTCCGGGTCCCCCCAATTTTCCTCCCACCATTGCCTCTGCCTTTTATTGCTGGCCACGGCTCAGGGATGGCAAGGAGTGTTTGGGGCAAATGGGTATTTTTTTTTTCCCTTTGTATGCATTTTCTTTTTCCCCTAATTTTCCTTTTCTTTTCGTTTCTTCATTTCCATCCCCCTCCTGCACTTGGGGCCGTGGTTTGTGCGCATCCTTTCGTTTTTTTTTGGCTACCCAACATTTCTGTGCTGGATCTTTTCCTTCTATCTCATCACCCCTTCCCCCCTCCCCCCTTGTTGTGTTGATATACGTTTTTGATGGCCCCACACCCGCGCAATTTCACGCCTTTTTTTTAGGGCCACTTCCCGTCCACCTCTTGTGGAGACTCCCCCCCTTAACCCCCCCCCTTTTTGATTGGCGTTTTTTTTCGGTTTTTTGAGTCAACGGTGAAGAACGCCCCGAATGCCCCAGGACCACAATTCTCCCCGACCAAATCACCTCTTTTGTCCTCCCTTCCCCAAACGCCCGTTTGAGGGGTGGGCGCAAGAAAGGCCCGTGTCGGTTTGAGGACGTTTCCCCTCCTCGTGCCCTTCTTTCCAAGATGTGTCCGGCTTGCTAAAACATGAGTCGAAAATTGTTCCCTTCGACATCCCTCCTTTCACCACCAACAGGAAAGGTTTTTTTCCTTTCACTGCATTTACCGTCTTGATAGGGGTTTGTCCTTAACCGTCCCTTCTTCCAACCTTTTCCCCCCACCCTCCTTGCCATCCCGCACTCCCTGTTGAAGTTTACTGCCTGTCATGCTCCCCCTGGTTGATCTTCCCCTTCCCTTTCTGGCTTTCTCCCTGCTTGCACTTTTTGAAGACGGGGGTAGAAAGCCCCCTCCTTTGCCCCCCCAAAAGAACTTTCCCTGATAGTCTTCCCCTTTCCTTGCCTTTGTCCCCTGAATTGGTTGGAGCTTGTTATGATCATGCTGATTGCAGTTGCCCCCAGACGTTTTTCCAGTCCTTCCCTTTTTCTTCCCGATCCAAAACCGGGGCCGGGCGCGGCAAGCAGGCCTTTCACCTGATTTTTGACCTCCCCCGTTCCACCTCTTTCTCCTTCCCAAAAAAGCCATGTCTTCTTTTTTTCCTTTTGGGTCCCCGCTTTGACATTCCCCCCCCCCGTACTCCCCCGCTGGAAACGAACACCCGTTCCCCCACCGGACCCCCCCCACACACCTTTGTGCTTTTTTTTTTTTGACGAAAGATTCCACCAAGCTTCTGGGTTCCTAGTTTTCATCCTTCCTTTTGTTTTTCGGCCGTTCAATTACCGTTCGAATTTCTTTTTATCGAGTTGTGTCTTGAAAGCTCCTCCTTCCGGCACTTTCCTTTCCTTCCTCTGATCGCAACCTGGATCTTCCTCCCTACAGAATGGCCGGGGTGACGTCTCTCCCCCCTCTTCAACGTTTATTCTTGTACCCCCGATGGTGTTTCCCTCCCCATCATCCCGTGCCTGGCCAAGGCGAGATGTACCTTCTCAGGCTCCTTTCGTCTTTGTAATGACCCTTTCCCTTTTCGATCTCTTTCCCCATTCTCTCGGCCGTGGGCCAAGTTGCCGATTTCTTTGCGTGGTTTTTCACGGACGTCGTCATTCTTTTGTCTTCCCCCCAATATTCAGCCCTTCCCCTGACCCCTTGATAGACGTTTTTCGTTACGGGTACGCCCTGTTTTTTGGTCCATTATTTGTCCGCCATGACGATTTTTTCTCCTCGTCATTAACCCCGTCCCCCCTCTCTTTGGTGCAGGCTTGATCACGACGGACGGTGCACGCCGTAGCAGTCCTTACTTCAATTGGGGTGAAGTTTTCCTCTTTTGGCACTTCTCCTTTTTCTCTGTCCTCCCCCTTTTCGACAGCATGGGCACCGATGGTTTGCGGTTGACAAGTGCTCGATTTCCCCCTGTTCCCTCACACCTTCTCTCACGACACACCACCCCCCGTTCTCTTCTTCAAGCCCTTTTTTTTTCATCTTTTTTCTGGTCTGTGAGCCCGGCAGTAGTTCCTTTCTCCGCGGACCCAGGCCATTGTGCATGTTGTTGTACTTCCTCGCAGATTTCCCTTTATTGCCTTTGCCGATTTTTTTCACAATCCCGTTTGGTGTTGTTCGGAGGCGGGTTCCCCCTTACTTTTTTCGCTAGATGGGCCGGCCTTTCTTTGTCCTGGGGATTCCCCCATTTTTTTCCCTCGATTCCCCCCCACCTGCAGACCCTTGTGACCAGGACAACGTTGTGCGTGTGTCGATGTCCTTTGGTCCCAAGGTGCTCCCCTTTCCTTCAGGAGTTTTCGTGAGACGTTTTTTTTCGTTGATTCCCACCGCGCGCTGCACCGTGATGTTGATAACAAGTTTCTCTGCGCCCCCCCCCCATCTCACGTCCTTCTTTCTGGCGGCCTTCCCTGTCAGCCGGGATATAAATTCTGGTCGCATCCCGTGGCTGACCTTTCTTTCCCCCTCCCTTGTTTGGCTTTTCACTTCTTTTTTTTAAGGCGGCCTTTTTCACCACGTCTTTTGATCTTTAACCAACCAAACCGTCATGGCTAGTCCTTAGCCCAGGCTTTGGCGTTCTTTCCAACCCTAAGACTTTTTTTTTTCCCCGACCTTCTGGATGCCTCTTGCCCGGCGGCATGGGTCCAGATGACCAAGTCCCCCCCTTTATCAACCAAAGTGTCCTACTCCCCTTTCCCTTGAACACGCTCTTCAGAGGGGCTTTGCTTCTTCGCTTTGGGGGATTTGATGGGCTGAACTACGCGCAGTTTTGAGGCTTTCCCCCCCCCCAAGGGATCAGACGATGTTTCCCCCACCTCTTCCCTTGCTTCCGAGGTCTTTCACGGGGTTCGTCCCGGCCGTGCAGACTGATAATGCCATTGTCTCCCGATCTTATCTCCTTTTACCCTTCTTTTTTTTTTGGAGATTTTGAGTATTGGAATTTTGTCCTCCTTTCCTCCCGTGTCTCCCTTCCTTTCACCTGTGCGAAAAGGTTTGCATCGGGGTTTTCGAGCCTTGGTTGCCGCCCGCGCTCAGTGGAGGTCTGGCCAATTCCATTTAGCCCGGCGCGGCTTCTCCCCTGAAAAAAACATTCTGGAGGTTACCTCCCCCCCTTTTTCTGGACCCCCCTTTCTTTCCCCTTGCTATTTTTTTTTTTCTGCGTCGTTTTTTCCCCGACGCGCGATCAGGGCGGACCATCGCAGAGTGTTACTTTTTTTTGACGAATGCCATGTCCCCCCCCGGGTTTGGTGCCTCCCCTCCCTTTCTTGAACATTTTTTTTCCTCCAAGTTTTTCCAACGTTCAGAGAGCTCACGAGAATTCCGTCAGCTTTTCCTACTGACCCCCCCACGAAACTTCTTTTCCCTTCCTCCGTCTGACTTCTTTTCTTTTTTTTCAGATGTAAGGATTCGTGGGGCGCGTCATAACGCTCAACCATCGGTGCAGGCGGCCGCGAGGGGGACTTGTTTTGCAATACCCATCTCGTTAAACCCAGACTCTCCCTCTGGCGTGGCGGCTTTTAAACCCTCTTGGGCTTTTTTTTTGGAATGGTCCCCTGCAACAACGTTCTGTTTCCATCCTTTTTTTCTGCTGGGGGTTCTTCCTCCTTTCCCCTTCCCAAAGAATTGTTTCTTTCCTCTCACCCCGGGCTTTCCTCTCCCTTTCCAAGGCCTGTGCTTGCCCCCGGAGCCTTCCTCTATGTCATCGGGCGCGCGTTTGAGTTTCTTGGACAACATGGCTATTTTTTTAAGTCCAAAGCACTCCTCCCTCCCCCTTGGACAGCCTCTTCCCCCCCCGTGTTTTTTTTTTTCGCGTCCCGGGTTCCCCCACTCGTTGATCTTCAGCATCGGCATTTGATCACCGGGCCTCAGTTTTCCCCTCCGAGAGATCAACCCCCCTTCCTCTTCACCCTTTCCGTTTTTTTTTTGTTCTCCCTTTTTTTTGAAGTTTTTTCTCCATCCCCTTGAGGTTTTCTTCGGTCTCCGGCGTCGTTGGATCTTTCCTGCACCCACGTCCCGTCGTTAATCTTTTTTCCCTGTGGACCCCGGTGTACCGGGTTTTTTCTTCCTTGTCGCTCTTTTCCGTTTCCCCATCCCCTGGGTTTGGGACTCTTTGTGACTGATAACAGGATTTCTTTTTCTTGTTTTTTCGATTTTGTCCCCCCTCGAGTATTTGTGCTCCTCCCTTTTCCCGTGTCCCCTAAAATTTTTTTTTTTCCCTTACCTTTCTTTCAGATCCGGTTGCCTGCTGGGTCAACGATGTTTCGGGGCAACTTCCTGGCAATATCACGGTCCCGTCCTCTCCCCCCCTCCACGGAGGTCCTCTCTTTGTGACAGCCGGGTCCTTAGTTTTTCTTGTAGTGCACCATGGGTAACGATCTTTCCACTATTTTGATATTCCTGAGAGGTGTGATCCTTTCTCCCTTTTTTTCCCTCTATGCTCCTGACCCCTTATTAATGTTTTCCTTGGCTCTGTTGATGCGCGGAAATTTTCGCTACCTTGACCCAGACGGTATTGTTTTGCAGACTATTTATTGATACCCTCAGGAGCGGTCATTCTTCTTTTTTTCTTTCCTCCTTTGTGAGTCACTCCGCCGATATTTGGCTTTCATAGGGCAAGTCTTCTTCCTTCTTACCATCTGATTTGCCTGTTTTTTTTTTTTTGTTTTTGCCTTTGCCGATAGGACTCCCCCTTGATTTTTTGCGTCCTTAAGGCCCCTTCTTTCCCCCTCCCCTAACCCTTTTCCTAGATTTGCCGCCGCACTCCTTTTCTCGATCACGAATTTTGTCTTGTCCGAGCGTTTCTTTCCACCGAAGATTCACTATCCCTAAAGCGAACCCCCACCCCTCCTTTTCGAGCCTCCCTTCCTTTGCCGGTATTGACGGTATTGGTGGGCAGTTTTCCTGCCTGACCACGCGGTGTGCGATTAAAAGCTCCCTTCGGACATAGCTTGAGACGGGATGTCAGTGATGTGAGCCGCATTCCTGGTTGTCCCTTCTTCGATTGATTGACATAGGTTGTCCGTACCCCCCTGCTTCCCCTTTTTTGTTCTTCAGGTGTTCCTTTGTCTTTTCTTTGTTTATCGACTTTCGCCCTTTTTGGAGATGCTACATATTCACCGCGGTTCAGGCATGGTTTCCCACCTTTCCCCCTTCCCCCTTTCAATTTGCTCGACTCCTTCCCCCGTCATCAGATGGTTTCCTTCCTGTCTGACCCCCCCTTTCGTTCTTCGTTAGGGAAAATTCTTCTGGTTGAATGTCTCGTGGACGTCCCTTCTTCCCCATGTTTTTTGACGTCCCTTCATCCTTTGGTGTTTACATACTTGCGAAGGGTTCCTTTCCCCCCCCTTTTCTGGCCTTTGTTTCCT
>Ga0179593_1366647_pt1 | contig 15810 bp, 18 predicted proteins | sample CZODoug2_1_08_16_FD_185931 | JGI IMG/M metagenome (GOLD analysis project Ga0179593, IMG submission 185931) | Vadose zone soil fungal communities from Angelo Coast Range Reserve, California, USA - CZODoug2_1_08_16fungal (PacBio error correction) | ecosystem: Environmental > Terrestrial > Soil >... | reverse complement strand
TCTCTCTTACTAGGAAACGTTTGCCCTGTTCCTGATTTTTCGGCAGGCTTGGCCGGTTTTTTCCCCTCTTACCCATCTCTCCTCTTTCCCAGACTCCGCGATTCAAGGTACTCTTTCTGAGAAGTCTACCCCCCCCCCACCCGTCGTTTGGACATCTGCTCTTTTTTTTGGAATGAGTGATTTTCTTGTGCCAGAGCCCGCAACCCATCCTTTCAGCGGTCTTTTTTTTTTTGGCACCAGAGCCTGATTGGCCCTGGGAGGACCAATTCTTCCAGCCAGTAAGCTTTCGATGTCTCCTCCCTCGGCCTGCCACTCGCTCGGCACCTCTTCGCCCTGGTACTTGTTATCCTTTTTCCTCTTTGGTCTCCGCCCCCTCTCTCCCCTTCTTCGCGGCGGATCGCTTTTCCGATTATCTTTCCCCCTGCCCCATGACTCTCGAGCGTTTTGGCGGGTGGTCATCACACCCCTTTCTTTTTTTTGCGCTGGGAACGTTCTCCTGTTTCGCGTGTTTTCCTAAGTAGGCTTACTTCTTTCTTCCGCTTCGCTCAGTGCCCTCCTGCGGACCCGAGAAGTACTTTCGGAACCGGTCTTTTCCCTCGGCGGGCTTATCCCCTCTTTGACGTCCTTGCCCTTCCCTCTATCTTCTCTTCTCCTGTGTCCCCTTCCCCTGTTTTCTTTTTCCGTATGGCAACAATGGTGCCTTATTTTTTTTGTCCGCCTCCCCGCCCACCCAATATGTTACGTGTTTTCCTGCGTGCGCATTCCTTTCCTATGGAAGATTTCGAAGTCGGTCTCCGTCCCCCTCCTCCTCAGTTCGGCTGGCAGTTCCCCCCCATTTCTACTCCTGAATCTCTCTGCTTATTCCCCACCGTAATGCAGTGAACCCTTTCCTTCAGTTATCATTCAGAAGAGGCTTTATGTAGCCGAGGGGGACTTTGTATCTCCCTTCCCCCAACTTTCGCCTGAACTATTTAGCCAGGTTCATCTCCCCTTTGCGCACGGCTCTCGCCCCCCTTCCCTTTTCTTTTGCGCGTGATTCTTGCGTGTCCCCCAGTTTGTCTCCTCTTCTGGTACAACGATTAGCTTAATTGGAGACCGCGGCTACTTATGACAAATTGTTTTCCTCTCTCTTTAGTATCTACAATCTTCCTTTTCAGTACCCCCCTTGTTTCAAGACCCCGTCGTTTTGTTTATCACGACTTCTTTCTATGTGAGCTGTTGGTCCAGTTTTTTCCTTCTTTTTGCTTTTCGTTTAAGGATTCTTTTCCTCAGGTATTCCCCTGCGGTTCCTTTCTTGTTAGGACGGTTTTCTTCTTCGTTGTTTTTTCCAGTCCCTGGTCATTATCTCACTTCCTTTCCCGAGGTAGATTTTCCCCTTTTTGTTGAGGTGACTTTTCTAGATTTTTAGTTTTTTCTTTTTTAGAGGCGTTTCGCTTTTTGCATGTCTTTTTTCTAAGACGAAAACTCCCCCCCCTGTTCTTGCACCGGCATTCCCCCTTTCTGTATCCTGACTAACTTTTTTTAAAACTCGTGAATTCTACTCCAGAAGGTTCGTCACCGCGACTTTCCTTTTTCCGACCGTGAGATAGCTGGTGGGTTCTTTGCTTTCCCTTTCACCTTCGCGATGTCCCATGCATGGCTTTTTGTTAGTTAACCAACTCTGCGTTCAGAAAGTGCCCCCGCACCCGACCCAGCGTTCGTCACTCTCTTCCCTTTTTCGCCCTTCTTCTTCGTGCCCTCTTTTTTTTTGTATTTTTGCAGTTTCTCCCCTTTTGGTTTGTTCCATTCCCTTTTTTAAAGGCGTTTTTCCTTGATCAACACCCTTTTGCGGTATTCCTTTTAGGTTTTTTAGCCCGGCCCGCACGCTTTTCGCATTCCCGCCCGAAAGGTCCCCCGGCTTGTATGGTGGTCAACTTTGTAACTCCCCCCCCCAGTCAGGGCTGGTTCGTTACTACCGTCTGTTGGTTCCCTGGGCTACTCGACTTTTCAGCCGACCCCCAGTGTCCGCGACGGACATTCCCGTTCCTTAGAGGACGGATTTTTCCTTACTCTGGTAGGCTGGTGAATCTGCCCGGCTCAGTCTGCTTCTCTCTCCCACCGCCCTAGCGTGAAACGGTTTAATGAAGTTTGCTTCCCTGTAGAGCATTTTCTTTTGTTTGAAGGCAGGGGTGGCTCGAGTATGTTCCTTGACCTCATCCTGCCCGGTTACCGTCGCGTGGTTCTTCCATTCCCTTCCCCCCCTCGACCTCTGGTTTGTGATTATCCCTTAACGTTTTTAAGAGCCGCCCAATTTCGCCGAATCGGCTTTGGTTCTTTTTCTTTCCCCTTTTTTTAGGGCGGGCTTTTCATATCCCCCTAGCAGATAGGTGTTCCTTGACTGCCTTCCCCCCTGAAGGTCAAGCAGGTTTCTTACCACTTTAGTCCACTTTCTCTCTGTCCTAACCCCTTTCGAGTTGAATGTATTGGCTTTGATATTCCCAAATTTCTCTTCCGTAACGACCCTTGCCTCTGTGTCTTTTTTATTTCATCCATTCACGCGCTGTCCACATCGTACCGGTTTTCCTTTTTTCTCTGTATCCCTGACAGGGATATTCTTGGCATCACCTGTCCCAGAATCTGTCCTTCTGGAGCCCATTGTCCGCGCTCTCTTTTTTCTGTTCGTGCTGACATTTTTGATGTTTTTCGTGGTCCACGTTCTCCCCTGCATTCACCTCGAAACACTCTCTACACACACTCTTGCCTGTTGCGACGCCGACCCATGATCATATCCTTCCTAAAGCTTATCTGATCCTCTTTTACAGAGTTCAGGACCAGGACACGCACCTTTCTTTTCCTCTCCTTTGTTTTGTTTTATCATATATGTAGTGTAATTGTTTCCCCCTTTTAACGTTCTCTTCCTTTCCTTCTGACTCGTGTTTCGGTGTCGATCTTTCTTTTCGTTAGTCCTGAATCGTGTTCATTGTGTTAAGCTTTTTCTTTTCTGATCTGGACCCACTCTCCTTCCCCTGTCCTTAATGTCCCAGACTGACGGCAATGATAGTGGCCTGAACTTTGGGTAGCTCCCGTTTTGGCCTCTCCTCCTCCCGGTATTTCTTCGCTTCCACTTCCCTTGTAGAATCAGAGCTTTCCCTTTTCCCCATGGGTTTTTTGCCTGTGTGTTTTGGCCTTGTCCCTAGGGTTCCGGTTTTTTTTTCCATCGTGTGGTTATGCTCGCGGCCAAAAGTAACGCGAGCCTGTTCTTCTGCTTCCCTTTTTTTTTTGAGTTTTGGCTTCTTTTCACCTTTTTCCCTCCCGTTACCAGCTCTTTGTGGTGGCAGACCTTACGACGGAGCCGGAGGGGAACCCTCCATTGCACCAACTTTCTATGTTCCTGTTCCGACTAAGGCGGCGTGCGATCTTCGCGCGTGATCTGTCTATTTTTCCCCCCGTGGAGTAAAAACATTTTTTACTTTGTAGGTTTTCATCAGCACGTTCCATTTTTTAATTGTTTCCCCTGCCCGCGTTTCTGCAAGTTTCTTTTTTTTCCCTCTTTTCACTTTGACCATCGAAAGGTGTACCTGGGGGCCGATGCCGCCGGTTTCCCCCTTAGCCTTCCTTCTCTTTAATGACAGCTGTCTGATCTTCAGAGCCGCTCATATAAATGTTTTTCCGGCAGCTGACAAACGTACTTTTTTTTTCGGTGCTCCCTTTCGTTCTAGTTTCCCAATTGTTCCTTCCGCAGTGTCTCCTGCTCGTGTACCGTTCTTTCCCCATTGCTGTTGAGGGAATTTTCTCCCCACAATCTAGCCTTTTTGGTTTGGATTTTGCCCCAGCGTGGTCCAGATCTCTTCCTGCGGCCCAAGGTTTTTCTTCTTAACACTTCGTTCGCCTTTTTTGGAGGTAGACTTCCGTGCGCTTCCACCTTTCCATAACCTTCCCTTACTGCCAGCTTTTCAGCTTTCATACTTGACTCCGCGTTGCGGCTTGTTTGCTCTTTTGGCCTGGTTGACCCTTTTTCTGTTTTTTTCTTATCCCGCTTTTCTTTTCATGTTTTCCGCTTACTGTCCCTCTCGTTGCTTGATGGATCCCTGGTCCTTGCGACTCACCTTCGTTTTGTTACCCCTTCGTCTTTTTTGACTTTATTGTGCTCCGCACTTGCTTTTCTTTTGTACCCTTTTTATTTTGATATGGACCCCTGACAAAAGGTCCTTTTATGTGAAGGCCTCTCGTGTCTCTTTTTTTCTTTCTACTTTTTGGGCCAATCCCGCAAGCACACCCCCCCGGACTTCGCTTTTCTCAGAGGCTTACCTAATTACGACCCAGACGTCAGTAGAGGTTTTTTTTGGTAGTGTGCCCTCCCTTCGTCTCCCCTCTCGCCTTAGATTCCTTCTTTTAGGCGGGGCTATTTCTTCCCTCGGCCTTACCTATTTCCGGTGCGTAGAGGTAACTCAAGAGTCCCCTCAATCTACCCGTATTAGCGTTCGTTTGTTTGCACCAACGTTTTTGTTTCTTTACTTGTCGGTATTTTCCTTCCTTTGTCGAGCTTTTTCTGGATTTTCCAAATCCCCTCTTTTTTGATGTTTCCCTGATGTCGACCTTCGTTCCAGTCGCGTAGTCCCTTTCTCCTTGGTAAAGCGCATCCGGTTCTTTTCTTTCCCTGGCATTCCGGTTTGGTAGGTTATTCGCTCTTTTCTTATTTCTTAGAACCGGAGCCTTGGTTTTGTCTTTTTTTTTTAGTTTTTTTTTTTTGAACGTCCTGTTCTCCCTCGGCTTTTTTGGTGTTCTACGTTCCCTTCCCCGGTTTCGTCCCCTTTCTTGGTGACAGTCTTCGCGCGCTATCTTTGCTTCTCGTGGCGTTTACAGTTCTCCCCTTGAAGCTGCGGTCTTCTCTATTTCTAATCGCGTCTTTTGTAGCAAGCTCCGTTTTTTACTTTTTTCTTCACGTTTTTTTCTTACCAACGTCTTTCTACACGTTCCGTTTTTCGGCCGGTTTTTTATATCGACACCTGTTTTCTTTTTCATTTTGCTTTTACAGTCGTTTTTTCTTTGGTGACCTCTCCTCTCGGGCACGCCCGTTTTTAATAGTGGGCCGGGCGTTTCTTTTTTCTCTGTTCCCGTCACTCCTTTTTCTTTTGCGCCTCTCTGTCCGATTCCTTCGTTTTGATATATTTTTCGCACCTTTGCAAAGATTAATCGCTTCCCTTTTCCTCCCCAGCGCCCTTTTGATGAAACACCTCTTCCGCTTGCTCTTTTTCCATTTCACTTGGGTACGACGAGTCTTGAGATAAGTTCCTGACTCCTACGTCTTGTCTTAGCATTGTTTCCCCCTCAGAGGTAGGTAGGCCCTCTTTTTTTGAATCAGACTTGCCTGGGTGTCCTTTCCATCCCGACCCGCTCCGTCTGCCGTGCCTGGTTTACTTTTCTAATTTAAATAATGGGATGTTTTCGCGCCTTCCCAAGGGCCGATTCCGCAAACTTCTCTGGTCATGTTGCTTTTTCATATGTCGATTGATCGTTTCTTCCGACCAAATGCTGGTTTGTCCCACTCTCGCACCCTTTGTCTGTCTCGCTAACCGTGCCAATCTTTTTCTTTTGGGATCCCTCTTCGCCCCCTGGCCCCGACTGTACCCGCTGGCGATTCTCGCTACGAGGAGATCTCCTCTTTTTTCCTCTTCCTTTTTTTTTTTTCCTCTCTTTTTTCGAGACTCTATTTTTCATTTTTTCCGGGCTCTCTTTTTTTTTTGTAACACGTTGCTTTCCCTTCGTCCAGCTGGTCTGTCCCATATGAAATATTGTAAAGAAGGCTGTCATTCTCATGTTCTTCCAGGTTTTTTCTCCCCTTCTTGTTTTAGATACACTAGCTCCTCCAAATTGCTACGAGGTTACTAGGATCTAGTCCCCTTGCCTCATCAACCCTTTCCCTGGAAGGTTTTTTCTCTCCGTCTTTCCCTTCGCTCTCCTACATTGTTACCTGGGATTTTTTTCTTCCTTCCCTTTTTTTTTTCCCCAGGTATTGCAGTCCACACACTCCTGCTCCTTTTCGTAGTCTCCTCGTCGCGTGGCTTTTTGAACCGAATAGAGTCCCCGGCGCCTTACCTACCCAGTAGTAGTTCCTTCTGTGAAAGATTCGATGCTTCTCTTGCCCTGCATGAGAGAGGTTGCGGTCTCCTTTTTGTTTCACTTTTTTTTCACCCGACTGGTCGCTCCGGAATTTGACTTTCGGTAACGCCGCTTTGTTTGATCCAGCAGTCTCTTCTACCTGTTATAGGCGTCCTTTTTTCCTGAGCCCCTTCTTTTATGTTCTCTTTCCCCTCTCTCTTTTTTTTCTTTTTTCCCCTTTTTTAGTCCCTCCCTTTGTGCCCCCCCTGTATTATTTGTTTGCTCTGCGTGCGCCTTCCCTCTTGGATCTTTCCCTCCGGCCCCCCTCAGTTTTTTCTTCGATCTTGGAACCTTGACCCCACATCTTTTGTCGTTTGACTTGGTTGCCCCGAGTTACTTTGACTCCAATTTCTCACCCGTGCTGCCCTTGCGCACATCTTGATTGAAGAGTCGCCCCCCCTGTCTGTTTCGTCCCCGTCCCGTCCCTCTTTCCCCCCTTTCTAAGAGTTTTTTAGTTGTTCATTGCGAGCGAATCCCTACCTCCTTCCGTTGACCCGCTCTTTTTTTCCTTTTGATATTGTTTTTTTTTTTCTTCCACATGTTCTTTAAGAGTTAGGTACTCTTGTCCCGGATCCCTTTCCAATCAAAACCACCTTCGCCTTTGTTCCAACGAAGTTTCTCATGTTTTTCGAATCCTTTTGCTAGGTTCCCGCCAACATTCCTGTGCTTTTGTATTCTGAGACTGAATCCTCTCCATTTTCCTTCTATAGACTTTTCCGCACTAAGTTGGTTTTTTCGTTTTTGGGTTTTCCCCTCGGCGGTGTGATTGAAATGTGCGAGAAGTTCTCGCGCTTTCGTGACCAGATTCCCTCTACCATTCTTTGTTCCAATTTCCAATTTTTCCTTTGTGGTCTGGGACTCCGCGATTATTGTCCGTCCCCTCTTGTTTGTCCTTTTTTTCTTTCTTGCCGGCTTTTCCGGTAGGACCGGCGCTCCAGCGTTTTTCACATGTACCCCGTCCTTTGTTTTCCAGTTTTTCTTCCTCTACGACCAGCCAAGTCCCGCGTCTTCCGGCCTCCCGTTGTCCTTTTCGTCATTCGGACGACTTGGCACTTTCTTCTTTTGTTCTTTTTCGGGCGCTTCTCTATTGAGGTTTTTCTGCTGGGCCGCTTTCCCATTACCCGTCACGTTGGTGCCTCCCCTTTTTTTTTTGGTCGTTATGAAGGCACTCCCCTTCTTCCTTTTGCCTGATCCCTTTCGTTTTTACCCTATGTTTTCTTGGGGAGCTGTGAACTTCGATGTGTCGTCACGACTTTTTTTTGGTTCCCCTTCCCTTTCAACAGCTGACTGATTTCAGTCCCCTTTCGCTTCGTTTCGTAGAGCGTTGCCCCTCCATTTTGCGGCCCTTCTGAACCCAGAATCACCCCTATTCTTCCTTTCTTCTTCTTCTACGTCTGCACAGCCCTCGACCGGCCTTTCTTCGTCCTCCCCTTCCTGATTGGTTATTCTTTTTCATTCTTCTATTTATGGTTATGGCCTTCTTTTTGAGACCCCTTTTCGTATTTGCCCAACACCTTTTCTCTCTCTCCTTGGCGCTTTTTTCCTTTGGAGCACGCCCGGGGTGTTTGCTTTGGTCCATGAACTTTTCTTTTACATAGTAACCAAAGTGTTCATTTGCTCCCGTTTTCTTCCCGGCCTTTTTCATTGTTTTTTTCCGCTCCCCAGCTTTTATCTCTGCAACCTACGTTTGTTTTTTGAGATAGGTTCCTGGATTTTTTTTAGAGTCGGACGAATTTTTTTTTTTCCCTACTTCCCATCTGGTTGTGCACCGGTACTCTGACCGGGCCGTCCCCTTTATGATCCCCACGAGTTTCCCCTTTCTCCCTTTTTTTCTCTTTTAATGGCGCTCAAGGTTTTTCTGCTTTCAGACTGTGGGCCCCTTCTTATTGACTTGCTCGCCCTTCGCCCCCACTTCCTCTCTTTCCCCACTCATCTTTCCACTTTTGGTGCTCTCTTTTCGTAACGGCTAGGCAGCGCCCGCCCCTTTCTGCCCTCCTCTTCGGCGTCTGTTGATGTCACCTCTCTTTATATGCTCCTTAGTATCTTGTGTGACCCCACCATCTCCATTTCCTTTTTTTTTTTCTTACTTGCGGACATCCAGGTCCAAGACTATCTCCACTTCCGATCACGTTTTTGAATCCAATACCCGGCTCTTCCTTTGGCCTGCTGTCGCGCGGAGCATTCCCCCCTCTCTTGGCGCGTGTCCATCCCGTCGGCATATTTTTGAATCCCTCCATCATCTTTTTTCCGAGAAGGATCTGCAGGATCCCTTTTTTTTCTTTCCCCTCTTTCGGCCCCTCCCCCCTTTCCCCAATGCCAATTTAGTGGCGCCATTGTCCGTCCACTTTATTTTACGTTCGTGCCCCTGACATTGTTCTGTTTTTTCTCTATCGTGGCCTCTTGTTTCGAGTACACCCCTTCTACCCAAAGGAACAGCGGGCTTGTACCGACGCCCCTCCATTCCTTCTACCCTTTGCAGGCCGCCGTGGTCTTTTCGGTCTCTGCGTGACGGTGGGCAGGTAGGCCCCCCCAACATTTTTTTCTCTCTTTCTCCTCGTTTTTTTGAGTCTTTTGAGTGAGTGAGCTGGTTTTCCCCCCCTCCGTCCGATCGCATCCCGATACCTCTTCCGACTCGTTTTGTTTCCTTTTTGTCTTCGGCGTCGTACTGGGTCGCGTTTTTCATTGTTTCCCTGGTTTTTTGTACTTCGTTCTCTGTTTAGCGTCACACTGATCGCATGATAAACCATTTTTCCCGCCCTGACTTCAAATATACTTGTCCTGTCTATCCTCTTGCGCCTCGTTTCCTGTCCAGGTGATCTGCCTTCCCTACCTTTCTTTCATTCCTGATGTGCTGCACCTGTTCTCTTCTGTACCTTTTTTTTTGTTTGCCGCGGTGCGGTTTTTGACTGGTTACGGGCCTGGCCCAGTGGTTCCTCTTCGCAGCGCCCACCTTTTTCACCTCCGATCTGTTTCTTCTCGCTGGACCGTTCTTGAGTTTTTCCTCTTGCCCCCATCGTGCCGTAGCCCGTAAAATGCCTCTTTTGTGTGGTGCCCTTCGACCGTCTACATTCGCATTTCGGATGGGTGAAAGACCAGAAAGTTCTAAACTTTCGCTGTCTGTTTCTGCATTTTTTTCTTCTTTCGCTGTGATTCCTACGCGGTGTTCCGTTTTCTTTCTAACAGATTGGTCTTTCTTTTTATTTTTTTCCTCCACTCGACGTGGTCAACGTTGGATAAGTCGGTCGTCATCTCGGCCCACTTGGTTTCTTGCCTGCAAGCCTCCCTTTATCTCCATTATTTCGGCCTTGTTACACAGTTTTTATCTCCTGGGTTTCCAGAGGCCGCTTCTTTCTCTCGGTTCCCCCTCCTGAACGGGGTATCACCGCTTCATGCCTTCTAACTCGAGTCTTTCTCTGGATTTTTTATCCGTTGTTTCCCAACGGAGGTTTGGGCTTACACTTCTCTTTTTCCTTCACCCCCGCCGGGTAGACTCCTTGTCTCTGTGCCCTGCTCCCGCCCCCATGTACCTGTTTCCTCTTTTGTTTTGTTTCATGAACACCATTTCCCGACCCCTTTCCTCTTCTGCTGGTTCTGCCTCCTTTGTGGCCATCCCTCCCGTCTCTGATCCGCATGCTTGACCACCCGGTGTTGCTCTTTAAGAAAAACGATTTTTTCCTATTTTTGAAGATGTCCATTACCCGGGCAAACCTTCATCCTTCAATACCTTTGTAAGGTGTTTCCTGACTCTTTTCTCGGCGCCCCCTCTTTTTTTTCTATCGTGAATGAACCTCTTCCTTGTCTTTTTTTTTTTGCTATGTTGTTCTTTGATTTCCCTGAGGGTTGTTTACATCCGTCCTTCTTTTTTTGTTTGTCCCATCAATTCCCTCTTCGATTTCTCCTTTTAAGCTTTCCTCCTTCTGCCTCCTCCTGTCTCTTCAGGTGCCCCTTTTCGCGGCACCCTTGACCGTCCTCTTTTGGTCAATTTTTGACCTCCGCATGGGCACTTTAGCAGCACGGACACGGTCCCCTTGCTGTGATAGTTGTTAGAGTCGTTTCCCGCTACCCTCTTTTTCCATTCGTCTCCGCAAGAACTCTGAAGTTTCGTAGAAGAGGCACTCCTCTGATTTGCTTTTCCGATTTTTTTCTCGTGGTCTTTTCTTTTTCTTTACTTTCCACCCACGTCAGTCCCTTTTTTTAGCACGGGTTTTTTCTAAAGTCAAATGGGACTCTCTTCCCCTCTCCCCTAAATCCTCCCTTAGTTTGCGTAGGTGGCACTTTCCGTTCTTGCTTTGGGAAAGTTCCTTTGTTCTGCAGGCTTCGATCGACCTTGGAGTCTTTCAAAATTTACCTTTTCTCCACCGATGTGATAATGTTTTTTCGAAATCTTTTTTCTATTCTGACCCTCCTTACCCTTTCTCCAGTAATTTGGCAAGTACTGGAAACTTTTCCTATTGGATTTCCTTGGCGCCCGGTGCTATTCCCTATCTCCCGAGTTTCACTTCGGTTGACAGATTTTGTGACTCTTAATCGGCAGACTCCTTTTGACCTTTTTCCGCGGGATAAGAACGTTGTTTTTCCCGTTCCTTTCTGGCGTGAGCTTTTTCCCTTTGCCGAGTTCGTGATCTCCTCTTCACGTTCCAGTCGCCGTATTAGCTTTCGTCTGTATTCCCTTAGCTAATCCTATCTCTGAGTTTTTTACTGACCTCACGCCCGTTTTTTTAGCTTTTCTTGGCAAGGGAGAGGCTCACAACTTCCTTCCCCTATTTGTCCGTTGTCCTCTTTCCGACACTGTCGGACGTAGTCCTGGTTCTTGGCCCTCTTGCGTCTTTAGGCCCGCTGGTTAGCCCCTCCCGGTTGCAACGAGGGCGCGGGGATGGATGCTTCCGCCTCCCCCCCTTGCTGATTCATGGCGATTGCAGTTCGATCATGGCCGTTAGAGCCTTCCCTTTACGAGTGCAGTCAATCGTTGATGACCACCCTTTCTCCGTTTCCATTCCTTTTATGTTCTGTCCGAGTAGTACTTCGCAGGATCCGTCGCTTGTGCTTTTTTTGTCCTTGCGACGGTCTCGATGGTTAGTTCCTCTTTCCTCTCTTTGTCCCGACTCTTTTTCCTGCTTGACTGAGCGACCAGCCCCCTCCCCCCCCCCCCTTCCCCCCTTATTTTCTTGCCTTTGTTTTTTGCCAGTGCCCTTACTATCTTCCAGGTGAAGCGCTGTCTTCCAGGTTCCCGTAAGCAAAAATTCAGTCTTGGCAGTGTTTCTTTTACTTTACTTTTTTTATCCTTTCTGGCAGACGAGTTACGATAATTTGAACGATTTTTTTCGTACGCTTCGCACCTCGCTGGCTGCCTTGTTTCATCTCTGCGACAGAGTTTAGTGTTGCTGTTCCTCTTCTATAGACATCTCTTTGCCCCCCCTTTCTTCTTTCCGAATCTCTTGAAGACGTGGTTGCACTTGAGTTACTATTTGGCTGTTTCCCACCTTTTCGATGTTGACCTCCTCGCTTTGTTGATTAGAGTTTCTTTCTTGATCTTCCTTTTTTCCATGTCCCCGTTCTCCCCGCGGACATTTTTGGCTTGGACGATGTATGTCAATGCCCTTCAGTACCCGTCTCTCTCTTGGACTTCCCTTCCGATTTCCTGCCGAAAGAAGTTTTTTCTAAACCCCTCGTTTATTAAATCTTTCGTCTCTTTTCTGTCTTCGTATTTTCTCTTTTCAAAGTTCGATGAAGGTTGTAGAGCTTTTTTGAACATGCTTTTTTCCCTATTCTGGAGGTTGTTACAGGACCCTCTTTTTCGTCCTCCCGGTAGATCAGTACCCCCCACCTGCAGCCTCTCTTCCCTCTCCTGGCCTCTTACCGACTACTAGGCTTTTCTTTAGCCCTAACCCCTCCCGTCTGCGCGATAAAGGACTCCCCCTTCCGATTGCGTCTTTTCTTTTTACCTTTTTCAGGGAGAGCTTTTTCTTTTTGAAGAGGGTTTCCAGCCCACCCCCTCCTTCTTCGTGGGAAACTCATCTCGTCTTACGGCCTTGTTGTTTTTTTTGATAGAAGTTCGCTCCCATATCCTTTCGTCTCGCCATCTCTTTTACTTTGAGTAGTTAGCTCCGACTTCCCTTTCCGGCTTTTTTCCTCTTTTGGTGTTATAAAACGACGTGTTCACCGGGTGCCCCCATACCCCGCATGTGTATTTCCTCGCCGCCCCTTGTCTCATTCGTCGTTCACGCTTTTACTCTTTATCTTGGTGATGCCGACTTTTCCTAGCACGGGTTTTACAATCCCCTTTCCTTTTTTTCTTGCGAACTCTTTGATTTCCGAATTCTGACGCTGTCTCCGCCTTGCTCTGCGACTGGCATACGGCCCCGAGATCATGACGATGCTCCGCGTACAGTTCATTCCTTTCAACCTTTTTGGAGCACCCGCACCCGGCCTCTCGCTCTCTGCGCCCGAGGCCGTTCCTCCATCCTTAAACCAAATCGCTTGAAACTTGAAGTGTCGTTTTCCTCTCCTCTCGGGCTTTTCTCCCTCTCACCTTGACGTTTCAGAGTTTTTTGTCTTTTTTTTTTTTCCCCCAAAGGTGCAGTTTTGCTCCGTGCCCCCCCTCTTTTTCTCCATCCTTGAGCTCTTTTTCTTTACCCTTGACCTCCCGACGGATAGCGATCGAATAAAGATTCCTTCGGTTACCCCTTTTCCAAGAAACGGGAGTTTTTCCCCTCCGCTTTTCTTCTGCTTTAGTGAGGCAGGTTACTTCTCGGCCACGGGAAGGTAGCAGCCGGTTACACTCCCTAAGTAGGTTTTTAACCTTGGATCCTAACATCCTTCCTCTGCCCCTCCCTTGGTTTCTTTTCTCTTTTTGATGGGCCTATGAGTAAGACTTTAGTTTTTTATTGAGTGGAGTTTCATCTTCGTGTTTAGCCTGTTCTTAACCCCCTTTCCTCTGTAATTTGGGTCCTTTTTCTTGTCCTTCACTGCAATTGTCCCCCCCTGATGTCTCCCTCACGTTTGACAATCCTTTGTTTCCCGAGTTCTGTTAAACCGCATAGTTGAGTCCGCGTTGACTCTTCCCCTCCCCCCTCTTTTTTATGCTGAATTTTTTCTTTTCTCTTAGTTCGTCTCCCCCCCCGGTGAACCCCCAAGATCTGACTTTGACGAGTCCGCCCCGAGAAACAGACGCATCCCTCCACTGCGTGTCTTCCACGACCGCACAGTTTTATTTTCCTTTTCCCAGTCAGTGAAATCTTGAGATTTTTCCTTTTGAAGTTTTTCTCCGGGTTTTTTTGCGCTCCATCCGGGCTGCGACCGGTCGCCCGAGTTTAACCTCTTTTGGTCACCTGCTACCTCCGATTTTTTTTCTCCTTCTCGTTTCCTTCGCGATTTTTTCTCTCTCCCAGAGTGGCGTCGGTTCTTTGGTTGTCAAATGAACTTCACTCTAGTCCCCTTCTTGGATGTCGCAGTCCACTTCTTTATCTACGGTTTTTTTTCTTTTTTTGGAAGACGTCGCACTTTTTATAGCCTCCACTTTGCGCGGACTCAAAAGATTTTTGAGATGAGGCTCCTGCGGTACGATAAGCCATCCTTGTCAGTCCCAACCCTTGGCCTCGCTGACACTGTTTTCTCGCCGTCTTGGTCTCGTCTTCCCCACCCTTGCAGTCTCTCTTTTTACAGCGGCGATCCTGTTCTTTCAGGACATGCGTGCTTCCGCCTCCCTCTGGGGTTTTTTCATTGCCGCCGAATCGCCCTTTTCCCTTCGAGGGTGATTCCATCCCCAGCCTGCCCCCTTGGTGTTTTGGCTCTCGAACCACCCCTGTTTCCTGCCGGCAGTCTCACCGCTCGTTAGCCCTTAATCGTTTGTCCTTCCTTTTCGTCTCTACGGGCGTCTTTTTTTTTCTTGCCCCCCCAGCAGCTGTTCTGGACTTGCTTACTTTTCGTCATACCTTTATCCATCCCACTCCCTCTCCGTTCTTTTCATCGCTTTTTGTAATCTTGGATTCCGCGTGGAATGTATTGCGCGAGCCTTCCCCCCTGTTTCTCGATCCCCCCGTACACCTTTCTTCCAGCAACTAACCCATCCCCTGCTTCTTTGTCCTAAGAAGCAGGGATTTCGTTTCCCCCTTTCCTTCTTCTCCTGCAGGACTCCTGCCTCTCCTCTGCCCAAGGAGTTCTGCCAATTTTCTCGCCAATTCGATATGTCTTTTCGTATTTTTCCTATCCTTGATCCAGGGAATCTTTGGTTTTTTTATTTCCTCCCCCGATGACGGAACCAGTTTCCCCCTTTTTGCGACGTCTCCCGTTATTCCCTCTCTGAAACGCAGCCCTTCGTCCCTTAGTCGTTGCGAGCCAGCGTGCGTTTGGGCCTGCCCCAGGCCACGTACAATCTCGCCTGTTTTTTGTTTCGATTTCCCGATGTGGTGCGTGGTCTTTGTTTTCCCCACCGTCCGAGGTCGACTATCTCCGATCGCTTGTTCTGGCTTTTTCTTTCTTTGTCGTTCGTCGGCTTTTCGCCCTTTGTTCATGGGTGTTCATCGGGGTTCGTACTGTTGTTGATGCCGTGTCCCGGGTCTTTCCGATGTTCACTGTCTCCACACATCTCGTGTTTCTCCGCCCTGGTTTCCGCCATCGTTTGGAAGTCCAGGTCTCCTTTTTTTTTCTTCTCTGTTTCCCTGGACCCTTTCTTCTTTTCTTCAATCCTTATTTGTTCGCTCGTGGATGGTTGTTTGTTTGACTTTGCGAGTATCCGTAGGGGTTCTTTAAATTTTCAATTTATTTCCTTGGTTTTTTTTTTTTGGTTGGGTTTTTAAGGCCAGGTTGTAATCCTTTTCTCGCTTTTGCACCCTTCATACTTGCGGCTCCCGGCTTCGCATTTTACGTGTTTTTTCTTTCTACCTTCTTTGCTTCCTTGAAACGTCCAGTAATCGGGTGTGTTCAGTCCTCCGACGGATCATTGTTCTTTTGACCCCCCTAGCCCTCCCAATCCAGTGATGCTTTAAAGGGTCGGGCTGCCGATCCTCGTTTTACTTCTTAGACGTGTGCGAGCGCCCCCCCATACAGTTGGTCTCGGTTTTTGGAATCACCCTTGAGTTTTTTCACGTCTTTTTTAATTGATCCTTAATACTCGGCCCTTTTTCTTTCAATTTCATTTTCCCCGCATAGACGGCCTTCTCCTTTATCCTCTCGGGGTTTTGCTTCACGTTGCCTTCCGGTCTCCGGTTCCCGTCTTTGTTTTTCGTACTCAAGCCTTTTTTTTTTCTCTGCTCTTACAAGTTCCTTTTCATCTGGAGTTCCCGTCGCTCCCCCGCTGTCTGGATGACATATCGATTCGTCTTCCCAAGTCCCCCGATCGTTGGATCCTTTCGGGTACTTTAGACAGCAACATGGGATGTTTGTTTGACCCCCCTTCGTTGACCTTCTGTGTTTTGTTTCTTCTTTTCTGCCCCGAATTTAGAGTTGCGGCATCTTCTCTTGAGCGCCTCTTCCCAACTTTACGACAAATTGGTGTTTTGTTTCTCATGGTTTTGATAGCTCTTCGCCGCTTTCCCGCTTTTTCCTGAAACGGGCCACCCTCAGCACCACCCACTCCAGCGTGCAACATCTGAGAGAGGCGCATATGTGGAATGTCCTTTTCGACCTAGATGTATGATGCTGCTTCTTGCAGATGGCGGTCCGACTCTTGGGTCG
>Ga0179593_1655095_pt1 | contig 15811 bp, 21 predicted proteins | sample CZODoug2_1_08_16_FD_185931 | JGI IMG/M metagenome (GOLD analysis project Ga0179593, IMG submission 185931) | Vadose zone soil fungal communities from Angelo Coast Range Reserve, California, USA - CZODoug2_1_08_16fungal (PacBio error correction) | ecosystem: Environmental > Terrestrial > Soil >... | reverse complement strand
CTTAGGAAAACGTGAATCGATCCTCCCAATCCCAATCATTTCTTTCCGGTACCGCGAATAGAGTTTCATTGACGAGCTCCTTTTCACTCCTCCCTCGCTCTCGCGCGTTTTTCCGCGCCTTCCTGAGGCTTAGTCGGTCGCCATATATCGCTGCGTTTCTCTTTCCGACGATTCTAAGAATCCTTATCGACGCTTCCTTTCGCCTTCGCTTGAGCCTTTTTGGCGCAAGGAGGGACAAGGTTATGCTTTTTTCCCCTACCAATTCTCCTTTTTGAACGCCGGAAGGCCCGAGAGGCTCTGATCCTGCTTTGAGGTTGGACACAGTCACCCTGCAACAGAGGTTGCGTGCGCCAACTTTTCGTTGTTTGACCTAAATATGAACACTACTTTTCGCCCCACCCGACCATCATCGGATTTGTCTTTAATGTTCTCCTCACTTTTCCCCCTCTTGGGTACGTACTGGTGTGGACGCCTTTTTCACAAGCGTACTCAGTGGAAAAGTGCTTCAACCCTTACTTCCCCATCTTCCGGCATAAGCAGGACCCAACTCTATGATCCGGAACCCTTTCCCCTTGTGAGTTTTTTTCCCGTCAAGTTACCTTCGTTAGGAGTTATCGCACTCTTCGTTTCCATTACCTTTTCGCAGTACGGCTCTGTAGAACGGCTGCGCCCCTTCGTAGACCCTTCCAGAATTTGGACGTGACGGAATATCCATAAGTGAAGATTAACAGGCATTGCACCAGCCTTGAATTGCAATTGGTGTACGCTTCCGATTGCCTTCACCAGTTGCATTATCACCCCTCCAAGCTCATCACCAGCAAATGTATTTCTTCTGTTCTTTATGAACTTTTCCTTGCCTTTTCCTTACCGTTTTCATTTCAGTAGGTGATAACCACGCGTTATTGGACTCTCGCATTTTAGGCGAATTACTCTTCTGGCAACCCACTTGTTTCCGTATCTCACCGGCTCCCCCCTTCAACCTTTCTTTTTTCCTCTTTAGAGAACACGAACGCTTGTAGTCCCCGAAAAACGTGACCCTAAAAAGTCGTGTAAACGTCGACGAACCCCATGGTCAACTTCCCTCCCTTCTCCCCCCCCGCCGCCGACACCGGTACCTTTCATTTTTGTGTAACCCCCAAAAGGGTACCCAATTTCTGTGTATCCCACCATCTTCCGCGACCCGAAATCCTATCTCTTTTTTGCCAAGGAATGCGTCTTTTTTCTGCCAATAGTTCCAATCCAAGTATGTCGAGTATACCTCAGAGTTGCCCGCCCTTCAATCGTCCCTGGGCGTTTTTTTTTTTTCCTTCATCATGCCCCACTGCTCATCTTTCTGATTTTCGGGTTTCCCGTGAGTGCTGAGCCTCATCTCCCTTACCATGGTCCCCCGATAGTTTGAGCTGTCTGTTTTTCCGTTTTCCCCCAGTGTGCTTTCAAATGGAAGGATGTTCTGGGGTTCAGGACTTCCGACTTGATCCCAGGAGTCTCTTCTTTCGTCCGTCTATATTGTTCGACAATGCTGGGGTACTTGCCGGGAGTCCGCTGATCAACCAAGTTTGCCCCCACATGTTTTTTTTTCCCGCTTTCCTTTTTCCACATTTCCTGGGAAGCGGTCAATCCCCCAGTGCCTCCCCCTTTTTCAAGTTTCAACGCGTCCTTGATTTTGTCCTTGTCCCTTTCTTTCGCCAATGATGCGGCAACAAACCCTTTTCCCCATTGCCTTTATCATGTCTGGGTCCTGCCTCATTTCCTTGCTGTTCTCGAGGTGAAATGAACCCCGAACCGGGTCTTTTGATCCTTCCTCTCATCCAGCCAGCTCAGTGTTTGTCCCCCCGGGATGTTAATTTCTCCCCCGTCTGGTTGGTCTCTAGAAGTGCGATTTTTTTCCTTCCTATCGTCCCCCCTTGCCGTATACCCCCCGCCCTTTCCCCAGCATTCCCAGCCCTTCGCCTAAAGAGTATTTCACACTGATCAGCGCGCTCAGTTTCGCCATTGTTCCAGTTTCAACTTTCTCCCACGCACTCGATAGCAACCCCAAAACCAAGTTGCCACGGGAGAATTTCTTGGCTCTTCCCCTCCGCTGTCCCCCCCCTCCCCCCTTTTGTTTCGCTTCTCGTGTTCTCTATCGTGGAAGATTCCCTAGCCCCACGCGTTAGGCAATCCCGTGGTAGAAACCCAATTCTTTTCATAATTTTCTTTGCTCGTTTTCTCCTCTTCTTTGATCACCAGACTTCCACTGCTACGCCCAACGGTTTCTGACCCCGCGTGACGCGTTAGTGACACGGCTCCGAACTTCCTCCATGAGGATTGTCTCTCTCTCTAGTGGCCCTCCCCGTTTATTACCCTTTTTCCCGCCTTTTTGACTGGACAAACACTAAAGTTTTTTCCTTTCTTTTTTCCCCTTCGCTCAATCTTCTTTATCCCTCATTCCTAATACCGGACGAGTACATTGGTTCTTTGCAGCGAGTGAATCTTCACCTCCTCCTATTTTTTGTTTCTCGATAACGAGACCTCTCAGTAAGATTTTTCCCCCCTTCTTTATGAGGGACCCTTATTAGCAGATCTGACCACACAAAAATCACTCTTTTCACTTCTCATTTTCCCTTCCCCTTCTTTTTCAATTTCCTTTTCTTTCCCCCATCCTCTGGCCAGGAATCCTATGAGCGCATCCTTTTCATCGCTTGTCACTCCAGAGCTTCAAGACCCTTTGTGCTATTCGCCATTGGAAGTCTGTTCTCTCCTCCCCTCCTCCCCGGATTATGCAGAGGCCCCCCAAAACGGTGATCCTCCTCTCCGAGTGGGTCCGACTTGAATCTCCCCCCCCCCTCCTGGTTGTCAGTGAAATCCACTGATTCGTCCCCCTCAGGCCTGCTTGCAGGGCGTCTCCATCATCATCCCCTCCGGCATTGGGTTTTGATGCACCTTTCTGGCTTCCTGTCCGCTCCGGGTGAACTCCATTCCACTGCGCGCGGACATTGAAGTCTCTATGTCGACTCTGCTTTTCTTTGTTTGGGCGGTTCTGCCGTGGCACAAACGTTGCCACGATGACTCTCGGCCACTTCAGAACTTGGCTCCCCTTTTCCCATCCTTTTTCTTCTTCCCCCCTCCGCCTCATTCACTTGCAGGATTTCTTGCCGCTTGCGTATTTTTTTAAGTCAAAAGGACTCAGTCACACCACCCCATTAGTTTTTCCTTCAGAAATCGGCCGAAGCATACTTCGTCAATTTCGGGCCGGCTCTTTCATTTATAAGGGCCCCCTAGTAGCACGTTTGTTACGGAACAAATCATTGCTCCTGCTAGGCAGATTTCTGGTGCGCCCCGCCCGTCAATGGACCCGCGACACCCGCCCCATTTGAGGCATTAAAGTTGCGTAGTATCCCATTCCGTCCGCGAGCCCTGGGCCCTAACCTTTTTTTTTTTTCTTCCCCGCTTGCTCCCCCGCCGACCAATCGCCTCCGCTTTCCCCCAGCAACACTTTCTTCGGAGTACCGGCAGCTCCTTGCCTACGCGTTGCGTGTCCTTGCCCCCCAGTCCCCATCCATTTCTTTTTCACAGGCCGAAAGATTTCCGCTTTGCTCCAAGTCCCGGGGCACATATTTCTCCCTCCCTATGCTTTCCCCCCTCTACCCATCCCATAGCCGACCTTCTAATACTATTCGGTTACCTCCCCTTTTTCCCCCCCCCCTTTGTTCTTTCCCCCGAAGGCGCGAGACGACGTGCCCCCCACCGGCTGCTGTCGCTCACATTAATTGTTTACTCATGGATCAACCTTATGAGTAAGACTTCTCTACTCAGTTTTCCTGTGAGCCCCTCCGGGAGGTCGGTTTTGGCCCTTGACGGACTCCTCCATCTTTGAAACTTTTTACACAAGTTTACCTGGCAGTTTTCCCTGTCTCGTTTTCTAGAGGTAAGGGTTTTTTAACAACCACCTTGTGTTCGTCCGTTTACAGAGCACTGGAGGGTTTCCCGTCGTTCTGTAATCCCCTTCTTTCCGGTTCTCCTTCACCCCCCATTACACGTTTGACTGTACGTTTCTGAGGGAATTTTCAACCCATTTTTTTTCGAAGGGCTGCTGAATTTCCCTTCCATTTTTAGCGGTCTCTTATTGAAGTGGTTCACCTCTTATTACCGGGACGGCTCGAGGACGTGTTCAGCAAAAGCCCCCCCATCGCCAATTGTATTCTTTTTTCCTTCTTTTTTCTTGTTTCTTATAAGATTGGGAATCGTTCTTTTCCTCTTACGACAATCTTTGAAGTAGGAGGAATCTACTGTTAGTTTCTCCCAAGTGGGCTATTACTTCCTTACTTTTTTCCTTTTTTCTTTGTCCTTTCCGAGGGGCTAACCGTTCTAATCATCGTACGACTCGACTTGTTCTTTCCCCCTCTAGGTTCCCGAGAATCCCTGTTAAGGAACAATTTTTCGCCAACCTCAAGGCGAGGCGTTTCCATGGGCCCCCTTCTTTCTTCCTTCCTTCCTTTGAAGAAACTGTTTGCCCCCTTTGTCCATTGCCGCTGCCAAAGAGTCCCCCGTGCTCCGACCCCTTTTTCACTTTTTCCCCCCTCTTTCCAATTGGTTCCGCAACTCCTTGGTGACTTTTGTCCTTGAGAATTGTTTTTTTTTTCTTTGCATAGCCTTTCACCCCCGCCCGTTTTAATCCTTCCTCCTTGGTCATATTTTTTTTTTTGTACCCACCCCCTTGCTTCCCGAGACTTTCGAGTTCCCCTAACTGACGTTTTTTCAATTTTTCGCACAGTTTCCCTATCCTCCCTTTTTTTTTCTTGCGTCCCCCTTCTCTCCTCCCTCTCCTAGGTTCCGAGTACGTTTTTCTTTCTCTGCAAATCTTCTACGCCGCCGCGCGCTTTTTTGTAAGGTCCCGACCCGATCAGGCCGGCGGGCAACGTCGAGTATTATTCTTCTTTCTTTCTATGTCAGCCTACGATCGTTCCCTCCTCAAGTCTGATGAGGACCCGGTCGGGTTTCCTCCGCTTTCTTCTCTTTTTAATAATAAAGTGTTGTTGAGTTTTTTCTTTTTTCTTAAGTCCCCCCCCTCCTACAGTCAGCACAGAACCCCTCGGATCTTACTCCCGCCTCGGAGTTCTTCGGAGAAGGCATATTTCTCATTCCCTTTTGCCCTCTCTTCTTTTCTTCTCTTCCACTGATGCGTGAGTATTATACACTTCCAAGAATCCTTGGGACCCGTTCTGTTTTTTTTGCAGAACATCTTCTCTCCCCTCTTTCCCCCCGCGCGTCGATTTAGCCATTTCCCTCAGACACAGGTCTTTTTTGGTACTGTTCGACACTTGCTTTTATCCTTTTTGAATTCCTCTCCTTTTCTGCTCCCTCCCCTTCTTTCTTTTTTTTTCCAAAGAAAAACACTCCATTTTTTTTTTCCCCCCCCTTTTCTTTTCTTTTTGAAATTGATGGGGTTGATGAAACTAGACGTAACCCTTTCGCATTCCCCCCTCCTTTTTTCACCCTTCCTCTTTCATTTACAAGGATTGGTTTTCTCACCCGTGCACCCTCGTGGTAGATAGACCGGTGGAGATTGGGACTCCTTGGCATTTAATAGCCCCCCCCTTTTTAGAGTTTTCCCGGAATACAAGACGGGGGCTCTCTTATTCCCTTCCCTGCTAAAAGGGAGGGGTTTCAGACCCTTGCGCTGGAAATGTTAGGGAGGACAGAGGAGGGCCTTGACCTTGCGGTCCTTTTTGTCGCCAAGTTGATTAACCCCTCGTGAGAACCGTTCGCAAGCCGGGCCTTCTTTCATAATCCTGCCTATCACTCTTCCCGCCTTGGTCACTTGCAAATCTCTCGTCCTCGTTCTTCCCTCCCCTTTTGCTGTCCCTCTAACGCACAATCCCCCCCGTCTGTTTCTTGAATCGTTCTAAAGGACTCTGCCGGGCAACAAGTTTTCTCCCCCCAGTCTCCCCTCCCTTAGAATTGGCATTCCTTTTTCTTCTGCAAACAGATTTTTAGTTAATCGCACCGGTTACGTTATTGTACCCAATTGGTTTTCCCTCTCCCTTTTTCCCGCCTTTGACCCAGCCCGAATAAAATTTTACGGGGGCCCACTACAGTTGCGTAAACGTCGTCCCCTTCGCCCTCAATTTTCCCCCCTCCCCCCCTGCCCCTTTTTTCCCCCCCCTTTTTCCCCCCTTGCCAATTTCTTTTTTAACCAAAAATTTTCCCAACCATCCGGTTGTCGCGCCTCCGTCCCTCCCCCTTTCCTACGTCTCCATTCCTTTCCCCCCCTACACGTCTGCTTATCTCCTTCTCCCTCTTGCTCCTTTCATTTTTTTACTCTCCCCCACCTTTCCCCCCCCAAATTTCTTTCTTTTTCAATCACGGAGGTGTTCCTCCTTACCGCTCCTTTGGTCTCAAAAAAATCCTGTTCACTCGATCTGTGTAAGGCTCGGTGTGGTCTCTTTCTGGTCCCCCCTCGAATCCCTCTCCTCCCTCTGGCCAGATAGTTTTTGGCATTCCTTTCTTTCTTAGTCTATAAAAAGGATTAATTGTTTTCTTTGGTTTCAGCTGAAGGCCTAGCGTAGGAAAGTCCCGTGTTGTTATCTTCCTCCCTTTTTGCCCCTTCTCTTCTTTTTAATTAGCGCTTTTGGCTTTTTCCTGGATTGGAGGCAAGCACGTGATCCCCCCAAGTTATGCCCTTCCCCATGCCATTTCCTTTCCCAATCTTAGTTGTTACCCGTACTAATCCGCCACCTTCCTGTTAAAACTCAAATTTTTCCCCCAGTTGTTACGCCACGAGTTTTTTTCAACTGTGATTGCGTTAGAGCCGGACCTGCTTCTCGAACATGATCTTTTTCCTGGAGGCACATTGGTTTGCCGGCCTGCCCTTTACACTAGTACGGGGTCAGCAACATGGTCGTGACTTTCTTCTTCTCCGCTGGTTCTCTCTCCCCTAATTTTCCGTTGTCTGATCCTTTCAGTACACAATCTACGGGCAAAGGTCCTTTGAACAAGGGCAGGGTTTCTTCTCGATGGATCACGAGTGTTCTTCCTGTCAGTTTTGCCGAGAGTTCCTTTGTTACAAACTTTTGGGAGCACTTTCCCCGCCCAGGCAAATGCAGGCCAGCACGCAATTGACCTTCATTTTCTGCGTTCTTCCCCTTTTTTCGAACGTTCGCTTCCCCCGAGAACTTTTCTTTTTTCCCTTCTTCCGATGTACGAAATTTTTTCTCCCCTTCAAACTCACCAACTGAAGGCTCCCGCGAGGAACTTTTCATTTTCTCGACCTCGTACTGCCCCTTCTTTTCTCCTTTTTCGTTCTCCTTTGAAGTGATTTATTCTTTCTCTGAAGATTCACTCTCCCACGCGTCGGGGAAATAGTTTGTCTAGAACAATTTCTTTCCTTTCTCCTTTTCTTTTTCCGTTTTCGGACGCTCGGGAATCCCCTATTCAAAAGCCCCTCGCCCGGTGTTTTTGCTCGGTCTTCCCTCCCCTCTTCCTCCCCTTTCTTCTCTAGAATTCTTTGTCCAGAGCGTTGTTTCCTTAGCACACTGATTCCCCAAATTTAACCAGAAGAATTTCCCCTCTACAGCTTCCCCTCCTTGATTGTTTTCCCCCCCTTCGCTTCCCTCTCCCCCTACAATAAAGAGTTTACGGAATTTCTGCAAGAGGTTCCCCCCTTATAGTGACTTCCCTTTTTGACCCTCCTCCGGTTTGTGTTCGAGATTTTCCCGTCCCCTTCCTCTGCCAGTCCTCTTCCTTTTTCCCCCCTTTTATAGGGACACTCACTCGAAAAAAAAATGCTCTTCGAGCTCCCTGGTCTGTTGTAAATAACATTTTTTACATTAATCTTTTCCTCACCTATTTCCTCTCCCCTCCCTCCTCATTCGCTCGCGGAGGGTCCTCTTTCCCCCGCTTACAGACCACTAGTCGAATTTGTACTTCTTTTTTACCGCTTTTTTTAGAACCCTCATCCAACACCTTCTGAATCGGCTTTTGGGGAGATACCCCCCCCAAGGATCGGAAGTTGGTTACTAGTTGATTCCCTTTTCCAGATTGCCCTTGTCAGAAATACTGTCTTCCGTCTCCAATGCTTCCAGCGTGGTTCTCGTTAGATCCCCCCCCCCCTAGATTGTTCTTTCATTGGTGTGGATTTTTATGCTAAGATTCTGTTCTCCCTCCATCTGCGATCTTTTTAACCCCACCGGCATTCCCTTTCCTAGGTCATTGCACTCCTTTACTGACTTGCGTCTTTCTTTGTATGTCCTTTTCCGCGTTTCTGAGGGCGCCCACCACCCAAACCGTTAACTGCGCTCGGCACCCTTTCCCTCCGTCACTTTTCCTTCTCTCTCTTCCCCCCATGACTTGTTTTCACCGGCACTTTTTCTGAGCTGTGCGATGGAATAGAACCACTGGCTCCTTCCTTCCACCTTTTCTCTCGGGCACCATTCGATGAAATAGTAGTCACTTCCTTAGGTTTCACGGCGCAAAGCGAACAGATTCAATTGACTCTCCCCCTTTGTTTGGCAAATAGGATCCTTTCTTTAGTTCCCTCCCCTCTTCTTCGTCCCCCCCTACCCATTCCCCTTCTTTTATCCCCCTCTTTTGCAGACCACTTTTTTTGAAAAATGGGACATTTTTAACCTGTGAGGCTTTATTCCCCTCTGTACAAAGTATCGTACCCCTCTGCTGGGAAGCCTGGTTATACTGCGGTCACTCACGGTTTCCTCCTCAGATTTACCCCTCCAGCCCACCTAAACCCGTGACGGATTAACCCTTTGCTAATTGCAATCCTCTAGTTTTCCTTTCCTGGGCCCCCCCTCCCCCTCCCTTTGAATCAATTGTAACCGATTCCCTCTCCGACCTGCTCCCCCTCAAACTCTTCACAATGACGTTAAAATTTTGCTTCTCGCCAGATCTTTTCCTCCTACCCTCTCCCTCTCCGTCTTCGAGTCCCCCTGACCTGAACCTTTTTAACTCCGGGTTGCCTCTAGCCCCTCCTTTCCTTCCCCCCTGTCTGTTTTCTCCCTCTCTTGATTGGATTACTGCAGCCCCCCTTTCTTCCCGCTCAGCCGGTTGAGAATACTTTCGGTGTCTCTCTCGGTTTTGTGGACATTTCTTCCTTCGTCTCCCTCCCACTGACCTTTTCCCCCCCCCCCCCCCCCCCCAAGAAATTGTCAAGGGTAACTGGCTAGGTTTTTTCCTTTTCGGTATTTCCCCCCCCCTTTCGGTTTTCGACCCAGCAATTTAGTTTTTTTGCACAGCTTTTTTTCTTTTTCTATATACCGTCTTGGCAGGTGCAAGGGTTAAAATCCCCCCTTTTTACAGAAGATTTTCCCCCGACTTGTGGACTGCCCCCATTCTGGTTGACTCACCAAATGATGGACTCAGGTAAATTTTCGCGGGAGCTTTTCCCATCTTGGTATTCCCCCCCCTCTTACCGGGTACTCGACAGAAGTTCTTTCCCCCAAAAATTCCCTGACATTCGCTGTTTCTTTGATTTATCATCACTTTTATTTACCGCCTTCCTCCTCCCTCTTTTTTGCCCTTTTAAAGGAAGAATAATGTTTACTTTTCCCATTCTTTTTGAACCCGGGACCCTTTGGCGTTCCTTTTCTCTTTCTTTTTCTCTCCCTTTCTCCTCATACGTCGCTCTTTTCCATTTTTCCGCACGAAGTCTTTTGAAACCCGCGGCCAAGTCTTTCATCACCCCCCCCCTTCCGTCTTAGGCTACCTTTATACTTATTTTTCCCCTCTCTTTATGACGGACGTGAACTCTCGTACCCAGTTTGACTTTTTTTCCCCCCCTTCCTTTCCTTGTACTCAATTGACCCCTCAGAACCCCTTCTTTGTGGTGTCCCCCTTTTCCGCTCCCCCTCAACGCTTCCTTTTCCTTTTTGGCCGTGAGAACCTAGCTCTGAACTAGTTCTTCAAACCCCGACCCCTTTTTTTCCCTCCCCCTCAGCCTATTTTTACTTTTCTTTCGGATGAACCATCAATTATTTCCTCCTAGAATTTCGAGGCTCCCATCATTCTTTCCGCATTGTAACCTTTACCTCCTTTGCCTTTGTCTTGCTCTCCCAACTTTTTCGAGAAGCTCCGTTCATTTTTTTTTTACCTTCCTTTGCCACCTCAGACGACCTCCCCGCTTCTGTCTGAGTACATCCAGTCCCCTCCTTTCTTCCCCCCCACTGTCTTTTTAGCGAGAGTTTTATATCGCTAGATTCTCTTGCGACCTTCTTTTCTCTGGCCACCCTCCCCCCCTCCCTTCTTCGGGCTTTTTCTTGAGAGAGATGGTAGGCTCTCTTTTTTCCTATTTTCCTCTTTGTTGTTTGTTGTCGCTTATCTTCAGTGAAACCCCTCCGTACCCTTTCGTAAGAACAGCCCCCCCGCCCATTTCTGACGTGTCCTCTATCGGCGAGGGATGCCCCTCAGCTCACTCCTACCGCTCTCCTCGCTTTTTACGAATTTGCTTCTTTCTTGTGTCCCTCACTCTCCAAGCCTTTTAGCTGGACTATAGCCGTTTTCCGCATAAAGAAGTAAGAGAGAAGATAACTGAGCGTCTCTTTTTTTTTCCTTTCTCCCATCCATCCCCCCCTTTGATTATGCTCTTTAATGTGACAATTTCTCTTAAAACTCATGGTTTTCCGTTCCCCTCCTGAAATAATGCCGCCCCTCCCTTCTTTTTCTTTCCCCCCTCCCATCCAACCAATGAGGCCAACTTCTTAGTATGTGACCCCCTTTGCTTGTTGACACTTCATATGCAGACTACTCTTTCGCCCTTTCCCACCACGCCTTTCCCCCCCCCCTTTCATCCCCTTACCTTTCGGGAGTTAAACATGACCTGGGCTCGCCCCCTTCTGCCACCCCCTCTTTCTCCGTGGGGTACGCATTGTTGCCGAGTCTGCCTTTTCTCCACACTTTCCCCATTTTTTTAATTATTCCTTCCTCCAGCCCTTTGGCAAAAGCCTAGATCCACACTCCCTTCCCTCCTTTATTTTCAAAAATGGCCTCTTCCCCTGGAGTTCGCGTCTCAGGACCTTTCGCCGTCCTTTCAGGCTGTAGGTATGACCTCCTCCTCACCTGGAGGAGCCACCCTTCCTCCCACAGCTTTTTTATCTGTGAATGAGGGCCCGCAAGAAGTGAAGATCACCCTGTCCCTTCCGCCGAAGTTCATTTTTGCACATTTCCTTGTTTTAGGAATATTGAGGCAGATGGCCCCAGGCTTTTCCTCATTTTTTTTTTCCCCTTCAATTTGAAAAAGAGAAAGTTATTAGATTGTTTCTTTTCCTCTACGATTTTGCAATATATAATTTCATTTTTCCTCCTTCTGTGCCCCAACATCTTCAACTGAATATTCACCGCATTACCCCCCCTTTTACTTCGGCCCAAATTGTTAAGTCCGATAGCAACCGTGATTCTTCCATCTTTCCTTTTTTCCTAGGAAAACCTTTTTTAAAGGAGAATCCAAAGAAAGGAGTCAACCCGTTGCAGCTTTTTTGCCAACTTTTACTCCCCCCTACATTGGGTTGGGACACCCCCCCTCACCTCATAATTTGAGAAAAAACCGAGCAATGGTCAACTTGAAACCTGTGAGTTTGTTGTAACCCCCGGTTCCCCCCCTCTCCCGTTCTTGTCGTCCGCTCCATTCCCCTCTATCTCCGTTCCCCGGGACTCTTTCTCGTTCCCCCGGTTCCTCTGCATTATGCCATAGTCCCACCCTCCAGTAATTTTTTCTAATTCGTCTCAAGCTTGTCCCCTTCCTCCCTCTGCCCTTTCGCCAAACACAGGTAATGAAAACGAGATCTGAGACTTCGCTTCTGTCGGTTTTTCTCTTCCCCTCTGGTGAGTGCCTCCAGACTTTATATGAACCGCTCTTTTTGGAGGTCTGCGTGTGTCTCGTTCCCATTTTTCATTAAATCGATGTTATTTGGTTTCCCTCCCCCTCCCCCCTTTTCTTCTTTAATGCGCTTATTTTACCTTCATACGTTTTGTTTTTATTCTTTTCTAAAATACTTTGTTATTGAATGCCCGTTTCTTCCCCCCCTCTCCCACCGTTGAAAGCCCTGCTTTCTCCCCGTAATTACTTGTCAATAAGGATCCCATCCTGCCCAGGCTGCCCAGTGCCTCCCCCTTCTTTTTCGCTAACCCTCCTTTGGCTTCACATTTTCTTTCGAGAGGTGACCTCTGATTCCTCACTGCCTTCCCCCTGACCAAATTCTTGCGGACCATGCCCCTCTCCCTTGTATTGGTCGGTTTAAGAGGTCAGTTGCCTGCGCTTTTACATTTTTTCCGCGTTCAAAAAGCCGTGTACGTCTGTGACTTCCTTGTCCATCTCCAGTTTTTGCCCTTTCCTTTTTTTGAAACCGGGCAGTAATCGGCTTCCGTTTTGACACATCTTTCCCCCCCTTTTCTTCTTCTCAGTGTTCGAGCTCGCTTCTCAACCCACCAGTTTGGGAGTCCGTCATCACCGCCACGGCCTTTCTACCTCTCCTTCCGCCACTGGAGAGTTTACCCCCTTTGACTCGACGCGATCTCCATTGTCATTTCATTTGTTTTTTTCCCCCCTTCTTCTAAGCCTGACCTAGAAATCCCCCACTCCCCACCAAAATTGATTGTTCTTTCCCTCGCGGCCCTTTTCTTTCTCGACGCCCCCTCCCCTGCCAATTCCGGCCCCCCCCCTTTCGTCTTCATCTTGTAGACTATTGCTGACTGATTAAAACTTTCTTCCCACAAGAGGAGGACATCAGGTTCTGCCCCCCACCTTCCTATCCGCCCAGGTCGTGTTCCCTCCTTCCCCTCTGGGTGTTAATAACCTAAAAATGCGTAAACGCCAACTTTGTTCCGCTGGCCCTTAGGAGTTCCCCCTCCCCCCGCTTTCCTTTCTTCTCAGGTTTTCTCGTGCTTGAGAGGTTAATAGCACCCCCCTCTTGTCATTGAAAAGTAAACGGCTTGTGACTGTTCCCTTATACCCTAGGGCTCTTTCAGCATTTGATTTTTTTTATCCAGAGCTTCCTCTTCCCCCTAATAAAGAGTACTTTAAAGCGGCGACCAGTGGCAGTATATAAATCTCCCTTTCCCTTTCTTTTTTTTTTTCTTCTATTCCCCTCGCCTTTTGTCCTTACTTTTTCGATTTAACCTTCCCCCCTCTTCTTTCCTATTAGACTCTTGAGCGACTGAACCCCAATCATGCTTTTTCCTCTCCCTTTCCTGTTTTCATTTTCCCTTCCCTTTTTCCATCTTCTATCAAAATATTCTCGAACCTCCCCCTTACCCCCTCCTTCGCTCCGACGTTGACGTCTTCGTGTAAATAGAGTTCCCTCTTCACGTACCACCTTTCGTGCTGGACTCTGCTCTCCCTCTCTTCTCCCCCGAATTAAAAGAATTCCTTCCAGCTTCAATTGTCTTCCCCCCAAGTATGAATCCCACTCGTTTGTCCTACCTTTTTACACCTCTTTCCCCATCTAGCTTCTCCTGACAAGCCCCTCCCTAATGTGTCTTGAGTGCTGTCCGATAAAATCAATTTCCTTTCCAAGCCCCTGACTTTTTTTTTTCTTTTTGTCTGATATCCTCGTTTCAGGGGATACCCCAGCTTTGAGCTAAGGTGTGAAACAAATCTTTTTCCCCCTTTTCCCCACCATTTTCTCTCCCCCTGTCTCATTGAGTTCCTACTTTCCTTACTCTTTTGCGGGTATGTGTGAATGGTTGCCCCCCCTTTTCTTCCTTTGCTCACCCTTTTTTTCCTTTTACTCGGTTAACCACCTCCCTGTCAAGACGGACCCCTTTTACACGTTACTCTCATTCCTTACCTTCCCCGTTTGTGTCACCTGAAAATGATGCCAGTCCTGATGTTTCCAGAACCCAAGGATTCCGACGTCCCCCTCCTTTTTTTTCTCGTCACCCTTCCCTTCCTACTCTGACTTCACTGCCCTTGCTTTACGGAGAACTGATACTTCTACAAGTCCCCTTCCTCCATTGTTTTTTTTCCTTGAACCCCCATCGAGACTTGAGAGTAATCCCGTGTACTTCCTCCCCCCCAGCACCTTTGATTTCACCCAATCTTCAACCCTTTCTTTCACCTTCTCTGCCCTTTGGTCCGCTTGAAGGAGGCTCACCCCTGACCCAAACCCCTCCTCAGATCCCGTATGGTCCCAGCCCAGGGGTGACTCTTTTCCCCCTGCATTTCCCTCCGAAAAGCTTTATCACCACATAATTCCACCGGAAACCAGTTGGATGTGAAGGATCCGGCATCTCCCCCTTGCCTATTTTAGGTTCTCCCCCTTCCTTTCACCCAATCATAAATTGACCCCACCCTTTTAACGCTCACCCTCTTATGCCAAAAGGAATGATTGCCCATTTCCGTTACCCTCTGATACGCACCATCTCCTATCACCCGCTATATATCATAGCTAGCCGTGATACCTTTTTACCTTTTTCCCCCTCCCTTTTCCCGCGCTTTCCGCCTTTCTTCCCCCTATATTTGATTTAGAAAACTAATTGTCTTCTTTCTCTGCAGTAAAATGATGTAATCTATCTGTGTCGACTCTCCCCCTCCTGTGAGTCTCAGGGAGTCCTCTGGGACCGGCCCCCCCTCCTCACTGTATTTTTTGACCCTTTTTTTTTTCCACCCCCCCCCCCTAAATTGTCCCCCCCCCTTGGGCTCTTTTTTATGATGTACGGGTCTTTCTAACCCAACAAAATTTGCGGGTCTCGACGTTTTCCTCTCCCCCTTTTGTTTGCACCGAGTCTGATTCTTCTCCCTTCTTTTCGTCAGGTGACTCCGTTACCAACCACGATTTTCCCTATTGATAGTTTCCTCTTCTCTTGACTTGGAAACTGTTTTTATTCTAATTGAGGGACTCCTCCTTAAAATTTTTCTGGAGACTGAAATTTTTTATCACCATTATTAACCTTGCCCTTCGAAGAGTTTAAGGTTCGATTTCAACAGTCCCATGCCCTTTTCCCTTCGCTTTTTGAGCTTATTGAGGGTGCGAAACTTCCACAAGAGGGCTTTTGCCTTCTCTTCCTCCCCATTTGGGAGCCTTCCCTAGTTTCAGTTAGGTGGCGGAAATTACGTCCTCCGATCCGTGCCCATTTTTCTTGTGCGTAAGAGGTGTCCTCGACTTTTAAAAAGTTTACCTTCTCCCCTCCTTTTCCCCCCTCTGACTCTACATCTTTCCCTTAGGCCCAGGTTAGGTCGAAAACTAGGTGAGGCTAAGGATAATCTGAGGTGCCACCCCCTTTTTGATTACCTGTACCTCTTTCAATACCAAATTTGACAACTTCTGCCCATGAACCTAAGCCGCCGTGCCACCAACCCCCTTGCATTACCACCCCCTTAAGCTCTCAATCAGCCTTTTGTTTTCAACCGTGTACGATAAACCAGTGAAGTGACATTTTACCCATTAACGCTTTACGGGGGCTCTGCTCTGGAATGGGCCCTAAATGAGGTCACGATCGTTTCCCCTTCCCCAACCCCCTCCCCCCTTTGGTACCGAACCGCTTTTTTCTAATTTTGCTTTTTTTAAAAACTAATCCTTTTGCTCCCTGGAGGACTTTTTCGCGTTTCCCCCTCGCGTTTCGAGAACGTTTCTCCCCTCCCCCCCTCGCCCGTGTTGTTTGCACAAAAGGCGAAAGTCTGAAAGCGCCTGTCCTCGGCCTGCCGGATTTCTGCACTCTGTCTAACCTCCCCTCTAGAGGATGTCCATTTCTGGGACTCAGATACTTCTGGCACACTCTCGTTGAGATTTTTTCTTTTCGCTTATCCCGCCCATTTTTCGCGATTCGGTCGACGAAATAGTTGGTCCCTTCCCCGAATAGAGCTTTTACGTGATACCAGGACTGCCCC
>Ga0179593_1371598_pt1 | contig 15811 bp, 15 predicted proteins | sample CZODoug2_1_08_16_FD_185931 | JGI IMG/M metagenome (GOLD analysis project Ga0179593, IMG submission 185931) | Vadose zone soil fungal communities from Angelo Coast Range Reserve, California, USA - CZODoug2_1_08_16fungal (PacBio error correction) | ecosystem: Environmental > Terrestrial > Soil >... | reverse complement strand
CTGGAAACGGACTTTCTTTAGGTCCAGGACTCCCCAGGTCTCGGGGAGATCTCCCTCGATTTTCCCCAAATGATTGCCTGGCCGGTCTTTTCTGTTACAGTCGTGTTAATTCTCGTTGTTCTTGGTGGTTTTACTTTCAGTTTTTCCAGAGTTAGAGGGGCCCCCGTATGTGAAAATGATTTTCCTTTATTTGTCCTTGCCGTCGGTTGGGTTGGGTGTTTGTCTTCGGTCCCTGTTTTCTTCAGGGCGTTAATGATGTCCCCCCCGGTACTCGTGAGCGCTCCCTCTCGGGCGGAGCACTTTGACCCAGACGTCTGGTCGACAAAAAGTTTTTTCCCCAGAGTCCAAACCCCTGAAGTTTTTCGGACCGCTTTTTTTCCGTACTGCTTTTCCGTTTGTTTTCGACGAACCTGAGCTTCCCTTGTACAGCACATCCATGGAACCACCCCCCAGCAAAAAGCTCACCGCCCAACCTGTGTAAGAGTTCGGGGACCCTGAAGCAAAGGAGTTCAGAACGGATCTTGTTCGGGAAGTCCACGGGTATGCATCCTTCATTTTTCTTTTTGTTAACCACCATCCTTAGCGGCGATGTCAGAGGGGCAACGTCCCCCTCGACTTACTCACATCCACTCGCCTCTTCCGTTGGGCGGTTCCGAGGGCGTACTAGCTGGAAATCAAACCCGGCGCCGTCCTTCCCAAGTCGCCTTCCCGCTCCCGGTCCCCTTGGCGGACGCTCCCCTTACACATCGGCCGCGAGAGGCCGTCAATACGGCGCGATTTTTTTCCGCCCTCGCTCTGGGCTTCACTCCGACCGATCGCCGCTCGTCCCCTCTCCCTGGTTTGTCCCTGGGTTAAGCCTGTACGACGCGGCCCATCGGCGACTGACTCCGACTCTTAGCCGGCATTTTTTCGCCTTTTTTTTCACGTGCCTTTATCTCTATGTTATGTGGCAAAACATTGGGAACCAAGTCATTTCTATTCTTTTCCCAGACTCTCTTCCCCTTCGTCTGTGGGTAGGCCCACGGGACGAATATACCTACGTTGAATACCATCCTTGTTCTCCTTTGCTCTTGCGTTCGATGCCCCTCTTGCCTCCCTCGCGGTATGCTCGTAAGGTCTGTTTCGGTATTCGACACATTTTCTCCCCCACTTCCTTTCCTGCAAGTTTAGATTCCCCGCCCCTTTTTAACCGTCTGCGCCCAATCATGCTTCGAGGTTCCCCTCCCTGAAGCTCTCTCTTTCCAGTCGTACCGGGTCCGCGCGATCGTGAAGTCTTTACGGCAGGCCAATCCTTCGCCGGTTCCAACCCTTGTGCCACCCGGGCAATTGCAACCCTCCCCTTACTTTCCTAACTTTTCAAGTCTTCCATAGTCGGCTTCTCTTTTCCTGGACGTTTAAAAGGCAATGTATCCCCCTAATTTACTTATCTCTCTATGACACAGACTGGATAGAGTACGCCGGGGTCTAACCTTTCTTCCTTATAGCCTCCCCTCTATCATTTCTTCCTTTTCACCTCTCTGGCTGTAAACCCCCTTCTTCCTTTTCTCCTGGGGGGTGATGGATGGCTTACTACCCCCGGGCGGAGAAATCTTTCCCGGGCGTTTCCTTGCACTGCTGCCCAGGACGCCCCTCGTCGCGGCCTCCCCCTCTCCTTTGAGTTCGGTCTGTCGGGCATGGGCTCACATCCGTCGTAGGCTCTTCGGGTGCATGTTCTTCGTGTATTTTACGCCCTCCACGCGGAATTGGTCAACGCCCTACTTTTGAAACCGCCTTCGGTCACCCTTGACAAGTTTCAGGATGACCCTCCCTCCGTCAGATGAGGCCAACCTAAGTGAGGATGGCGGTAAAGGTTGTGCCACCCCGGAGCCGTGAAATTATGCGACCTGCGTAAACCCCTGGTGAGAACAATTTCTTGCCTTTTTCATTTCCCGTAGGCTCCTTGGCAAGTTTTTTCCGGAAAACCCAATTTGTGTCGCCGGCTGACCATGAGAAGGATCGCGGTTGGTGAAACAGACTATCTCAAAGCGACAGTCTGCGCAACAACTGGTTTCCTTCAAATATCCCCCATTAGTAACTACTCTTTGTTGGCAACCCCCCCCCCACCCATTCTTTTCCTGTCGGTTGTGCAAAAAATCCCAGGCGTGTGTATCCTTCCGGGCTTCCCGGTACAGCACACGGAGTTAGTGGAACTTCTTTCGGTCCTTTTTTCATCTGCTTGTCGGATGGGGTCAGTGATTGGTTTCGTTTCTGAATACTGGTTACCACTTGTTTCACTGTACCCAGTATGGACGGCCCTGTCTCGGCCGTGCGAGTCTCTTTGCGGAGGCGAGGCCTGGCGGTTGAACTGCCTTTGGCGTTCTTTATTGTGGAAATTATTGAAGGTCCGTCTCCTCTTTCCTATGAGTATCCAAGAGTGACCTTCTCTCAGGTTTTTCACCTAGACCCCCCCCGTTTTTTCTCCCCTTTTCTTTTTTCTTTGAATGGAATTGTGCTTTTGCTTCGTTTTTCCTTATGGTCGCGGCCTCTTTTGCCGCTTTGGATGTTTGCTTCCCCGGCCAAGAACTTTCCCCATTCTGCTTTGCAGCACCCATGCGTGGGTGCGGTCCCCCCGAGTTTCCCCTTTGTGAGGGTTTGAGAGCTTGGACAAACTCTTCTAAAACATCTGTACAATGGTGTAGTGATCTTTCCCCAGTTAGCGACGACCTGTCCACCTCCTTTCTTTTCGTGGACCAGCTACCCCACCCACCCCGTGGTCTAGAATCTCCGTTTTCCCTTTCCCCACTTGCCCCAATAGGAGTCATCTTGACCGGTTACATGCACGTGTGGCGGCACATACCAGACCCAAAGGCTCCCGTCCTAGGTTTCTTCCTATGTTAGTTTCTGCGTAGATCATTTTTTCATGCCAGCTCAGTTCATCCCAGGAGTTGGACGTCGCCGTAATACTTCATGGATATTCTTTATTTTCCTTTATTTGATGCGGGGCCGCATTTCCCCCCTTTGCGCCGGCTGCAGTGGGTGTAGCCCCTTCTTTATCGGGCGCTGATGCCTAGCTGGGGGTTGTTGTCTTGTGGAGGTTCTGTTTCTGGTGAGCATTGTTATCATTTTCCCTCCCCTGCCGCTGGCCAGTCAACCTCAATTCCAGGAGCAGGCGGATCTCTATCCGTCTTTAGCTCCGCGGATCGCAAAGCTCATCTCCTCCGTTTTGTTTCGTCTCTGATCCCGTGCCATCTTTTGCATGTAATCCTGAGCCTTTATAATGCGGGGTGCCCATGTCGACTCACCCAGGCATTTTCGGCCCCTTTTTTCCACAGCTTTCACCCGCACCGATTATGAAGACCACTCCCAACCCCTTCCCCCCACTTCTTTCGCCCTTCCAGATTACCCCAACTGGTACAAGCGCCCAATTTTTCCATACCTGCCCCCCTCGACTCGTGGGACTTGGCCCTAAGCCTTCACCCCATAGATGCTCCCCGGTACAAGGATCGGGCTTACCCCTGGCACCTGACTTGAAAACCTGCCGTGACTCGCAACCCCCGCAACCCTAGGGCATGTCACGCCGGGTTCCTCCGATTGCCAAACGTGTTAATCAATACGTTAAGAGTCGGCCACACGCCTCTTCCGTCCCAGCAAGTTTAAAGCTGCTCTTTTTGGCACGACTAGTAGAGGCACTCTGTGGGATAATGCGGCATCCAAACACCCGTCACTTTCTCTTTGATCCCCCGTTCGAACGACACCCCCTCCCACGCCGGTACCTTCCCACCCCCACCTATCAAGGGTGTGCCTTTTCCCACGGCCGATGGTGAAGTCCCTACACAAGACCATCCCCCTACGGTTTTTCCTACAAGAAAAACTTCAACTCCTGGCGGCTCCGTCCTTCACGAGGACGTCTGGTGCTCGACTATCGAGGGTACCTCCGGAATCTTGATTTTATTATGCCTCACCTCCATCTCCCCGCTCCGACTCGACACCGACGACTCCCTCCACCCGGCCCGGGCCCGAGCCCCTCCTCCCCATACCCGATCCTTCCCCCTAAGATAACACCCGCGCCCCCAACTTCGTCAAAACAGGGTCCCCGATCGCTTACCCACCCCCCCTCAAGCCGCCCCAGTCCCCCAAACCAATGCGGAACGATCTGGGGCTCCCGCCGTTTTTTCGGCCCTGCCCATTGTTGCCCCCCCCCCCCATTTGACAGAAGAATTTTTTTTTTCCTTCACCACCCAAATCCCCCCGGTGCATTTTTAGGACTCTCACATCACGTAGGTTTCTGGACTAGCATACGATAACGGGCTCAGTTCCTTGAGTTCCAGTTTTTCCTGGCGCGTTTCTTTGTTTTAGTAACCCCCGGCCCAAGATGGCCCTACCCCCCTTGCATACGGTAGGGGAGACCCCTCGTGCGGTGAAGCTCATACCCTAGGTGCTCGACGTTCCCAGCATGCACTAACCCCCGTAAGAAACTCCCGACAACAAGCTTCGGCCGGGCTAAGAGTGTCCCTGCCGATCCTTTTTCGCACGTATTGTACATTCCCAAGTGGAGAAGGTGCTCTTAATGTCCGGGGATGACCAACCCTTTCCTTTCTCCTTTTTTCCGGCCCTCACGACGACCACCGCAATCAAATCCCTCCCCGGTCGGTTCATGAAGCAGACAGGCCTGATTTTCTTTTCCTCCCCCTTCCGCACGGCCTTTTTGGTTCTTTCTCGGCGGAGTATTTTTGAACCCGACTTCCCTCTGCCCGTGTGGGCGAAGGTTTAGTCCCCATGACCGCCAGACTTTTTCCCGTGGGCGTCCCCCTTTTTTTCATACGAACCCGCCTTGGGTTAAGCCGACACGCGCCAGTTTCGACTTGGCATAACTCGCGGGTTGTCGCGATTCCTTGAACTTTCTGCAGGTTACAAGGCTGCTCGGGGCAAGTGGCCACCGGAAATTCCCAAGTGATGTTCCTTTCTCTGTTTTTAGTGGGATCTTTCTCCCCGTACAGTCTTTGTTAATGGAAATCGGGTCCGCCTATCGGTTTCGAAACCCCCTTTTCTGTTTGAGTACTACCCTTCCCGATTTCTGCCGACGGTCAGCCTTCTTTTCCCCGAAGATCTCCTGGTCTTCCTCTTGAACACCGACAGTAGAAGGCCCCTTTTGGTGAAACGGGCCCCAGTCCGGCCTGGCATTCTCCGCCTCCACGGGCCAGTTTTTTTCCATATATTCATGTCTTACGGTTGACCCTAAAGACCCCATAATGGCTACCTTCCCCCAAGGAATATTACCTCAGTGGCCTCGTCTCAATCTCACGTACAACCCTTCATGTAGGATATACCAGTTTCTTGTATCCCCTTCATAAAAAGGATCCCCCGCACGCTTCCATCCCATGATTATTCAGAATGGGTCTGAATAGTCTCTTCCAGGAACTGGCCCCTCGACGCCCCCCCTATCCTTCACCAGACCTACTTCCCATTCTACCTTCTTTCCAGGGGTCAAACTTGGCTTTTACCCCCCCGTAACTGATGTCCCCGGATGCTTTAACCCTTGGTGAAGAGATGTCGCAGAATTCCCGTAAATTGTCCTTCGTTTCGGCATCCTCACGGCCCGCCCTTCGGATCTCTGTAACTTTCTCGAACCCCATGCACTTTACGTACCGTGTTTTAGGTCTACGATCGACGCCGCCCTCCCGCCGTTCCCCCAAGTTTCTCAGCACTGGTGGCGTGGATTTCTCCTCAAAACGTCTTTCCAGTTTCCCGATGCCATCTCACCTGTGTGTTTACAAAGAACCCTGGATACCTTTTCCCCGTGGACTCCCTGAAGGCACCTCCTTGATCAGGCTCCACTTCCTTCGCAAAAAGGTCTAAGGGTATTTTATTTGTGTGTGCACCCCTTTTCAAAGGTGCCGGGAGAGACAGGTCCCGGTCCAGCTTGAACGTACCTACCCTCCGGAGAAACGTAGATGTTGTTCTATTACCGGTGTTTGTCCCCTTTTTTTCTTCGGTGTCTGAGCGAAGAAGTCTCCCAGGTCTTCTTTCCCTCGTTTGCCCTCCCTGACTCCCCAACATTCTTTACCCGCTCTTCCCAGAACCTCTTTCCTACTTTTCCCGCCGCACAGTTCTCATGACTTTTCGTCTCGAACCGCATTATTTTCCAGCCCCAGCTCCAGTCACCAAGATCGCCTGACGTGTTTCTCCCTCCCGAAAATCGACTGCAGTTTACGGAAGGTCTCCTCTTTCCCGAGTCTGGATTTCCGTCTCAGTTCCTGTGTTTGCCTATATATTTTCCCTTCCCCTTGGTTGTTGTGCCTACTCCTGGACCTTCCCTCTCGACCATACCTTTGAGCCTCGGTGCCCGGGCTTCACTGATATCGCAGTGTGAATGACGCCTGTCTGCCATGGGTCTTCGTATCTCCCGTCCGGGTGACTCGGTATTGATTGGTTTTGCGCTCGGTTTTTGCTTATCTTCCGTACGGTGAAATCGGCCCGTTTTTTTCCGTTTTGAGGGACCCCGCTTGACGTGGTCGGCCCTCTCTCATTCTTGCAATGTGGTCTAAGGGTCTTTTTAAGTGCCGTACTCTGGTGCTCTGGGCGGGTCGTGCGCACGGGCTTTCAATGTGGAGCCAACTGACCTCACACCACTACGGTTTTCCCGATTGTTTGTGCCGTTTACTTAAGCCCTGCGCTCACCTTGATCCAACCTTCGGGACACCAAACCACGTGCTTTCCCATTTACTCCCCCTGCCCGTTGGTCCAGCGTTAGTGACTGAATCACGGCCCCGGTTGTCGTGTCCTACGTCCTGGATTGCTGATGTTCCCTAGTCACCCCCTTTTTTTATCAGCTCGAGTCATCGACCCCCCCCTTCCACCCCTGTTCACTGCGACCCCCCTACCTACCACACCGGCGCGGTCGCGATTTTATGTACCGGCTCCGGTGAACCTACCCAACGGCACCGTGCAAGAGCTTTACGCCTACGGTTCTCCGCTCTGGACAGGGCCTGTCGAAGTTCCAGACGTGCCGCGATCATGTCTAACTCTGACATGGTCTCACCTCCTTCGGTCTCAACCTTTTTTCCCGTTTTTTCGAATCCCCCCCCCTAAGTTGAATTTTTCTTTTTAAAAAGTTGTGACTTTTCCCTAAGGTCTGCCCTCGTCAATCGGACTTCTACGTCCCAACATCGTTAGATAGTTAAGAGATAGGTTCCAAGCCGGGCCCAGTGTAGAGACCCTCGTTCCCCACTTCTTTGTCCTCCGTCCTGTGGCTCTCGCGCATCCACCCCTTTGACGGGGGGGTTTAATTGACCATGAGCGCTTTTTGTATCAATACCCGGTTGACACCTGACGTTCGAGTTGCGCTTAGTGAGGACTCAGATGGGCGGTGTTCTCAACGAGTGGGCTCGAGTTTGGCCTCTCCTAGGGGCTCTTCTCTTCTTAGTGACAAATGATAACACTCGCTTTCGAAGACGTCCATGGTGGCCCCCCCTACCTAATGGACCGTTATGTCCCCCGTGAAAAATTTTTTCCCCCTTTCCTGCACTGTAGTCGGGCCCTCCACAGGTCTCTTTCCTCACAGGCGGAATCTCACCTGAGGTCGCAACTAGCGCACGTTTCTTCAATCATTCCAAATCCGCTCTGGTTCCACTTCTATCGTTGGCACTGCCACCTTCCGATTCAATTTCGCAATATGAGAAGCAGCGACACTGCATTCTCTCCCTGGTCCCTAGAAAAATCTGGTGCCAGGCAATTTCTATAAATGGTCCCCCCTCATTTTTATTCGCTCCACAGCGCCGTTTTTCAGTGCCCTTACAAAACCGTGGTGTACAAATGTTAGATTTTTAAATAACGTCGGGGTCAGTACTTTAACTCTACTTTGTCCCCAACCGTGTAATGTCTGGTGTTCGTTTCCCCACACCTCAGGATTAGGAGTAAAAACCCTGCCAATGCACCATGTGTGCGTTCATTCCGTGGTCAAAATACCTCCTTGCTTCGCACTTTCCCCTTTTAAGGACTTCATGTCTCTATACTGGTATGGCTCTCTTGATGGTACACCCTCCTTTTCTGTATTTCGCTGCAGCCCATAGTGAATGCCCCATCACGCTCTATTTTTTTTCCCCCGGAACCTGACCTCACCTTCCTTGACCGGTCCAAAGGGCAACGCTGCCACTATCGGCCCGGCCCCCTTCTTATCCCTTCCGCTATTTTGTTCCAATATATTCAATTGGAGGGGCCCGTGTCATACTGGACTCACTGACCCTCTTTTTTTTTTCTTCATGTTTTTCCCCCTCAGATGGTGATAAAGGTCCATGGTACTGGCCTTACGCTCTAACGACTTGTCTGTGTTCTCCGTACCACCCATTTTAGGTACCCCCCCCCCCCCCCCTTGTGCCATGAAGATTGCACTGGATAATCCGTACTTCGTTTTACAGACCTGCTGTGTTTCCGTCAAACCGTTCCTCCATCAGTCAAGTATAGTTGGCTTCCACCCCACAACCTGTAATGGTCAAACATGACTTTCCTTTGACCGTCCACGTCTCTGCCCGATACTGTCTTCTCGTGACGGTTGTTTGTCCTCTTTGGGGTCCATTTTTCTTTTTGCTTGGTCTCTCGCTCAGTGCTTCCCTTGTTTTGCCTCGCTGCACCTTCCCGTTCTTGCGTAAATGGGGTCCTGGGGAGATTGGTTTTTTCGTGACCTAGGCTTCCGTGGCGATAAGGAGATCTTGCCCGGTCTTGTAGTAGCTATGGGCCAGTTCTTCAGGGTCTCTCTGTTGATGGATTAGACTATGACCCCCGGTCATCCATCGATTTCTTGCCTCCCATTCCTCCCTGAAGTGGACTCCCCCCCATTCGTATTGCTCTTGTTTCTTCCGAGGGTGCTGTTTTTTGATTGTACTTGAACGCTCCTTCCCTCAGTTAGAGGTTTTTGCCTCCACCTTCCTTTGGTTTTTTGGTCGCTGGCTTTTGCTGCGTTGGTTTGCGAGGGTCCCCCGGTCTGCGCCAAAAGATATCGGTGCGTTTTTGGACGTATTATTCCTAAATAGTACCCCTCCTCCCGCAGGTCCAACACTTCACCTTTTGCTAGTCAGAGGTCGGGAACTACCGATTCTCGTTCTTTAGGCCTCCAGCGTGGGCGGTTGAGATGGAACCTCCCTCCGACCCATCGCGGCAGGTCTCGCATGTGTTGCCGACGACAGACAGGTTTTTTCCTGCATGGGTTTTTACATTTTTTACTCCGGCTGGCCTTATCCTTCTGTCCCGGCCAGGAGTTTTTTTGGTGATCATTCTTCTGCTGAGTTTCCCGCAGTTTTTCTCTTTCTGAGGTATTTTGATTTCGGCCTGGGATCCTGGTGATCTGGGCTTTTCCTTTTTCGAGATGGGACTGTTTTTGGTATTTGCCTTGCAAGCGTTTTGATGTTGTTGCCTTTGGCGTACTCCCTTTCTCTAGACAGGGAGTAAATTCCCCCCTTCGCATGAGGAGCGTAGCTCCGTCAAGCCTTCCAGTGAAGTTCCGATATATATTTACCTCCCAGTGTTGTTTTTTTTTCGCTAAGCTCCTTGCCCACGCGGTCATTACATCTCGGATCGACCCCCACCGGCGCAGGTCTGGCAGTGCCCTGTGCCGATCGACCTATTTTGTGCCATCCCCCCTACCCCAGCTCCCCGACACTATATGCCGCCAACCAAACCCCTCCGTACCCAGCGCCCGCCCCGCGACTTTCCGACATCTAGTACAAACACCTATTTTCCCTTCGTGCCCCCTCCTTCAAGCCTGCACACTTTTTCACCCCCCTATCCTGGCCGGTCCAGACGGCTACTAGCAGTTGCTGACCTACATGAACCATGTATTCGCCGCAACTACCAGCCTCCTCCTGCCCCTCCTCCCCCCCCTCGTTGGTCGCGATTTGCCGTTTTAGCCACGGGCTGACCGCCTGCGAATAGGTAAAGGTAAACCTCGTCTGTTCTAGAACCCTGGACCTGCTCTCGTTTGAAACGGTGCCAAGGAGTGGCCATTGCGGAATTTTCGTCAAATCACCCTTACATGCTTGGTTTGTCCTTTTCAGCGTAACCTCCCCAGCCCGACTGACCTCAACCCAACAACCCTCCGATCCCGTGTTTCCTTTCCCGGAATCATTCGAGGCAATTTTGCTTTCTCCGGGAGCAAACAACAATGCCCCCCTGGCGAACCCCCCTAATCGGTGTCGGTACTGCCCCCTTCCGGAAAGAATCTCGGCGACGGGTGTCTTCGCACCTAGTGATTTGGTCTTTTTCACTCTAACGGGTGTACAGATTGGAAAGCCACGAATTTCCGAATCATCCCTTGTCCCCGAGAGTCACGCCCATCCGTCAACGCCCACCATAATCAACTCGCCTCCGCACTCCCTACTCGGCCCCATTGCTCAAAGTCCTGTAGCCCTAACACAAATGGGTTTTTGAGATCACCCCCACCCCCCTCACATTCTTTTCCAACATTCTCCGATCTCTTTCCCCAGCTTTCTTGCTCTGCTTATTTGTTGTTACAAAACTGCAAGATGTTTGGTGCCCCTAAATACTTGTGAACTATGGTTAGTGCGAGGTTGGACACCCCATCCCTTCTTGGTTCTGTCCTAAGGACTTACTGTATGTCCCAGTTCTCTAGCCGGATCTCCTAGAGTGGGGTCCGTCACCAGGACATTTCTGCCTTCGGGACACTGCAACTCCTACAGTGTTTTATAACTTTCTTGCAGGAGCCTCCCCCAATGGTCAGCTACCTTTTTTTCCATAACTTTTTCTCGGGACAATCCTGGATTTGCGCTGTCCGTTCCGAGCTTGGACAGAGGCCCCCCTTTTGTGCCGGGAACAGAAGGGTTGAGTCCCGTGAAGAGTTCCCCAATCTCGAGGTTCTTTCGTGACATTACAACGACTTTCCCCATAACTACCATCTACAGCCAAGTTCCCCTTCCTCGTTACCTCAACCACTCCGCCCCCCTTCAGAACGTCTGCTTTCTTTCATCGAAGTAGTTTAACCGCACTTTGCCCGGTTGCAGCTTTGCTCCCGGTTCTTCCTCGGAAGCCAGACCGTACCCATGGGTGACCCCAGTGAGTGCAGTAAACCCGCCGTGGTGACTTGATCCCCAGGTAGGCAGAAGGTATGTAAATAGCTCGCTCTTTTGTCGCTCTCTCGCAGCATGTAGGTTTGATAAGGGTTTTGTTGTCTCCAGGCTTTTCAATGAGCATTTAGATGGACTTGGGGTGCAAATTTATGCAGGAAGCGTTTCATTTAATGCTTTCCATAGAGATGTTTCAACTGCCTTTTCGTTGGCTTCTCTTTTGCACGGTAACCCATCGACGACGAACGGTAAAGTGGCCTCGGACGAAAGTACAGACCAAGCAGGTTCTCCGGACCAACGTGGAACCACCGACTCGAGTAGACCCTGGAACCTGCAGGGTGAACAGAGGACCATACTGCTCTCCCCACCTTTTAATGGGCACGCCCCATTCTGCTGGAAAAGAGCCGTGCTTTCATTTTGTTCCCTATACCCCCCCCCATAACCCAGGACGGCCCCATGACCTCTTTCGAGTTCATATACCGCTTGATCAATCTCACTAGAAATCTGACCTATGTTACGGGTGACCTACATTCACTAGGAAGTAATCTCCCCAGGATTTTTGACAGGCGCCTGCCAAGCAACCCATTCCGGATTCCCTAATGTGGTTCGCGCTCTCCTCTACCAACCAAAATGGCCAGCTGTTTTACCAGAGACGTCTCACTCGTTTCGAGTTTTTTTATGCGACTTTTTCCCCCGTTACCTGGCTTGTAACCGCCACCTGTCAAAATTAATCTTCACCGTCTGACTGCTCGATTTCGTTGTATGCTTTTATAGATAGATAGGCGCATGGTTTCCGACCAGTGATCGCTTCCGTCTTGTACGGCCTGATGACTAGATAAGGCGGGCCCCGCCAGATCCCCTTTGCAAATTCTTTCTTTGTACGGGTTGATTTCCTCTTATCCCTCCCGTGAACGATACGCGGTTCCCCCCAAGCGTCCTGCTTCGTCTGTCCCCATCAAGGTCTTCGGTCACCCTTCCTCCCTACCCCAAGTCCTTTTCGTGACCATGGGAAACATTCAGGGATGATCACTTCTTTAGCCACGTCCACGCTTTTGATTTGGAGCTGGTCCAAGACGCTCTGACAACGCCTGTTTTTTTTACGTTCTTCTTTTGCAGAGTTTTCGTTTATGCCAAGTTTGACCAGGCAGTAGCAATGGAGCAAAGAATAACAGTGACCACCGAGTGGAGACCCGGCTTTTCATGTTTCGGTCTCAAGGACCGGGTGGTACTCTCTTTGTCGATTTTTTCCTTTTAGCGACCCCAGACGAAGACCGTGTACGGTTACAGGGTCAAAGGTCGCCACCGTGACCTAATCAAGTTCAGCCCCCAAAGTCCGTGGACACAAAGAACTGGGATCCCCCCTGAAACTTAAGAAGTTTCACATCTTTGCTCGAGCTATTTACGAGGATTAAGACATGCTCAAGTACACCCCATCCTTCCCCCGAAGGTTCTCCGAAGTCCGAGCCCCCCCACGAGGCATTGAAATAACCCACCGTTACTTCCGTTGGTTCTTCCCGGTAGGTGACACATCTTTTAATAACTCGGTTGTTTGTTGATAGATATCTGTGCCACCCGTAACTTAGCATCCCCGCGGTGTTCAATAACGTCATATTGGAGTCAGGATAATGACTCCACGTCATGATCTCGGCGTTACGTCAACAGTCCCCCCGTGGTTCTGCGTTGGTGTTGCCGACGGTGAGGTAGAATGAGGAAGCTCGAGCTATCCCCCAGGATGTCCACCCTTATATCGGTCGGATGCTAGGGTTCGTGGTTAACCCTCTTTCAGGTGGTGTGGCGGTCTCTTTGACCGTTGGTAAGTGAGTGGCACCGATGCCGTACTCTTTGGCTTCTCGGGAGGAGGCCAAGGAACACATGAAGATTTATGACCATGGAACAGGTACACCCCACCCCCCCATGAGGTTTGTTCTTCGAAAGATTGTTCATGTTACTCGTCGAACCCCCCTGCAATAAACGTCAGCAAACACCGTGACAACAAGTCCCCCCGTGCCCCCCAACCTACGGAGACCTTTTTGTCATGTCGTCTCGTAACAGCCCTAAACTAACTCCGTTCTTCCGGGACATGTCCACTTGTGTCTTCCCTCTTTCCAGCACCTTGCCCGATGCCCCCGTCGATGTCCCTGAAAGTCCCAACTGTTCGGCGAATCACGTCTTGTCGACTCCGTGGGTCTTGATAGTTTCCTGGAGCAGGGGACCCACCAGTCTCGCTCGCCACCGACATACTGGCCAGGCGATCTCTTGCCGAGCGGGCCGTAAGGACTTACCGAGCCGCTTCACCTTTCGTGACGCCATGATATCATCGTTCTTTCAAATCTTAGTCTCCAAGCGTTCTTCTACCGCATGCAGCCGCCGATGACTGGTTTTTACCCCCAGAGGTCCGTGTGACTTGAAGCGGTCCGCAGGACCATTGTTTCCCTCCCCTCCCCCATCCACTCTCTCTTTAGCCGGCGTTTTCCCTCATTACGGGCGCAAGGGTTCCTACATTCTCCCTCCGGAACCGGTAATACGTCATTGGTTGAGAAGCCTTTGTCAACCCCCTTCTCCTTTGTTAAGTCGGATGCTGGCCCCCTCCCGCTTTTTTTTTTTTTCTTAGCCCCCCCCCCCCCCTTACGACTTTCCTCGTTATTAGGCACGTCTCGGCGAACAAGAGTCTAAGAGCCTTCCGCTCCGCGGTATCCTTTCTTACCGACCCATTACCACTTCCGGGACGAATAAGTTTGGTTTAACGGACGTTCTCCCCGTCTTTCCCGGTCATGTTGATCCGTTTCCTTCTTTTTCAACACGCCGGAGTTTCTGTGAATACCCCCAAGTCCCGGCCCCTGACTTGCGGCGGCGATCGTACTTTTTCAGAACCGCAATCTGTTCAAACTCACGTAGCCTCCCCGATTGCCATCCCCCCCCCCAGCTTTCTTCCTACATCTTCATCGATCGTGAACTGTCTAGAGAATGTCCGGGTGTAAAAGTTCACATCTCCCCCTAATGTAAATGCGTCCCGTTCATGATTTCGAAAGCCCCGCAGTCTTGCTTTTCAAACCCGACAACTTTAGGGACGTTGCGTCGCCGTGAACAATGTCGAATTCTAGCCCAATAACTGGGAGCTCTACTTTAAGACCGCAGGTTTGTCAACGGTGTTTACCTTGCTTAGTTATTTTTTTTTACCACCCAGGGAGGCTCCCTCTCCCGTACACCCCGTTATGCGGGCAAAACCTCCGAACTTCTTCTACTGAAGCTCCGTTGAGGCATTTTTTTTCGATTGGTGGCGCCGATGGTTAGCACGCCTGTTCGTCTTCTATGGTCGTGAGAAACATGTTTTTTTTCCGGGGGGCGGTCCCCAACAGCACGACGATTGTTCCCCCCTGCACTGAACGGCAAAATGATGCCTGTTTCCCATTACAAGAGGCAAGCAGCTCCCTTGACCGGCATCCCGGCCGCGTAGGTTTCCCTACATGCACGGATGGGTTGTCATTCTTTACATTGATGAATCGGTATTATTAATGTTTCTCACCCCCCTCCTCGGTGATACCCCATGTCTTGGTTGGGTGCATCCCGGTGACTTTTATGCCTTCTCCGGCAACAATCTCGGTTGACATGCTCATATGTTTTATCGCACTCTGAATCGCCCTTTCATGTCGTTCTTTTCCCCTCGGCTTGTCAGAACCTCATAACCGATACACAGGTTTCTTTGTTTTCCCACCCCCTCATGTACCCCAGCAGCCTTGACGTTGACACACCCTTCCACTTCCCTTTGCCCAGGTTTTGTAAGGGCGACCATCCGTTTTTTTGGCACCTTGTGCGGCCTTTGATTTGCGCTGGTTTTGAATAGCTCCTTTTTCCCCACCCCTTTTGAGGCCCTACGAGTGTGTTGCGGGTAGGGAGATAGTTGCTGTTTGTTTTTTTCGGATCCTGTGAGTCTTGTCTTGGGGGACCCCATTTTTGACGTTTTAGATCCCTTGACCTTCTCTTTAAGGCATCTTTTTCTAGGCGTCTAAAAGATCTGCACCAGGACCGACAGGTTCAAATATTTCCAGCTGTCAAGTCAAAATTAGACTAGTTTCCTATTTTTAGCCCGACCCCGTTACTAGGGAGTGCTTTCCTATTTGCTCCTATTTCTTATGTGCCTTTGCCGGGAGGCCATTTTCACTGATATTCCTTGCACCAATCTTCAGTTGGGGTTCTAGGTCGAGCCTACGTCCTGTTTTTCTGAGTGGCTGCTCGGTCGAGAACCTGGTGGTGAGAACAAAGTGGTTTAGGGATCCCTCGTAGTTTCTGGACCTTCTTACCTTGCCGCGGCTGCCCCGGGCTTTTCTCCCCTGTCCGTTCCCGGGGGCCGTTCTCTTTTCCCTTGTTGGGCCCCGGTCCCCAAAGGTGTCTCTTTACATCTCTACGGCAGGTCTTTCGTCTTGTCTTTGTCTGACCTTCTCATGGTTCCTTCCAGGGTTTCCCATTGTTGAACCATAGCCGTCATTACCTCAATGAGCTGCTGGGATATTTCATTTTTTTTTTTTCTTGGTGTGTAAGCCATCTGTCTAGTTGTGTATCCTTTCCCCCGGACCAGACGTTGATAGTGTCAGTTGGCCGTTTTCCCGCTGGGGGCTGTTTGTTTCTTTTTTCTTCGTAACCTGGTTTTCTTTGGTCCTGGGGGTTGAGTTGATGCGGCACGACAAATGCGTTTTTCCGATAGAACCGTGGTCAATGCCACCAGCGATGCTTCTGAGTTCAGGGACAAGTTCCTCATTTTGCCT
>Ga0179593_1328308_pt1 | contig 15811 bp, 17 predicted proteins | sample CZODoug2_1_08_16_FD_185931 | JGI IMG/M metagenome (GOLD analysis project Ga0179593, IMG submission 185931) | Vadose zone soil fungal communities from Angelo Coast Range Reserve, California, USA - CZODoug2_1_08_16fungal (PacBio error correction) | ecosystem: Environmental > Terrestrial > Soil >... | reverse complement strand
CCTTGGAGGGAACTCTCTACACCTGGTCTTAGTTGGTATTTTTGCCTTGTGTGGTGTTCGAAACCTCTTAACCGACTCCCCCTCCTGGGTAACTCCCATCACCTGGTTTTACCCTCCCGGCTGTTGGAGGATAAGCCGGGCCCCCTCCTCGTTTCAGGAGGACGGCGCCCTCACAGTTCACCATTGGGTCGAGCCGTTTTTATCATGGCGTGGGCTTAGGTCCCTGTTTAGTAATTTCCGGGTAAGAAGAGGTATGTGTGTGCGACTTCCTCGATTTCTCAGAACGTTGCAATATTACAAGGCCCCCCCCCACCACGCTCGGAGCAGGGGCTTAGCTCACCCCATAGCGTTGTTTTTTTTTTGTTATTTCCCCCTTGGTTTTTTCATTGTTGAGTTAAGTTGGGAGTGCGAGGGTAAAGCAACTTCGGTACAGAATTCTTCTGACGTTCCACCCTTCTCCCAAGGGATCGTTACTTCCTCTCACCCTCGAAGGGACGAGCGTCTACAGGCGGTGCCGGTTACCTCGCTCAGATTTTTCGACGGCAGACCGTGGGTCCTTTGTTGATGAGAGCTATTTTGATGCTCCGCGTGCATTGTCCATTCTTCAAGTTTAAGGTTGATGGTGTGAATGTTTGTAGCTCATTGTTGGATATTCTTGGACTCTTTGACATTTCATTTGGTGGGAAAGGTCCCAACACTTCACCTACGAGCACGACCCCCCGGGCCATCTAGTGTCCTTGTTCACGGTGGGTGTATTCAGTGTGGGAGTGTTGCGCTTTGATACCGGAGCGTGTACGGTGCGATGGGGTGTCCGTCCTGACCAGCAAGAGGTTGGCTTCTAAACAGACGCCACACGTTCTGCTGGTTTTTGTGATATAGCGGGCCTCGGGTTACGAGTGGGGTTGAACACGTCGGCCCCCACCATTGTTGCTTTTCAGTGGTGGCGCACGTCCGATCTTGATGCGTATAGAGATGAGGATGTAATGGAAAGAGAACCTCCGGTTCTCGGGAGCCGCCCCCCCCCCCCGATGAAACGTGGCATGGGAACAAATTCCCCCTGCTTCCTGTTTGGAACACATGAAGCCTGGGTATGCGGCGACTTTTCGTGTATTCGTATGAATTTGTAGGCCCTGTCGGCGCTTTGGAGTTTTGTGAAGACAGGCTTTTACAAGTAATTTTATTCCCCTTACGTCCACAAGGGATCTGCTGGTCTGAGACTATGTAGCCTTGCGTTCCTTTTTCGGGCTGTAAGTCGCAGGCGTCTTGGTGATTTTTTTTTCAAATTTGTTCCTCCAGTCGGAGCATAGCCTGTGAGGGCGGAGCCTGCATTGGGTCATTGCCGTTGGGCTTTGCGAGTCGTAGGAGTGCCCAATTAAGAACCCTTATGTGGTAGGCTTTCCAGTTAGTCCCCAGCCGTGTGATAGTAGTTCGTTCAGAAGGGGGAGCGGCGGGCAGGCCTCATATAGTAGTCGATAGAGGGAGAACAGGTGAGGGGTTGCGTTTGAACTATTCCAGCGAATAAGCGGGTGGAGGTCAAGTCCAGCCTGTTGGAGTCCCAAGCTGTCTTTACTGATCTGACTTTGTGGTAATGTAGGCTGTATGGTCACGGATGTTCCCCCGCCAGAAGTACGGACCCTGGAGGGTGTACTGTGGTTCTCGTGTTATTTCCTGGTTAGGAGGTTCACACCTTGGCCGTAATTTTGATCTTGTCACCCTGAGGTCTGTCGCCGACCACATTTGTTACCCTCTCCTGCCAGGACGGGGTATTCAGTTTTTTTTAGACTGCCGAGTGTGCAGTACGCACTTAAGAATCCTGTCCCCGGTGGCCGGTCATCCTTAAGTGCAGGTGTTGTGCATGGGGTTTGGAGCATTGTGACTGAGTCAGTAAACTCTGGGTTTTCGGACGTTGCTGTTCTGTTGTATTCTGTGTGCAAATCTATTACGGCCGGATTCAACATGAGGTGTCCTGCTCTGACATGTGTGTTACCGTTGATTCACCGGGTATCCTGCGCACTTGTTGGCGCCTGCCGATATGCGCGTCAGCAGATTCTTTCAGAGGTCTTTTGGCAGGCCTGCGCGTTTCTTGTGCACTTTGTCGTGTTTCCTCCCTCATATATTTAGCGTGTAGGTTGTGTCCCAGTTGTTTTGGTTTTGCAGAGGTTTTTAATCGAGTGTAGATCTGTCGTGACTGTTGCTTTGTGTTTGTGCGGCGCACTTGCGACCTTGACCTCTCCCCTGCTTCCCCGGAGGGTCCGCTGACCGTGTGGGCCATCGATCGTTGAAGTGAAGCATAGCACCAGTTATTTGAGGATTGTGCGTTGTGGCGCTTGACCCGGACCACAGGGCAGATTTAAATTAATTATTCTGTTTGTGTGACTCGGGTTGCGATCGGAGTGACCGCTGGGTTGTCTTGGCGCTAGGTGCTTGTACACGCGCCAAGCTGATGTTCACCCCCGGTGCTCATAATTTTTGACGCTCCTTAGGGAACTCCCCTGATTCAACCCCCCCAATACTCAAACCCACACTTTTTTCGTGTCTGTCCCCTCAGACTGAGAGTGTTCCTAACGGAGGTTTTGAATTTGCCGCAACACTCTTCGGACGAATCCATGGGTTGTGTGTCGCCGTTAACACCTGTTGGCGGTTCCCAAAGCTACACCCACACTACCCAAACCCCTTGGATGAAAATCTCTTCATCAATTTTATGAAGTTTTATTTTTGTTTTGTTTGCTGCAGACGTTTTTTGGAATAGGAGATTCGGATTTTTTAAGCTTGTCGGGCTTTTTGGAGTTCGTGACCACCGTATGGCAAAGGCAATGTTTCAGTGCAGTTCAAAAAAGGCAATGATATTTGAAGCGCAATGTTATCTAGAATTCTTCCCTTTTCCCTCCTTTGTTGCGTCCTATCCTCCCCCCCGTGTTTTTTTTTTTCTATTTCCTTAAGAGGCGTCATTTCTGCCGGTATTTGAGAGTCATGTTTTTTCCCCACAGGGATGAGGATCAAGACCCTTACTTTGACACTTTCCCTGGGGGTTTGCTTTGTTTTGAGAAAGACCAATCGGGCATCTGGGTCCGGGACTTGACGTTATTTCTAGGGTGGCCTCTTGTCGATTTTGCTCTTTTTGGTCCTTCTGGTCCGTGTAGGCCCCCCCTTTTCTTTTGTGAAGACGAGTTCCCCAATATCCCTATGGCTGCATGGTTGTGCAGGTGCGCGTTGTTAGGTCCTTTGGGTGGTCTTTTTGCCTCCCAACCTTCACTCCTCATTCCTTTTTTTTGTCTGGCACACGTATGCAGGACTAAAATCCTTCCCGCCGCGCCCCCCCTCCAAAGATTACCGTTCTTGTGCCTTATCCCTGGTTCCCTCTCAAACTTTTTTTTTTCACCGGTCCTCGTCATCCCTGCGTTCCAGAGTGAAGGTTGTTAGAACAGATTCAACCTTTTTTCGCCCACGGCTCTCTGGGCTTTTTCCCTTTTTCTTTTTCCCAGGACTTCCCCCCCTTTTTCTGTTTGCTTGTTTTCAGCCCCTTATTGCCCATCTTTTTCCAGGTTTTTGTTTTCCCTGCATGCCCTGAGACCCATCCACATCCTGTGGTTGCTCATGATGCGGTTACGATTGACCATAGTGGACGCTGGTGTGTCCGCCAATCGGGTAAAGGTCCACGAATTTTTTTTTACCGCGTGAATTAAAACTTTCCGGCGGTTTGTCCAATTGTGTGACACATTCACCCTTGAGTGCGTTACACATCTTCTGGGTTTCCCCCTATTACTTCACGTTAGGTCTCATACCCGTGTTTTGTTTTTTGTGACGTGTCACGTCCCATTTTAAAGTGATTTTTGTTTTTCCACGACGTTCCCTTCCTTCGCCTGTGCTTTTCGTGTCATCCGAGGGTTAGGAATTGTGGAGGAGGTACTTTCATTTCCCCTACCCGGGCCAGTGGGTCGTTTGTTTTTTCGTTTGGTTGCTTGGAAAATTCCGGTCACGGCCCTTTGATGTTTCGTCAGTTTTGGCTTCCCCCGCCCCCTATCGTGGACTTTTCCTTGTCCGCCTCTGCCTTCTGCCCCCGATGCAAGATGCGATTTCAGTATATACGACTGGGTAAGTTTGGAGTGGGGCCTTTGTGTGCCTTTTCAATACGATTGTGCCCACCTTTGTTGTGTGGGACCTTTATACTTTAGGGCGATTACGCTTCCTCGGATCACCTAAAACACCTTCCCTTTTGTTCTTATCAGCCCCTTGGTTCTCCCTGCGCGCAAGACGGTTTGGTTTAGGTAAAGTTTTTTTGCACACAATTCACCCCCCCCCTCTGTATCCCAGCCCAACGATGTCCTTTCCCGGCGCTGTCGTGGTTTCAGTGACTTATGACTTGTACACGGAACTCCCTTGCACACGTTTCTTTTTTTTCCGTTCTCCTGTTTTTATCTTCCTCGTGTTCTTTTCCTTCGCTTCGTGAGCGCCCGTTGAGCGATTGAGGAGGTTCAGCGGTGCGGTTCATCGTGTCTATCCCCCTCCAACCCTGTTTTTGCCCTCCTGAGTTTCCTCCTTTGACAGTTTTTGTCTTCCCCCTCCCCTCCACCCAGCCCCGTCACTTTATCTTTGGTTTTGTTATCCGAGGTTCTTTTTTTTTGTGGTCTTTTCCTCCCCCCCGTGTCTTCCCCTCCGGAGCTGGGATGGGAACGACGCCTCCTTCCCCGACTCGTTGCTCTCTCTTTTTCCCCCCTTTTGTTGTTTTGTTTGCTTTGAGTCTCCGTTTTGAGGCTTTTCCCTTGGGTCCGGTGTGTGAAGATTTCTCGTCTCCGTGGTTCTTTCTTCACGTAACGGCATTTTGATATCACGTATCGGGTCTTGTCAAACCGGGCACACATTCTGCCCCATCCTCTCCTTGAATTCTTTTCCGACCCAGATCTTGACTTCCTTTGTCTCTTGTCGTGAGGGACGTGGGCTTTAAATTTTTGTACTCTTTGGCAAAAACGGTTGTGTGTCCTTTGGGATTGCGCCCCTTATTTTTTGGTTTACGCCCCCGATTCGTTGCCTCTGGACCACTCCATGTCTCGTTTCCTTTAAGGGTTTCAGTTAGATAAGGCTCCTTTTTCCAGTTCGCCGTTCCCCGGTCACTCGAGTCTCGGGATGGGTTAGTTTCGACCTTTCGTCCCTGTTCGGTGGTTATTCGTTTCAGAATACTGTCTTGTTCAACCCACCCCAACCTCCAGTCGCTTGTCTTTTGTTCCCCTTCTTCTCCTCTGTTTTTCTCCCTTTGCCTTTTCTGCTGTGTCAGTTTTGTAGATCGTTGAACTCGAACCCCCCCCTCATGGTTCCGATATGCGGGCTTTCCGAGGCGACCTTTCGGACGTGCTGCTCTCGGGTAGTTTGTTATTGCATCCGATATTTCTTACCGTCATATAGGTCGTTCTTTGCCAAGGAGTTAGCCCTGTTTTCCCCCCCCATTACCTTCCGTTAGTTCATCGTGGTGCAGTGCAAACGCAGCTTGACCGCCCTCCTGTTGTCATCATCTCTGTCCTCCATTGTCCCCCCTATTTTTTTTATACCCCTGACCTTTCCCTCTTTATGTTCCCCTCCCCGTTTGGGGATGCCTTTTTCAAAAAATCAGGAATTGTCCCGGAAAATAAACGGGTATTCGGTTGTTCCCCCTTTGCACGTGCTTTACACACCTTCATTTTATTCGCCCCGGTTTTTGGATTTGACGAAGGTGTTTCCACTTTTCCCCCACCCCCTGCCACTTTTACTTCCTTTATTGGACATATGTACCACCCTCTAGTATTTTCCCTCGTTTCCCCGATTATTTCTCCCCCCCCCCCTTTCTCCCACCGACTTCCACTGTGGCGTTTTCAGCTCCCATCCCCACATGCAATGGTTTTTTTTTTGCTTTCCCTTGAACAACCCCCCTTTTTGTTTCTTGTCACAACCCCTCCCTTTCGGTCAAAAAAAACCCCCAGAAATACCAATTCTGGTTTGATTCTGATGTGTCAACCTTCCCCCCTCATCTCTTTTTTCCTTTCACCCAGTTTGATCCCTTAAAACCGTTGCGAGTTCCGATATTCATTGATTTCTCGTGCTGTCCCTCCCCTTGAACTTTGTCCTCTTCTCCTTTCGGTCCCGACCCTTCATCTTGCCGTTGCGTTGCGATGCGGGGTGCCCCTTTTCGGGCTCATTCTTCTTTTTTCATTGCCAGGCTCTCTGCCCCTTTTTATGTTTTTTTCCCCTTCCCCTGTGCTTTACCTACCCTTTTTCCTGGCTTCATGGGGAGTGGACGTTTTCAGCCAAATGCGCCACCCTCCCCTGCTTCTTTTTGACCACACCCACCCCCTCTCCCCTGTTGAGGGTTGTCATCCTCGCCCCTCCCAAAGCTCTACTTGCCTCCTGACGTCTCCTAGACACTGAGAAAACACCCCCCACCAACCCCTTTTTTTCGTCCTCCATTAAAGGATTCACGTCCCTTCCCTGTCCTCCATTTGTTTCGATCATTGCTGTTGGACTAAAAATAGTTGAAGTTTTTGTTTCCAAAGTTGCCCCCCCATTACCCCAAACCTTTCTGATGTGCACCCTTTCCTCTTTGCCTCTCCCTCCTTTTTGGTTTGTTGTTTTTCCTCTCCATTTTAATGGGACAACCCGGCCACTGTTAAGTCAACCCCCCACCTGCAATGCCTTAAACACATGGCCTTTCCATTCCTTTCCCCACTCTCCCCTGTTGCCCTCGCGGAAATGGAAGAGTGTTGTTTTTTTCCTCCCGTTCTATTGGATCTTCCTTTTTTATTCCCCCTTTTTTGGTCCTTTTCTGGTCACCTCCTATGGTCGGATTTAAAACAATACTTTGGCTGTTTGGTTTTTCACTCGCCACTTTCCATCTATTTTTTTTTGTGATTTTTCTGCCGAGGTATCCCTTTGGCATGACCCTGTACAATAGTTGCTCCGTGGTCCCTGGTAACGTGCATTAAAAACCTCAAAACTTTCTTCTTCGGCAAGTCATTCAACAACTTTTCCCCCAATTCTGGCAATTGCCTCCCTATTTTTCCCTCGCGCACAGGATTACTTTCGCGTGGCGGTAGTAAAGGATCAAGTACCTTTATTTTTTCCTCCCTACTACTTTCATTCTTCACCCCCTCCTTTTCGTTTGGTTTTTTGGTTTTTGTTTTGGTTTTTTTCCTCTTTTTAGTACCCCCCTTTTCCCTTCCCCCCGTTTGCTATTAGCTCGGCTAGCCCGCCCATCAGCCGATTCTTATTTTCTGGTCTTTTTTATCCCTCTGTTGCCATTTCCATCATTCACGGGGTCCAGAAGGACAAATCCTTTTCGGCAGCTCCCGGCCTCCCTCCTACGGGGTAACTCTGTCCCGTATTGGGGGTTTTCCTCACTACTCTGTGTGGCTGAAGGAAGTCCTAGATTGGTTTTCTCGGTGAGCAAATCCAACCCTTTTCACGGGTCTGGGTGTTCACCTGAACCCCCCTAGGCTTTTCACCGTCCCAGCGGCTTCCCCCCGTCCCCGTCTTTTAATACACATTGTCTTGTGTTTCTGTGTCACCAATCCACTCAGTTTAGGATTTTTGGTATCACGGTTCCCCATTTGCCTGTGTTCTTTTTTCACTTCGTTTTCGGCCTTTCCCCTCGACCTTCTGCTTTCAGTGACCCCATGTAGTTTACGTTTTGTCCTGTTGCCGGTACCGCCTGAGTTTTCCCACCCCTCCTTAATTCGTTCTGCCTCCTATGGGCTGATTGTGGCCCCAAGACTTCTCAACTTCGTCACTTGTTTTCTGTTTTTTGGTCCCGTTTCCAGAGTCCTTAGTTTCCACAAATATCTGCTTGCTCCGGGAACAATACCCAACTTTTCCGCCGCATCTCATACCGGAGTCGAAAGAAGTATTCTTTCTCTGTTTTTTTGGTTCCTTTTTCTGCCTACAATCTTCACTCCCGTCGAGACAAAGACACCCGGTCTTACCTTTCACTTGCGCTTTCTTTTTTTTGGGCCTTGAACTAAGTTTCTGCTGGACACCCTGCAAGGACCCTCCAAAGGGGACTTAAGTTCCACCCCTTAGTGGGCCCACTTGTTGTTTCGTCCGTTCTTCTTTTTCGGCCATTGCCCTCTTACTTCTGGCCAGTACCCTGGGTTTTGTATGTGGAGTTAATGGTCATCACCTCACTAAAAAATCGGTTTGCAAGATGGTTTCCAATACCGCAGTTCTTTCTAACGCCAACTAGTCCACCCGATCCTAATTTTCACCTCGTCTTTCTTGGTCTGTCTAATTTACACTAGTTTGAGGGTGATTTTTGTTGTCATTGCCCCTGGTTCCTTGGCCCCCAGAAAAACCATAACTGTCCCTCACTTGGCTATGTTTGGATTATCGCAATGACCGGTCCCTACCTCGCTTTTCCCCCAGTATCTGAAGCTACCTCTGATATATCTTTTAATCTGTTGTGTTGAGCCGAGATCCGTATTCTTCCATTTTTCTCCTGTAATCTTTTTTCCTTCTTTCATCGCTGTCTCGACTCTTCATCTTGCGGGGGACCCTGTTTTTCTTTTTTTTCGTTTACCGTGCCCACCCTGTCGCCCCTCCGCGCGTTGAGACCCTGACCAAAGATTCCAAATTACAGGACACAGTGGTAGTTCTCTGTGGAGTTTCGTGTGTGTTTTTTAAGATAATGGATTTTTGACCTATATTGTACAACCGATTTTTTCTTAATTTCTCATCGTTTGTTTTGTTTGAAACCCCAGCCTCTGACCATGCCACCGGCCCCGCCCTTGTAATCCCCGATTCCTTTTCCTAGCTGGCCTTGATTCACGGGCTAGTTACACGAATTTGAAGGGTCACTCCCCCTTTTCAGTCAAATGGCGTTTATGTCCTCTTTGTCTTCCTTTGAATTTCACCCCCAGTCCCAAACCACCTTCCCCCTCGCATGAGTCTGGATTCTTTTTCTGTTTTGTCTCCCCTTATAGTTTTTATGAAGTACCCACTTGGAACCCAATTCTTGAACCCCCCTCGAAGTCTCCTTGATTTCGCGCCTTCCCCCTCCCTGAAGGGATGTCTTCCTTTTTTTTTCCCCCCTTTTGTTATTGTATCCCGTGAAGGTCAACTTCCTTAAGCGTAGGTGTTTCAAGTGATTACTTTGACACCACCTGTGGAACAAAAGGAACCAGGTGAAAGGAGTTTTCATCTGTTGCTGCCAATCATCCTTCACCCAACCTGCATCACACAGTCTATGTCTTTGATCTCCCGAGGCCCCTCCAGCACCACTGGCTCCAGCCCTTACATATAACTTTTCCCCACCCCTCTTCCAGTAAAGTCCACCCCTTTTACGCATCGAGTGATCGCATTTTTCCCCACCCCAACCCACAAAGGCCCGCGTCCAATTAAGGTATTCTCGATCTACAACCTTAATTGATGGTTTTTAACAGGACCTGTTTTCTTTTTAGACCGTGTACGACCCTTTCGGTGGAGGCGGATTTGGTCGACCGGTGATGGTGAAGTGGGGGGGCTGTTCCCCCTCTGTCCCCCAAATCCCCCTTGGGACACCCGTGGTTGGACGGGGATATTGAGTCTTAAAACCCATGGTCGTCTCCGTCGCGGTCACCCCCTGTCTGTTCTTTTCAACCAAACTCGACCTTGAATTCGTGCCCTGGCGCCTCTCCCCCCCCCCCCATTCTTTTCTGTTCTTTCCCTTTGGTTTTTTTTGCAAAACCCAGCCCCCCCCCCTTTCCCCTATGTACCCACAACGCTCGTGTCACCACCCCGGGCCCCCCCCCATCGGTGTTTTCTCCCGTAGTTTCACAAGGAACAGAGGACGGGGCCTCCAGTGCATCTTCTCTTTACCCCCCCCCCCCCCTATGCTTTTCTTTCTGTCTCAGATTTCTTTGGATCGAGGCTTCCCCTTTTCTTGATATGCGCGCGACGTTTGCTTACACTGGACCCGTTTTGTCTTCCCTGTACTCTTTTCAGCAGTTTCTTCTTCCGTGCCTTCTTCGTATCCCTTTTTATTTGACCTTTGTGTCAGTGCCTTGCACTGCTTTTTCTTTTCCTTTCTTAGTTTTTGTTTGTACGGACGGCATTGCGCACCTTACTCGCCCGCTTCCCTTCCCTGCTTGGACGCTGCCTCCCCCTGTACCCCTGCACCCCCCTGACATGGATGGCTCTTTACCCCCCTGCACAAATTTTTCAATGTGAAGGTGTTTAATCCTTGCTTCTCTTTCGTTCCAACGACGCTCCTTAGCCCTGTCCCCCAAAAAACTTCCCCGCGCCCCCTCCTCCTTAGGGAACTGCGAATCCCGCCATTTTAAGATGATCATTTCCTGTTTCCTTTCCCCACCTTCGTTCTTTTGTAACAAACTTACAAACTTTTGCCACCCTCTTTTGAATCTTTTTTCTCTCTAGATTCCAGCTTTTTTTTAGTGTCTTTCCGATCTCCTTTCATCGCCATTTTTTTTTTTGCCCTTTCCTTTTTTTTCCACCCCCCTTGTCCAAGCCCCTTGTTTTCCCCCCCCGTCAATCACTTAAAACAATGCGGTTCGGGCATTCTGCCTTTTTCCCCTCTTCTTTGTCTTCCGTAAGTCAATCCGTATGTTTTGTTTTTCTCCTTCTAACGTAGCGTTCATGTATTGTCAGGTCTTTTTCTTCAGTCCCGCTCTTGCTTTATTCGACTCTCACCCCACAAGTGACATTGGCGTGTTTTTTTCATCGCATTCGAAGTTTTTTGTCTCTTTTTTTTACTTAAATGCTTGCCCAGAAGTTATTCTTCTTGTGTTTCCTGGTTTCTCTTGTAGCCCCAATTTTCCTCAACCCCCCCCACTCCTTCCCTACGATCCGCCCTGGCCACTGCACCCCTCTTTAGTGGTCTAAAATGCACCTTCCCCTTGACGGCCTCAACTGGGATCACAACCAATGAAACTGCCCTCCGATTTTCGTTGATCATTTGCCGACATTCCCACCATGCATTGCCTCGCATCTCTGACTATTCTCTCCACGCTGTCGCGTGTTCTTGTTTTTAGAGTCAGCTCACTTTTTTTCCCTTACACTCTCCCTGAGGGCACTTTCTACTGCATTCTTCTAATTCAATGGTTTGTTTCAGACGCTTCTTTTGAAAATCCCCAGATCCCCAGTTTTTAGTGTTTTTTCATTTTCCCTCAAACACTTGTTTTGGGCTCTTTTGTCGGGGTGGTATTACAGCGCTCTTTCTTTTGCCGTTTTTTGCACGAACTACTTTTGTTGCACGTTCAAGCTCCCTTATTCTTGTTCGCTTTCCCTCCCGGGCATCCCTCCACTCCGGTTTGTTTTTTTTCCGATTGAACACAATGGCCGTGTCTATTCCAAAGCCTTGTGGCGGTTGCACGTTTCTTCCTCCCCACGATTATCTTTGTTTTTGGTTGTCCCCCACATCCAGTTTCCAGTCCGACCTTCTCCCTTTATGCATGGGAAAGTTTCATCCTTGGTCTGGAGTTTGTTCATCCCATCCTTCCTGCCACGATTTGTCAGGACTTTCCTGTGGATCAAGTGGGTTATGATTTGGCTGCCTTTTCTTTCTTTTGCCACCCCCCCGTTTTTCCGTGTTCTCTGGCTCCCTCGGGCTCTCGCAAAACGATTTTTCCGGGTTGCGTCGGGTTTTTGGTTGTCTTCGTTCCTTACCAACTACATCAGCCCTTGATTCGGTATCCATACAAAAAACTTTTCCCCCCGGTGCCTCTGACTCAACTCCCCCTTTTCCTCCCGGCGCCTCGCCCACGCCGTTCTTCTGCGATTGTTCTTTCATTGCGCCATGCCAAGACAACTCACCCCGTGTTTATAGCGTTTCCCCCCTGACCCACTTGATTGGTTGGACTTTTTTTTTCACACTGCGGCTCCTGTGTTTGGCGTTCCGTGCCCTTCCTTACTTTGACACCAAGGACGATGGGGTTGCATATGTGTCCCATTCATTCGGGACTTCTAGCCCCTTCTGATAGTTGCCCCAGCGTTTTTGAAACGCGCCCCAATTGCCGGGAGTTTCTCTTTATGGCGTGGCGGCAACATTTTCTTGACTCCCCTTTTCAACAATTTCGTTTTGCAACCCCAGAGAGAGTTCCCTCCCCCAATTACTCTTCTTCCTGCGACCACCTTCTCCTTCACGGCTCTTCTTTTGGCAATTCTCCCTAGCGGGGGGTCTGTGAGCTCCCGGTTGCCTTGCTAGCCCCCGCTTTCCCTCCAATTCGCGATTGTTGAACCGCTTTCTGCTTAATGACGATTGCCTATAACAAATTACGTTCCCCCTGAACGTTTTTTCTCCTGGATTTTCTTATCTCTTTCCTACGTTGTTGTTTGGCGGTTTCGTTTTTCCTTTTCTTCATTCCTTTGGTGTGTCAAGATTTGGGGTTCTCTCTACTCTTCCTCCTTGTTAGGATATTGGCCTCAGCCCGTCGCACACCTACCGGCTCGTTCATCTAAAGCCCCCCCACCCGAATTAAGACGTTCTTTTTGTTTTTCCCTCCTTTTTTTCTCGTGCCTTTCTGATCTTCATTTTAGTTGTTCTCCCTTGCAAACCCCCGTACTTTTATAAATCCTCTGGGTGACATACAATCCATGACATCCTACCTTTTCCTCACTCAATATCGTACCCCCGTAGGTTGAATTCCCCTCCAGGTGCGTTCCCTTGAAGTCCACTTGGGACGTAAACACTGACGGGTGATTTTTCTTCGTTGACCGCGCTTTCCTTCTATTCCCCCCATGCCCAACCCCCCCCCGCCATCAGCGCCAGGCCAGTCCTTATTTGTTTGATCACGTTTGGTATAGTCATTGTTTTTCCAGAGTTTACAACTTTCGAACCCATTCGCAGATGAACCCCCGCTTTTTCCTGTTCCCCGCCCCGGTTTTATTGGGCTGCTCGCGCCCTTTCCCCGTATGATTTTTCCCTAATTTTTTCAATTTTGCATTGTGGTTTCAGCATTTTAATACCTCCGGTCCCCAACCCCCCACGAACCCTACTTCTTTCCAATTCCCGTTGTTGTCCGCCCAACATGGTGAGGACACCTTCCCCCGGCCTTTGTTTAACCCGTTCTCCCAGTTTCCACTGATCTCAACCGTTAATGTTCCCTTGTAACCGTTAGAGGTGCCGACACCCCCCCCCCCCTATGACCCCTTTTTTTTGTTGGCCCGGCACGTCCCTTTTTCTCGGCTGTTCCACCCCCGACGCTGGGTTACACCCCACGGCCCCCATTTTTATTCGGGCACCGTGCCCACTGCGTGCTTCTGTGTTGTCTTTTTTTTGTCCAATCCCTGGTTTGTTTTCCACACTTGAAACCCACCCGAAATGGGTCTTGATCGATACAAACCTTCTATTTAGCTTCTTCTGAGTTTCTTTTCGTCCACCAACATGAGTATTCCCAGTGAGGCCCTGTGCTCCCCCCCCCCAATGTCCTGTTTTTGCTTTCCCCCCTGTTAAGGATCTTGAGACCAACATCTTCGTGAGTGACACCCCCACAAGCCACAAACACCTTTCTTTCCTGCTATGCGTACTTCAAATCCGGACGGTTCCCCGCAAAAGTGCTCGTATGAACACACCCCCCCGCTCCTTAATTTTTTTCTACTACGTTTTCCAGTGGCCATTCCTTCCAATTTACCAATGGTTGACATTGCTATGGGGCTTTCAACCTGTGCCCCCCCGATTTGCTGTTACCATTCTTCCCCCAGTTGCTGCGGTAGCGGTGGCGCAAATTGGTAGAGGCCCTCCTGACCTTTTTTTCGGGCCCTCATCTGTTTAGATCGTTTGCTCGTTCCTTGCGCCCACGCACTCTCCGCTTTTCCCCCCTTTCCCTGCTTCCCGCAGGAGCAACACAAACCATCCGCAACCGACCTTACTGCGTTGTAGGTTTTACCAGGCAACATGTTATTCCTGCTTCTGTTCATCCCCCCCCAAAGGAGTTCCTAAGTCCAGCTGAACAAATGTAACCAAACCACGGCCCTAGAGTGTAAGTTTCCTGCCGTCCATTTTTCCCTCTCTTTTTTTCCCCTTGCTGTGCCAATTCGTGGGCCCCAAAAAAGTCACTTCCCACAATTATGACACCCTCTTTTTCCTTTTTCTCTTTTTTCCCTTCTTCCCCAACGTTTTTGTGGTCTTGTCGTAGACCATTTTTTTTTTTTAATTTCTAAACTACCCCCCCCTCCTCTGTTTACCTTCGGCCCTCTCTCTTTCAACCCTGCTGGCGTTCCTCTTAGTTGAGCGGATCTCAAGCTCAAGTGTTTTTGTTTCCTTATTTTTTTTAGTCACTGGTATTAAAAGTTTGGATTTCGCAAGTCCTGATTTCCCCCCCTCAATTTAGTGGGGAGAAAAATCGGAATTGTGGTGGCTTTCTTCTGAAAGTCTGGTCCACTTGTGGCGGTGACCGGGGGGGCGAGGACTAGCTTATGTTTCGTGTTCCCCACACGCCCGCAAAAAATGGCCGGTTAAATGAAAACTATGAACTTTTATCACTTTTTTCCCTCTGCCCCTTCAGCCAACTGTTTCATCTCTTACCGTTGACGGGCTTGCCCTCGTTTTTTCGCGCCATTTTTTTTCCCCCTTTGATTGCCTTCTCCTCCCCCCCCTTTCACCCTTGTATTCTCCACTGGCTTCGCGGTTTTTTTATTTATGCATCAAACTTTTCGGCACGATTCGGACGTTGGACTAAGCTTTGCCCCCTCCTCATGCCTGATATGGCGTTTTTTTCCTCGCCTTTTCCCCCTCAGTCACGTTTCAGGGCAAACTTGCAGAAATCCATGGTGTTTGGTATCTGTCTTCCCTTTTCCAATGACTCTTAGTACCGTTGTACTGACACCTCTTCTGGACCCGCAAGGCTACTCTTTTGGGTGGGCGTGCCCTGCCCCTTCAATAACTCCAAAGTGTTTGTGTTTCTTGACCAACATTCTTTCCCCTTTTCTCACGAATATTTTGATGCTGCCCCTTTACCCCACAATTCCGTGTGTTTTACCACCCCAATAATTTGGTTTCCAGAATCCTTTTTCTCCAGGGATTTTGCCTGGGCACGTTCTCTTCCCCTATGGTTTTTCTAATACGCTCCCCGGGGCTGGCAGTTCTGTCATATTCCTTTCTCACCGTTGTCTTTTCCCTGGTCGTACTTCTATTTACAACCATGCTCTAGGTTCTGGAGCCTGGGTTGATGACCAGTTCAGCTCCTTTGTTTTTCTTTTTTTTGGACCGGCGTTTTTCCTCCTATTCTCCCCCCCTTCCCCCCATTTATTGTCTTGGATTTCAAACCAACTTAAATGACGTACAACTCCCCCGTTCACTCCGGCGTCTGCGGCCAACCCCCACTGCCTTCTCTGGATTTCCCGGTCAGTTTCTTTCTTACCCCATGAACTACCCCCTTTCTTGAAACCACCCAAGGGTCTTTTTGCTACCTCCCAGGTTCTCCTGGGGACTGCTTTCTTGTTGATTTGTTGTGAATCCGTCTGAATTGCACGGTAACTCCTGACCGCACTTGCACATTTTTTCCGTCACCTTCATTCTCCGTTTGACCCCCCTGTGCGATCATTTTTTGTGGAGAGGAACTGTTTTTTGCCGTCTGTGGGGAGTCCTGCGTTGCGTGGCTTTTCATCGGATTTTATCTCACCCTATAAAACATTTTTCAACAAGAGATTTCTCTTCTTTAGAGAACGGCCTCTTCCCCTGGTTTTCTCTTTGTTTCTGGCAATCTTTTTCCCCTCCGCTTGGATTTTGAGACCCGTTTTTTTTTTCAAGGTCTCCCCAGATCCTTTCCAATGATATGGCCGATGTTCTTTTTGGAAACCTTTTACCGATTACTCTTCACCATTCCCCGTACAAGGACCCCCCTCCTGACTTTTTTTTTTT
>Ga0179593_1307742_pt1 | contig 15811 bp, 22 predicted proteins | sample CZODoug2_1_08_16_FD_185931 | JGI IMG/M metagenome (GOLD analysis project Ga0179593, IMG submission 185931) | Vadose zone soil fungal communities from Angelo Coast Range Reserve, California, USA - CZODoug2_1_08_16fungal (PacBio error correction) | ecosystem: Environmental > Terrestrial > Soil >... | reverse complement strand
TCTCGATTGTCAGACCCCCTGCAAGATTCGTTTTACAGGCTTTTCCCCCCCTTCCCTCCCTCCGCCCATTTTTTTCCTTTTTTTACAAAACCTATGAGCTCCCCTCCTCAGATTGGATCTTTTCTAGCTCTTTGACCTCCGGCACGCCCGTTATCCCTTACTTTCATGTAAGTCCCAAAACTAGTTTTTCTTTTTTCCCCCCCCTTCCATGCGGTGTTCTGCCCCTCTATCAGACCGTGATGTCATTTTCCTCGTTGCGCTGCTCTTGCACATCCTCCCGGACCTGATTTTACGGCATTTAGTCCCCCGCACCTCAGCCCGGCCGCGAAGTCGATTGTCCCCTTTTTTCCTTTGGTGCTGCAAATCGTTTCCCGATTTATGTTCGAGTTTTTGGACCCTTTTTCCCCCCCCGGGGAGACCCCCTCAGAGCGACACTTGGACACTCACCTTCGTGCGGGAGTTTATGCGGATGCTCAGAAGATCCCCCGTCTTGAAATCCACTTTTTCGCTGGACAGCTTGAGAACCCTTTTTTTCCCTTTTTCAACAGGCCGTCCTTTTTGATGTGCATGGCCGTTCCACCCAGCATTCCCATTTCTCGTTTGCCAGAACCCGAGGCCCCCCCAACATCACGACGCCGTGCCCTTCCATGACGTGAAACGCCTGGTCTTTTCGTACTCCTTTTCCCTCTTTTTCGTTCAGCTTGCGAGTTTCCTTTCATTTACGCGGGCAATCATCTGCGGTATGCCCAGCTGAATGTTTGATCGCCCTCGTGCAGCTTTCCTGATGAAATGCCGCCACTTTGTAGTTTTTAGCGGTCCCCATCTCTCTTGGAATTTTCGTTTTTGGAGACGATCCAGGAGCCGCCACATTGGTTTGTCACTCTTGAACGACAAACCCTCTTCCCTCCCCTTCAGCCTTGAGGACAGCTTGAACTCTGCGATGTCCCGGTCCCTATAGTTTGCTTTAATCAGAATGACCCCCCTCTGATTTTTCACTACGTTTTAACAGTTGGTTAATCACAAGTGTTGTCACAGGCCCAGTGGAGCCCTGGCTGAAGCGTCACTTGTTTTCCTTCTCATCAGGTCTTCTTCCCACTCTGTCCCGTTTTCCTCCCCCCCGCAGGGCGTTGCTTTCGGTGCCCTCAGTTTTTTTTCCGTTGCCCCCGTCGCGCGCTTCCCGTTTGTAAACGATGAGCAAGCCGCCCCACCCGTTTTTCTTTGAGTCGATCGTTGCGGTACTTTTGGCGTTGATCTTTCTCGCCGCTCCACACCCACTTTTTCACGCTCTGACTTCCCCCACACGTCCACCCCTACGGAAGCGGATGTTCTCTTTCCGAGCCGGGCGCCTCCTTTGTTTTCTGCTTTTTTCAAACCCCACCAAGATCGCTCCCTTTCGCTTTCTTAGCGCGCTTTTGTGATTTCCGGTTCGTGCGACAAGTTCCCTTTGTAGCATTCCCTAAACTTCCTTTGCTTTTCTGGTAAATAGCCATAGTCAGATTCTGGTGTGAATCTGAGTCGCTTCCCCCTTTTCTTTTTTGTCAAATTTCTCTTTTCCGTTCAGTTCTCCCCCTTCTTGAGCCGAAGAGAAACATTTTTTTTTACATCTCCTCGCGGCCGGCGTCGAACCCCCGCGGACTTCATGTGCTTATGCGACCGTGTGGCGGCTCCTCATAGGTGACTTTTCTTCTTTCCGCCTACCGATTTTCCCCCCTCTCCCCCTTCCTGACACCCTTCTTCCCCCGGCTTTGTTTAGACATCTGCGCAAACGTTCGTTAAGGATATTTTTACTGCTGGGGTGTCCTATTCTTTGCATCTTTTTTTGTTGAGTGCTCATATCCCACCCATAGTTAACCTTGATTTCATATCTGCCGCGCCCGTTGCAAACGGTCGCCCCCTCGCAGCTTTGCGAGTCTTTTAAATTTCTTCTACCACTTTTTCCCCCCAGGACTTTACTTATGCACTGCGCCTCATGTCCCTCCCTTTTACCAATTGTGCATCCTTGCACCATTGTCGCTGTCTCCCTCGGAGGTCTTCTCCCTTTTTTTTCCCTTTTTTTTCGCTGTCTGACCTCTTCATTTTGCTTGCCCTTTTTTGCAACCTGCCCCCCCACATACAACTCATGTTCTGTCCACTGGTTTTTGGCCCCCCCCACGCCGAGCGTTGTGGTCTTTTTCTACTTTTGTTCTATTCCTTCACCCAGTAGACTTTTCCTCTGGTCTTTCCAGGGTACCAACCCCAGAGGATGTGTCGGGATGACATTGATACCGAACTGTCCCCTGTTTTTCCGCCCCTTGAGGTCCCTTCCGCTTCACCCCCTTCTTTGTTTACGTCGTTCGCCGGTGTTTCCTTTTTTTCCTCCTTTTTACCGCCGGCCTCCCTCCTTCCTTGGCACTTCAGCGCCCGTTGCCTCTGTTGTTCTTTTCCCCGTGCGCAGTTCGATTGCTGTTTCCGTCCAGACGTCTCGATCTCCGCTCTCTCAAACGAGGCACGCGAGTTCCTTCTTCTTGGCAGCGGTCTCCCCTTTCCAATGACGGCCTTTTGCTGCCCATTGTCTCTCCCCTTTGAAGTACTCTCGTCACCCCCCCCACACACCCCCCAACACCCAGGGGGGTTGGGGTGGGTTTTTTGTTTTTTTTTGGGGTCCCCTTTTTGCCCACCCATTGCAACGAGCTTTTACGCGTGGACAGAATCCCCCTCTTTGACCCTTCGGAATGATTTATGATAGGCTTCGCTGGTGAGACCTTTTTTCCTCTTATACGCATGTTTATTTTTTTCAGGATCCCCTATCGGCCTCCAAGGTGGAGCCCCCCCTCCCTTTCGGCCCCCAAACCTCGGTTCCCCATCGGAATCTTTGGTTTACTCTTCATGTTCCCCTTTTTCGGTCTTTGCCATGTTTTGAGACACTTTTTGCGTTGGGCAGTGCGCCCTCTGCTTACTCACAGCTCTTTGGCCTTTTCCCCTGGCGAAAACCCTCTTTTCCGTTTTCCTAAGTTTCCCCTCGATGATTTTTTAGATTGTGGCGATCCTTTTGTTCTGCCCCCCTTTTTCAGTGATTGCCTGCTTTCTTCCCCACCAGCCACTCCGACGCCCTTCTTCCAACCTGCGTAAAGTAGCCTTGAGACCGTTTTGGGATGCGCGTTCTCCCCTGGCGGCGTCGTCGTATTTTTTCTCTTTCTTTGACTTGTCTTTTTCCTTCCCTGAATGTGACCTGGTTTGCGTGCCCCCCCTTTGACGCTCAATATTCCTTGCACATCAGTTGTTTCTTGTTTCGAATTTTTCTTACCCCCCTGTGGGCCTATTTGATCCGTCTGCAGCTCTCCTGTGAAGTGAGTGTTTTTTTTCCCCCCTGTTCGCCTTTTCCCCGAGCTCGAAATTCCGGCTTTTTTTTCTTCTACCCCCCCGTCCAGAGCTTGTCCAGATCCGCTCGCTGCCCAGTTTTTTTTTACCTCGGATCATTACGTGTTCCCTTCCGCTTTCTTTCTGATTCCCCCTGCTACCATCGTAGGCCTGTTTTCTTTTTCCCCGTGCCCCCCTCGCTGTGGTCGTCAACCTGTTTTTTTTTCATGCCGCGTACTCCCCTTTTTTTCTCTGGCGAAGTTGTTACCCCCCATGCTCAAGTCCTGTCTCAACCTTTGCTGCCGGGACCCCGTTTCGGCTATTTTTTGACTTGAAACAAACTTTTTTCTTTCTCCTTTGTTGCAACATGCCAAAATTGGGACATTTTCCTCTTTTTTCCGCACTTGACAGCGTTTTGGTTTATGAGTAGAATCCCCCTTTTTTCTCCTCCCCCGTTTTTTTCTTTATTGACGATTTCTCGATTTATTCCCCACCAGTTTGACTCCCTTTTCTGTCCACAGTGCTGCCTTCCCATTTTTGCCCCCCAATGTTTCACTTCAAGCTTTTTTTTTTTTTCCCCCCCACTTTTTCTTCTTTCATAAGATGGATAGGGGCGATTCGTATCTTTTCTGGCACGTACCTTTTTTCCCCTTGAGCTTAAAGTCACTTTCCTCCCGCTGCCTGCATTACAGCTCCCAGGTTCCGCATAGATTCCTCCCCCCGGACTAGATTGCCTCGTTGAGTTCTTTGCCCAAACCTCGCCTGGATTCTCTTGTCCCTTGAGTGCAATGTTCATGCCTTCTTTTTTTCGGATTTGACCCCCTTCCCCCTTTTTCCGTTTCGATCACCAGACACCTCTCTTTTCGTTGATTCGATTTTAGCAGGCGTTGCTTCCCCTTTGTGAAAAGCTCACTTTCCCCCAGGGAGTTTTCTTTGAAAGGTGATCCCCCTTTCTTACCCCCCCAATAAGCCTGTTTTACTCCCCCCCTTGCCGGACTCCTTGATCACCTGGTTGCAGGTACCTTTCCTTCTCGCCCAATGCCTTCCCTCCTCGACATTGGCCTGCCCTGACACGAGCCCCCTCTGGACCCTTCATACTTGGCCACAAGCTTTGCTCCCACATTTGGCCGACGGCAGGTTCCCGATGTCTTTCTCGTCTGGATAGTTTCCCCTCGCTAGCGGTTGCAATCACTTTCCCCTTATGACGTTTACCCTTCTCGCTCTTTCTCATTTTCCATTGCGCGCGCGCGCTCTTTTTTTTTTTCTGCATCCGCTCTTGTTCACGGTCGCTTTTGTGACGCTTGCGGGCATCAGTTCCTCCAAGTGTCACCCCATGGCAACACCTCCCTTTCTCCTCTTTGTTTTACCGCCGATTCTCGCCCTTCCTTTCGATTTGGGCGATGCGGCCCTTTGAGATCTGATTAGGGACTGCGTGCCCCCCCGCATAAAAGTTGTGTTTTTAAGGAATAATGGTTCTGTCGCCCGCGTTCCTGCCCCCTTGATTTCTAATAGACGTATATTTTTGATATTCCAATACTTTTCCTTTCCTCCAATTTTTTTGACCTTATGGTGCCCCGTTTCGGCGCTTGAATCGTTTTCGCTTCCCTCGCAGACACAGCATTGCTCGCACTGCCTCGTAGGGTATCCTTCGAGCTTTCGCGTTTGCCGTATTGTTAATTTCAATATCCTCCTCCCCCTGTCACCCATAGGCAAACTTGCGGTTTCGCTTTCTTCTGAGAGCGACCGTCTATGGGATGTGATTTTTCCACCCCTGCTCCCGGATCTTTCCCCCTGTTGTCTTCTTTGCGCGCTTCTGCATCTGCCTTTTGTCCCACACGTTTCGAGAGCGTGCTATTACTCCACGTTTTTTTTTCTCGGGATTTTTCCATTGGACAAGCCATACTCCGACCCTTTTTGGTAAGGTGAATATGTTCTTCTTTTCTCCCCACTACCTCACTTGCGCGCCCCTTCGACCACTGACCATTGATGCGGTTAATTTGCAGGGCCTCCCCTTCCTGTTGCATCGTCGAGACCACCTTCATGCGGGGTCCCCCCCCCCCCTCCCTTCCCCCCGGCCCTGTGCGCCCTTAACTGGACTTTCCTCGCCGTGGACCTTTTTGCCATTGGTCCCCTCGGCGTTTTTTTTTCTCAGGTGAGCCTTTTCCTTTTCCAGCTTCCCCCATAGATACGCTCGCTTTTTGGCGTATTGTTTCGCCTCTCCCCCGTGCGCGTTATGAATTCTCCAGCTTTTCCTTCCTCTTTTTCCCCCGTTTTGTTTTTTTCTAGAGTTTCTGATCCCATTCGTCATGGATCCTATCATGTATCCGATTGCCTCCAGTGGTCTACCAACCCGACCCCTCCCTCCTGTTTCCGGCGTATTTCTATTGTGAATTCGACCCAGCCCTAATCCTTTCTAAATGACGCCGACATGGGCCCCTCTTTCCCCCCTTGTCTTCATTGTCCCCCCGGCACCCCTAGGAAAGTAGCTGACTTGTTCCCGCCGGGGAGTATGTCGCATGTACCACCTTGTATTCCGACCCTGTACTGTTTTCCTTTTTTGCTGCCCATGGTTTTTTTACCCCACTGCCCCCCCCCCCCTTTTTCATCAATGCTGCTGTTGCCCCGCTCTAGTCCGGTCGTTCTCTCTTTCCCCTGGCTCAATACCTTACAAGAGTTTCTTTTCTTTTTTTTCCAGGACCCCCCACCCCGAGCAGCTTTTTGGGATGCATCAGCCATTTCTCCTGTCGCCGATCCCTCCTCCGCTCGGAACCCTTTAGCACGTTCTTTTACGATCAGGAGCAGTGTTGTTGGTAGTATTCATCGTTCTTCCCGGCGCGTCGTTCTCCCCCGATCAGTGGCGTCACACCCCTCCTCTGCTTTCCATTGGGACTTTTGTGAGCAGTCGACCTTGCCCAATTATAAGACTTACTTCGCCCCTCTTCTACGTATATCTTTTTACATAGGCTTTTTTTAGTCCTCTCACGTTTGCTCGTGGCTGCGTTGTTTGGAGGCTTACTTTCTTTTACCTTACTTTCAATTCCTCCGACCATGACGGGCCGACTCTTTTCCCCCTCCGGCCCCGCACCTTTGGCCCTTTTTGAATCCATATCCCGTCTGTCCTACCTTTTTGCCTTTCCCCGCTTCATCGGGCATACCGGCTTCCCTCCTGGTGCGACCCACTTTATGTCCACGGGATTTCCCCCCCTAGGTGCGTCTTCCTGCTATTAGACCCTATTTTTTTTGGGGTGACCTTCTTTTTTTTCGTGGCTCCTGTCCTTGAGCTTTTTCTTTTTTTTTCCTTCCCGTTGGCGCCCAAACTTGAGTGGGTGCCCTCGTATTTCGTCCACAACGCCTCCCAGTTCCAAGCTTTCCCCCTCCCCCCCTCTGTTCTGAACACAACTACGCTCGTTTAGTTTTCCAGGGCCCTAGATGATCTCTCTAGGGTTTTCTTCTTGCCTCTGCTTCTCGATCTTGGCTGACCCGCGTCGCCACCATATGCAGACCATCGCCACCTCGACGACGACCACTTTCACCTGGCGGTCGGTCCCCCCCTTTGTACCGTGTGTGTTAGACTTCTTTTTTTCTCGCCCTTGCTTTTTGCCGGCCGTTTGGGTTGCTTTTGGCACGCCCTTAATCGAAGGGTTTCTTTTCTTCCCTTTTTGGCTCAAGCCGCTTTCTTCAAAGAAATTTTTTTTGATCTTTTCTCGTCTTTACGGTGTGATTTTTTCCCCTGATGAGTGTCGCTGAGCCCCTGTCGCAGGTTCTTTCTCCGGAACTGTCTTCTTTTTTTTTTTTCAACCTTTTCCCCCTTTTTCCTTCTCACGGCCTCCCCTCAACCGACCTCGACCGGCCTTCTGATTGTCACCCGACCGGCCTGGCTGGGCTGTGACCTCCTTTCGGTTCCGGCGTAGGTTTCACGAGAAGTCTCTACTAGCCCTTCCTTCCTTTGGTCCGGTGATGATCGACATTTTCTTTTCCCGCATTTTTCCTTTTGCTGAGCGAAAGGTCACCCTCCCGTTGCTTTGCGGGGTTTTTTCCCCCTTACATTGCTCAACCGGTTCTTTTTCTTTTCTTTAGATAATCTCGCTCGTCGATCATGTGCGGTTCTGCGAGATTTTTTGACCCCACCCTTTTTCTTTTCCGTGGACTTTTAAACATTGGCAATTTGGTAAAGGAAAGGTATTAGTTTCCTTTGAATCTCATCGGTTTTGTCGAATTGATCTGAGACTCTTTTCTTTTTTTTTTTTTTTTTTCTTTTCCTCCCTTTTTTTTTGTTGCTAGTTTCTCGCTTCTCCTTTTACACCCGCTGAAGTCATTTCGTTTTCCTTGCTGATCACTTCATTTTCCTTTTTTCCCTTCTTGACAATCCCTCTTTTTTTTTTTTTCCCCCCACCCAATCTGAGTCACCTCGTGCCTTTGCTCTTTCCCTTGCTCTTCTGCTTATCTCGTCGGCAGTCCCGTTTATTACGGACCCCTTTCTCATTTGAAAGTGTTTTTCCCTTTCCATTCCGCATAATTCCCCCCTTCCTTTCGCCCACCCTTTGTTTCGACCGTCTACTTCCTCACAGGACCGGTCTTCGCAAAGGGCCTCGGCCTGAAGTACCTTCTGCCTATACTCCTGTTGTTCTCATTGAGGCAGTGGTCCCTTTCCTCAGGCGCTCCCCTTTTTATTGACCCCTATTTTGGGTTGCGAAAATGCCCTGCTCGGCTTTCTTCTCTACTCGTTTTTCCCGAAGCCGAATTGTGTGAACACTCCCTTTTTCCCCCTTTCACCTTTCTTTTTTAGCTGCTCAAGGCTCTAATCTTTTTTCACCCGGCCCATTCAGCATGGGTCACCCTTATCGAGACATCGTTCTTTAAAATGGCGTTACCTCTTCCCTTTTTCTCCCAATGTCTGTGATCATCGCAGTCTCCATTTTTCTCCTTCCGACGCGAAACCCTGGAGTCAGACGTTCCATTAAAGATACGTTCGCCCCCCACAACTTTTCCTTCCAGGCCTCCTGTTGAAGATGGAGTCCTTTATTCTTGCGAGTTCCCGCTCGCTCCGCGGGCAATCCGCTGCTACTGCGAGACCTTTGCTTCCTCCCGATATAGTTTTTTCCTTTCATCTTTTCTTTTTTTTTCTCCGATTGTCCTACTTCCTTTTTCGTTTCTCTTTTTGGAGACGTACTTCCCTCCTCCCCGCTGTTGCCACCTTTCTCCCTGCACCAGAGCGATTCTGCCCTCTTACTCTTTGCCCTGGGGTTTGTATATTTGTTGTCAGGCGGGCATCCGAATAGACTTTCCTTGGGACCAATCCCAGCATCAAGTTTTTTCTGCTTCATGGCATGTCGCCGCGGCTCAGGCCTTCAGGCCGGTATTTCCCGTTCATTATGAGGATTTTCATAGTATTTTTTCCCCTGGGCGTTCCCCTCTCTTGTTCCCCTCCTTGGTCCCGGCTCTTGCGCACTTTAGTAATGCTCTCCCTTTCGCAACCGCCCTGCCACATGACCCGTGATTTCTGGCCCGTTTAGGGATAGTTCTTTTTTTAGAGTCGTCTGCTCTGTAGGGCACTTTCCAACTCCTTCGCCTGGCACCCAAGTTCCTTCTACGGCGCTTTTTTTTTCCGCCGGCTTGAGGCGATCCTCCCTTTTTTTCATTGACTCTACTCCGAACACCGCTCCATATCGAACCGAGTCCGTTTTCGCTTGCGCGGCTTTCTTTCCTTTTGAGACAACTTTTTTTTAAGTTTGCTCCCCTCCCCTGGAGTCGACGACCCCCAAAGCTGCCTCGGTTTTTTTTTCATGGAAAATGCCTCTTGGTGAAGGATCTTCTAGTTCTGCTCCTTCCTTCTTTTCAGCTATGGCTTTTCGAAAACCTTATGATCGTTTTTCGTTTGCCAGGGCCGCCCCTTCCTTTCCCTTCCGCGTCTCACCACACCTTAATGCGCCATACCGAGCCGGTCTTCCCCCCCCGAACTCAGCCCTGACTTCCCCTTTTCCGTGCCACAGCCCCTTTTTTTCACTGCGGCATGGGGGCGCAGTCATGTTTGCTCCCATGCGGGCTGTCGACATGATTCAATAGATACCTCTCCCGGCCCAGTGGTGTTGTTTTTTTTTCTTTCTTGTCTTTTTCAACGGAGTTCCTATTCCCTTTTCCTCTTTGTTTTGCATATCCCCCCTTCTTTCCCTTCTCCGTGTTTTTGTTTTGATCTTATGCACCCCATTGTAAGGGAATCATGTTACTCGTCACTGTGCTTCCGATGCGTCGACCTCGTCTCCCCGTTGTTTTCCCCATTGCGGGATCTCTTGAATCGAGTTTTCCGCACAATGGCATTCCACGATGAACGACGCCCTTTCCCTCACTTCATGCTTCCTGTAGGAAAGATGCCAAGCCTGAGTTCTCTGCCTTCTTTTTCCCGGACGCGGTATGGTTAAGTCCACACGTTTGATCGCGGGCGGTTTTTTTTCCCATGGCATTTTTCACCTTGTCATTGTCGAGGCCCCCACGCTCCTTGTTGCGGTTTTCCCTGCCGATTTCTCGTCCCCCTTAATCCCCCCCCCCAGATCGCTTCTTGGATTTATTTCAGGAAACCATTCCCGAGCCCTCTTTTTTTCGGGATTTTTCAGCTATCACATTTTCTCTTCCGTATTCCCCCCCCGCTTTGCCCCGCCCTCCCGATTGGAAATCGCGTTCCTTCGTTCGATCTTTTAGCGTTTTGGTGTGTTTTGGTAATTTTTTCGTCATTCCGAGCGTTGTTTCCTCCTGTTTTGCTGATTTTTGAAAATTTCCCCCTGTTGCCTATGGGACCCTGTGCGAGAATTTTGTCATTTCGTGCCATCTCACTGATCCTTCAACCCCTCATCGAACCCCCAGTTCCTTTTATCTCCTAAACCGGACCTCTCGCTTTTAGTGCATATGTGTACCTGTTTTTTCGAGGGCGCGCTTTGACGAATTTGTGCATTTTACCATTATTCTTTCTCTCTCACGCCTGCGTTTCCCCCCTGACCCCCGATCTTTAAGACTCCCATTTGGCATCCCTTCAGATGCATTATCCTGTTTTCTTCCCCCCTTCCCCATGGCAGATTTTTCGTTTTTTTCCACCGAGGCATGGTCTTCTTTCCCCTTCGCACAGGTACTCCCATTTTTACTGGTTCTTTCGCTCGCCCCAAATCTCCCTTCCTAGTCCTCCTTGTCTCGGCGCTAAGGTCTTCTTGGTTGGTCACTTTTGGAGGTCACCTTTTGATATTTTTTTTTTTTTCGTCTCCAAGCTTTCTCAGCTTCCCCTCCCCCCTCCTTGGAAATGACCAACATTCATCAATGAGGTTGCAGGGGAATAGATTCTATATTTTATTTGAGATCCCAGTGTCGTTCTTCCTGCATGCTGATTTCCCCTGCGTTAGAGAAGAGAATCCCCGCTCTTTGGACGAGTCTTATTTTCTTCCCCTCCCTGTTGAGGCGCTTTATAGTAGGTAATTTCCCTGCGTACGTCTGTTTTGTTCTTTCCTGGCTCATTGTTGCGGAAATGCTTTTCTGGCTCCAGTTCCATTGGCGCTCAAGTTACAGCTTTTCTGGCACCGCCCCCGGGTTATCTCGCACTTTTTCGGCTTTGTTTCTCCACCCCTGTTTGGGTCGATTTTTTTTTTATCCCTTTCCCTCAGCTCCCCTCTCCCTTTTTTCCTTGATCGTGTTCAACATGGTTTGTTATATTCCTCTCGGCTCAGAACAGAACTAGATTTTTTCCTTTTTCTACCCCTTCCCCCCTCTTTTTTTAATCCGAAATTTCGCCTTTCCTTTTTTTCTGAGGCCCCATCCCTGCATCACGTTTGTGCGCATCGAGTCCTCCGTCGTGAGGAGTTTCTTCCCTCTCGTGGACTTTCCTCTTGTCCTTTCTTTTTTCTTTCTCATGGCGTCGCAACCGCATGGAATGCTTTTGATGGCCGCCTGACCTCCTTTGGATATGGGAAGTTGGCCCTTTTTACTTTTTCCCAAAGGGCCCGTCTTTTTTTCTTCCGCACTCTATCCTCGCTCTCCCCTCCCGTCCAATCTGCTACTTTTAATCTTTTTTTTGAAAACCCCCTTCCTTGATTTCGCGGTTTGAAAAAACTTTGGTCACCAATTGGAAAGGTATTCTTTTTTTTGCCGAAATGACTTGCGTTTGTTTCCTCCCCCCCCTCCTCTCTTTTTTCCCCTTTAATGTTTTTTTAGAGAGATGTCCCCGATTTTGACACCGCTGTCCTTTTCATTGCAACCAGCTGGCAAACCATTTTTGCCAATTTTCCCTCCAGTCCACTCCGATTTTTTGTTTCAAAAACTATTTCCTGTTGTCTTTTTTCTCCTTCCCTCTGACTTTCTTTGCAAGTTCCGTGTCCACAGGCCTTTTTATTTTAAAGTGTAAAATCGACCATAACAGGTTACTTCCTTCCGGCATCGCAGCCCCTTCCTTTTTTCGCCCCTCTCCTCCCGGTCCCTGATGTCGCTGGTTGCATATTCGAGTTATCTTTCCCCTCCGCCGGAATCCTCGATCGCAACGATTGTGATTTTTCTTCCCTTCCGCCATGGACCCTTTTTCTTTGTACCTTCTTTTTTCCCCTTTGTCGAGTTTTGGAAAGCCCTTCCCCCGATGTTTTTTCCTCCGATGTGTACGATGCTCACCCATTGTTACCACTGTCACTTTCAAAAGGTATTTGCGCTTACCTTTTGCTCTCCCGCCCCTTCCATACTTTGCATCCATACAACGTTTTTCGACCTCGAGATCACTTTTTTGCGTTCCCGACAGGCTGAACGCACCGTGGCTGCCGCATCGCATTTCGCACCTGAGATTGCAATCAAGATACCGACCTTCCGCCGTTTACATTCATGGATGATCTTGGATTAGAGATCCCACCACTGTCCGCCCTTCCTAATGTAGAAGGTTTCCCTGTCGTTTAGTCAACTTTCTAGTTTCTTATAGCTACGAGGGAAATAGTCACCCCGTGGTGCCCCCTTTTTGCTCGGGTACTCCGCTTCTCTCCCCTACCCTATGATACCCCTTGCGTCATTGTGTTTTTTCCTCGCGGCCCGTCTGGATTTCAGCGTTCCCCTCTCCTTTCCGCCCAAGAAGAACCTATTGGCGTGCAACCTGGTCTCCACCCTTTTACCATTTTCACTGACCCCGTAGTCCCTCTTTCCTTTTACAGGCTTCCCCCCTCTTTTTTGCTGTATTGATGGGTCCATTCCCCTTAGGTTTGAACCCGACCTGTACATCTAGGGGTTGAAAACATGCAACTTTTTCCCACTTTCTTTCCCTCCCTTACAATTGGACTTTCCCGCGGCTCTGCGATCAGGGGTAATTTCATTTTATTTATTCCACCCCCCCTCCTTTTATCTTTTGCCATCCTGGTCGTTGGCCCCTCTCGGTGCCTTCAGGGTTTCTGTATCCCATTAGCCTTTTCTCCCCCCCCACCGAATGAGTCCACTCGCTTCCTTTCCTCCGTTTGATGGATCGTCCCAGTCTTTTTGTCCTAGTTTCTGTCGATTTATCCGGACTCGCCTGGCCGCACAGTATGCACCCTTGCGCGTTATGTGTTCGACCTGACGCCTTGTCGCGCCTCCTGTCGCTCGGTGAATACCGATTGAACTCTCCCCCCGCTTTCCCCCCGAAGGACACGTGATTCCTCCGCCGTTTTCTCTTTTTTTGCGTGGACGGTGTGTTGCGATCCTTTTTCCTCCAGCTCTTGGTTATTCCGAAAGCTGCTTTATTTTGGTTTCTTACTTTTTAGAATATCCCCCCAAGCCGATCTCTGGTGGCAATTCCTGATTTCCTTCTGCCACTACTGGCACGAGAGTCTCGGTGGTGCCTCCGAACAGACCTTGCTGAGGGTGCAGTTTTTCTTTTGCGTTTTCCTTTTCCCGTCGCACCGCGAGAAGTTCAGCTCCTACCCTGCTAGAGGAATCAAGAAGAGTCGCTTCCTTTCCGGACATGCGCCCCCCCCCCGCCCGGATTCGCCGTGTTTTCCGTTTTTTCCTCAACTTGAGGCTGAATCTCTTCCCTCACACACCCTCCCGCCTTCTGAGGGTTTCGAAAATTATTTTTGTGACAACCCCCCCCCCTTTTCTGCCTGTACTTTGATATTCTCTTACGATGTTTTACCCCTCTCCCCCCTAATCTTCCCCCCTTGTGTTTCTGACTGATCTGCACACCATTGTCGGAGGAATATCATTGCCGTCCTTTTTTACCCGTCTGTTCCGAACCCGCCGCCGCCCCCTTGTCCGCTGTATCTATGTGCCTCGTATTTTTTTCCTCACCAGCCCTACCTTTACGCCTTCCCTTTTTCGCCCTTCAAATGGGTCATGTTCACGAGGACACTGTTCTGCGTTCGCCGGCGTCGGGGCTGTCACTTTTTTTTTCTCTCGCGCCCCCCGTTTTGGTTGCTTCCCCCCCTGGCACCCTTCACCCCAAAAATGTGTTTAGTTGACGGCACCGTTCGCGGTGCCCCTGGTAGTTTGATTCCTCGTCCCGCCGTTGCCCTTTTGGGCTATTCCCGTTGGGTACCAAACATCAAGAGCATTGATTTGGAGGGCCTTCCTCAAGATTCTGCGACTTTTTTTTTTTCGTCGTTCATTGTTCGTCGTATCTACAGATTGATTTCCTCTCGAACGCCCTTAAGTATGTTTATGCTGAGCATTGTCTCTTTGTCCTCTTTGGTTTTTTGGTTCCTGAGCTAGTTCAGTCCACGCTACGTAGTAGCCCCCGTGAGGCAAACATTTCACGTTTTTTGATATACGGGAATGTTACCCGGAGACTTCGTTAGTTTCGTGCCCCCCTCGAGCCGAAGGATTTTACAATGTTTCGCCTATCTTAAAAGATTGACCACGGTCTTTGACGTTGGACCTCCTGTCGTTTGCCGGCAACCTGCACAAGCGGTTTCTTTTTACCACCCCTCCCGCGTGTACTAAGCGCGCTCTTTTACTCCCTTTTTAACCCCTCAAGACCCAGATAGCGCATAATTACCTTGAGGCTTTGTTCGCTCCCCTACTGTCTGATACACCAATTATGTTCCCCAGAGTTCCCACCTTTCTTGGTTTTTTTGGCAAATTCCCCGTCGACGTTGTGAAGAATTCCTATGCAGTGCGTTGTTTTCCACCACTTCCCTCCCCCTTGCCTGATCGGCTTCGCCGGCTGTTTTGCTGCTTCCAGGACATTTTTTAAACCTTCCGGGGCCGCCTTTGCTGTGGTAGAGGGAACCTAGCCTGCCCAGAGTTATACCACCTTTTTTAGATTGTACATCATATGCACCCACAATCGATCCGTTTTCCCGAGTTATCGTTCCTTGGATAAGGGTACCCGCTTCTGTTGTTTCCTGTTTTCGGCCAGTTGCAGCCAAATTGAGGTTGCCTGATGCCGCGTCTAGACCGCGCCCCTTCACCCTCTCTCATTGACTTCGCACTGGTCCCAAACCACAACACCCTCTCCCGTTGCTGAAATGTTTGATCTCTATACGCGAGGAGGGTCCCCGCTCCATGAGTCCCTGCATCAGAGATTCTGTTTACTCGTCGGATGATAGACGCAGCGAAAAATACGAAGAGACAAGACGCTCACAATAGTTTCAAGGCATGCGGGACCTTACCGGCACAGTTGTTTTGTTCCTCGCTAGTTTTCTTCTTCGTTTTTTGTTGGGTATGCATTATTTTTGGCGTCGGTTTTCCGGGTCCTGTTCTGGCAAGGTTCAGCGATTTGCGCTCCTCAGTTGAAATGGTAGCTCCCCCAAAGGATTTCCTGCTTTACCGGTCGGTTGACGATGTCGGGCGCCCATTTTTCTCTTTCCCCATGCTGCGGTTATAATTGGAGAAGGTTTTTTTTCGCAGGTTCCCTCTTTCTTTCCAAGTTTGTTGATCGTGTCAACGTGTTTCGTCTCCCGGCTTATCGAGCATTTCTAACACCGTTTTTCAATTTCGACCTTTCTCTCGGTCCCCCGCGCACCGCTGTAAATCCGCAAGGGCCCTTGGCCCCTTTTTTTTTTCGAGGCCATCGGCCCTAGCAACTGGGTGTTCGAATCGTTTCCTTCCTTCTATTTTTGTAGGTCACTCTCGTTTTCTAGTTGGTTAATTTCCGGTGCCGTTGCTGATCCCTCTGCCAACCGTTTCGTCAAATGCTTTCGTGGACTTCCTTTCCCCCTTCCCGTTCACGCTTCGCTTTGATTAAGGTGGGCCCCCTTTCCCCCCTTCCTCCCCGGCCTTCCCCCCGGGGACGTGCCTCCCTTCCTCTTCCTCTCCCCCCCCGGGATCCCCCTTTGCATCTGGGTTTGCCCTTGACCGCAGGTAGGAGTTTTTTTTCCCCCCCCCAACTTTGATTCCTTTATTTGGTAACAAAACAAACACTTAAACCCAACTTTCAACTTTCACGGTGGATACTCCTGTGTTTGGGTTTTGTGTGTTTCCCCCCCCCCCGCGGGAAAATGAATTCCCCCTGTTTGGGAATTCGTGAGGCATGCTTTCCTTTTGTTTTTTTTTTTTT
>Ga0179593_1643459_pt1 | contig 15812 bp, 20 predicted proteins | sample CZODoug2_1_08_16_FD_185931 | JGI IMG/M metagenome (GOLD analysis project Ga0179593, IMG submission 185931) | Vadose zone soil fungal communities from Angelo Coast Range Reserve, California, USA - CZODoug2_1_08_16fungal (PacBio error correction) | ecosystem: Environmental > Terrestrial > Soil >... | reverse complement strand
TGGCCGTTTTCCTGCCCGATTTCCTTTTTTCCTTTTCACCCTTTGGATAATTTGGTATCTTTTGTTTCTCGTTTTCAGCTGAGATTGGAACTTCTCTTGATAACGATTTGCGTCTTCAGTATCCGGGACGACGTCGCGTCGTGCAATCGTTTTCTTTTTTCCCTTCCAAAAAATTTTTCTTTTCCCATGTTGCAGACTCTTTTTTTCTGCGTATTTTCCCCAAGGTTGCAAAACGATTTCTGCAGAACAGATTTAGGGGCCCCTATTTTAGCCTTTTTCGTTTTCTTTGCCTGTAAGAGCTACAAGCTTTTCCCCTCGAATAAAACAGTCCTTTCCTTTTTTTTGCTCGAGCCTGGATGCCTTTTCCCCACGAAGGAACGCTCCACTCGGTTAAATTTATGCAACCACTACTCCCGTTGCCTCCAGGCTCATCCAATTCACGGGTCATGGGCTTTTCTTCCCATTCTTCCTCTAATCTTCTTTTTCTTTTTCCTCCCCCCCCTTCCTTCCTGTTTTTCCTTTTCCCCTCAGTATGAAATCGACAGTCAATCTTACCCCCCTCTCCGACGTTTCCCAGGGAGCAAGGCAGAAGCGTCCCTCTGAAACAACTCTTTTTGCGGCCCCCTCTCCCCCTCCCTTCTCTCCCCTGACTGCCGCCTTGTTCGGAATTCGACCGTGGTTGGTCCCACATTCCTCAGCTCGGACCTTTCCCCCTGTAGATGTTTCTTTCTATCACATCACTTCTTCTCCTCCTTCTTTGACGATGTCGTTCGAAAAAGGAACCGCCTCAGCCACAAAATGAAGACAACCCTCTTCCTTGGTCAAGACTTTGTTCCCTTTCCTCTTACATATTTCCCCTCCTACCATTTTTCCAAACCTCATTAGGGCATTCTTTTCCTGCAATACCCCACCCCAGTTAAAAGTCCTTCTCTTTTCGAAATCTTCCAATCGCAATTTTTTTCCCCCCCACTTTTTTGTTGTGGCTCCACCTGACTTTTTTTTTTCCTTCCAGATGGTACTCACCCGGAGAAGAAAGGTGATTCTCTTTTTCACGTTCGATCGTAATAGATAGAAGGGAGTTTCTTCTTCCTTGACCAAGACGACCCTCCCCCCATTGTCCGTGTAGTTTCTCTTATGGATCCGGATAGTGATCTCAGTCTTGCTTTAGGGATTTGCGTAGCGATTGCTCTCTTTTGCAAAGGGTTTCTCCTTTTCGTCTTCTCTCCTAACCCTTACTTTTCCTTTAACTGCCGCACGTTGCCGAAGCCTTCCAAGTTCCGGTGTGATTTCCCTCTTCCTCCACGTAGTTAGTACGACTCCCCATTTTTTCCTACCATTGGAGTTGTGCATGCCCTGAAAAAAAGAGTGACGGTTCTTCTCCTACTGTTTGTGATAGGAAGAACTCTTTTTCCCCCCCTCCTCCCATTCCGTCTTGTTTTTTTTTTTTTTTTTTTTTTTTTTGTGAACAGATCGCTCTTCTTTTTTCCGCATGTCTCCAGGATTCTGGCGTTTCTTCCGTGCTATCTTTCCTCCCGGAGCATGTTCGAAACTCTACAGCGCAGCTCCCCCTTTTTTTCGCCTCCTGGAGAAAGCGCCCGAGATTCCCCTCCTTCGACCCCCGGCTCTCGCACCACTCCCCACCGTCCCTCCATCGTGGAAGAAAACGGAGCGCTTGATTTCCCTCATCCCCGTCCAAATCATGGGGCTTGAGACTTTTCCTCCCCTCTTTCCCCGTAAGATGGCCTCTTTTCATTCGACCTTTCTTTTTTTTTCTCATAAGCGTGCATTGAGTTCTTCCGCGTTTTTCTGAACTCGTGGTGGGAATCGATCTTTTCCCCCCCCCCCCTTGCTAGCGATTCTTCTGAATCTCCCTTTTTTGTTGTGCTCTCTCCAGCCATTGAAGGTTCTCGGCAAGTGAGTCATTTCAACCACCACGATGAAGTCTCCCCCCCCCACGCTCCAAGCGTTCTTAAGAACTCCCTCCTCTTTTCTAGCCGCGAGCTCCCCTTTCGAATAAGCAAATTTTTCTGAATTAGCCCCCCGGGCAAGTACGGAAATAGTTTTTTTTTTTCCCCCCTTTTGGCGTTTCCTCTCGAGGTTTGTGGGTCTTCTGTGAGGGGAAGACCTTCTATTCGTTCCTTGTATGGTTTCCCTTTTTATCGTCTTCGGAGCTCCCTTTCTTGGTCGCGTGGGTCCGTGGCGGCGACAAGGTTTTTTTCTTCTCTTAGAACCCCCCCCTTTTCGTGGGGTTCTGCTCATTGCGGCTTTTCCCCGCCGCCGGACGATAACCTGGTCCCTCCATCCTTCTGCCAGCCCCCTCCCATCGCGTCTTTTCACCACCCACCCCGACGTCAACGTCAGTGTCGTCGGTCCAGATCGGATGCTCTCTCACATACGATCCTCCCTCTTCCCTATGTTTCTTACTGCCCCTTTTCTATCCGGGCCTCTTGTGCACCACACTCTCATTCGATCCGATCGACGTGCTTATCGCCACTTTTTCTCTCTCTCCCGGCGCTCCAAGTTTTCGTTCCCCCCCCCTTTCTGTTCCTGCAGGGCGGCCGGCACAGATAATAGATTTTTTTTTCTTTGACACAAGCTCACGCAGTGTCCCTCCCCCCCCCCCATCCCGAATATTTTCCTCTTTTCTTCGTCACGTTTCAGACCTCTTTCTATACTAAATACCCTGGCATTCTCTGTGGGGTTCTTTTTTTTTCCTCCCGGCTTTCTCGAGTATTAATCGGAGCGCCCAAAGTTCATCCTCCTGAACGTCCCCCGGAGAAGGTGCGTAAAAAAGAACCCCTGTTCGATTGTTCCCCCATGTTCTCTCAAAAACTCCCCGTAGACCTTCCCCCTGTTTTTAACTGTGGTAGGAAGGGGCTCCTGTCTTCAGGAGGAATGTAGTCGAGTTGGGACCTTCCTTCTCTTTTCAGATTTCCCTCCCTTGCATTCTTAATGTTTTTCGTGGTTGGTTCTGGCGTTTGTTGAGAAAGCAGCCTCATCAAGTCCGCCGCCGGCAGGCTCCCCTCTCTCCCATGATGGTTTCTCTTTCCATAGACATTCTAGCTGCATTCCTGTTTTTTGAAGAGGTAATTACGGAGCACCTCTTTTCTTCTCCTCTCGGGCATAAGTACCGGTCTTTCTCTCCGGACCCTTCCCAAAAAAGTTAATGAAGTTTTTTTCCTTTGCGCATGCCTGGCCTCGCTTCTCCTGTCGTGGGGGAAGATTTTTTCCATTAGGCCTTGAAGACAGAGGGGCTTCTCGATCCCCCCCCTTAAATGAGATCCTTTTCTTTCTTTTTTTCCCCTTTCTCCCCCTGCGGCAAACGACCTTTGCGTGGATTGAAGAATGGAGGGGATTCTTGGTTGACATTTTCGGCAGAAACGCTTCTTCCCCTTGGGTGACCCCTTCAGCATAGCACTCGATTCTCTCCCTTTTTTTGAGCGTGTCATCTCAATGCAGAGGATATGTCTCTCTTACCCTGACCGGTCTTATCACGGCAAATCCTATCCCCCCTCCTCCGGTGATTCCCCCACTTAGTTTTCCCCCGTCAGCGTTCCCTCCTTTGTATGTCAAAAAATGTGATGGAGAAGGCGTCCCATTTCAATTACAGAGTTTGAAGCTCCAACGAGGTGTCCCCTCCTCCCCCCACGTAGTCTTTCTGTCGTCCTTTTCGTTATCCCCCCTTTTTTGTAAGAAGATCTCGCTCTTGAAAAATGACATCTACCCCCCCATCGGCTCTATGAGCAAGGTGGTCCTTCTTTTTCCTCCCTTTCTGGCGAAGCCCGGTGCCCAGACACCGGAGAATCTTCCCCTTCCCCATGTTGATGCCCAAGGTATGGGTGAGCGCTGAAATTCGAGCGCTTTTTCCCTCCATTTTTACTTGCATGGAGGAAATGAGGAGGGTCTTCTCAGAAGCCTCTCCCCCTCCTCCTTAGGGCCGAGGTCTCCCGTTTCCCCGCTGTACGGGAGCGCAGCCGCCGAGTGAGAGGGTCATAGGTCCCTTCGTGATGATTAGCTACGCGGATTGCTAACTTTCCAACCTGGGCAAATTTCTTCCGCGCTCCTCCCTTTTTTCGGACCAGCAGTGCGACCAGAAGCGAGCTCGCGCTGCGTCTCCCCTGGATCGGAGCTACGTCTCTGCCCGACGGATAGGCTGGAGGGACTTGGACGGCCCTTTTCCTCCTTTTTTCTCTCCCTTGCCGGCCCTTACAATTGCTTCCTTTCTTGCCTTTTAGAAGATAATCCCTTTTCCCAAAGAAAGAAACCGCGGCGCTCTCTTTGTCGATTCTTTTTAATCATAAGTTGTTGTTGGTGATTTTTTTTATCTCCCTGCCCAGTCCCAATCGCTCCTTTTCTTTTTTGCTCGGTCTTCTTCACGCTTTCTTTTTTTTCTCAGAGACGCTTGATAATGTGTCCTTTTTTTCAAAACGGCGAGATCGACCCCGTTTCCCTGTAAACTCCCGATTCTCCCCTTTTTGAAGATTTTCGACCTTCTTTTTCACCTCTTTTTTTTCTAAGCGAGAGATTCCCCCCCGTCGCACTTCAAGTCCTATTTTAGTTGGTCGCGGCGTGGCTGCTTTGCACGGTTGTTATGTTCCTCGTTCGTCCCCATCCGACCGACGTTGTCCCTTCCCCCTTTCCCCTATGGACACTTTTTCTCGGACTTCCTTTCCCTCCTCTTTTTTTTTCCGAGAAAGCCAAGGACCCTTTTTCTGAGGCAGAAAAGCGGATCGGACATCGGTCCCGAAGCCCCCTGTTCTCAGTAGAAGCGACCTCCCTCTAAATTTTTGGGCCTCTTTAAGGTGCTTTATTGCGACACCTTTTCCTTCAGTTTGTCGGGAATTGGAGGTCCTTTGACCTTTTTCTTCCTGCTGCGCCTTCTATGTGGTCGATGTTCTTTTTCACTCTTCTTTTTTTTGAGAACGGAGTGTAGGCGCTTTTGACGACGGAGGATTCTTTTCTTGCATTATTACAGATCATGTGAATTCACTCCCTTTCCTCCTGATTCATCAAGTCTTTGTCCCCTGAGAGAGTTTTCATCCCCCTGTTTTCCGTTTGTGGCAGCACTTTGGGGCATCAGATTTTTTTTTTTCTGAGACCCCTTGGGAGAGCCTGTCCAGAGCTTGCTCCCCTTCATTCTCCCCCGAGCCTCTTGCACACCCTCCTTTATAAATGAGGAGCTGTCCCAATGCATCAAACGATTCTCCCCGTCGCTTTTGCTTTTGCAACAAAGACCTCTCCGTTATTCTCCCTCTCCAGGGGCATCCCCTTCCTTGTGTCCTATGGGTAATATACAGGATTCCGAAAGACCCCTTGATAGCCCCTCCCCCAGGATCGCCCTTTCCTTGGAACGTAGGTCTTCAGCCTTTTCTTCCCTGTTCGAATCCACGAAAGCCTTCCTCAGCCAGGACCCTCGCCTCCAGCACTTCCAACTTTTTGTTTCCTCGCGGAACCCGCGCCCCGGATGACGCGCGCCCTTCCTCCCCTTGGCTCCGTCTCTCTTCCCAACCTTCTTCTCCACACTGTCGATGTCGCCGGCCAATCCTCACCAATAAAATGGAGATCCGTTTTCCCCTCTTCGAGGCGCTTGCCCTTTCCCGGCGGATTTTTCTCACTCCAAACAATGACGCAACATTTTTCAGCGAGTAACTGTTCGCACCTTCCCCCCCCAAGCGACCTTACCCTCCCTCTGAATAAATTCGGTGCTTGTTTTCATTCCGCAAGTCCTTCCCCCCCCCCCGGTACTTTTCCCCTCTCCCCCCTTTGGATAAGTCGTTCACTAATGGAATCGAACCCTTTTTATGGTCTCACCGGAGAAGACTTCTTTTCGACCTTCTCTTCATCCCCTCGTTTCCCCCCGTCTTCTGCGAGCAGAGGCATTTTAAAAAGAGATTTCACCCCCTCCTTGCCTTTTATCCTGATCTCCTTGTAGTGATAGAAGACCTGGATTTTCTTTCGCCCTTCCCTGTGAGTGGGCCACTAGCGTTTCGTTCGATTTTTGCAACCGCAGATGATATTCCGTCTCCCCCCCTCCCCTCCTCCACCCTTGAGCACCCCTCTGTTGATGATTTCCTCGGCTTTTGTTTTCAAGCAACGTCGACCTCGAAGTTAGTCAGACAGCTTTTTCACCCCCCGCATAGGCGGACTTAGCCGCATGGAGGTGTTTCCCCCTTTTCCTGACCACCAGAGTGCCGTCCCCCCTGCTCGCTCCCCTTCCTTTTTTACAATGAAAGTGGAAGTCCTCTTTTTTTTGTGACCGATCTCTGCAAGTTGCCCCTGGCTTGCTCCAGATATGGCTGTCCTTTCTTTTCCTGTGCTGATAATCCCCCTAATGAGAATCTTTTCCTGTTCTTTTCCTTTCCAAGCGCCGCACGCCTGTTTGAAAGCAAAGCTCCCTCCCGACTCACCCAGGCGACTTCCCTTGACGCTCGCCACCCCTTTTACCTGGTTCACATTTTCCATTTTCTCCCGAGTCCTTGATAATGTAGTAATAACACCTCTCTTGTTCTTTAGACGTAGACAGTTCTTCTTTCTTCTCTGCCGGTTCTCCTTTGATGGCCTTTTCGCGGCTCTCATCTTTTCTGGCCGTTCTTCGCGACCTTTGTGTAGAATTCATAGTGGTGGGTCCCCTTCTGGCCATTTGACTCACGTTGCTTTTCTCTTTCCCCCCTCATCACTTTTTTTTGATTTTCCTCCTCTCGACGCTTTCTCCTCCCCCCCCCCAAACGATGAAGTAGAACATTCTCTTTTTGCGGAAGAAAAAAGCCATTCCTTCTGCGGCTTCTTCGCGACGACGAATACGACAGCCTCTTTTTTTCTTCGAATTCGACCTTCCCTTTCTCCGGCTTTTTCGTCTCTCTTTCGTGTTTATGATGATGAGCGCCATGCCCGCGCTCGGTTTGTTTTGTATTCAACTTTCTGCCATTCACGGGTTCCAATGTGTCTGTTTCTCTTCTTTCTGATTCGACCCTTCCTCGAGGGCTCCTCCGGGAGTGTTTTTTTTCCTCCCTTCTCCTTTTAGACAGGCGACGGGCGGTTCTTTCCTGCTCATTCCCCCCGATGCGTTTCCCGATACGTTTGAGCAGACAGATTCCTATCCGCCCTTCTGCTTGATGCCAGTTCTCGGCCTTCACTTACGAGGTCCCGATCGGTCGCGATCAATCCATGTCCGCCCCGCCCGTGGTGGTAGGAAAGTTTACTGCACCCCTCTCCTTACCTGGGTCAAACCTTCCACACTTCCTTTTACGTGTTTCTCCTTCCCCCCCCCGGCGCGTCCCAACGTGCGGTGCCCCTTTTGCCACTGTTTATGCGGAGGAAAGCCTAATCGCGGTGTCCCCCGGTGCCACCCTTTTACGCCCACCCACTCTTCTCAGATCTCCCTCTTCAGGCAGATCCATTCGAGCCAATACACGTATTTCTTCTTTTACTTGTTTCAATTTTCCGGGATGGGGCGGCGTCCCTTCCTTCTCTCTGTTCTCTTTTTACCTCGAGCGCAATCCCAAGAATGAATTGCCCATTTTTTCGTCCCAGGTGAGTACCATCCCCCTCTTGTTCGATTTCCTCCTCCCCCTTTTTTTTTCGCCCTTTTCCCCGAAAAGTACCGTTGTTTGAGAGAAGGGGCTGCATGCGTGTTCCTCCCTGCATTAGTTGTTTTTTGTATTAGAGTGGAGATGTTTCTCCTTCGAACAGTCCCTTTTCATTTTTTTTCTTTTGCGTGCCTTTTTTTCCAGAAGACATCTTCAAGCCGACTACGAAGGCGGCTCCTCCATATTGGACTTTTCTGATCTCGGCAGAAATAGCTTTTCCTTTCCAACCAAGAAGCTTCCCCTTTTTGGGGGTTTGGTTTTTGCTTTCCAGGACGCGTCGACTGCGAAAAGGCGGCATGCTTCCTACTTTATCTGGCGCGAAGATCCCGCTCCCCCCCCTTCCACACGGTTTCTTTCTGCGGAATTCCCTGAGGTCCTCGGTTCGTGGGGAATTTTCGGATATACTTTCTTTACATCTTGAAGACAGCCTTCCTTTTAGCATCTTCCTTTGGGGCGCTTCTTCCTTCCTTCCTTTCCCTCATGTAAATTACCTTTTGGACAGACACTAAGATGAGCCTTTCGGAGGCAGGTGAATAACTTTTTTTCACCATTGCACTTTATCTTTCTTAGGTTCCGGACTCATCCTATCCGGAGAATGGCTCCCAGATTTTGTTACACTACTGTGTTTTGTCGCCCTATCCGAGCTCTTGGGCCCTTCTCTTCTTACCACACCCCTTCTCTCCCCCTTGCCCCCTCCATCCTTTTCTTTGGTTTGGCCAACCGTTTGTCAGCGCAATACGCCCCTCCCCACAGGGGTACGGTTTTCCTCTTTCCTTCTCAGGCGGCTTTTCCAGTCCCCTCTCCCCGAGTTTCCTCCCCCTAAGTGTCCCGCGGCGTCTCAACTCCTAAAGAATCGTTATCAAATATTTCTCCCTTAAACGGACACCTGAAAGACATCTGGTGGACCCACTCCCCTTCTTTCTTTCACTGTGGGGGATCCCCTCAACTTTTCATTCACCTGGACAAAGGCCCCAAAAAAGGATGCGAAAATGGCTCCTCACCACCCCCCCACAGAAAACAGCGAAGGTTTTTTCAGGAAGATTTTTCTTTTTCGTGAAGTGTGGTGGGGTTTTGAGATTTTCTCCCGTTTTACTTCGTTTCTCTGCTTCTTGGATAAGACGAGGCTTCTCAGCGTTAGTTCCCTTGTTCTCCCCGGCAGCGCCATCGGGCGGGAGGGCGCTCTTCGTGCCTCTCTCCCCGCGATGATCTCTTCTTTTCCGGATTCCCCCCGATGCGTTTTTTTTTTTTTTTCTCTTGGAAAAGCGGAATTGCCAGTTTTCCCAGATATAGTCAGTGTTGATCAGTCCCCATTACCCGGCCGTGAGACTTTCTTTCTCAGATCCGCGCTGAGCCGCTCCCTTTCCTCCAGGTAGGACCGAAGGATAGGCTGGAGGACTTTTTCTAGGCGGGAATTGTCAGGGGTCTTTTTTCCCCCTCCGAGTGTTCTCCCCTGTTGAAGCCCACGCGTCCCTTTAACGTGCAGCCGGCCCCAGGAGATGAAGATAGTACCGATTTCCGAACACCCCACCCTAAGCTTTCCTCTTCTTCGGCGATTGTATTGTTCTCTATATTTGAATCCTCCCAGGTTTTGATCGCCAGACAATTCCCCTCCCCTTCCCGAAGCTGCCTTGGATTATTTTTTTCCTTACGGGAATCGCTTTTTCAGGGGCATGACATTTTCTTTCCCTCGTGTTCCCTTGCCGGCACGTTTTCTGAGATTCCCCCAATGAATGGTTCCCCCAATTTCCCCCTCCTCATCTTGGGAAGATGAGACACGGTCTTCCCCTGCTTGGTGCCTCCTAAGAGATCGCCCCTCCCCTCAAGTCCCCCTTAAGGGTCTGCAGCAATGCTAAGGACGATGAGCTTTTTTTGACACTCCGCTTGAAAGGTTGTTAATGGAGTCCTTGCGAGAAAGATCTTGCAAATCCTTCTCCCGCTCATTCTCTCTCCTTTCTCCGCCCGGATTTCGGATTTTATTGAGAGGGCCTGGTATCCCCGGAACTTCCCTTTCCCCTGCAACCTCCTTTTGCCCGTCCTTCCGGACCGCGTGAAAATGTAGAAGTATCACTTTCCTCCGTGATATCTGCTTTTTCCCCGTTTTGAAGGTTGCTTTCTCCTTTTTAGAAGAACGTTTTTCATTGGGCCTGCTTAAAGTATTGCTCCCTCCCCTTCTTCTGCATGAGTCCCCCTTTTATGCCTTGTGGGCGATGGCTTGTCGGGTAAGTTTAAGATGATCTCTGAGGAAGCTCTTTCTTTTAGAAACTATGCTGTTTTTCTTCGGACTCTTTTCGTCCGTCGTTTCCCCCCCTCCTGACTCATGGTGCTTCCAAGACCTGGTTTCCGACGATAAAAGCACCTTCCCCTCCCCCTTTTTTATTAGTAGGTTTTTTGGCACCCTCTCTCTGAGCGAACCGTGAATCGCTTGCTTCCTTTGCTTTGTCGAGGCTGGAAAGAGCTTCCCTTTCAGCTTCATTAAGCGTCAAACACTTTCCGCGCCTTTTTTTGCGGATGATGGCGGGACACCCCTCACCCGAAGGAAACAGCTAACGCTTTCCTGTTTAAACCCGTTGCCGTATTCAGAAGACCTCCCCCTTCTCCCTTTCCACTTCACGGATTTTGATGTTACTTCCCTTTTTCTTAACGAAAGACCGTCGGTAGATACTCCCCATTTACGGTTTTTTTTAAAGCTTTTTTCCTTCCCCCCCTCCCTTTTAAAGAATTTCCATCCTTCAAAGCCTTCCCTCCCCCGCCTTTTTAGACATGCAAGCGCACTTCCTTTGAACTGAGGACCCGTCATCCTCCCGTTGCGCGTGGATTTCGGAAGCTTCCTTCGGAATTCGACCTTCCCCAACCGGCAGCACGCTCTTCCCTTTTCCCTCTTTTCCGCCGAGCTCACTCCCTGGCGATCAGAGTGTTGTAGCGGGCCCTTTTGCTTGCTTTTTTTCCCCCCCCCCCGAAGAACAAAACATGACGCCCCCCCCCCTTTCCTCCACGGTCAGACAGATTTCCAAAGACTCCCCTCTAATTAAATTTCAAACGCGGGGACCCCTTCTTGAGTACTGGAAGCAGCAGGCCCCCCACCGTTCCGGTAATTATGGTCGAAAGTTTACTTCCCTCTCCCCCCAACCTAATGTTTCGTAACTCTCCCGCCTTTTTCTCTAAGCACCGGCGCACAGCGCTGATTTCATTTTTTCTTGCCCTCGGAGCCCCTCGTTCCTAGTATCCTCCTTCGCGTCTTCTCCACATCCTTTTCCCCTGCGTGCTCGAGCTGTCGAAGAATTTTCTTTTCCTGTACCTCCCCCTGCATTCTGTGCGTAGCGACTGCGTGAGTCTCTTTTTTGCACGTCACCGCGATGATCTTTTTTACTCCCCTAATAGTACTGCACTCCCTTCCTTTTTTTCGCCAGTGCCCTAGAGTCCGGTGATAAGCACTTTCCTCGTTCCGTCCAGGAGTGGGGGACAAAAAGCCCCCCCCCATATCTTTTTTTTTAGTTGTCATGGCGGTTACTTCCCCTCCCAAAAGATTTCCCTTCCCTCGTTTTTTGTTCCCTTACGAAGGGAAATCGACAATGACTTGACGTCATCGGGTGGGTTTGTGATTTTCGCGATGGCCCTGCTTTTACTTCTTGCTCTTTTTGTGAGGCGATCACCGCCTTTTAATGAAGAATCGTATGTGCCCTCTTCAACGGCCTGCACGCCGCAACGCCAGTGTAGAAGCCCACTCCTCCGGCAGGTCACTGCCCCTCCCTGGTCAGGGCGCCCCTCTCGCCACTTCAGGTTTCTCGCATGGCTCAGCACATCTACCCCACAAACATCCCTTCAGGAGACTCATCAAAATACCCCCCATCCTGTTCTGAGAAGTCCGCTCTTTTTCTTTTTTCCTGAATTCATCGACCATTTTTCTGGCGGATTCGTCGCGATTCCTTTTTCTCGTGCTTACGGATGGGCGTTCTTACCGAGTCCCTTCTCCCCCTTTTCGACTTCATAGTTTTTTTTTCTCTCTGTTCCCCCTGCGAGCCGACTCTCTCTCTTTTCTTTTTGGAGAGAGATGCAGCACCTTCCGGTCTCGCTCGCCGGCACGAGCTCGATGCCCCCCTTCTGACAGTTTCCGGGCGCGGAAGAAAGCACATCCCTCCCCCTCTTCTTCTCTCCGCGGAGCGCCGCAGAAGTCCCCTTGGACAGACCTTCCGTTCGTATCCAGCCACAGGTATTGAGGATATTCTATACATGCCTTATCTTTTGGGGTAATACACGTTTTTTTCCCCTTCTTCCAGGGCGACCTTTTCCTTTTTTTTTGCGATAGTTCTTCGCCTTTTCCTCTTTTTTGGAGGGCGCGTCGCTTTTTTTGCGCAAGGGCGTGCGTCTTTCTCCTTTTTTTAACAGGCGCCGGGAGGGCTATCTTCCCTTCTCTTCCCGTGATACGCGCTTTTTTCGATACCTCGCTATTTGCCCCTACATGCGCTTGTCCCCCCCTTTCGATCGGTCAAAACCCCCCTCCCCGTCTTCGGGTAAAGATCGGCGTTCTCTCCTCCCTGAGAGGGACAATTTTTTTGTCGACCGCTCGGGTCAACTATGTAAGCTGCGTGACGACTCGATCGAGTGCTGATCTCCCTCTAGTTTCGGGCGCTTCCCAAAAGTTCTTTCGTTGCTCAAGATCTTTCCTCTTCCGGCGGCGTTCTCATCGCCTTTTCCCTTTCCTGTCAAGCAGCGCTACTCCCCCGAATACTCGAAGATGCCGTCTCTCTCCTTTCCTCGCACTTTTCTCGCGGCACTACCCTCTCCCCCTCGCGGCCAAGGGGGTCATCCTTTTCCTTAGCTTGTTTGACGGATCGTTTTTTCAAAGGCGAAAGGACGCCCCGTTCCTCTCCGTTGCAGTACATCGAAAAAGTCGCGTTCTGTCCCGTATGTGAAGACCCACATTGATGTTGGCTCGACCGGCTTCCCAACGTTTTTTTGAGGACGGGGCTGCCTGCTTAAGACCTCTGTAGTTCGAGTTGGAAAATCTCCTCTTTTGAAGATCCTTCCCCTTCTCCCTTTTTTGAGTTTGTGTTTTGTTTTGCGTGGACGGTTTCCCCCTTCCTCGAACTTGCCCCTTTCCCGCCGCTAGAAGGAGTCTCCCTCTTTTCTGTGGTGATTCTCCCTTTCCCCAAGTCAGATTTTTTTCTCCGGACGACGGTCGTTTTGGCAAAGGCGCAGTCTTTTATCGGGCTTAGATCCGAGCACGCTCCCCCGTTTGTTGCTGAATTCTTTTAGTCTGTTTTTGCGGCTCGGTTGTGGTTTGATTCTGGATTTCCTACGGCTTCCTCTTTCCTCCAGGGGGTTCCCTAATTGGCCCCCCCCTTTTTTTTCTCCATCAGATCGGTACGCTCGAGGCCATAATGTTACCCCCCCGACACTTGTCGAGCTTGAGGAGGCGGATTAAGACCATCGTGGTCAAAATTGCCGCCGTTTTTCTTTCCTTAGGGTCTTTTTTTTTTTTCCAGAATTTTTTTCTCCCTCTCCCCCAGCGATCGATTTTTCGAGGTTGGAGCGATGGTCAGTTAGCTCTGTCCCTCTGGACAGGTCACCCCTTAAAAGGTTCTCTTCCCCCGATGCCACCCTTCTTCCCCAGCCCCACTTTCACCGTGGGAGTCACGCACTAAAGCCATAAGTACCGGTCTTTTTTTTTGCAACCCCGTTTGCGGAGAAGGAGGCCCCTTCTTTTGAAGGCCTCTCTTCATGATAACGAGCCTTCTTTCCCTCGGCGTTTCCCTTTTTTCGATAGTTCATCAAAGATGCTTTCTAGATTCAAGCATTGACCTTTTTGCCTGACAAGCAAGAGGACGACTCCTTTCTTTTCCCCCCCGGTTTTACGTCTTCTGGCTTTTTTCCCCCACCAAGGCCCGACCCCCCAAAAGGAGGAGGCAAATCCCCTTTTTCCAGAAGGGCAACGAGCATTTTTCCCCCCCCTCCTATGGTTCTCCTTTGACTCTAGAGTTCCTGGCCGTTTTTCTTGTAATCTGGCGGGGGCCCCCTTCATAAGAAGATGTGCTGCCTCCTCTGTTGGCTTTACTTACCCTGGCCCGCGACATAGACTTCTTGCGCTTTTTTTCTCTGAGGGTACTATTTCTCTGCAAAACGATGTTACTCATAAGAGGGATTGCTCCATCCAGATTCCACCAAGCGGAACTGCCCAGCGACATCCCCCCCCCCTCCCTTTCTTTGAATTCTTTCATTAATCTCAGTTGCTCTTTCGTTTATCGATCGACGATGTCTTCGGACAAGACGCGGTGTTCTAAGGTCTTAATTACCCGACGGATAGGCTGGAGGGATTCCTTCCCCCGTCGGTACCCCTCTACAGTTGGAGTTTAGGCCCCTTCCAGAGTCCGCGCTCCCCCATTGAAGAAGAGCATATATCTTCTAGCAGGAAGCCCCCCTCTCACCCAGAAATTTTTTTCCTTGCAGTCCTTCTTTGAATCCCCCCTCTCCTCCTTCAATCCGTTGTTGTTTGTTTCTTTCCGATCGCCTAGTCTCGCAGCGACCCCCCCCCAATCTTCTTAGGGTTCCTCGACTCCTTCCCTTAAATTTTCGCAGCGACGTTCTCCGGGAAAGTTCTTTCCCTTGCGACGAGTACTTTCAACTCCCGCCTGGCCATTCCGATCCTCTTTTCATTCCGAAAGGAGCCGCTCTCGTGGCAGATCCTTTCCGACTACCTCAACGTAGGCCCGGCTTGGTCCTTTGAAGTAGTCCCTCCCAGAAGTTTTTTTGCAAGTTCCTCCTCCCCTGGAGCCAAGCCGCGGATTTAGAACGACCTCCGCCCGGCCGACCTCTCCCGCTCATCGAGCTCTTCCCCCGCCTTTCTTTTTTTCTCCCCCTTCTTCCTGGTACTTTTCCCTTCAAGGACCTCGGCTCCTGACCCCGCGGCATGAGCTTGTGGCCCTCCTCCTGACCCCTTGCCCATTTTCGAAGTCTCCTCCCTCGCAGTCCGACAGCCTCGCCCCCCCCTCCTCCTTTTGCTTTAGCGCCCTTTCGCGTTTTTTTTCTCCGGCTTTGAAAGCTGCGAAAGAAGTTGCTGTCCCATTCTTTCTCGATTGTGGCCCCCCCCGGTTTCTCCCTCTATCCGCATCTTGAGAAAGATGCTGGTTTTTTTCGGACCGCGGGACGGAAGTAGTAGTCTTGCCTTTTTTGTTTCCCCCATTTGTGCATTCTTTTTTCATGAATCCCTTGCCAGGACACCCCTCCGGTAGATGGCGTAGTTGCCCCCTCTGACTCCATTCCCACTGCTTTTTTCTGAAGCACCTATGGCGTTCTCTTTCTGATAGAGTACTTTTCTCAGCCTTAAAGCCACCTCTTCCCCCCGGTCCTGCCCATCAAACCGCGATCTGAAGCCTTGCTCCGGGGGCCTCATGCGGATGCGGATTTTTCCCCCCTTTCATCCAGGAACCCTTTTCCCTTCAATTTTTTTCCCAAAACGATGCCCGTTTGCCTCTACAGGATCATCCACGCCGGTTCCGCTTTTCTCCCCCGGATGGTCCCTTCTTTTCCCTTTCTCTTTTTTTTCTGATTTCCTGGCTCCCTTCCAGCTCTCGGCCGGGTTGGCTTTAAAGATGTAAGCCGTATTCCCTCCTATCCCCCCACTAACCGGAGGGCGACGCCGTTCAGGTTTCCTCTGCACTGCCCCACACGTTTTTTTGCGCGTATTGAAGATCCGAATCCGGATGCACTAGAGAAATCCCCCCCCGGAATTCAGAAACTGTAGTTTTCCCTTTCCCTAGCTCCCTTCTTCCCCCTTTCCCCCATGTCGACGTTTTCGACTTTTCCTCACCATCAAATGGGCGCTTTTTCCCTTCGATGATTTTATTACGATGTCGGCCGGCTGGCGCAACCTCACGCCCCTCCGCCAAAATGCAAACACTCTGTCCATTTTCGACCTCCCCCCCCTTAACAACCGAATCCCACCCCTTCCAACTCGCCTCTTGGGCCTCCCTCAGGGCAAGAAAACTTCCCTCACTTTTACAACTTTTTTTTACATTTTTCTTTCCCTCCCCAATAAATGTTGATGTCTTCACATTACATTGCATCGGACCCGTTTTTTTTTTATTTTCCTCCCATTGAGACGGAACGAACTTTTTCTTGCTTTTCGCCTTTTCTTTTTTTTCGATTCTTTCCCTCCGCGTCCCTTCCCTTCCCGCCCCATTCCTTCCCCTGAACACAACTTGCATGGCTCTTCTAGTATTTCTACCAAGA
>Ga0179593_1595152_pt1 | contig 15812 bp, 12 predicted proteins | sample CZODoug2_1_08_16_FD_185931 | JGI IMG/M metagenome (GOLD analysis project Ga0179593, IMG submission 185931) | Vadose zone soil fungal communities from Angelo Coast Range Reserve, California, USA - CZODoug2_1_08_16fungal (PacBio error correction) | ecosystem: Environmental > Terrestrial > Soil >... | reverse complement strand
CCTACCCTAACCCATACTCTTGCTCCTGACGGAGGACGATAGTATTTCTTCCCCACGTCAGCCTGATTTTTCCCTTTCCCTGATTTCCCGTGGAAGCAAAAAAATCGTTTTAAGTAGATTTCCCCACTGCTGGACTGCCAGTGCTTCTTGGTCCTTGATGAGGGTTTTATTTCCCTGTTTATTAATCTCCTTGCCACTCTTTGGAAGTTCGGGAAGCACGTGCTTGTGTTCCTCTTCGAGGCCGATTTTCCATCCTTCCGACCGGGAGTTTTTTTTTGCCTTTTCAGGCCGGGCATCTCACTTTTTGCGCTGAATTGGTGGTTTTCCTTCCAGAGACCATTTAGCCCCTCGCCTCTCCCTGAACCGACCCATTTTAGCAGTAGATTAGCCTCCTAGAGTGCCTTTAATCCTTGTTCGTAGAGACAAGGCTTCGTTCCCACCATAGCGGGCTTCTCGTTAATGTAACCTCCCGCTTCTCCCCGCGGGAAGACCGTATTTTTATTTATTAATTTCTTTTCTTACGATTTCTATGAAGCAGTCCCTTTTTTTTAATGCTGCTGTTCCTTCTGTTTTCATGAATTCTCCATCCCTGAGACCCCGGTATTTACTTGGCCCCCCCCCCCCATTTTTCCCAAGCTAAGCCCTCGGTCTTTCCGACCCCCTCAGTCCCCCCTCAGTGACTTTTCTGGGCCTTGAATTTTCTCTGCCCCAAAACCCCCTCGATCCCCCTCTAGTTTTTTTCCTTTTGGCGGCTTTACTTGCCAGCCGAGTTTTTCGTGAGGTCCAGGGTTCTTTTCTTTCGCATGGAGGCAATCTCCCTTCCCGGACTGAAGAGCATTCCTTCTTCCCCTACCCCGAGCTAGAAGGTCGGCTTCCCCCTTTTGACCCCCTCCTGTCCCCCCATACATCAGGTCATCGGGCCCAACTTAGGTACGTCCACAGGTTTCTCGTTTTGGTTTTCGGGGGACTCCCCTTGGCATACGTCCCGGTTCTAGAGAACTACCCCCACCTGCCATCCCTTCTTGATGGGCGAGGGTTCCACCCCACACCTCACGGCGTGAAAACTGGTTTTACCCCCCCCTCCAGCGAAGATGAAAAACTGCCCCCCCTCAGTTTTCCTCCCCCTTTTTTTCTCCGACGACTCCCCCACCCTTCACTCTAACTGTCCCCCTAGGGACTATTCTCTTTCGACCTTTGAGAGCCTTCCACACCTCCCCCTTTTTTCTTTTTAACCCCTCGGTGGCTGGAAAACTGATTGTTTTTTTTTTTTTTAGTCACGGACCCGTATTTCGATGTACCCCCCCCCTTTGTACAGACCTTTTTATCGTCCTCCCTTTTATCAACGGTCGATTACCGTTTCTGCCACGCGCCCGATATTCTCAGAGAGCGGTTGCCTACTCTGCGAGACGGGGGCTTTTTTTCCCATCCCTTTAGCTTATATATTCTCCCCCCCAGCTACCTTTCCTCTTGGATAGGCGGCGAGTCCGGTCTTCGTTTTCCTTCATTGTTCCCCGGGACAAACCGTGTCTTTCCTTTAATAATTTTCCGCTGACAGGTTCTTAGAAACTTACCTAATTTTCTGTGCTCCTCCCCTTGCTGCTTTCCATACCCTCCTTGATCAGTGACAATCCCATTCGTTCTCTGGTGAAAACTGTCTCCGGAACGGTTTTCCTTTTCAGACCCTTCCCTTTTTCACCTTGACTTAGACGTTCCATGGTCCCTATTCACACGGGATCACTCTAATCGTATCGTGGTCGTCCCTTCTCCTTCATCACCCTATAGATCCCCCCCCCCTGTAGAGGATGACTCTCTGTCGCTTCCCTCCCCCTATTTTCTCGGTATTTCAGTATGCATCACATACCCTCGTTTTTTTTTTAAGCTCTTACTCACTTCCCTTCCCTCCCTAGACTCTAGGGACGGCTGCTCTCATTTCCTCTACTTTTTATTTGGCCCCCCCCTCGGAGGTAGGTCCTGACTCTAGCCATTAGCTTCGTTTTCTCTCGCTCGCTCCGGTGGGCGGGGGAAGCGGTCTTGTACCTTCCATTATTAACGGTCCGCCCAAAACCGGCAACCTCTTTCGTTATTTTCCCCCCTTATGAATTCTCAGTGGGTTTTCTCACTCTATGTGGCCTTATCAACTTGAATTTTGACAGTGCACCCCCCTTTCACCGTGCACAGAAACTGGGCTTTTTCTTTGACGTGGAAACCTTTAGTTATTTTCCCACGCCCTTTAACCCCCCCAGTGACAGTGTTTTTGGCATGTTATTTCAAACGTAAACCCGGCCTCACCCCTTTTTCCTCCTTATTCCTGATTTTTTAGTCTAAGTTGTGGAATACGGCTTCCCTCAATGTCTCTCGCTTCTCTCATGACCCCTTTTTTTCTCCTTTCGTTTTGCGATCAGAAGCCCTTTGTCCCTACGTCCTGTTTAAATTGGAGTCCGGTTCCCCCCCGTTCCTTTCCTGAGGCCCCAATCGGCGACTACTTTTCTTCCCCTTCCCTTCTTCCCCTTAGTTTTTAGTGTACACCCCAAGCGCCCTTGTCTTTTTGGAACTCTCTCTCACCTGCCCTGGATTTCCCCCTCGATCTTGAGTGGTTTTTTAGGTTATTTTATATTTCTTCCCCCACGAGTTCCCCCTCTTGTGGTGTAGGTGTTTTGTTCTGTGCGGTTGTGGCCCTCGTGTGTAAGAGGTTTGGTTCCCTATTTTTTCGCCTCCAAGCTGGTCTTTCCGTTTTTCTCTCACTTTCTTCAGTGATTAAAGTACTTTTTTAGTTTAACTCCCCACAATTGAGACACGAGAATTTAAGCGAAAACCATTTTTTTTGTAAGAGGTATTTTTCTTGATTCGTCGCGATGAGAGTGTTGATAATAGGTTTTGTTTTTTCTTCGAGTGAAGAGTCGTTTTCCGTTCCCAAGTAGGGAGGCGGGATTTTCCACATTTTGATTCCCCTTTTTTCAAACAGAACCTGGCCTAAAGTTCCCCCCCCGTCTTATCCTCTTTTTTTTTGGTCCCGTATTAGGACCTTACCCTCCGTGTCAGCTATGTTAATGGGGGCATGCTACTCGGATCCGGTTCCTTTCTGTTTAGATACCTCCCAGAAGAGGAGATGAGTCCCCCCTGCCCCCTCCAGTTTAGCCCTCGTCTTCTGTCCTTCTCCCCCCTTCCTTTCAGCAGGCCCTCCCCCCTCCCTTTCCCCCCCCTCGGTGGACATCGGCCTGCTCTCTCCCCGCCCGGAAGCTATCTCCGTCCCCCCTCCTTCTTCCTACTTTTTCTTTACGAGCAGCACTCTTTTTTGTGTAGACGTTCCCAACACCCCCCCTTATTTTCCTTGCTCCCTCTAGGGCTTGCTATACCCCCCTCTCCTCCTTGGCGGTTCTTTGGCTTCTCCTTGTCGGAGGTCTCTGAGACCCCTTCTCCACCCTCGCTTTTTTACACTTTGCTCTGCCCCCCATTTTTCTTTGCCCCCATCCATTTCTTGCGACGGTACAATTTTCCACATCCCCCCTCTTCACTGTTTACGACACAAATTCCCCTGCGGAAGGAAGCTTCACCCCCCTCCAAGGCCCGACAACCCCCCCCTCAATACCGACCGTTTGGACCGAAACTTAGCTTTGATTTACATCCAGTCATGGTCCTTTACCCGTTTTTCCGTTTTTTTGTTTGTGTTGTTTTTTTTGTTTTTGGGTTTTTTTTGGGGGGCCTAGTCCTCTTTTCCCCGTTTCTATAGAGGGAACATGTGAGACACGCTTTTTTAATCCCCCGTGTGTAGGAGGTAATTAGTCCTTTTTCTTTCCCCTTTTTCTCCTTTTTTGGAACCTCTTTACTTCTTATTTTTACGTCCGGTGACTCGACCTTTGTACTTTTTAAGATCTTTCTCTCCTCCCCCCATTCCGTCGGGGTATTTCTTTTGAGGTTTCCTTGCGCACGCGACCAAGTTTCCCCCCTCCTCGTGACTGCTGTTCTTTTCCCCCCCCTCTCAGCGCCCTATCGTTTCCCCTTTTTTTTAGAACACGATTCTTCCACAACTTTTCTTTTCGTCTCCCTCCCCCTGACACCCGCTACACACGTGCCATCCCGCTTCTGACCCTCGACGGCAAATGTTGCCCCTTCCCCTTCCCAACCGTTCAACCGAACGGCCCCCATCGACCCCCCCCCCCCCCCCCCCCCCCCCCCCCCCCCCTGGCTTTTTTTCCCGCGAGCTTTCCCCCTTGCTTTCTCTCGTCGTCTGGCACGTTCGCTTTTTCACTTTTCCCGGGGGGCGAGTTTTTTTTTCTTATCTCCGCCGTGACTCTCTCCTTTCTCTTCTTTTTCCCCCCCCCTTTTCCTTCCTGTGTTTGTTGAGACTAGTCTCCCGTCAGTCTCCCTTCGAGCGTCCCCAAAAAACGCCTCCCCTCCTGCACTTCTAGTCTGCTCTTCTTCCTTCCCTTTTCGACTCCAAGCCCTTGTGGTCTGCCTGGCCGTTTGGTCGCACCCCTTTCCCTGCTCTTTTCCCGCTTTTTCCCTTCGATTTCGATCGTCCCCCTCCCTCTGCGGATGGCACTTTGACACTCGTTTTGAAGTTGGTTCTACTTCTCCTTCTTTTGTGGTCTTTCCTCCTTCCCCCTTTCGAATCATAACGACCCTGGCGTTCGGATACGAGCGCGCACTAGTTTTGCGTTCCCAAAGTGTGTTCTCTTTTGCTCTTTTTTTTTTCCCCCCCTCAAAAAGACTACCCCCCCGTCTTAGGGTTGGCTGGCCATTTATTCCCACCATATTGACCCCCTTACTCCCTATGCGTCCCCCCCCAGGCATCTGAGAAAACTCCGCTTCCATCTTTTTTTGTTCCCGGTCACCCGTCACCCTTACCTTTGAGAGTCCCCTCCCCTTTTTTTGTTGACCCCTCTGGCTCCACTTCCCGACAGCTGACCAGCCCGGTTCCACCCCCGCGTTGAAAATGGAGGAAGGCGAAAGACCCACCCCCCCTTTTGCAGGTCTCGCGCGGGACCCAAGCGATCGGCCTTTGCCTTCATTATTCGGGAACTTTCTCTTTGTTTTTTTGGGTGTAGCAGGTATTAGCCCTGCGCTTTTCCCCCTTTGGTTTCTTTTTGCCACCTTTTTTCTCGTCGAATTTACCCAATTTTTCTCCCTCTGAATTCTCCCTGGTTGGAATAAGTCTTCAGTCTTCCCGTTGCAGCGATTGGGATAATTCCTCCCCCTTCAAAGCCCCCCCCGACAAGTTTTTTTTCCCATCCCCCCCTTCCCGCGCAACATCAAGGTCCCCGCTTGATTCTTGAGTAGCTCGTAATAGAGCTCCTTTTTTGGGTGCTTATCTTCTCCCCCCAACCTCCTCGGCTTCGTTAGGTTTTTCCCCAGTCTTAAGCACTCTATTCCTTTCTAAGCGCAGCTTTCCGTAAATTCTCCCGTTTTCTTTGACGATTGCTTTGCCCCTGATTTCCGCGACGTTGCCTGGCCGTCCTCAGCTCCGCTACTGCTTTTCCCCTTTCTAACCAGAACTTTGTTGAATCTCATCATGCCCCACCCCTGAGAAACTTCCCCTGTGTCCTGGGGAAGACTGTTCACAGCCTCTTTTTCCAGGGTCCCCTTGCTTCCTGGTCGGGAGAAACCCTCGTCCCCTTTTTTTTCCCGTCCCCAAAGACCTGTCCATTCCCGCCACCCCCCCCAGACCCCTGAGTTGAAGCAGGTCCCTTCCCGGAGCTTTGGTTTAGCCCTGCTCACCAGGCAAGAGGGAACGTTCCTCTCCAAGTCTCGGGTCCTTTGTTGTGTACTTCTGCAGAACCCTTCCACCTGTCATCCCTTCCGCCCCGGAGAGCCACCCCCTCCCCCCCCTTTTTTCCCTCCTTCCCCAACCCCCCCCCCCTCCCCCCCCTCCGAAAAAGTCCCCCTGTTTTTTTTTTCACCCCGCGAGATTCCACACCTTTACTCTCTCTTGGCCGACCCCTCGTTTTTACTGCGCCTCCGGACTCCACCCGACCTTTTCAATCTAGAAGGAGCATTCCCCCCCCACCTCCCCCCCCCTGTCTAGCTATGCCACCCTGTCAGGGCTCCCCTGAAAAGCCGGTGTCAGTGCCTCTCTCGTTCTACCCCCTTCTTTTCGGTAAAGGTTTAAGCCTTCCCTTCTTCCTAGGCCCCCAAGGAACAAGCCTTATGACGCGGTCGAGACGACTTTACCCTCTAGATGGGTCATTCGCGCCGCTCCACTTTTTTTTTTCTTTTCAACCCCTCTATTCCCAAACTCCCTCTCCTTACCCCAATCAGTTTTATTCTGGAGGCGGCGTCCTGGATCTTCTTTTGTGAACTTTTTAGTACTTCCCCCCCCCCCTTCTATTCGTTTCCGCTCCCGCTCCCCCATTCCAAACATACTACACCTGGGACGTTGCACTGGCCCCCTTCCCCCCTTTGCCTGTCCATAATACCTTTCCTTTTTTTTCCCTTTCTGAAGCCTGCTTAAGTTTTGTCTCCCAGATTTATTTTTTCCTTTGTGTTAGAAATTCTTTTCTCGCCTTTTCCCCCAAGTTCCCTCTTACCCCTGTCCCCCCGACTAGAGCCCTTCCCCTTTTTTCATGCCCCCCCACGGTGAGAAATTCCTTCCCCCCCCCTAAGTTTATACTGACCCCCCTTTTCTCCCTTCTCTTTCCTTACCTTGTCCTCCCCAGAAGAAGTTTCCCCCTTCTACTTTATCTGCCGTCTGTCCCTTTCCCTCAGAAGTGTGTTTTGTTTTCCTCTCCTGCAGTCCCTCCAGATAAAGAGATCCTACCTTTCCTTTCTTCTTTTCATCTCTTCCCCTCCCCCCCGCGCTCGGGGCAGCGTCCTTATTATTGAAGATGGATTCCCTTTGCAGCCACTGCGATCCTATCTAGTTTCCTTTTTTCCCTTGGTCTTGTCCTGGGACGTCCGCTTTTTTTCTGTTTATGTCCCCACAAACAAAGCCAACCCCCCTTTTCCCCTTCGTTCCCCCTCCAGCGTACATTCTAATTGGCGTGCTTTTTTCCCTTTTCTTTTCCCCACCTGAAGTATGTCTCCCCCCTTCTTTGCGGCACCGGGCACCCACATGTGGAGGCTGTTAGTTCCCTCCTTCCTGTTTCAGCCTGGAACATTAGTCCACAAGTACCCCTCCCCTCACCTTTTTTTCATTCAGATTAAAAACTTAATCCCTCCCATTTTTGCGCTCCTCTGGAATCCTCTAGGTTTGGTCCTCCTGCGTTCCTCCCACTTTTTACTTACCCCCCCCTTTCTTCCCTTCTCATTCCCCCAGAATATATGAGTATCTTCTTGATAGATTCTCCCCCCCTCGAAGGCGGTACCTGTTTCCTAAGATTTCGTCTTCACGTTCCACTAGGCACGTTGTAGGCCCTACTCCCCCCCTTTACAACCCTTGATGTAGTTTCCCACTGAGTCCCCCCCCACCGGAGGTGTTTTGCTCTTCTTCTCACCTTTTCCCCTTCGAATGCGTCTTGCATTTCTTTTTCTTAGTCGCTCCCCCTCTTTTAGTCCAAGAATAATGAGTTTCTTGGTTTCCCTTCGTCTGGTTGGGCCCACTGGGGGAAGGGGCCCCTTTGTTTTTAACCCCCGGTAGTATGTCCCCCCCTCCCTCTTTCTTCCTTGCCCCCCCGATCCCTGGGTTTTCGTTTCCCCTTGTGGTCTGCCCTCATCACACACCCCCCCGTCCTCCTCTATTGTGACGCGAACCATTTTGGGCTAGGGCGTAGCGTTTGTCCCTCCCTTCCTTGGTTTCGGCCGTTGAGAGGGAACCTTTTTTACGTGATTGCCTCCCTGGTGCTCCTCCCCCCCCGCCTTTTCCTTGGATGACGCCTTCTACTTTTTTCCAGTTTCCGCGTACCCGCCGGGAAGTTGTTGGTTTTTTCCTGTTCCTCTTTTTGCTCCGGCCTCTGTTTTTTATTTTTTAATGCGTAATCCAGGGAGGTCTCTTCCTTCCCCCAAAGCCCGTTTTCCCCTCCTTTTCTCCTTTTTTTTTTTTTTCTTAACATCATCTCCCAACCATTGTCATTCTGTCATTTCCTTCCTCGAGTCCCAGAAATTGTCCACGATTCCCCCCGTTATTCCTTTTAAATATAGACCTCCCGTAGGTGCGGTCCTCCTTCCCCCACCCCGAGCTTTTACTTCCCTTTTTCCAGCGAATCAGCACCCCCTCCCTCCCTGGTGGTTCTTCTGATTAGTACTTTTTCAGTGTTCTCTGTCTGTCTATTTTCCCCCCCCTTGTCTTAACGGGGCGCTTCCTGCTCCTGCGGCCACAACTTTCCCCCTCCGGGTCTGTTATCGAGCTACTCCTGCTAACAATCCCTGTCTGCTGGAGCACAAAATTATTGTCGCGTTCCTCCTACTCCTGCACCCCCCACTCTCCCACCTCTAAGCCTCCCCCTCAGTAACCTTTGGTGACCCCCAGCAGGAACCTCGAGTTCTTTTTTCCCCTGGCCCCTCTGCACACCGTCTTCCGTTGGACGCGCCGTGCCTTCACTGTTCGACTTGTTCTTCCCGCTGTCCGAACGTTTTTTTCTTTTGTACTCCACAGGTCTAAACCGATCGTTTCCTTTCCTCCCCATCCGGTTCGGCTCCTTAAACTTTTTGTTTTCCTCTCCTTTCTGGACTCCCCTAGATGCCGCCCAAATTTTTTATCTCAGCTTTTTTTCTTTTTTCGTTTCTTAGGAAGCCCCGTTTTCCGATCATCTCCAGCTTTCTCCTTCCTCCGCCCCTTGCGGCCCGTTTTTCCTTTCGCACCTCCAGCGGATTCCCCTCTCCTTATCGACGGTATCACCCCCTTTTTCACTTCCTCTCCCTTCCATTTTTGGACACTAGCGCCCAGCCCCCCAGTTTAATTTAATTTCCTACGTCAGCGTCCCCCCTTTCAGTTTTTAGCCCCCTCTCCTCCCCCCCTGTCCGTGACGAGCGCCTCGTTCGCACTCTGCTTGTAATGGTCCTCCTCGTTGCAGGTGTCTGGGAGTTTTTCTCCCCTCTCCCCGAAGCCCAGAGGAAGGAGTTTGATAAAGAGATGAATTCTGGTGGTGTTGCTGATGTCTCTTAAAAGAGAGACATTCCTTTTTACGGATTTCCTTTTCTCGAAACGCCACCATCGCCCCAGCCCCGGCAGGCGCACTTCGCCTGGCCCCTTCTTTTCCGGGCAAGTCTTGCGATTAATTCAGTTAGGGAGGCTATGGGCTGCCCTTAGGTGATCCCCATTTTTCTTGAAGTCCCTTTACGACCACTTATCCCCCTTTTTCGTTTTTCCTTTCCCAGCCTCCCCCTCTCCCTCTTGGTTTTCCTTTAGCAGAGCGTTGTGATCCCGTCTTTGATCGTTGGCCCGACGCTGTAGGGTTGCTGACCCTCCCTCGTGGGCGAGGCTTATTATGCTTCTATTTTTTTTCCGGAGGAGCGGTCCTTAAACGGTTTTCGCGTGCGCGCCCCCCCTCCCCTCACCCCCCCCTCTCATCCCGACCCGAACTAATTTCTTGGCATTTCTTCCTCCCTTATGAACAAGTACATCTCGATGGTAGGTTTCTCACCCCCCATGCCTTTATTCCCTCCAAAAAATTCCTTCGGTCAGTTCATGCGCCTCTGTTAGACACTCTTTTTTCACCCGGACACCCTAACGTGATTGCCCTAGTCCTTCCTTTCGATTCTTTTTTCCCAGCTGAGAGTAACGTTGTCTTCCATTAGCCCCTGTGCCAAACATATAGGCTGCCATGTCGCCGGTCCCACCGGTGTCATTGCAAGTGATATCTTTCTTTATTTTTATGGCGGAGTTTTCTGGTCTTCCTCCCCCGACCCCCCCCTGATGCATAGTTTCCTTTCTTGCACCCTCCTTTTTTTCGGCCTTACTCGCTGACTCCTCTCCTGCTTGTCAGGAAGGCTCTTCGCCCCGTTTTGAATGCGCCGTTTTAGTAATGCCCCGTAGCCCCTACTCCCCCTCCATCCTCTGAACGCTTTTGATCTTGCCTCCATATAGATGAAGTTCAGGCCCTTTTTTGTTTTCTTGGTAAACTCGGGCTTTCCCGATCAATTTCTCCCCCCCCTGAAGCGAGGCCTCCGTCCCCGCTCTTTCCCTTTTCTTTCTTTCTCTGTCCGACTCATCCTTACCCGTTTGCGAAGGATGTTGGCCCTCTTCATCGAGAGAACCTTTCCTTTTTCTCTCTCATAAACGCCTAGCAGTCTACCCGTGGCTAGAGGATTTTCTAACCCACCCAGGAAACCCATGTTGGTTTAATGGCCCTTCCAGATTGACCTCCCTCGCTCTCATGTGGGTCCAATTGAGCGAAGGGAGGGGCGGGGGCTCCCCCCCCTGTCTTCACCTAACCTTTGAAAGAACCAACCCTTTGTTTTCCCCTCTCCTGAGATTCACCCCCCTTTGAACTCATCGGTTAAGTAGGACCGCACCCTGACGTCCCGCCTTACCAAGGCAGCGGTTTCCCCAGGATTTTTGTTTGGGAGAGTAAAAGTCTCGTTCTCCTTTTTATGCTTTCGAAATGAACCCATCCTACTCCCCGAACAGGATCGCCACCCCCCCCCCACGGCTTCGCCCTGGGTTTACCCTTCCCCAAAAGCCCCCATTTTTTCCCCCCACGTCCCCCTTTTCAGATTTCCAACCCTACCCCTTTCCAGGTCTTTTGGCTCCACTCGACCTGAACGGCCCCCGTCCCGATCTCATTCCCCCTGTCCCCTACCCCATGAATTTAGAGAATTTACACAACCCTCTTTGATTGGTTTCCCCCCCTTGAAGGCAAACTCATGGTTTCCTTTCGGCAAGGTACACTTGAGTTCCTACCGGTCCCTACGTTACACCTCCTTACAGGTTACCCGTCCCTGTGGAAATGGAGGCTAGCGCCAGCGCACATATTCTACAATCCTTTTCATTCCTCCTAAGAGGCAGTCTTTTGGCCCCCGAAGTTTCCAATTCCTTCTCACATCTAGGCGGGCGACTGTCTCGGGGTTCCGTTCCCCTCGTTAACGTTTTCCCCCCCCTCTGTTCCTTTACAGTTTTCCGAATGTTCGCTTCCCCTTAACCATCCTCAAGCGTGATTTGGACCGGTCTTTCCCCCCCCCTGTGCCTGTACATTACTTCCGTTCCAGTGTTTTTCTACTCCTGTCAGTTCTCGGGATGACCCCTTGTCCAGCAATTGGGTTGAATACTTCTCTTCTGTCCCCAGGACTGCCCCCAAGGTACCACCGTCCTCGAGCCGATACGCTTTGTGCCACCGAGTCAATGAATTTCCCTCCTCTTCCGCGGTTACCTTCTCTCTTCAGTCTTTTTCTCCCTGCAAGATACGTACTCCCTTTAGGTAGCGGCAGTTGTTCTCTTCCTCCTCCTCCGTTGGTTTTTTCTCTAGCTTGCTTTCCCGTCGACGATTGACGGCGGCTTACCAGCTCTGCTTTAGCGCGGAATGGGGGACGGCACTTTGGTTCAGGCCTGGATCTTGTTCCTCCCGGATCATCGGCTCCAGGTCCTTTTTCCTCCCTGGTCTGTACCGGAAGTCAAGGGTTATCGTTCTTCCCAACCCAAAGACCAATTCAGGTCCCGATCGTTTCACTAACTAGTCGCAGGTGTGTCGTCACCCATCACCTTGGTATGATCGGGACGGGAGGAACAGGGACCTCCCCTTTGTTTCCGGATTTTTTTCTTTCCTGGGGACCCCATGCGTCAGCTGGACCTCGCCCCCTATCATTTCCTGGTTGTCTGGTACTGATGTCAACCGTCTGATCCCCTTCTCCTACTTGAGCAGTAGCGTTTTTTTCATCCTTTTGCCCCTTTTCCTTTCGCTTTCGCTCATGACTCTCTTGTATGCGCTTGCTCGCCGAAAGTGCTCGTCCAACTGTCTTATTTTTCGAGACGAGAATCCTGGCCAATTGCTTACGTTGTAAGGGGAACTTCCTCTGCCAAAATTAGTTGACTGTCTTTGTCCCACCCACACCCCTGCGTTTGTAAAGGGCTCGTTCTGCAGGGTGGATTCTGTAACCTCCCCCATTCTTAACGTGTATGTGGAGTAGTCTTCCATCAAGTTCTGGACCAGATATGAGTGGATTTTCAGCTCTTCGGATTTGTGAAACGTTTCTCCATTTAGGTTTGGTGTACCCCCTTTCTCGCATACCAATCTGTAGTGAAGGGGTCTCAGGGGAGGAAGGGGACCCGTCGATGCTCTATCTTTAGGGATGACCCCCATACACAACAGGAGCATATCTGACGACCCTTGGCGATGACCTTTTCCCGGAATGAGTGCGTTGAAGACTGAGCCTCCTCTTCTTATGACGGTCTTTTGTTTGGTCTTCTTCTTCAAAGTTCTTTTTCCTGAGCCTATGTGGACCGCCACCTTCGTCCGTGGACTGAAGACATTATTTTTTTGTAAGTCTCCCCTACCTCGGAAGTGCTCCAGGTTTTTTTGACTCATCCGGCCTCCGGTTCCCCCCTTTTCGGGAGGTAGTTCGTACTCAGGAAGCGGGCTTCTTACCCCTTCCAGCAACCCAGGTTTTTTCGGATTTTAGAGAAGTTTTACCCCCCCAGAATCCCCCTCCCCGTGAAGTGGGTTCATTTATTTCTTTGTTGTAAAAGCCCATGTCCTTCTATGCTTCCTCGGAAGGCGTGACGTTGTTCACTGAGCAGCCGCGCGGGTGCCTCGATCAACTGCATTTCATTACGTCTATTCCCCACAGAGTGTGACACGAAGAGGATGTATAGCTCAGCAGCCAGCCCCAAGTCGACGTCGTGAATGGCGGATACGCCCTGTTTTTCGTTTTATTCTGATGAAAACCTTCACGGCTTCATGGACTATTCGATAAGTAATGCTTTTTGACCCCCCCACACCTCGAAGGAGGGAGCAGAGAAGGCGACAAACTAACGATCCCCCAGGGTAAGAGTCCCTACATTGCCCCCACTGGAAAAGAGAGCTTGAGTAACTGAAGACAATATACCGGCCTCTTCCCTGTACCTAGGCGTCACCAGAGGCGTTGGATGTTAAGAATAGGATGGTTTTATTTTTTTTTTTTTTTTTTTTTTTTTTGCCGTTGGCGTCAACGTTCTTAGGACACTAGCTGGTCGCATGCGCCTTCTTTTTGGCGTCACTATATGCAACATTTTTCGGTGTTCGTTCAATCAAGGAGGGTTAAGAGACAAAGTTTCTCCACTTCGCGTGGGACCCTCCCCAACTGTGGATCTTTAGGGGGCCTTCCTCCTTCTTCTGGTCCTATAGGAGCATCCCTTCCCGCCCCATTATCGCATTTTTTGGTCTTTGAGTGGATGGTCTTTGCCCTTGAGAACCTGTCCGCTCCTTGTGAAGACAGCCTTTCTCCGCGCCCAACGCGGACGTGATTCGTTCGAAACCGCCTCTTTCTCAATCTTGATCGGTCAACAAAATACAAGCCTTCCCGTGCCAGACTGCTCGGCCTTTTGTTCCCCCGCGATGCCCTGGTGAAAGGCGGCCCAGCCTTTCACGTTAACATTTTGTGTCAGTTTTCAGAAGAGGAATCCCCACTTTACTTCTTTTTCAGCCATTCGCTATGGACCTGTTTTATACTGCAGGCAGAGAATTCCGCTTTTGGGGTATGTGTCTAGTGTTTTTGCCTTCGTGCACTATAGATGATTTTTTCCAGCTGGTGTTGTTGATAGAATTTCAGAGAGCTCATGATTACACTGGCTGGACTGTGTATGAGGCGACGAAAGACCCTAAAGCGATGAGAACGAAAGCCCCGTTTACCTAAATCCCCAGTATTCGAGTCCGCACGGAAGAAAGAGTTCCCCTCACAATGGCAAGGGGGCTGAGGCAGGTTTTCATATTGGCTGAGGACTCCCCGCTTACCAGGGGATTTCCCCTTAGTACGGTCCGGAAGTGAGGGGAGAGTAGTTCCCCCGTTAGCTCCTGGCCAGAGCGGTGCCGGGGTTGGTATTTACCGTTCCTTCTCCTTGGCGGCGCTGCGTTGGAAACTGACACGGCACAGTTCTTTTTTTTTTAGTTAATCGCTTGTCTCCGAGCCCGGAAAACGTGGAGGGCAGTTTTTTACGACCCACTCTCTGCAAGGGTTTATTTTTTTTTTGGCATTCCCCCCCTCTATGGTGCAACCAGTATATGCGTGTAAATTTTAGATCTGTACCTCCCGGCATTGCCGGCGTTACTGAAAACTGAAAGCAAGAGGGTGATCTTTTTCGGCGGAAAGAATCCCCATCCCCCGGGTGCGGGCTACCTTAAAGACGTCTGAGTCGACGATACTCCCCCAGAGGAGCGTCCCAAGGAACCTGGTTGATTCACTTCTGGAAGAAACCCCCCTGAGCTGGGGTCACTATGGTGCTCTTTTTTCTATTTTTCGCGGGCGTCTATGGCGTAGTTGTTTTTTTTCTTTCTCTCTCCTCTTTGCATTGGCCTTTTCTGGCCAAAGTTTCTTCAGGTGTTGTCGCCCTCTAGAGAAACTCCCCCTTTCTTTTTGTCCTCCGGCGGCGAGCCTCATTTAATGTGATCATATTTTTGGTTTCCTGCTCCCCCCCCACTTTCGAATCCAGCCCAGCCCAGTCGATCTGGTGATCTCATACAATCTCGACGTTTCCTTCCGTGGTTTGAGCTTTGCCCCAAACATCTCGGGCTTTTCCTTCATCCAGGTCCCCCCCCCCGACCTGGATCTCAGCACAGAGCTCTGTTGAGCGACTGCCGCCCCGCCGTACCTGTATTTGTCTTGATGTTCTGTTGGCCCTGTGATCCCTAGAGCCGACCCGGGCAATGGGTACCTGTTAGCCCCGGGTAAAAACAATCCGCTTGCTCCTATAACTTGATCGGCAGCATCGTTCTACCCCCACCGCTAGCAACTTACGTACTTTGCTTAAGACTTGACTATGATTTCGGCAGGAGTGGCCACGGGTTCTAAGTTTTGCGGTGAGCAACCATTATTTCAATCTACCGTGCCCGCGACCCGACTGTCTCCCCTGCTTCAACCCCCCTGACCGAGACTTAAGAAGTAAAGTTGGACCCCGCAGCGTCCACTGGAAGGCATTGCGGAACACCAGGTGTGGTCTTCCACGTCTTCGTTCGTGTGTGTAGAGGGATCTACCCCTGCTGTCAATCCGCCTCCCCGTCTTCCCCAAACCTGCTACTCCCAAGATCCGACCGTTCAACCCCAAACGCCCCTTAACCAGTTACCACGAACGCGAAGCTGAAAACCCTACCAGGCCGCAACGAACCGGCCTTTCTCCTCCCTACTCCACCAGCCACCCACCTCTCAGGTGCGCCACCCTTTTTTCTCCTAAGCAGAGAGCCCCCCGTTCTTGGGTCGCTGGGGGCACGACATGCAACTTTGGTTTTTCGGGCACTGAGGCGTCACCTTACGGTTGCTTGACGCGTCCCTGCGTCTCATCTGGACTCCCCCTCCTCGAGGCAATTCTCTCACAGTCGAACTTGGGCGGTATGATGAGGAATCTCCCCTAGGCCGTTTTTGGCACTTCGTATTCACCCCAACCTCCGATTCCCAGCCTTTTTCCGAGTTTTCTTTCTCAGGAAGTTCATCGTAGGTCCAACCCTTGATGGAGGGACGTTGATTTTGACCAGGTCACGATAGCCACCCCTCACCCGTGTGGCTTTACAACTCCCTTCCTGCCCAGACCCAAGTTTGTCCTGGAAAGATAATTTATAGGTGCTGAAAATTTTTTTTACATTTTTTTACGTTTGCTTGTTTGTCTCACCTTGACTTCCTCCGGTCCCATCACGACCAATGTAAAACGTAATCTCGCGTAGTCGCATTGGTGTCCACGGAGATCTCCTGCCCCCTACTCTCGAGGTACCAGCTGAGGTGCATAGAGCTAGCGATTCCCCTCTTTTGTAGCGGCAGTGGGG
>Ga0179593_1548710_pt1 | contig 15812 bp, 20 predicted proteins | sample CZODoug2_1_08_16_FD_185931 | JGI IMG/M metagenome (GOLD analysis project Ga0179593, IMG submission 185931) | Vadose zone soil fungal communities from Angelo Coast Range Reserve, California, USA - CZODoug2_1_08_16fungal (PacBio error correction) | ecosystem: Environmental > Terrestrial > Soil >... | reverse complement strand
CTCTTTCAGATTTTTTTGTGTGGTTTGACATCGACGGCTGCTTTCGGTTTGACCTTCGAGCGTCCCCGTGGATAAAAGTGTGGCGTGATCTACTTTCGTTGCTCTGTCTCTCTGTACCTTGTTCCCCACCCCCCCTCCGGTCGGTCCTACGCGGCGGTAAGTGCCCCCTGGTGCAGATGTCGATCACTTCCTGCTCTCCACACCGCCCCCTGACCCTTTCCTGGAAAGGCTTTAGAACTTCCCCTACACCCCCCCCGCATAGTCGTGGAGACTTTCCTGGACGGGGTGGTTTTTCGTTGGACGATTTTACCTCTCTCCTACCCCTTTCCTCCTTTAGACGATCCTCCCAACGTTCTGACCACCCTCAAGAAGCTCATTGGCGTCTTTTTTTGCTGCTTTAATTTTGCCTTTTCGCATCTGTTTTTTTTTTAGGTCATTTTTCTTTCCGTGACGTTCCAGTCGTTGATTTTCCCTCCGCAATAGGGGCCCCCAGTACCCCCATTTCCGCATTTGGCTCTCTGAAGTTTTTTTTGTCAGGCGTCGATGTTGCGACCTCATTTGTTGCTGCTGCTGGGTACTTTGCACCCCTCAATTTTTTTTTTTCCCCCCCAACCCGATGTTGTTTAAGGATGGATGGTCGGACAGGATTTTTGTGCGGTTACCCTTTCTTTGCCACACCCCCTTGAAACTTTGTTGACTGGGGGGGTGTATCCCTCTTTTTACATCTTCCTACCTTCCTTTCTCGTCTCGGCCGGCCAGACCTTTTTGGCGGGTTTGATGGTTCACACTTGCCCCTTTTCAGCCGCTTCCTTTTTCCTTGGTTTTTTTTTTTCTTTAACCCATCTTACATTTCCGCCTGTGTTTTAGATGAGTAACAAGAGTGCACTACGGGAAGAGTAGTATAATCAGCCCGAATTTTTCGCCTTTTTCTTCGTCGTTTTCCCAGCCTCTTTGCAGAGCCCTTTCCTCTGGACTCATCCCGATGACACGTAGAAAACTATGTGGACAGGGTACCTTTCCCCCCAGGTTCCCCGGTTTAGTGTTTCTTTTGAGAGTTCCTGGACCCTTTCGCTTGGCCCTCTCCCACGTACCTACCTTTTCCTCTTTATGAACCCCCCAAGGTCAGTGATAAACCGGTATTCCTCCCCCCGGTGCCTTCTCCCCCCAAGTGACCGTCTAGCGCAGTTTCTCCCACTATAAAATAGCAGTGTTATGATCATCTTAGTCGGTAATATTCAACGATATATTATGAGTCGTGGTTAGTTTGTAGAGACCTGTTTAGAAATCCACCACCTCAGAAACCATCTTGTATTTTTTTTTCTTCCCGCTTCCAATATAAATACGCGACTAACGAATGGCCGCACTAATCCCGACTCCCTTTACTTCTCGCTCGTATACACTCATGCCTATTTAAATTATCTATGCATTTCCTAGAGGATGACCTCGAGCCTTCTTCTTTTTTTTTTTTTTTTTTTTTTCCCACCTATTTTCTCTTCCTCCGACCACTTTATAGCACTGTCGAAGTCCCCTTTCTCTTTGCGTTTTCTTATCTAGACGAGCCGGGTACCTCTTTCTCGAAGGCTTATAAAGCCTTTCGGACGGTTCGGTCAGACCCATTCTCACGTTTTTTTTTTTTTTTATTCAACTTTTTTTGTAATTCCTTTACCTATCGGGGATTCACAGACTCTACCTCTGGACCCCTCGCGTTGATTCTTTCCGCGCTTTATTGTGTCAGTGTTTGAAACAGCGGGTCTACCTTTAATTTGCCCATGTGTGATTTGAGCGCGGCACGTTTCCCCCCCATGGCACGTCCTTTGACTCCTCTGGTTTTTGGACACCCTAGGACACCTATTTGGTCTGTTGGGTCCCTATGAAGGGTGGAAGGCCTCTCACATTTATATATCGAACACTCCTGTACTTGTTCTTTTTTTAGCGCGTCCTTAAATTGCCTGGGTTGAAACTTTTTTGCCGTCTCGAGGTGTGGCGGTATTCCTCCCGCTACAGGCTCACCCCAAGTTTGTGAAATGCTCCTCATATTATTTTCCCCATTCTCTGTTACTCCCGGTACTCGTTCTGCAAAGATGTGTTCAACGTTCCTGTGGCTACATTGTTCCTTGCCCCCCCCTTCTTTCCGGATTCCTGGGTCTGATTATCTGGTCCCAGTTTTCCCCCCATTTTCCCAGCTTTTTTTGATTGTCTTTTTATTTACCTTTTTCTCTTCGAGCACCGGTGGGATGTCGAGGTCAGGGTCTCGGTTCGCCGGCCTTTTATCGTTTCATTCTTTTTTTCACCTACGTCTTTTTATTCTCTCTTTTTCCCCCTTCTTTTCCGTGTTTTTTTTCTCCGTCGATACACGGCCCTTTCCTGTCGGGACTTTTTCCGAAGCTGAAAACCTTTTGGCTCCCAACTCTCTTCTACCTTTTCACCGTGCTCGCCTGTCAGTTCTACCCGTTCCCGTGTTTCCTTGACTACCCCTTTGGCTCCCCCCCCTAACATACGCCTTTAAGCGGCATTTCCTCCCTTTGGACTTTTTTTACCCCTTTTTGTCCCACTCCCCCCCATTGACGTCCTTTTTTGTCGCCGGCTTTCTTTATACGACTCCTATGGGTGCCTTTTCTTCTCACTCACTCTTCCCCTGGTCCCCCTGCTTGTGTTCTTTCCCCGGACAAACTTTATTCCCTTCTTTTCCCCCTCTTCCCCCCCCTCCCCGCTGCTTTAATGGTGGACTCCCCGCGGCTCGGCTATCAATTGACCCCTTCCCGTCCCTTTTCGTTCTTTTTGTTCTAGCCGTGGCGTTCTTTTCTATAGCTCTCCGTTCCGGATTAATTTTCCTACGTGCGGACATGAGCCATTCTTCGATTCCATCCCCCTTGTCATCCTTTCCTTCCTTTAATTAGTTTGATACCTCAGAGCGCTTTTTCTCTTCCGCTTTAGTCTCTTTCCGGGCCCCCAGCATCGCCGACCGTGAGTCCCCCATCCTCTGGCGTGTGTCCCCTCCCCCCTCGTACGTCTCTGTTCTCTGGTGTTTCCCCCCCGTCTCTCGGTTCAGACCCCAGACCAGCTAGCACCGGTCGGGCTAAATGGTGATTGCTGTTTTTACCTGTCTACTGTCTTACTATTTTCCCCGGCCCTTATATCATGGGTTTTTTTGCTACTTTGTGACCTTTTTGCCAAGGTCTATTACCTACTTTCGGGCGATCCTCGCTTATTCCAGCTATGGATCCCATTCCTCCTGTTTGCCTTATACCGCGCATGGTCCTTTTGCAAGTTGCAAGAATGGGTGAGGTTCATTTATCTACGCTGACTATTTATAATATTTCTTATGACAGAGATTTGTTGTTATTCCCTCTCCCCCCCCCCCCACCCCCAGTGCGGACATTTTTTCCCCAACGAAACTCTCGCTTGGTGGGGATCCTCCTTACGTTTCTTCCCCCCCCAACTTCCCTTTGTCTCCCTCCCACCTCCTCTTTTTGCATGTCACGGGCACCGGGGTTGATTTTCAGCCGAACGATTGTGGCTGTTTTGCATCCGTGCTCATTTCACCCCCATTCTTGTTCTGTCCGCCTCTTCGTTTTTTGCCGACCACTCTTTTTTAGTATTTGGGTTTCGACCCCTTCCTGGCCGCGTCCTAGAGATACGCCCCCGCCTTTTCCCCCTCGTTTCACGTTTTTTTTTATTTGGTGCATATTTTCTCGTACTTTTTTTATTTTATGCCCATCTTGTGTCCGCCCCCCCCCTCCATACGCTGAGCACAACCTCAGGGACGCTTTCTCTCTTCGGGTTATCCCGTCGTTCTCCGCGTAGTCTTTTTTTCCCTGACTTTTCTTGCTTTCACGTCTCTACCCCCTACGATAGTTACCATAGTCTGTTCCGTTCTTCAGTCTTCCCTTCTTTTTCCTCCTTGTGTTTGAGCCCTGTGAGTTTTGCGGGCATAATGTTTTGTACGTCTCCTTTTTTTTTCCCCCATATGTTTCCCCCTTTTATTTGTTTTTTCCTGAAGTTTTTTTTCCTGCTAAGGCCACTTCACAGTGAAGGTGGTGTTCGTGTCCGTCCCCCTCGCACTCTTGTCTGACCGCTTTTCCCCTTCCCTTGGCCTCTCTCTTTAAAGCACATTGGGGACCGTGACTCTGAAATTTTTTCCCGTTGTCCCACTCTCTCTCCCTGCCCTTTCTGAATGTTTTTTTTTTTTTGCCATTGACGTCCCCGATATGTGTGCGTTTGCCCATCTTATTCGATACAGAGTGTCCGTGTTCTGCCTTTTCTTCTTCCTCCTTCCTAGTTGAGCGGCTTTCCTAAGTCTTCTTTTTAGAGTCTGCCGCATCGGTTAAGAAGGATGGTACATTCGTCCTCCCTGTCCATGTGCGTTTTATTTTTTCTTTTTTTTCTTTACCATGGGTTTGGCCCCTTTTGCTTTGTTTGTGCATGTTTATTTGTCACCTTCCTTTTTTTCTAATTAAGTGCCCCCGGGGGGTTGTCGATGGCTAACTTTGCCATCCCTTTTTTTTTGCGGGTATGTTTTGTCGACCCTTGTATGCATTTGTGTTTCTCTCCTGTAACGCTCCCGTGCATGTACTGCCCTCGCGTTGGTCATGCACCCCCTTGGAACTTCCTTTTCTTTGCTTGCCTTAAACTACCCCCTTTTTCTTATAACCGTTTCGTGTTACCTTCTTGAATACGAGAGTGACCTTGGACTTCCCCTTTTTGTGGCCCTTCAATTTAAGCCCTATTCTGTTTCGTTCAACCCCCTCCAGTTGAGTGGTAGTCGGAGTCCGCGCTAATCAAGAGTTTCCCCTGGTGCCCCGGTTTCCTTGTCTTTTTTGGTTTTATTGCGTTACTTTATTTCACCCCAGTGTCCGTTCTTTGCTTACGTTTCCTGCACGGCAGCGTTCCTCCCTTTTTCCTGATGGGGCACTTTTGTCCCACACTGTATTTTTTCCTTTTTTTGTTTCAGTTCCCCCGTTCTTTTTACGTGCCCTTTATTCATCATCCCCTCTTCCTGCCCCTCCGTCCTGGTCGGGTATGGGGTAGACTGTGCTGTCTCACTTCCCCACATTCGCCCCCTCTTGCCGACTTCTTCCAACTTTTCCCCCTACCAACTTGTTTTTTGGCGGCGCGACAGTTGGCAGACCTTGGGATGCCGGGACGTTTTGCATGGCCGACTCACCTTAACAACGGCTTTGACTCCTTTTTTTTGCCCCCGATCTGGTGAGTATCTTCGTGCAACACAGGAGTCAAGCAGTCCGGGCTTTGAATTCATGCTTTTCACTTTTTTTTTTTTTTCTCGTTTATTTTGAGTAAGTCCGAGGGGACTGTTTTTCGGGCCATCCTGTGCAATCTGCTCATACCTTCCAGGGTAGTGAGGAGGAAAGCATTAATTTAGTCGTCTGCTTTTTTTAATTTCTCGAAATCCACTGCGTCGCTCCTCTCTTTGCAGCTTGGGTCCCATGTCCCCCGTCCGTTTTACTTTCTTGTTTTTGGCCTTTTCTCCCTCTTAAAGAGCCCCCTGATACGGGGCTTGGGGGCCCAAGCAGACGCGTCAGTCATTGGCCAATTTCCCCTTCCTTGTAGTTTTCCCCCCCTCCGACTTTTTCAAGTGGTGGGTCTTTTTCCACCACGTATATCCCACTGGACAGCCCCCCGACCCGGACACTAACGGGATCCCTTGTCTTTTCCCCACCCACCACCCCTTCCCTGCTCCCCCCCCCCCTTTTAGGTTTTCCCGCCACTCGAGCGCGCCTTTGTACTCGCCTTCTCCAGTAGTCTTTCCTTTAGCTTCCAGAGAGACCTCCGTTTCTTCCCCCTAGTTTTTTCTTTTTTTCGGACCGCAGCCTGTGTCCGTGTTTATTTTGTGGTATGGTTGGCGTGACTCGTAGGATGGGTCTATGTCCAAGGAACTTGAGGCCCTTGTTATGTTACCGAACCCATTCTTTCGTTACTTTTTTTGGTCTTTCTTCATGCCCGTTTTTTCGTACGACATTTTCCGTGGGACTTTTGGCTTACGGGACACGCCTCTCTAGATGGTGAGGCGAGATCTTCACACTCTACTTTTGCACCTCGCACCCCCCCCCCGTACCTTGATGGATCCTTCTTTTGGGAAATGGCGGCACTTAGTCTTCAACGCCTGGTACATGTTAAGATAGGTTTTCTATCCCGCCCGACCTGCTAATGTCCCGAACCCACACATGGGGCAAAATCGGCCGGGGAATTCGTATTTCTAACGCTCAATCGTCATCTTCGAGCTTTTTGGTCTGTTCCTTTTTCGTTGTAGTTGCTTTTCGGCCTCGTTTTTTTTCCGGTGTGAAAGGTTTGGTGATAAGGTTAGAGCAGGTGCGGCCCAGTATAGAACTTTCTTCTTTTTCCCAATCCGGTCTGACCCTGCCTGACACTTCCTCTTCCCGAGCGTGGGTCGCCGTGGTTGCAGGACGCGGGCCCCTTTCTCTGAGCCCTGCCTAGACCCCGTCCGTCAGGCTTTCGATCCGTTTTCTTGCCCTTTCTGCTTTCATCTTCTTTTTTTTTTTGGGACACGGGAGCACCATTTGGCGGGGAAGTTCCCTCATACGACCACTCCCCTCTGATTTTCATTTGAGACTTTTCTCGGTTTTTTGTCCTCTTTCGTGAGGAAGTTTTTGCAGTGAAGCCCGGAAGGACCCCTCCCCCCGCAGAGATACACTTTCTCGATGAGCGTTGTTTACTGATGGTGCTGAGAATGACGAGAGAAGGGCCTGCCTGGTTTCCCCTCTTTTTTTACGAGTTTTTCACCTTTTTTCCTTTCCGAATACCCCAGCTTTCAGGCTTGCGTATTTTCGCCTGCTGGTCTGGTGGACGCTCCTGTCAGTTTCCTTCTTCCCCCCCAGCTTTTGCTAGGAACATTCACGAGACCACACTGACCTTGATTGACTTTTTTCCTGTTGGGTGGCTTTCAGACATGTTCACTCATTTTCATAGTCCGATGTCCCCGCGTGAACCTGAGAGAGATTTAACGGTCCACTGACTCCAGTTACGCTTGACAGATCCCCCTTTTCTTTTTCCGAAACTGAGATTTGAATCTGTTGATAACACGAATGGGGATTTTGAGAACTCCTGAGCATGGGTGTCCCCCCCCCCCTCATGGTTGAATTCTTTCGCTTTCGACTGATCCCTCGGCCCTCCGTGTGAGACTTCCACGTTGCGCGTTTACGCGAGTGTTAGTGGGTGGACGACACATTTTGTGTAGCACATGATGGCCTTCCATCTCGACACAGTCACCCCTGCATCCGTTTTTTTTTTTTTCTTTGTTTTTGTGTAAGTGCGGCCGGTTCGGCAACCCTTGGTTTTTTTTTCCCCGTTTTCTTTTTTTGCCGACTTTTGTGCTTATGTCCGCTCTGCCCGGACCTCGATAGCCCTCGATTGTGGTCCACCCCCCCTCCTTCCCCGTTCCAGGTGCTTTCTGGCCGCCCTTTTTTGTGGACCTTCTTTCTTCTTCATGTCCGCTCACCTTTTCCTTTGCTCTTTCGAGAATGTTCGCTACGCCCATGGTCCCCTCTTCACCCTTATCCCTGCATCACCTTCTTCTCTGCGCCCTTCTTGCCGCGCTTCGATTTTCTCCTCCTCCTTTTTTTTTTTTTTCCGCCCTTGTGGGCAAGCAGGTTCGTCTCCTCCCTTCCCTTTGTTTTGCTTGGACATTTTTTGGCGAGCGGACCCCCCCTGGATAAACGAATTTTGAGGGGGCATGATTGAAATTTTGTCCCCTTTGACCTGTTATGTTTTTTTTGGTGATCCTTTCTTGTGATTGGGACTGCTTCTGCCTGATACTTCCCTTACCCCTTGTCCTCCTTTTCATTGCCTTGTAATGACCCCTCTAGCTTAGCGGTATTCCCGTCTTATCGGCTCAAAACCCCTAGGTAGTTGTCACCGCTTTCGGTTTGTTTTCCCCTATTGTTTTCTTTCCCCATCGCAACCTCTATACATTTTCCCCTTTCCGCCTGCCAGAGGTTCAGATCTTCTCAGTGCATCCATTGCACGGTGGTCTAGTCTTTTTTCTTTTGTCAGAGCATCGGTTGTCTTTCTTATTTGTTATTGTCCTGGGTCAGGGTTTTTGCCCACCCTCCGACTGGTAGTCGTTTGTTCTTTGGTGGTTTTTTTTGCTTCCCTTCGCCTGGTTTTTTCTCCCCCCCCCGTTTAGTGCTTGTCCGAGCACCCCCAAGTTTTGGGGTTTTTGAGTTCCCTTTTTCAATGCCTTCCTTTTTCCCCAAGCCGTTTGTTGTTCCAGGAGGGGGGGTGTTCTCCCCGCCCTTTGACGCCCTTTGTTCTTCCTCGTGTAGTCCCCATTGAGTGAGAGAGATAAATCTTCTTTCCCTCCCCTCCCCCCCCTCATAGGTGGGACGTTTCCTTTTTTTTTTGGCTCGACGTCTTTCTCCGCCCGACTCTTTTCGCCCCCCTCAACAACGGCACACCCGTTTTTTTGCAAGCGCCCCGACTCCATCCCTGAGCACTTTTCCCTCCCTTTGCGGTCCGCACACCTTCCCCCCTCTCTGGACCCTTCATAAGCGTTCCCCCTCCCACCCGCATGGGAACAGACCCAAGCTTGCGGATTTTCCCCTTTCCTGGCTTCCTGTGAGTATCTCTCTCCCCTCTCACCCCCCGGCACATTTTTCGAATGGCAGTGACCCTTCCGTACCGTTCCCTGTCCCCTTTTACTTTTCCCTTTTACCCTCGTGGACTTTCCTTTTAATTCCACAGCTTTCGTCTACCTCTTCAAGGACACACACCTTGCTCTCTCTCGGGCCTCCCTTCACTTACTCTCGCTCCTCCGGCGACCCACCCCTCCGCTGTCCTCCAGGCTTCCTCGGCTCGCGACCCATGGTACGACTTCTTTTTTCCCAGCAGGCCCTTCCCGTTTTTTGCCTGACTTTTTCTTCCCCACCTCGAGAGTTTTTGGCTAGGACCCCCGTCCGTGTTAGACAGGATCCCCTCCAGTGCAACCACTCTACTTTCCCCCCTGGGGCGTGGCGACCCGTCGGTTCTGACACCCACCAACGACCGCACCTCTCGGGTCTCCATTTTTAGTTTTTCGGCTTTGGTGAACTTTTCGCTTTGTTCGCCTGCCAGGCCGGTAGTTATGGGTTTTTAGGTGTCCTTTTTTTTCCCCCCCCTTCCGTCCTCTTTCCCCCCTTAACCCCGCTCTATTATACGAACGGACCTTTCCCCATTGGACAGCGAATGGAATCCCGTTTTCCTGTTCTTTGTTCTTTTTGATCCACTCTCTTTTTTTCTGCATCCCTCCAGCTCCCCGACAAATTTTTTTGTCTCTGGGCTGGTTGGCCGTATGATTTTCCCTGACTTTTCCCCCGTCCTCCTTTCGACTCACACCCGCTCCGCGGTTAGTGCAACGTGCCTGTGATTTTTTATTCGACCTTTTTGGTCCCCTTTGTCCGTCCTTCCCCCCCTTTTGCACTTCCTTTCTCAGATCCTTCGACAGCTCGGGATGACCTCGTTGTCTTTGTGTTCCCCTCCCCCTTTCCTGCGCTTTTTTTCCTTTTGCGTCTTCTCTTTTTCGTGTTTTCCCTTAGACTTTCTTCGCCAATGTTGTGAGAAAAACAATCACCTCACATTTCTCCCCCCCCCCTTCCGTTCCCCCCCCAGTTTTCTTCTTTTATTTCTCTTCCCGTTCTTCCTTAACCGTGAGTGCGGTCCCGAGAAACTAGTACTGTCCAGTTTTTTTCCGTTTTCCCGTGACCCTTTGTTGTGTCCCCTTTCTGCGCCCTCTATTCTAGTTAGTCTTCCCCCCCTGCATGATCCAACCCTCTTATAGCAGAGTTTTGAGGAATATATAGTTAACCCGGCAGTTTTAGTTTTGATGTCCCTCCTTCCCTCCCGACCCCAAGGCGTGTCTGAGTTATCGAAAATTATATGGAACGTCACCGGCCCTGCCCTCTGTACCGTGACCTTGATCTTTCCCCCCCTGAGTTTTTTCAACTTAAAAAATTTTAACCGAGGCGCCGTTAACCTCTCTTTTTTTCTGACCTTTTCCCTTTGGATTTTCTAATGCTTTCTTTCCCTGCTTTCGTCTTCTTGCCCCGTTCATTTTGTTGTATCATTGACCCTCTCCCCTGATAACGAAGCGTACGCATCTGTTAACTCGGTTGCTCTTCTATATTCCGTAGGAGTTTTTCTAGCGTCTAGTTTCTCTTTTTTTTAATTTTTTGTGGTTGTGGGTCTCACACCCTGACCTTTCCCCCCCCCTTTTTCGTTGGCTTTTTTTGTCTGTGACTTGTGGTCGGTTTCTTTCCCACACTCTCCTGTCAGGGTTGGCCATGGTGTCCCTTCCTTCCGCGACCTCCTCTTCTGAGACGTTTCCCTTTCCTCTTTTTCTCCCACGTTCTTTTCGTGTTCAAAGGGCCCTTTTCTCAGGGTTCTTGCAGTTCGATCAGGGGCCGTGACGCTTTTCCCCCGGAATACCACGCGTTTTTGTTTTGCCCGCCTTCACCCCTTTTAGTCTCCTCTCTCCCCTCGCTTTTTTACCTTCCCTGTACGGGCTGTGTTGATGGTTTTTTCCGGGCGTACACTATTTTGGGGATTGGATCTTTTTCCCTCCCTTTTTTTTTAGCCTGTTTCGCACTTGTGCCCCTTTTTTTTCTCTTATCCCCCCCCTTTCCCCCACGGGTTCCCTCTTCCTTTGCCGGCTCTATCTTCTCTTCTTTTCTCCCCGTTTAGAGAGATTTCTCCGGGCCTCCCCCACAGGCTTTTTGCCGTGGGACCTGGTCAAATAACGGGACCGCCATTTTTTCCTCTTCGCTCTGCCGTGTCGGCCCCTTATTCGTCAGAAAAAGGCGACAACCTCCTCTAATCTAGGTCTTTTTCCCCTTTCATGACCTTTTTTTTCTGGCTTTCGTCTGTTGGTTTCCCCACTCTTGTTCTTCCACCTTTTCAGTGGCCCGTGCACCGCAGACCGCGTTTTTCGGACCCTTTTTTCCCCCCCTCTTTTCCCCCGGCCCCTGAATCCTTCTCCAGCCTTTGTTTCCCCTTGGCCCCGCAACAGGATCGAGGCCCCCCTGTTTTCGGCCCTTCCTTCCCACGCGCGGGCCTCGATGAGGGTTAACTTCTCCACTAGTTTTTGGCTCCCCTTGACCCCGGAACCCCCTTACCGACGCCCCCCCCCCCAAGGAAGGGGCTTTTCAGTTAGTTTATTTTTTTAACCCGCCGGGGTTTCTCTTGACCCCTTGTTGTTCGGCCACACCCAAACAAAAGGGCCACCCGTCCCTTTCCTTCTCCGGCGTTTTGCATTTTTCACTCACGGAGAACAACCCGTGCCCTCACTGCGTTTGTTTTGCGTGTTTCCTCTGATTTCTTGAGAGACATCTTTTGAAGAGAATGTAGGAGAAAGTCATGTTTTTTCGGCGCCCCCTGGCCCCCTCCCTAATCGTCGGACCGTAGGCGTCGACAGGAACCTGTGTTTCTTTGTCGCTTTCATGGTCCGTCTCCCTTTGACTTTTTCCTTTGATTCGACCTTGTGGTTCCAAGATTGTTCTGCCCGGGCCCGTTTCTGATAAAGCCTGACTTTGTTTCTTTAGTTTTTTTTTTTCGGACCAAGTCCCCCCCCTGCATTTTCAACGGGGCCGAGTTTTGTTGTCTCTCTCGCTGTGATTGTAGGTTTTTTTGAAGCATTCGTTGGCGCCAGAGACGAGGTCTGAAGTCTCTGCCCCCGTTTTGCCCAGATTCTCAGTCTTCCCCCCCCGAGTTCTTCCGTTTGCATTCGAGTTATTTTTGCTTGCCCTTTTCGTGTCTTTTAGGCCTCCTCTGGGATTATCTTTTCCTAGTGGCCGTTCGTCCTGTGGCCGTTGACTTTTTTTTCTCTTTGCATATCCGGGTGCATTCGGTCGGCGTTCTGTTGGGCACGATTTGTTCTTTTGCCCAATCTTCCCACAAGGCTTCTCAAACCGCCGGAGGTGTGAGAAGAACTTAGGGTTTGCTCCCCCTCCTTTACGGTCGGGAACTCTCAGGGCTGGCAGTCCCCACCCTCGAATCTTCTTTGCAGGAGGGTTTTTCAAGTTTTTTTAAGTTTAGTTTTTTCGTATCCCCCTTTTTTCCCCTTTTGCTTTTCTTGATTTTCCAGAGGGCTGAGGTTGTCGGTCGGACTCTCCCCACGGGGTTCCTTCATCCGCGTTTTTTTTTCGTTTTTGACTTTCTTGCGCCTTTCAATTCATCCTCTTACCCCACCCCCCCCAGAGATCATTGTCGTTGACAGTCACTTTTTTTTTTTAGCCTCAGTTCTCCTCCCCGCGCTTCTCCACTTTAAGGTTCCCCTTCTGCGCGATGTCATGCACTTTTTCAGTTTTCTGTTCTTATGCCTTTTTTTGACTGTTCCTGCCTTGTACTTGGGGCAAGCACTCCCCCCCCCCTGAACCCCCCCCCCCCCTCCTCCGCTTTCGCCTTTCCCCTGCCCCCCTGTCCACGCCAGTTCAGCCCTTCACAATGTCTTCGACGGTGTATTTTCCCTTTTTTGAACGACTTGTTTTTTCTTCCCCCCTCCCCATCCCCCATTGGGAGGCCTGGGCCTGGGCGTGTTTTTTTCCGGCGTTCCGCCCTCGTATTCCTTAAGCAGGATAGGTAGAGGTGCCCCACCCCCCTTTTTTTTTTCGAATTTCTTTCTTTTTTTTTTCCTGAAGCTTTTATATTCTTGGCCTTTCCTTTCCCTAGGCCTCTTTTTCAGGGAAAAAGGCTCGTTCAAAGTTTTCTCCTTCGTTTTTTGTTTTGCGCCTACGGCGGAGCAGGCTTTTTTTTCACCCGTAGTTCCCTTTCCTGCCTTGGTTTCCTTCGTTTTTGGTTTTCCTTTTTTTGTTTTTTCCGGTATCCGATCTCGTTGCCGTCACCCTTTTGCAAGCTCCCGACGGGGCTGTTTGTCGTTGTTCCCCTCTTTCTTTTTGAATTTCGTCCAGTTTGGGACTTTACCCTTTTTGGACTTTTCCCTTCTGTGGCACAAAGTAGTAAGATTTCTCCGTGTACTCCCCCTTCTTTCTCCCCTCGAATTTTCTTGCGTCCCAGTTTGACCGTAAGGTTTTTGGACTGTTTCCAGCAGGTTTGTGTCTTTTCCCAGCTCCAGACTTCTATCTTTTTTCTCCTTATCTCCTGGGGTCATCTTTTCCGATGGTCACGGATTTTTTTTTTCCTGCGGTCCCGTGGGATTTGGTTACTTTCTCCCCCGTCCTTTGGGCCCTGTTCTGGCTTTTTTTTTTTTTTTCCCCGGGTGCGTCTAAGAGCAACTTCCTAGTGCTTTTTCCCTTTAGTTCTTCTTGATGACCTTATCCCCGGAGGTTTTTTCTGTTCGTTGAACCTTTCCTGACGCACACTGTCTTCATCTTGTTGGTTTTTTCCTTCTCCCCCCACTGTCTTCCTCATCGACTCTCCCCCCCCTTTTTGGGGGTTTTTTTCGACGGCTTCAAGGAGGCGTTTTTGACAAGTCGTGATCCCCTGTTTGGTTACGTACGTTTTTTTTTGCGCCCCCTTTTGTCCAAAGTTCCGGTGTCTTTCCTTCCCTCCATTAAGGTCACCTACTCCGGGTCCGGATAACAATCCTCTCCCTTGGAAAGTGATCTCTTTTCCCCCCAATTTTTTTTTCCCCGACCCCCCCCCTCCCCGTTCCTCACTTTTGTGATCCTTTCTCGGGCATTTCCCGCCCTCTCCCTTAGTTTTGCAGGGAAGGATCTCTACGATCTTAGGTCCTTTTTCCCCTTTTTTTCCTGTTCAACTTCCCATGTTTCTGCAGTCCGTTTTGTGATCCCCCCCAGACCAGAGGTCTGCAAGGGGAAGGTACTTTATACAGTTCAAAGTTCCCCCCCTTCTCTGTCCCTTTTCCCCAGTCCTACCTACGATCTCCCTTTTCGTTTCTCGAATCTTCTCGCCGTGTCCGGAAAAGATTTTCAGTTCAGTGGCCTGACCTCCCCAGTCCGTTTCGTTCTATGGGACTCCTCCTTTTTTTTGCTGTTTTTGTTCTCCCGCGAGGTCTAGGCGCTCTCGATTTTTTTCCCGAACCTCCTTCCCAAAAGGGAACTTTCGGTTACCTTCCTCTCAACATTTGGCCTTTTCCAGTCTTCCCACACCCTCCCAAGTAGTTCTACATTGGGTTTTTAATGGATTGCCCCCGGGCTTTCTTTCCCTCTAAGGCTTTCCCTGGCAGTCGGACACAGTTCTGGGTTTTGCGGTTTGCCCCCCCCTTACCTCTTTTGACTTTTAATATCCCTTTTTCAGTCTTTGCGGTTTCCCCGGATTCTCGTGGAGCTTTCTACTTGACAACCCCTCGGTTTTTACCCCTCGGGACTCCCGTGTGTGTTTCGGACTTTTGTTGGGCTAGTTCCTTAGTGCCTTCATTCCTTTTTTTTTTTACGTTCTTATTTTTCCCCCCCTATCAATTTTTTTTTTTATATTTTCACCCCTCCCCCCTCCCCTTTGCGAACGGGCTACGGGGGTGTACGCTCCCTTTGACAAGCCCCGCCCCTTTCCTATTTCGATTTCCTTCCTTCCACTTCTCCATTTTTTTGTAAACTTTTCCCTTTTTTTTCCCCCCTCGGGTATGGGGGACTTGGCCAGCACCGGTGTTTCCTCGCCAGTCTGCCCTGACCTACTTTCCCAAGTTTTTTTTTTTGCTTTTGCTTAACCGTTCGCTATGGGTTCCCAGTGCGTTTTAAAACTCCATTCACTCTCACCTCTTTATTTTTTTTCCCACACATCCTTCCCTCCCCGTCGTAGAGCCCATTTCCCCTATCTGAAAATTGAGCGGCTTAAAGAGGTCTCGTAGTTCCAATTTTTTATCTTCGTCCTTTTTTCCAAAGGGCTTCCCCTGGCTTCCCCCCAAAGATTCGCTGATGTCAGCTGTCACGAATGCTACCAGTCGCTTCGCGGTTTTGTCTTCATGTTTTGTTTTATTTGCAGTGTTTTTTTTCGTTCACCCTCAAACTTTCAGTGGACCCCCGGCCTTTTTTTTCTTTCCTTTTTTTTTTTTCCGGTGAATCTTGTGTCATATTCGCCTGACGCAGCTAGGTCGTGGAACCGCCCCTCGACTTCCTCTTTCCCAGTTTTTTTTCCCCTTTTTTTCAGACTCTCCCCCCGGTGATCCCGGTTAGACATTGTTTTTGAGCTGACGTATCCCGACTCCTCCCTGGACATCTCCGTTATAGTCCCCGGGGTAACCAGCGGGATTTCTTCTTCCAAGATTAACCTCTTAGAGTTTATTTTACATGCCTAGATTCTTCTTGCCCTGGGGTTTTGGTCTTTTGGTTGTTGGTTCCCCCACGTTAACCCCATTTTTTCCTAACTTGTTTTTTGGTACTCAACATGGTGGACCATTTCCTCTGGCAGAATATAGGTTGTTTTATGGCTTCCTTTTTTCTCTCAAATCTTGATCTGACGAGGTTTCCCCTTCCATAACATTCCTACTGTCGAACTTAGTAGGCCCCTTTTTCTCCCTATTTCGCAGCTTTTCCTCCGACCCCCCTCACAAACCCGTGGTCGCATCCTTTTGTTTCCAATTTCTCTCTTTCTTTATCACCTTTCTTTTTTGTCCCCCTTCCTTTTAGTCCCTCGTGATTTTCGTTACAGATCCGGGTACGTGCGCTTCTCCGTGCTCTTATTTTCTGAAGCCCCCCCCCCCCCCCTCTTGTGCACCCAACTCAGACGTCGGCATCTGCTAACTTTTTTATTTTTTTTTTATGGTCCGTAATGACGAAGGAGGTATGCTTAGTTCGCCGATCCCTTCCATGATTTTTATCTTTCGGCTGACCCAAACAATTATTGGAGTGTCCTGCAAATGCGGTCCCGTTTTTTTCTTTTTTTTGAGACCT
>Ga0179593_1429672_pt1 | contig 15814 bp, 17 predicted proteins | sample CZODoug2_1_08_16_FD_185931 | JGI IMG/M metagenome (GOLD analysis project Ga0179593, IMG submission 185931) | Vadose zone soil fungal communities from Angelo Coast Range Reserve, California, USA - CZODoug2_1_08_16fungal (PacBio error correction) | ecosystem: Environmental > Terrestrial > Soil >... | reverse complement strand
CCGGTTTTCACGTCTCCCTTGATTAGAGTCGTTATCTACCCCAGGGCTCAGAGTTTTGTTTTCCCCTCCCTAACTCGGGACAGCCTTTTTTTTTCGGGACAGACGGCCCGCTGCATCTCCGAGGCGATCGTGAAGGCCACCATGTTCATGTTGCATGCGTCCTTTCTTTGATTTGGTGGGTTTGTGTGTTTTGATAGAGTCACCAGCAGCGCTTCCAATTTGCCGTTTGAATTTCGCGCTGGCTATGGGTGTTGCCCGGCAGCGGCACACACCTTTTTTTCCCCTGATCGTACACGGCCACTGGGGATCCTTCCCGTTGCCGGGTTTTTCCTTCTGATCGCCTCCCAGCACCTTTGCCGACCTTTCTTGTCCCCCCCGCCCCCTCCCTCTCGTCGCGTGGCCCATCGGACGAGCTTTTCTTAAGGCGAAATTTTTCGATTTTGCAAGTGTCAGCCTCCAGGTTGCGTCTCCAAAAGTTACCCCTTCCAACGAGGTTTTTTAGATTGACGCTTTTCGGCGCCCAGCAGGATCATATCCTCCCCTTTCGGTCTGCGCCTTGCTTGATTTTACTTTTTTCCTTGGGGGCCTGTAAGCTTTTCTTCCCGCCTGCCCCACCTTGGAGGCGCCAGAGGTTCTCCCTTGGTAGGTCCATTCTCTTCTCTTCGATAGACGTGCGCTTTTTTTCCATGCCCTGCGTTCTGTTGAGCGCTGGAGCGTACCCTTCTGAAATACGAACAAACGCTCGGTTTTTCCCTTTTTTTGTGGGCCTTTAATTCGCAATACGCATTTGCTTCCTATTCTCACGTCCCGGCGCTGCGGTCTCGCGTTTCATGTCTTAATGAACCGAACTCCTCCCTCACGTGCTTGGGTCGCGACTCTTCTCCCTTCCTCCTTGAAGTTCCAATTACGTTGCGAGTCGCTTCCGCCCGTTTTGCAAGTAGACTTTTGCCGTTAGTTCCTTCAGGTCATGGCCCCTCCCTCGCCCGTACCGTCCAGCCCTTCAAGTGCGGTGCCCCAGAAGAGGTAGCCCCGCAATCAAGCGTCAGGCCTAATTTTCCTCTTGCTCATATCGTTGACCAGACGACGCTGGTTTGTCCTTGCCCCGATCCTTTCGATATCTTTTTTTCTGTTCTTGGGTGGATGAAGTCTTTCTTGAACAATGCATTTTCTTTTACTTTTTTCTTAACCAACAAGCTTTTGACACAGCACGCATTTCCTTGACGTTCAAAGCGGAGGGGCCTTAAGCTGTTTACCCCTTAGCATTATGCTACCCTTTCAGTTACATTCCACCTTTTTGATCTACTCTTCCACTTTTCTTTTCCTTAGTAATTTTGTCCTACTCAGATTCTTTCTTTTACTCCTTTCGGCTGATGATGTTTTGCCAGACTTAATCATAAACTTTTCGGAGGGGGCGCCGCGTGTGCCACTTTTCATGCATTTTCTCCTAACTCTGGCTGCTTCCTTCTTTGTTTACGCGCAGGCTGGCACTCGGCTCTTCCCTCGCATTTTAGTGTACCCTTCATTTCGTTGAGCTTTTATGCCTGCCATATCGATTAGGCCTCTCTTTCTTCCTTGTTTCTTCCGCGGACCGCTTACCCGGATGCTTTCCCACGTCTTGGCAGCACCGTGATTTACTGCCTCTCTCCCTTGCGTTTGTTGTTATCTCCTTCTTTTCCCCCTTGTGTTGTTTTCGCATCTCCCTCTTCTCTAGGCCTTTTCGGCGCGGCAGGACTTAACCGGGGGCCATCGTCTCCCGCCATTTCCTCCCCTGAGGTCAGCCGGACTTGTCCGCCTCCTTGATTAATGAAAGCCCGCAGACGTGCGGCCTCCATACTTCTCCCCTCCAGCACGGCGCTTTTTTCCCATCCCCTCTTGTGGGGCGCTGATTTCGTTGCCCCACCCTTCGTTTTTTTTTTTTTTTTCATACGTGTCAGCAGCTGGTCTTCTTTCTTCAGACCATGCCACTTTGTCCACATTGGATCCCGCCCCCGTCCTCTGTCTTGGCGATGATGAACCAGCCCTTATGCAGTCCTGCCATTTCTCTTTTAGTTTGAGTACAGCACCCTTTTCCCCCTGTTCACTGTCAGGACCTCCGCGCCTCCCTTTTGTTTTCCCCCTGATCTCGCCACAAGTTGATTTCCATTCCTCTCTGGGTGTATCTTGCCCTCTTTCCCGGCTCTTCATCCCCCTCTTCCTTTTGCCTGCCGCCCGCTTACATTCCTTCTGGCGTTGCTTTTTTTGCTTTTGACTGAGCGTTTTTCAGTCAACGAGCGATTCTGACTTGAAAATGAAGTGTAAGACCGATCCTTCTAGGATACTCCCTTTGGTGGCCATCAGCCCCGGCGGCGCGTGTTTTTTTTTTTTCTTCTCGTTTTAAGACGCCATTTCGCTGTTTGACGATGGACTTTGCGAGAGCGTAAGCTGCTGGACGCATTGAGTGCTTGGTTCCCTTTTGATAGCGGGCTCCTCCGAACTGGCCGGTTCTCTCAGCAGGTTATCGTGTGTCTCTAACTTATTTTCTGCGGTCAGATGGTTGGCGCGCTCCCCGCACCGTTTGCTGGTCGTTCGGTCAGGTTTCCTTTTCCTCCTCGGACCGTAATTTTTTAATTTTCGATTTCGAGAAGCAGGGTCTTTCATCGATGTTGTGGTCCCAGCTAGGGCGCCTCACAGGTTTAGATTTTTATTTCAAGACTTTGCCATCGCTTCCCCATGAATGAAGAAGGGATCGCTCCTTTTCGGCAAGTCGCTTACTGATTTTGCCTCAGCACCCAGGACATCGCCTCGGCCCTTAGCCTCGGCGGCATGAGGAATTTTCTTTCCCCTTTAATACTTCTTCTGGTCCTTTTTCTTCTGCAGACGCAGGTCCTCTCTTATCCTTTTTTGTAGTACGCTTTTTGTCCAGACCCCAGCACTTTTTTCAAGTGTCTTGCTTGTAGCTACCTTTCTTCTTTCCCAAACATTTCGCTGCGCCAGTAAGAAACCCCCGCTTTTTTGGCACGCGATTCGCTGATTTTTCTCTCTCACTTTTTTGCTTCTGTGCTGGCGTCATCAACCAAACCCATTGCACAGGCGAAGTGTTCCTGTTTGGTGGTCCGGAACAAGCTGTGTTTTTCCGTTCGCTGCCGGGAGCCACCTTCTCTTGCGCCGATGTTGGGGTTTTTCGCCTTTACTTGCTGGGACTCTCACGTTTCCCTGCGTCCTTTAACCGTATGCCCTTTCTCCACTGTCTGTCCCGGGCCTTGCCTTTATGCGTAGTCGGTTCCTTTTTCTTCTGTCTCTCCTTCTCGCTTAGCCTGGTGGACCCTCTCCATTTTTGAGCAAGACTTCCTTGACTTAGTCTTTTCAGTACGTAGTGCTCGTGCCTTGCCATCTCTGGTCCGGCCGCCTTGCCAAGTCTTTTCTCTTTTATCTGCAGTCGTCCGCACTTAGTGGTCTTTTCCTTTTGTCCCATTAAAGTGCGACAACTGGGCTCACCCTCTTCCAAGATCAAGTACCTTTTTTCTCAGCGACGTCTCTGGCGCAGGATTGTCTTCCGGTTGCCTGGGGTTAAAGCCGTTGCTCAACTTTAAACTTTTGAGTTCGGCAGAGAGCGCACTTTTTCTTCTCTTCCGAGATCTTTCTTCTATCTTTTATCTATGTTTTGACTCTCGATTAGCACCCCCCCCCCCCTTGAGTTCCTCTTTCTCTTTGAGCGGCCGAGTAGTTCTCGTGAGACCTTTTGCTTAGTACACCGGGAGGAATGCGTATTTCTTCAGCTCTGCTGCTTCCGTCTCCTTCATGGTTCACGCGTGGAAGTATCCCTCTGATTTTCTTACCAAGACCACCTAGCTCTGGCGGCCGGCCGGATCACCGAATCAGCTTCTCTCCATCCCCGGACGTTGCCAGTGCGCGGAGCAGAGCGGTGGACGTCGTCGTTATAGTACTAAGCTATTTTTTCTCCTCCCAAGGGAGTTGTTCTGACGCTTTCCCCTCCTTTTCGTGCGATTCTCGCGCGGCGCGTATGTTTGCCCGGCCCGTCGCAGCGCATTTTTTCTTCCTTGGATGTCCTGTTTTTGTCTGATCGTTTTTCCTGTGATTATTCCCTGTTCCGGTGCCCCTCATCTTAACCAACGTCGCGCTGGACGTTTTCGTACCCGTTTTTCCCCTTCCCCTCTCTGGCCTCGCACCAGTTCTTTCTTTCCTTTGAGTAGTGCCCTGGTTTTGCCGGCTCGCAGCACGTTTGAACCAAACTCACTGATTTTTACCCTGCAGAGAGATTCTTTGTTTTTCGATACGGGTTTTTGTCTCGGCGACCGCTTCTTTCTGCGTCGCAGTCTGTTAGGCGGTATTTTTATCACCCGTGAACATAGTTCTCTTTCAGTTGCCCCTTCTTAGTTACTGCACCATCATAAGCCCATCCCCCTTCCCCCTTTTGCTTGGAAAGGTCAAGGGTCGTCTGTTTTTCCTCTTGGCCCGCCGGCCTTTCATTCCGGGCCTCCTCCGGCTTCGTGCTGTTGTTCCCGTTTGCCTTTTTTTCTTAGAAGTTTAGAGGCCGATGCCCGGCTGCAGTGGTTTTGCTTAGCGACAAGGTCCTTTCCACACTGCCAACCGCTGGGGTTTCCCTTTTTTGTCCACGGGAGCAGCGCAAGCGCTCCATTGCTTCCCATTCTAGAACTATGCGATTCGTCACAGTGTCAATGTTTTGTCAATGACCGCTCTTCATCCTCCCGTTGCGGTGGCAGGCGCCCTGCTAGACATCGCCGCAATCGATCAACCCCCTTTTTCCCCCCTCCTGCCCGATCAGATTTTTTGAACGTTACGGCCGTCGGCTTGCTCCGGCAGTTAGAAAGTTTTGCCCTATCCCCTTTGGAGACATCCGCGTCTTGTCACAAATCCAGCGTAGGAGATACAGCTCTTCTTTTGCGGACGACCCGTAATCGGCCGTGTTCTTATTGAATCATGCGCTTTTTGCTTCGCTTCGGTTCGGGGCTGGCATGGTTGAATTAGAAAATTGACTTCTGTTCCTCTTTTTCTTCACCCAGAGACAAGGTCCCCATCTTTCCGGTCACTCCAGGCTTGTGCAGCGCGAAGCTTTTTTCGAGCGTGAAGTTTGCTTCCCCCGAATGGCGCACCAATTCCAACATTTTGCTTTCCTAGATTCCCCTTTAGTCGAGCGGTCTCGTTTTTGGTTCCAATGGTGTCTTTCTCTCCGTCGCCCTCCGTTCTTTTTTCCTTTTTTCAGCCCCAATCATCGCAAGAGATTACTTGGTTCGGAGGTGGAGCGTTGTTACTTTCCCTGGATTATGTAAATGACTGATGCTGTTCCGGATGGTACTTTGCATTGGTCTTTCCTCCTGTTCTCCCGACAGCTTTTTTTCCCGGTAGTGCTGGCGGCGATCGGTATTCCTTTGACCTCCGAGAGTCTTACTATGTCTTCAATACGGAGTGGTTTTTGTTTCGATGAACATCCCTCGTTGTTTCTGGCGTGATCTTTTTCACTCGTATTTCCTGCTGCCCTGACACCGGTCATTTTCTTCTTCTTTCTTTATGATCTTCCTCTCTTTTGTTGCTTGTTGAGGATTCGCTCCACGAATGCACAGAGCGGTACGTTGGCTGCTATCTATGCGTAAACCCTTTTGCCCATCGTCGCTGTCCCGTCAGCAGGCTGCTTGCCAGGTACTTCATTAAGGCATGAATCCCCCCCCCCTTTCCGCGCGATTATGTCCCTTTCTAGTGTCGCTCATTTTGCGGCTGCCGTTTTTAATCCTTGCTTGTGGGCTTATAGGAGGCGTTCCCCCCGCCCCATGCGCAGTATCCTTCTTTTAGCGCAGCGTCGTCTACTGCCCGTTCCCACCCTTGCACTCTTGCCACTTCAGGATATGAGTGGCGATGTATTGTTCCTTTTTGAACAAGCCTCAGCTCCTTTTAAGGGCGTTCTCGATTTCCCCCAGAAAATTCCCCCAAAACGTTGACGTGCCGCCTTTGATCTGTTGGGTCTTTCTTTTTACCAGGTGGTGTCCTTCAACTGTACGATTAGGTTGTCCCTTTTGCAGCAATTCCCTCTCTTTCCCTTCCTAGATGAAGCAAGCCTGTCCAGTACTTTCCTTTTTACCTGTGTTTCGATTTGGATTTGCGCCTTACTCACCTTTCTTTATGACTGACTTCACCGGCCCGACCTTTACCGACGATCCGGATCCGACCCTCTTGATTTCCATCAGCGGCTTTTTTTGTGGTATTTGGAGCGTCCGATCGTTGAATCGTGCCTCTTTACTTTTTCACCTCTTTTGTTTGGGTTTTCTGTTTTGCCTACTCCTTTGCTGTATTTGTTGGAGGGCGTGCTCGCGGCATTTCACTCCCTCTTTTGACCGTTCCCCGCAAGGTTTTTGCTTCTGCTGAATTTGGATTTATCGGAGATTCCGATCTCGTCCTCCCTCAGTGACACACGTGTGCTCTCGGTATTTCGGATTACCTGGGACGAGGACAGCCTTCTTTTTTCGAGATCGAGAAGAGGGGATTTCCTCTCCGATTTTCGCCTTGTCACCATCCGTCTCAGCCCAGGAGAGGTTTTTGTCTTATCTTTCCAGTACTTGTCTTTTGCCCTCGCGCCACAGCGTCGATTGCCCGCTAGACACCTCCCTTCCCGTTTTCTTAAGAACCATTTTGCTCCTCCGGATTCTCTCCGTCTTCTCTTTGCTCCGGCTGGCCCCGTGCATCCTTTCTCGTCCTTTCGCCGTTTCAGACCCCGTGTTCGCGTCCCTGGTTCTTTTATTTCCTTTTCTCCCCCTAAAAATCTTGTAAGGGAGTTTGCTCTTTTTTCCTTATTATGAGCTTGCAACCATTGCAGCCGCGTTTCCGTCTTTCTCCCCCCTTCGCTGGCCACTATATCTCCCGTGGTTGTTTCCTGATTTTTTCACCTGGATTTTTGGCGTATTTTTTGCTGCGATCTCTTCCCAACCCCTGGGCCTGGCCGCTGATTCTTGTTCGTTGAGGGCAATGTTCTTTTTAACTGGTGCTCTTCCGGGTACGTCCTACTCTTCTGTTTTTTTGTCCTTTTTCTTACGTTATGTTTCTTTTGAAGATATCCCCGGCCCCTCTTGATCAGGACTGCTTCGGCTTCCTTTCTTTACGCATCTCAGATCCTCGGGGCATTTGCCCCTTCGCCGTGAACTTACTTAACTTGTTTTCTTACGTTTCAAGATTTTTTTCTGTATTAAAAACTTGTCCTTTCGTTCTCGTCGCGTCACGGTTTTCATCTGTCCTCGATGGGCACGGTTTACTCCTGTCATTCGTCAGTTGTATCAGGCCGTTTTATTCCTTCCCTTGGTCTGGCACAGTTCCGTTTGTGGAACATCCCCCCCGCCCGTGAACAAGAAAGTCGGTTTTTTTAAGGCGATCCAGGTTCATTTGTCCTGTGTCGATCTAAGTGCTCACGAGAATCGGCTTTCTGCGACAGATCGAGCAATTGACTTGGTTCTCCCCTTTTCTAGAGATATTTTCCTCTCCTGTGTTGTGGAGCTTCTCGAGAGGCCTCCTCGGCTGCATCCCTCTCTCCATCTGTCTCATGCTCCGCGTCTTTTCTTCCGTGCAATTGATCTTTCGAGCTGACACGGCGTCCGTCGCTTTCTGTCGCTCCGTGGAGTTTGGCCGAGAACGACTTTTTTTTTCCGGTTTTTAATGAATTTCGTATGGCTTTTAAGAAGTTGAGAAGTCTTTCTCCTGTTCTTCACGGAATCATCGTGCATTCCTTCCTCTCCAGGAGTTCGTTTTCGGGGGACGCGTGTTTGCCGTCTAGAGTTAAGATAGTGTCTTTTAGACTCCCTGACGATAGGGCTTTTTTCGAAGCTTACTGCTTTTCTAGTCTCTTCCTCGTAGGTACCCCGCAGGCCCTAGTTTTCCTTCTATGCTAAGGTCAAGTTTTCTTATAAAGGTCTATCGTTGGTCCGGGTCTCTTTAACCAGAGAGATCCGGTTTGTCTCTCCTTTCCGAGCGAGCCGTGGCTTGCCCCTCTTTCACACATTTTTCTCCGCCTCTGGACGCGCCCAATTCCACTTGTAGGGCGCTTGTTGGCCTTTTATCGCCAGCAATACCATTTTCCTAGGTTCCCACTTCCTCCTCTCTTTTAAAGATAGATACTTGGGTCGGCTTCAGAAACGCTGCTTTTTGCCCCGGTCAGCAGAAGGTATGCGTGCCCTTCCCCCCTTCCCCAGAGTTCTAGTTTTTTTCGCCGTTTGTGCACCGCCGGATATCCCTGGAGCGTTCCTCCTTCTCCTTTAAAGTTCGTGCTTGTTTTGCCCGTCCTTTGCCATCGGTCCCTGTCACGCCTTTTTCTAAGCCGGGGTTGTCGCTATGGTGTTTTTTTTGTACTTTTCCCCTGAGTTTCAGCGAAGTTTTCCTGCGGATCTTGGCCTCTGTAATTGGCTGTTCTTCATGTGCGAACAGGTACTGGAAATACGACCCACCTCTCCGGTTTCCCCTTGAGATTTGCGGTTTTAGAGTGAATCTTCACCCAGCCCTTCTTACAGTCTCTATCAATACGGTTTCCTGTTTTCCCTAGTAGCCCCTTTTCGTACTGTCTAACCTCTTTGATCATCCTTCGGTGAGTCGCGCCAGCTCGACTTCTCCGTCTACCTTCCAAATTCCGTGGCGACAGTCTCCCTCTTTTAACATTTCGACCTTTTTTTGATTCGGGTCTTCCTCCGAGAACTACGAAGCTCTCCTGCTCCCCGTTCTGTAGCATCCCGTTGTCCGTCCACATCTTTTCTTTCCGCTCTTCTGCCGTCGCGACGTCATCTCCTTTCGTTCTGATGGCCTCCAGCCTTCTTTTGGACTTTTTTCAAGTTTTCGTTTCCGTCGGTGAGCCTCCCCCAATCGAATTCCTCGGTCCCGCGTTCCCAAGTTTAGCATCTCCCCTTCCGGTAGCGGCGGCGTTTTTTCCTTCCCTCCGACGGGTGATAAGTGTTTGGTTTGTTGCTTTTACGGCAGTTAAATTCACTTTCTTCCCCGACGGAAATTATTAGAGGCTCTCCTTTTGTAAATTTGTCTTACTCCGCTTCCCTTACGCCCTTTGGCGCGCTGTGTTTGGTATCCCATCCTTCCCAGGGATCTTCACGTGGTAGCTGGGCGTTCTGTTGCCTTCATGGCCTCCTTTTTTTGTTCTAATGCCCCTGACTTCTTGAATGAAGTTCTCTGCCGAAAGCAGTGTGGCTTTACTTTTGCGTGCTGGAGGCTAGCTTTTTTTTTTTGCCATCATCTCTGCGTTGACCGCTATTCTAAGTGAGGGAGGAGTGGCTCATCCTTTTCTTTCGAGGTAGATTGGCGCCGTCTTGTCCGTCTCCCTCACCGGGCCGCTATTGAGTCGTGGATTTCTCTTTCTTATCCTTAATCATTTGTGTTTTCTCGATTGATACCTACTTCAGCGGTGGCTTCTGTTCCTAGTCTTTTCCTATTTTTCCAAATAGTATTGCCCAGATCTTTATTTCTAGGCCCGCGCTTCCTCCTTACTCCTGTAAGCTTTTTTCTCCGTTTGGAACTGGCTACTTTTTTGCATCATTTTTTCATTTTTGACTTTTCCAAACTGATTTTCGGGTCCTGAGAGAAGGCGTGACAGCCTGGGTCCCTACTTCCAGCATCAGCTTCGTCTCCTTCCCGCACTTTTTACACACTCGGTTTTCTCCCTTTCAAGGATTTGAGTATTGATCTTTCTATGACCAAGCACTTTTCCGAGAAGATGTTTCCCCTTTAGTCCCATCCCCTGACAAAATGACGACGGCACTTACCAACGGTTTGTCGTTTTCTCCCATTTGACTTCCCCCGGACGATGTCGGTGGTTGACCAAGCATAAATTAACGCCCCTCCTATTTAGCTTTTCGCCGCAGATGTTTACCGTCATTCCTCCTTTTTTGTTATTTGTTCGTCGTTTTGCTTATCCCCTTCGCTTACCTCCATTCGTTGTTCACCTGACGTACCCTTAAAAGGGAACTTTCTGGATCCCCTCTTTTTTCTGACTCAGCCCCGTCTGGCTCTTTGCCCCTCGCTTCGGCGTTTCCCTCTCAGACCTTTCTTCCTTTGTGGATGTGAAGGCTCTACGGGGTGAGCCTCCCTCTAGAAGATTTAGTGGACGGTTTTCTCGCTGTACTGACCTCAGTGCATTTCCTCCGTTTTCGGTCGACTTTCCCGCCGGGCTGATTTTTTGTCGCCTTGGATTTGGACTTCGCTGCGGCTGATGTTGACTGCTTCGTTTCTTGCATTTTTTGGAATTCTCTTCCGAGAGGACGCTCTCCGTAGTCGCGCCTCTAGCCAATGCGCAGGGGCTTCGACCTTTTTTTTTTGACAACCTCGCTTTTGCTCCCACGTTCGATTTGTTTCGATTTCTTTCCTTGTAGCGACTTTTCCCTTTTTTGGCCATCGAGACGAATTCTTTCATATGTCTGTCGCTTTACTCCCCATTTGACATCGAATCCAGGATGTTTTTGCCTGAGACGGCGGCTGGCATGCTTCACTCCCCCCGTTTTCTGAAAACTTGTTCCTTGCCGTTTTTTACCCGTTTTCCGCTCTTCCTTGTGCAGGTTTTTCTTTTGCGCGCACTCGTCACTTTTCAGGGTGAGCCTTCCTGCTCTTTTCCGATGGCACCCCCCAGCGCCTCGTTTCTCGCCTTGCAAAAGTATTCTTCTTGAGGAAACGCCGATTCTTTTTTTTTGGTACCAGGAGAATGATCCCTTTCTTTTGTTGTTGTTCTTGACTATACCGGGACCACAAACCCAAGGACCCTTGGAAGCTGATTTCCATGGAAGTTGGTGCTCTTGGATTAGAAAACAGTTGCTTGTTTTTTTTGCTCCAAGGCTCCAGCTGCTACTGAGGTCAATAGTCGGCCTTCTTGACTCTTTACTCTCTTTACCCCGGACTTTTCAGATGGTCACTTTGTCAGGACTCATTAGGTTACGACAGAACCTAGCTCTTCCCGTTTTGGTCTACGTCCGTGTGAAACTCTCCCGGATTCGAATCGGCAGACCCTTCGCGTCATTGTTGTCTTACCACAGCTTAACGTCTTTATGCGGACTTCCACCGTTTCGCTGAAGGTCTTGTTTAACTTCCTATCCTTTCTTTGATTTTGATTCCGTGTCGCCGTCGTTCCAATAGTAGGTTTTCTTTTCAAATTCGGCCAAGTACGAACTCCTCCTCCCTGTCCTTGGAAGCTGTGAACCCTTTACAGAGTCTGTTTTGTTTGAGCTTTGCGCTCTCTTCTCTTGCGCCGGTCTTCTTCTCCAGATCAAGGGTCAACGTCGAATTCTGTTCTGCTCCCTCTACTTACAGTCTTGCGCTCTTTTGGCTTCTCGCGTGGATCTCCTCTTTTCTAACTCTATGTTGTTGTTATCTCTCTATTGGCGGTCCTAGAGAGTGCGCGATTGGGGTTGAAAGCTTTCTCCTTTATCCGTTTTGAGCACCTTGATCTTTTTTCCGACCCTTTCCCTTAGTATGTGCGCCATCGGCGCTGGTGACGGACCGATTGATATGTTTCCACTTAGGTGGCGTTTGTATTTTCGGGCTTTTTTCTCCAAAGTCCGCGACCGTTCCCTGAGAAGGCGTCTTCACCCATGTAGCAGCGATGCAGCGACCGGCTGCTCTCCTTAAGTGACAGATCGGTGGACGTCGGCCGGTCGACGTTTCGGTATTTTGATTCCCTTTATGGTTTCTCGGTACCTCCTTCTTTAGATTTCGTGATTTTGCGTTCTTCCGAATGCCCCCTAGCATCCCTTTGTTCGATCTGACCGTCACTGTGATTTCCTTTCGCAGCTGAGATTGCTTGCAGGTGCCTCGTGTTGATATAACGTGTTCGCTGCCAACTCTGTACTCGGGTTCTTTTTTTTCCCTTGTCAGAGTCACACCGTTTCTTCCCCGCTCGGCCGCGAACCGCCCTGTTTTTACCCTTCTCCCTTCGGCACTGGTTTTTGCCGGCGACAGCCAAGAATGCACAAGCATTGATTTCAGTATATGGTCACCCCAATCCCTCATATCATAGCTTTGTTGCTACAGTTTTCTTCTTTGAAACGCGGCAGCTGTTTCCTCTTCTTCTCCTTTTAGCTAGCCAAGCTCCACCCTGACCCGTTTGTTTCCGAGTGCGTCAACCTCACCCGGAGTTACTGCAAACATTTTTCTCTTCCCCCGTGAGCGTATGCCGGTTTCCCATTTTAGTCAGGGGAGTGTGAACTCTTTTCATTCAGGTCCGTTCCTATGCACGTCTGCTTTCTCCCTGGGTAGCGTCCTGGTGCTCCCGAACGCCTTTTTCGAGACCTTTCTAGTGTTTCTTTCTTCTTTTTTCAGATGGACGCGTTGGAATATCCACACCGATCCGGTGGTCTTCCTTCCTTCGGCTGTCAAGTGCATTTCCCCTTCTACTCTGTTGGTGTATCTTTTTTCCGTTTAGATGTCATCGTCGTCCCCGCTCTATTTGACGAACTCGTTCCTCCCTTTCCTTTCTGATCTCAAGATCGTTTCCCTCTCGCTCCCCCCAAATCCTTTTTCGCCGCACGATCAGCCCGTGCTTTCCTTCTCAGGCTTTTTGATGGATGTTCCCGCGAGTCAAGCCGTCCCGCCGTATATAAAGTTTCATCCGGCAGCCGCTTATCCTAAGTACACACTCCCCTTTTCAGGGATCGATCGGTTTCTCCCTCCCTCCGCAAGAAAGTAAGCCGGGGCTGATTTTTTACCTCCAGTTTTTTTCTGGAATCCTTTTGTATTTCGAGGGCTTGACGTCGTTGTCCTCAAAAACCCCGAGTTGGGTCCTTGCCGCTCCTTCCCCCCCCCACTAGACCACCATTACCGCCATTTGTCCTCCAACACCCTATTTTAACGCTGGCGGGGAACTTTAAAGGTTTTTCAGATCTTTCTTGTGCCCCCCGCTTTCAATTTACATTCCACATTTGAATCGCGGCCACTTCGTTCGGTCTTCCCTTTTCCCCCGTCTTGTTCACACTTGTTTAATTCTTCGCTCGCCCTTCGATTTTCTGGTAATGGTATAAGCCAATCATCTCAACTCTTCTACCGGCCGTGGTTTATTTGCTCCTTTGTGAACCCCAAGTTATTTCCTTCCGACGCTGCTGATGTACTTCTTCCCTTCTTCGAGAATTGCTGCACGTCGGCTTCCCCCGCCAGATTTTTTTTTTACATTAGATGATTTTAGGCTGTTTTTCTATGCACCCTCCTTATAGAGGAGGAACTCTGCTATCCCTTCGTAGGCTTAGCTTCACCCCCTCGGAATTTGCTGGCTCGACATATGGACCTTTATTTCCGTTCTCCCTTTGCCCCCTATCTGATTTTTTCCTAATCGTTTTTGTTTGTTCTCTCGACCTGCTTCAAGAGCCCGGTGCCCGTTGAGGTTGAGTCTTGAAACACGGGGCCCTTCTTTCAGGCCGCCAGTAGTTCTGCTTCTCTTTCCGGAACTCCGGTAAGGCCTGTTTGGTGTTCCGCCTCGATGCGTTCCTTATACCAGGATCGCCCATCTTTTGCAAGCCCCCTGTGGCTTTTCGTCTTCCTTATTTCTCATGCGCTTATCAGGACTTCTCGAGCGTCTGTTAATAAGACCATTAGTGGTCCACACGCCTGGCTACACTCCTAACCAAGTCGGATTGCGTCGCTGTCTTTATGTCAACCAGGTCCTTGGCTCCAGGGAGATCGAAGCTTCCATCACGAGGACCCCCACACTTATGCCCCTTCTACTCTAATTCACTTTTCTCGATTCCAGGTGTCCCGTAAGCATCTTCGGGGTTCCCCGCCTACACCTTACGTCGCTTTTTGTGAAGCCGCCTCTTTTTACCCCGTCTTCACGATGGCGTGTCCATGTGTTCGTTTTTCTCTGAGAGGCCTCCAGGGTTTGTATAACCGACTGTCACCTTCCCGGGGACCGCCTGTTTTCGACCTCTCTTTTTACTCAGACCCGTGGTTCTTTTTCTGAGAGGTTCTCTCCCTTCTCCCGATCGAATTCGTACTGACTGAGTGATTGTGACTCTCTAGTCCACTCTTCTGACGCCGCTTGAGCGAGCTGTGGACCGTTCGTTTTTCTTTCGGAACCAATAAGCCTTTCTTCTTTCCCTACTTCCCGCCTTTCTGCTCTTTCTTGCCACGGAATTTGCTTCCCCCTCGATGTTGATGTGTGCTGCGCGCTCAGCCCATTTCTCTCTTTTTGACTTTCGGCAGGGTCAAGAAATGTCCTTACTTCTTTCATAGCTGGATTTCGCTATCGCGAAGCCTTGTGCCGCATTCGTGACTCCGGACAGCATTATCGCCGCCTTGAGTGTTTGTCGTATTTCATCTCCCATTTTTTCGGACATAGAGCCAAAAGCTCTTCCTCCTGGATCGACCGCGCCACTGTCTCCTTTCTCGGTCACTCGATTTCTGAGACGCCGTCTTCGCCTTTGCGTGCTTTACAGGACGGCTTTGTACCCCAGAGGCATCACCATTGGGCCCTTTTTTTTCGACGCCTTTTCCTTGGGTTTCTATCCTTCTGGTGCGGTCGTTTCTTTGCTTCGATCGAACGCTTCAGGGTGGAGATTGATCCACTTTTTTTCCTTTAGTCCAAGCGCGTCTCTTTCCTCCACTGATCGTCATATGAGGTACCTTTTCTCCCCCCTCTTTTGTGTGGTTGTGAGTACGGAGAATGATCCATTTTTTCTGTTTTCTCGGCGATCGCCTCACAAACGTTGCACTTTAGTTTCTTTCCCTTTGGTGTTTTGTCTTAGTTTGTGTGACTTCTTGTTGTTGTGGGAGCCCACTTATCCATCGCCTACTCCTTTCTTCATCGTATGGCACTTCTCGCTGATGTACCCATTTTTCCATCCTTCTTTCCCTATTATGCCTGGCCTTCATTTCTTTTGATTTTTTCGCTGTTTTTTGCTCTTTCCTGCTTGGGTTCCCTACTCGAATTGATTCTTCTTCCCCTCCAGTCTTTTTTCGCTCCCTGCGCGCCGGTTGACAAGAACCCTCAGCTGACCTTTCCTGATCCTTACCGTGGATTTTCTCTGTTCCCCAGGAAGATTCGTTCCCCCTTTGATTAGTTGATCCGGCCGTTGCTTCCTTCTTTTTGTATTGGCCTAACACTTTTTCTACCTGTTTTCTCCCCACGCGTTTAACAGATAATTGATTTTCCGTTTTCGCCTCTCTATTCTCAAGAGCTGGTGCGCCGGTGTTCGTAGAAAAGAGAAAGTGCTTCCCCCCGCGAATACGCGAGTCGTCAGATACTTTTCTTCCGTTCTTCTCTCATTTCTTTACTTTTTCACCCCCCGGTGGTGTTGTTGATAGTCCAGCGGTCCTCGAGCGCATCTTTTTCTTTTCCTCTCTCTCTGATTTTATAGTTAGTTTCTTTTTTTTCCTCGGTTCCCCCTTCTCCATTGCCACACTGCGCCAGAAGCGGCGCGTCTTGACCGTTCCCTCTTCTGGTCCAAGGCCTTTTTCAGCAGTTTGGCCGGAATTTGTAAGCATGAGTCCCGAAGTTATTTGAACTCGTCGGTCTTCCTCTAAGTCCCCTATCGTTTTTTCACATCCCGCTTGCAGCACTATACTTATTTCCGTCGGCCGGATCTACGTTTCAGTTAGTCTTTTTCGTCTAACGTTGTGGTCGCCCGTTCGACGTAGTGTTATCGATCGTCGTTTTGGTTTCTTTCCCTCGGAAGAGCTGTAGCTCCTGACGATCGGACCGTGCGGATGGTATTTACTGCCTTCCTTTTTCTTCTGCCTTTTTGCCCTTCCCCCCTCTCGAGATTTGCGGACGATGAACCCCCCCTTTTTGGAGCTGTGGGCGCCCGGCGTAACACCACTGTTTCTATTCTATAGGGCCTTTTCCCAC
>Ga0179593_1423914_pt1 | contig 15814 bp, 17 predicted proteins | sample CZODoug2_1_08_16_FD_185931 | JGI IMG/M metagenome (GOLD analysis project Ga0179593, IMG submission 185931) | Vadose zone soil fungal communities from Angelo Coast Range Reserve, California, USA - CZODoug2_1_08_16fungal (PacBio error correction) | ecosystem: Environmental > Terrestrial > Soil >... | reverse complement strand
TCTCTCTGACCCTTACCCAGACATTTTATTCCTCCTCAGTGAGCTAATTTCCTTTCATTTCACTTTTCCCTTGAAGATCTGGATTCCGACTTTCTACGGACTTGACTGCCGTCGTTTAGCCGCCTATTTTGCGTCCTTACTCCTTTTTTCCCACAACCACACCAATTACCCCCCCATCCTGCGGAATCACGGACTACTTCTCCGAGGGGAGGCAGACTGTTATGCCACTTTCCGATTCTAATCTCTAACTCAATCCCTACAGATCTTTTTGGCACTTTTTCTACCCTGGCTATACTATCGAGCATCCGTCCCTAGCAATCGTGCACTTATCTCTTTATTTTCTCGTACTCCCTGGACGCTTCCTTTAGTGTATACCTTCTTTCTTCCACCTAATGGTTCTCTTACCAGATAACGTTGTCCATTTTTGCTAGGGCGCCGTTCTCTACTTTCTCGGCACAGCGGTGTGTCTGTCCCCCTGCCGCCTTGAGGGGGATCCAGAGAACGTTCGTTGTGTCCGTCGCCTTCAACTCTCCGAATCAAGAACTATCCAATTGTCGATTCCGTGCTCCCCCCCTTTTTTACGTCTCTAGTTTCCTGCTAGCTCGCGGTGTTACCCTTCCAGTACATATGAATCCTTAGCCCCTATTAGTCGAGCAAAGTCGTCCACGCCCTCTTTCACGTCCGTTCTATTAGCCCTCAGAATCTTTTTTTCAAGAATGCCCGTAGAACGTTTTTCAGCATCACTCGCTGGCTCCTTTTTTCTTCCTTTAATAGCCTCAGACTACTCCTCCGAGCTCCTCTCTCGCCTGACTCCGATTAGAGTTATCTAGTTCCTTTCCCTTCCTCAGTAGAACCCTTTACATCAGAGAATAGTCGCTCTTCCCCTACCTCCGTCTGATGCTCTCCATTTGTTGCCTCTACTCAGACTGATTTTGCAGCCCGTCTTCTGTTTTGCTCTGTCGCCCGGGCATTTGTCGTCTCTGTGATGCTCACCTTCCTTCAGAGCGCCGAACGCTAATCGGATCCCCCCTTTTTCTTTTTTACCTGACTACAGGCAAAGCTGTTTTTGTCTCGTCGCCCGGCGTTCCTTGCACGTCGACGCCGAAAGTGCGGTGGTTCCTTTTTCTCCTTGAAAGAAGGCCCCCCCCGTCCGCCTCTAGAGCAATGATCCCCGCTTTCTTCGAAACGCTTTTTCCCAAGTCGTTACGGTCAGTTCGACGTTTCTTCTGACCTCAGACCCTCTCTCCCTCCTTCTTATGGCGATCTTCCTTTATCCTCAGTTTCCTCTCTACTGGATTTTCCTCTCTTGATCGTTGGTGAGCCGCGGCCCTTCCATAGTTCTTTTTCTTTCCCTTTTCCTGATCCTGGTCAAGTCCCGAGGATCCTTTTTTTTCCCAAGACGAATTCTGTAAGCACGGAGCCCTTAAACTTTTTTAAAGTTCTACCTCTTCCAATGATTTCCTCGCTTATGCTGGCCGAACAACCGCACTTCTATGTGACCATCCAGTCGCTTTTTCAAGATCCCTAGTCGCGGCATTTTCTCTCCCTGACGAGCACTTACCCCTCCTTTCACCATAGAGTCTAAATCTTATCTCTGGCTGCGACTCGTGGAACAGCTCTCCCTTGCGAGTATCTGACTAGAACCCCTCCCCGAATTACGTTACACTCTTATCCGTTCCCCTGGAAGACTCGCGCGGCCCTTCAAAATCTAGATCGTCTTCTTTCGGTCCGTCTTGAACAGTGCAGCGGTCTTTTGCTTCATCTTCCATCCCCCCCCCCGATCCCCATTCTCCGCGTTTTCTTTTAACTCATTTTACGCAGATTGGTCCCCCGGCACCATTACCCGTAAGGGTCCAGCTTGCGTTTACCTTTCCTCGACGATGTGCGAATTAGCTCTTCTTTTTCTCCTCCCTCCTTCCATCCGCCCGCGCCGAACACCATATTTCCTTTTTTCTTTTTTAAGACGCTTTAGGAAGTCCTTCCTCGGTATCAAGCAGTTTTTCCAGTTGATGCGGCCTCAGATTACGGCCCTGTTTGACGTCCCCCTTCCGCCTAGCCTATTGCTATCCCGCCATTAGTACCCGAGCAACCCTTTTTGATTTCCTGTTGATTAGTTCGTTTCTTTTTCTCAAATATCTTTTTTCTTATTGCCTTGTCGGAATCGCTCTGTTGTCAGTCGTGCGCGTGCCCATTTTTGATTCACCCTTATATTAAATCCCCTCCTACCAGAATTTTTTTTGTTTTTTCTCTAGATGTCTAGCCCTGGTGAACCTCTCCTCGAGCACCAGCCCCCCTCCCCTAGACAGAGTCAACTTATCCTCCGTCTGATGCTCTTCCCCTCTACGCTCCACCGCGCCCTTTTTTCTTCCCTCTCATCTCCGCCCAGGAGTAAAACACAGTTCAGTTGACTCGAACGTCCCCTGTCCCATGAGCTTTCTCCTCCTTTTTTGAGCCTTGGAATTATGCCTTAAAAAGAAAAATATTTATTTTTCACCCACCGGACTTTTTGACGCGGGCGCTCCTTTTTTCTATGCGTCTAGTATTCCTACCCAGAGCTGCCTCTTCGAGTCAGTTCTTTTTCAACTCCCCCTTAGCAGCCCATCTAGAACACCTGTGACACACGCTCGACCTTCAGATGCTCCTACTCATATATTCCCTCCTTTCTTCTTCAACATTCCCGCCTGCCCCCCCCCCCTGGCCGACACTTCCCTCCTCCTGAGCTGCCTCTTTCCACAAGTCCCGGATGGTAGAATATGATTTCATTACCACTCCGCCCGTGAGCTCCTTCGAAGATGCAGGGTCGTATGCACTCCCGGCATTTGCCTTCCAGTGCTCCAGTCGACTTCCAGTAATCCCTCTCTCCACTTATTCAGTCCTACCTATTCCTTAATGTCTCTAATTCCTAAACGGAAAGTGCCTAGCTACAGCTCTCATCAACTTCCCTTTCCTAAGGAACTCTTAGTGTCTCTTTCTTTCATAGCCGGACTCCATCTCTACTTCCTAAGCCGTCTTTTTTCCCCCTCTGTTTATTTAAGACGATAAGCGTTGCGCCTTTATCAACCTACTTTTCCCGACTACATCCCCCCTCCCCAAGACGCCACTCAATGCATCCCCTCTCCCTGCCACACTCTCTTCTCCCAGAGAGGGTTGTACTGATAAGAGTGAATTCGACGTTTTGACTATTCGCCCCCTTCCTTCTACTCTCTCTTCCCCCTCCTTTTCTCTCCCCCTTTAGTCACCAGAGTTTTTTTCCTCCGACGGAACTACCTGCATAATCACAATCTTTTGCTCTAACACCAGTCCAAAACCTTTACTAACCTTACACAGTCCATCTTCTTAGAGCAAACTCCCCCCAGAAGACCCTCCTTGGATAAGTACTACTAACACCCTGACCATGAATAGCAACCGAATTTAAATCCCCCTGAAGCCGCAATCCGCCTGACAGTTTCCGTGCCTCTCCTACAGAGATAGTCTTAGACCCATCCTGTGCCGGTATCCTTACCCCATCCGACGTATTTCCTCACCTTTCCTAGCCTTTTTCCCCTGTCCTCTCCCATATCGTCGTCGACGATCGACGCTCTTCTGCCGAGTAACTCTTGCGACAGGCCTAAACCAAATGCATACGCACCCCCCATGAGACCTCTCTGTTTCGTTTCCCCCGTCGTTAGAATGCCCGGCTCTCTGCAACATCTCTCCTAGTCACCTTCCTTACTCATGAAGACCTAAAATGATAGAGTCAGAACTTCACATATCTGCTGCTTCCGGCCTTTAAACCTCCGCTTCTCTGTGTCTCCTAACTGGCGAGGGACTCGATTTCCCGTATCCTCCCTCTGCAGTCCTGACTGCAGACCTCCTCTTTCTTTCTACTGCTCTTTGACAGTGCGATGGCACCCTACCTCGGTCCCTGATTACAAGGCGTCTACACCCCCGAGTCCAGTCTGCCTCCTAACCCCCCCCTTCCTTCTAAGCCTTCCTTCAAAATACCCTAGCATCGCAATTAATCCCCTCCCCATTCGTTTTGCAAGCGCAAGTTACCCCTGCGGCGCTCTTTCTCATCATCGACGAGCAGTTTCCCGCGATCGTTCGTCTCTGAGCCCTGCTCCTTTCTCCCCTTTTTTTTTTTGTTTTTCTGTGGGTGCTTTTTTTTTGTACGTCTACGCCCAGGCCCCCCTTCTGAAAAATCGTCGCTTCAAGACATACCATTTTTACTTCGTCCTCCTGAGCTTCACTGTCCATGAGATACTCACGGACTAGATAGCGGCCGCGTTTTCTTCCTCCTTCTTGAAGTGGTGTTCTTTTTCATCCGGCCCCCGCGCCCGTCTACGATACCTGTGAAACAAGAAGTTCATTGACCGAAAAGCTCTAAGCCGTTTCCCGGCAACCCCTTTCAGACCTTCCCTCACTCCGCACCTGCATTCTCCTTTCTGCCTTGACAATCCCCCTTTTTTTTTTCCCCTCCCCATCTCTTTTTTTTGTTGAGAGCTTCCCGCCTTGAAGAAATCTTTCCCGCCCTGATTCTATTCCGTCCCTTAGGTTCCCTAGTTGCGCAACCTCTTTCTCAGTTACGATCGAATTTTCCCCCCGAATTTCTCCAGTCCCTTGCCATACCCTTTGGTAGTTTTTTCTAAAAGGAGAGAGTATGCTCCGCCCTTTCCCAAAAAACACCCCATCTTCCTTTCACTTTCCGCCTTGTTGACTCCTTTCTTCTTCGTGCAGACAGTTGTCCCCTTCCTCCCTGCCAGCTCGTAATCTCGAACGAGAGCTCGGTTTGCCTCTTACTTTTTTTTTCTTAGCGATCTCCTGACATATGCGGCTCCTCGCCCCTTTCTCTTCCTTTTCCTTTCGTGCGACGCTTTCGAGTTTAGGCCCCCCCCTTTTTCTTCCCCAATCTTCCCCCCCTTTCCCCCCCACCCCCCCGATGACAGCGCGTATTTAAGGGCTCGGCTCTTCCTACCGCGGAACGTTATTTGATCCCTTTCCAATTTTTTCCCTCTCCCTTAAGAATACCGTTCCTTTTCACATCCCTTTTCTAATGCCAGATAGATCCATCTTTTTTCTAAAGAGTTCCCGCTCGCGCGTGCACTCATCCCCTCCCGAAACCATGGCTACTTCACATTGGCATTCCGCCCCCCTCCCCGGTTTTCCTTGACAGATTGATGCACTAAGCATTTATAGCTTTCCTTCCTTTCAGTAGACTTTTTTGCTCATGACCCCGCAGCGGCCTCAACCTCTTTTAATAATACCCAGCTGTTTCCACCCGACGTCTTTCCAAAGACTTTTTAAGCAACTTTTCCCCCGACTTTTTTTTAAAGGGCGTCGATCGTTCTTCGCGAGTCTTCGTACCTGGCTGCCTCTTCTTTCACCCCCCCTCCCTCGCGACAACTCGAACTCTCCTTATTTGATCTTGCACGCCTCCGGTAGCCCCCCTGTTTTTCTTTGAGCTAAGTTTTTCTACGTCTGTCGATTACCTGCCCCTCGGCGGAGATAAGAAATGAACCTTTCGCGGCTAGCGTCTACGAAGGACCCGGCCCCTTATTCCCCCTATGTCTGAACGTATAATTTTCCTCTACCGCGGTCTTCTTCGAGATAGTCCTCATTTGAGCGAGATTTTTCAGAGTCTTCAGACTGGAGCTGCTGCAGCTTCGAGTTAAGCGAAATGGATCCTGCCCCTCCCTCCCCCTGCATCGCGAGTTTTTCCCGTTTTTCCTGGTCGTGGCCTCCCGTCTTCCTTGACACTGCTGGAGGAAAGCCTGACAAATATGCGTCCCCAAGTTCCCTGATCGCTCCTAATCTCTCTAGTGCGTTTTTTCGTTGGGCGCTCTTTCATGCCCTTTGGATAGACCCTTCCTTTTTTAGTAGCTACGATCCTTTAAGTCCCGATTATTCCCCGCAGCGCTCGATCCCCTTTTTCGGCTAAAAGCTTTTTTTATAGACCCTTTTGGCCGCGCACCTTGTTCCCCCCTCGTCAGTGACGCTAAAGAGAAAGTAGATGCTTTGCGTCACGCTCGCCGACTTTCCGAGCCCCCCTCCCCTCCTCCATTGAGGAAGCAGACCGACAGTTAACGTGTTTCCTCGATTCCCTCAATTTTTTTCTATCCTGAGGAGGGGAATTTCTGGACACTCCCTCTTTCATTGCACTTGATCTGCAATTGCTCCCTACCCCTTCACGACACAAAAGTTCGATTTCCTATCCTCCTGGAATGAAAGCTTTCTCTTCCGCTCCTTTTAACGCTCTTCGAAGCGTGTTCCTCCGTACCCCCCCGCGCGAGATTTTTTTTGACTTTCGCCTCCTTCCTTATATTCATTCGTCCATCTAACCTGTCGCGCTTTCTTGCCCTTTTCCCCCCGCAGTATTTGATGCCGGTTACGAAGCCTCTAGCCTCGTAATGATTTGCTGCCGTGTCTTTTCTGATTCTCAGCCGGCCGTGAATCCGCCCTGAGTGCCCTCAGCTGTTGTTTGAAGCACGATTCCATGTACGCCTTCCTCTCTCCGCCGCCGTTTCCGACCAGTCCTCCGACTGCGCAACCCGCCTTTTTTCCTCGATAGTTACTTTTTTTCCCCCCCCCATTCCTCGTAGACACCCTTTTCGTCCCGTTTGACGTCCTTTTTTTTTTTCTTCTTCTTTTCAGCAGTGAAATCCTGGCTATATTCTGACTCCTTTATTCTTTATCGTCTTTTTTGATGAGTCATTGGAGTGACTTCTCATGTCACCCATTGATTTTATCATTTTTTCTCTTTGTTTTCCTTCCCTTCTCATTTTGCTTGTGAGCATTTTTGACGTATCTAAATTGTGCACATTGGCCATCTCCCCCCCCCCTGAAGTCCCATACCCCGAAGCCCTCTCCCCGCCCATACATCATTCCAAAAAGACCTCTTCGCCTCTCCCACCTCTGACTTTAGCCAAAGACTCTCCCTCACCTGTTCGAGTTAACCCCCCTCGACGTCGTTTTGCCCTTCAGAGATCCCTCCCTTACCCTTTTCCCCCGTGCCCCCTGCTTTATCGACTGGGTGCGACCCTTTTTAAGCCATCCCTTCTTCCCCTCCTTCAACCTCCCCGTTGAGCCTTTCTAGTCTTCTTATGACAGGGCCTGAGGAGCATCTCTCCAACGAGCTCCTCCCTTATCCGAAGTGTATGCATCCTGTATCCAGTAAACCTTTTGCGATCTCCCCTCCTGACAATACATTTTTCCGGACCCCCCCCCCTCCTTCGTGACAAGGCTTTGATATCCTCCTCATCTCATGCGCTGTCCTTTTTAGCAAAAGTCCTCTGCCTTCCGCATGTTCTCCATTAAGCATCAGACTCCATCAATAGAGGTCCCCCACGGGTACCATAACCGACCTCTGATCATTTTTTTAAAGGAGAAATCTTGACCCCCTCACCCGTAAGAGGGTCAGAGCCATGAGCTTCGAAGTCTCTCCTTCGTTGTAAGACTTTCCCCCTTTTTCCCCCCGAGGATCCACCCGAAGCGTTAACTATGACTCACTATTTCCCCCCTACCTTTGTTCTCTTTTTCTTAGCCGAACTATTTCCATTTATACGAAACTAGTGCAGGGGTTGGAAGAAATTGCTGTTTCGACCCCAATTGCGATGCAGCCCTTTTCTCTAAATCTTGTTTCCTCTGAGGAGAACAGAAGGAGAACTTTGGGAATCATCTCCTTCCACCTATCGCACTCCCCCCAGTTAGCAATAATTTGACAGCCTCCTCTCCCCCCGAGCATTTCCTTGTTTGCGCGAATGGCATGATTTGCTAGAAGAATCCTATCTATCTTCACGGCCGATTCGATTAAAATACCAGTCTCGCTCATTGATTTTGTGTGTTCAGCTGACCTTGGCGTCACCTTTCCATTGTAAAAGTTACTTGGGAAGACCCATATACTCCACTCCCCCCCCCACGTCCGAGCGCCCCCGCCTCTCCTGAAGCGCTCGTTTCCTCATTTTTTAACTTTTCCTTCTCCTCCCCTCCCGCCAGGACTTCACACTGCTGGATATTCCCCTTCCCTCTTTATGTTTCTGTACAAAGCGCCCGCTCTACACTACCTACCGACCTCCCGATCTTCCTTCCGTTTCCCCCTTTCTTCTCGGAGTTTCCTCCCCGCTACGTCCTTTTCCTCCCCCGCAGGATTGATATAAGAACTACGCCGCCCCTCCTCTCCGTACTCCCATACGCCAATTCCCCCCACCCCCCCCCCCCCCCCCCCCCCCCCCCCCCCCCCACACTCCTCGAGCAGCTTCTGTTGCCACGTCAGCGTTTCCGCTGCGCTGTATTTGAACCCCCCTTCTTTCCCCTCTGCTTTTCTTCTTTCCAGCCAAAGTAAAGACTTCTTTCCTCCCCAAATCGGTCATCAGTCTCCCCTCCCCCCTTCATCTCGATACATTTTTCCCCCCGTGCCACGCTCTCAATGAGTTGCGTGCCCAGATAACCGCTCTCTGTTTCCTCTGACACTGATAGAGAATTTCTCCTCCCAGGGACCATTCTTCTGAGCATCCAGTCTGGAAGTCTCCCCTATTTACCCCATTTTCCCCCCTTCCCAGACCCTCCCCTTAGTCTTTTTCGCAGCCCCTGTCATAACCCTCTCCTCGATCAGACACCGACCATTATGGAAGGTCCTTTCAATTTTGTCCCTCCCCCTCCCTACTTCCTTATGCCGAAGACGCCTCTTAGACGCGCCTTTTTTTTTTTTGCGGCTCGATTACCTTTCTCGATGCTAATACAGGCCCTACACTATCTCCTTCGTCTCGTGTCCCTATTAGGTGCCGCGACTTTAACAGTCGAACTAACATCTTCTCTAAGTCTTCCCCCACCCTGCGACGATGTTTGACCTTGTCCCTCTGTGCGCAGTTTTTTTATGACTTTCCCTCCTAATCTACTACTACGAGTTTAGTCCCCCCACTGCCTGGAACATTGAGCCTCCCCCCCCTTAGTTCCCCCCCGCTACGAGCGTGCCCAGCCTCACCCCACCTCCCCCCCTCTTCCTCTATCTTTAGCATTTTCTGCGGTTCCGCAGGAATATTTCTTTTTCTTTCTCTTTTTCTTACTCATCGTTCTGTTTCGTTTTTTTTTCGTCTCTTCCCAGAATCCCTTTCCAGGCCTCTCCATCGCTCCTGAGTTTACCGTCTTCTTTTTTCAGGTCTCTTAGAATTCCAGTCTCTAAGACCTTTTCCTGATTCCACTGGTTTTTTATTTTCAGTGACTAGTTGCGCGACGTCGCGCCTCCTTCCCCCCAACACAACCAAATCCGGCTTAATCCCGTGCGTCCCCCCCTTCTATTATCCTTTTACGCATGGGTTTCACATCCCCTTGGTGAAATACTCCTTCCTGCGATGATAATACCTCGATCTAGAGGAATGTTCACTTTTTTTAGGAACTGCGGCTCTCCCTTTCTGACCTCCCATTTCTCAGACCGTTCTTCGTAGATTTTAGCTTATTTGACATTCTCCTCTAGAACAATTACCTATGGTAGGCACTATGACCGGTGGTTCTTTTTCCTTGGGAAGAGTTCGCGGCCGGATCTATTCTCCCCTTCCCACGTTTTTGTTTGAGCTTGACTTTTTTCCATAATAAGTTAGCTCTTTTTATCATTACCATCGGTATCCCGCGTCCCTTATCGCTGGGTTTTTTTATTACCTCAGTAGCTCGCAAACGTGTTCGTCCCCCTGCTCCCTGGGTCTTCTTTTGACTGATTTTTTTTTTTCCTAATTCTCCTTTTCCCCATCCCCCTCTGTTTGACAGCTCCGTATCCCGTTAGATGTTTTCCTCTGTAGCCCCCCCGTGCTTCGTCCAATCATTTTCCTTCTTTCTGCGAAGAACCTTTTAGTCAAAGACGTGCTCGGATTTCCTTTTTTTTTTTTGATTGATTTTCCTTTTTCTCATTGTATTCGCGCTAGTCGCTACTCTTTAAACCCTCTCTATTGGACGTCTAAGGCCAGAATTTTCCTCTGACTTTTCCCCTCAGACTCCCGTCCCCCTTTGACGACTGACGTTATTTTTTTTGGGAGAACAGATCTTTTTTGTTTCTCTAATGTAGCAGTTTTCGAGCCTCCGTCTTGTTTTTTTTGGGAGTTAGCTGCGCTAGTACGCTCTACTTCCCTTTCTTCGTAGCGAGTTCTTAGGCGCTTCTCCCCTGCCTGCTCGCATCGTGTTTTTTACTTTTTTCTCTTTGAAGTGGAGTCTCCTTTTTACTACCTGATCGGTTCAATTGGATATACAGCTTCCGACACGAACTTAATATCTCGTTTCGCGCGAATGGACACTCCCCTCCGCTTTGTTTTTCTGCCTCCGACCTTCCGCTCCCCCCTTTTAAGAAGCATCGCGCCTACGACGCGGCTTCCTCAGAATTGGGCAGTTCTTCTTTCCTTACATCGCTGTCGTGCGCTGTGTCGTGACGTAGACAATCTTATACTTTACTTGAAACGCGCCGACTTTCGTCCTTCCTTATCCATTTTTTCTCACTGACCCCGTTTTCCGGCGGCCCTGGGTTTCGCATTCGTCACTTCGTCCCTCCACCCTGCACTCCTCTGCCCTTTTGACCAGGTCGAAGCTCGACGACGCGTCGTGTGTGTTGTTTTTTTTTAGCTCTGCATTCGCGTCTACGCTGCCTTTCTTTCGAAGCCCTCCCGTACACTTTACGTCTCTCTTTCTCCTCATAGAACCCTCTAAAATTCGCTTTTCTTCCTGATAACGACATGAACCTTTCTCTCTGCCCTACTCGCTTGACTTTTTCCGTAAAGATCCTCCCCGAAACCGTCGACCGGGCTGGTACGCCCCCTACTCCTGGTATATTCTGTCATCGACTTTCGAGCGTGTCCTCCCCCAAGCCACAGGTCGTCTCCGTGTTCCTCTTCCCTGAGACCTTTACCTAGCCTCCGTTTTAGTCAGCTCTTTCCCGACAGCCGCTCCCCTCCCCCCGTTGAAGCAAGTATGTCCTCACTTTAATGACTCAGACGAGACCAGTCCTCCTCTCCCCCTTCTGGTGATCTCACTTTTTTTCCGACGTGGTTAAACTTCCTTACTCTCTCCCCCTCGCGCGCTGCGCTGATCGCTCGGGTTGAGTCAGACACTCTTCTTCTTCCTTCCCTGATGTCTTGTGACGTCCAGTCATTCTTTCATGTTCACCCTGGTATTATAACGCTATCCTACTCCTTTCGTTCGTTTTTTCTCGATCTGTTTTACTAGTTTGTGAACAGGTCGTCCCGTGTACGCCCCCACCCTCCGGTCCCCCAGCGACAGCGAAAGTCACTCCTCTTCTTTCCTCTTTCCCCTTCGAAGTAGCCAAGACCGTTGTTGACTCTCTGACAGTCCTTTCAACACGTCGAGACGAAGACGTCACACGTCTTTCTCATTTTGGTTTCGCCCGTTTTTGCATTCTTTGCCTTTCTTACAACCCGCGGAAGGCCGCTAGGCGCCCCGTTCTTTCTGACCCCTGCAGAGAATCTACGGTCCGTCTTCTCTGCTCCTTGGCTCCTGGCAATTAGCCCCCTTTTCATTTTGTTTTACGATCGACCCCTGCTATTGACTGAAGAAGATCTGGCGCTTTCTTCTTCCCGAGTTTTGCTTTTACTCCCTGTCAGAGCGGCGGCTCGTCTCTTCCACTTTCCTTTTGCTGATCGTTTCCCTCCGGCACTTAGACAGTCTTTCCTTCTTGACCTTGCCTTCCTTTTCCGCAGCGTTGACAAATAGTCCTCCCTCAGCTCAATGCTTTCTAGCTTAAAGGCGTACCTCTTTTTTACCTTTTCGGTGTTTTTTTTTTTCGTCCCTTTCCCTCCTCCAGTCGGGTCGGCGAAAAACGACCCCCCTTCTGTTTCTCGAACCTCTTCGAGACCTTGTGCCGACTCCCGGAGCGCTGCGACATTCTCCCCTCTTCATCCCCCCCCCTTTTGACCCCTCCTTCATCCGCTCTCCCCCGCGCAGTTCGCCCGCGGTGCGCCCCCCCCCTCTCCTTTTGAACTTGTTGTCGAGACGGCGCGCCTCACGGATGTTCCTTTTTCAGACGTTTGTCCGCCACTGAGTTCGTCACGTTTTCTCCCGACCAGTTGGAGCCTTGCTATCCTTTTTCTACAGTGGTGCGTTCTTCCCTTCGATCCCCCGCGCTTCTTGTCCTGCCTCGCCCTTTGCCTGAGTCTCAACCCGCACTCGCATTTCCAACTTTATGCCCCGCGCGCTTTCCCCCTACACGCCCCTACTCTTCCTCGTCGCCCCACCCAGCCGCTGACCCTTCACAACAGACAACCGTCAGTCTTTCTTTCTTAATGTCAAAATGTCCTATTTTCCTTGCCCCGCCGGTATCTGAGTCTTTTGTGACCTTCCTCTCCTCACAGCATCGCCAAGCGCCATCCTTATAATGCGGACAACAGGTTAGTTGCCTCTTTCGCTGAACCACAAAGCTCTTTTCCTTCCTGAGAAAAAGTCCGTAAGTCTCTTTTTCCCATCTCTTTGCATAAGCTTCCCCTGAAACCCTCCCGAGTCGTTCTGGTTGGAACCTTTGGAGGAGGTCGTTTCCCCCTCCCCCCGGGCGACTACGTCGCCTCCTGAGCACTTATTTTTCCGCACACTGCCCTTTCCCCCGAATTCTTGACTGGGAAGCGACCCCCGATACAGGAAAATTTCCTTCCACGACCCGGTTTAGAAGCTTCCCCTGCTCCTTTCCCCCTACCCGTCCGTGAAGCCTCCCCCTTCTTTCGCCACTGAGCCCACCCCCCCAACAAAACAACACCCCTACAACAACCACCAACACCAAACCAACCCCAAAGAGGCACCCCCAAGACTCCACCCCCCCACCCACCACCAGACCAGACCCACCACCCCACGAACCCCGCCAACCAGCACACAAAACCACCCCAACAACAAAAAGACCCCCCACCCCCCACGACCGACGCGCCAAGACAACCCACCCCCCCCCCCCAGACAACTCTAGCCAAACCCACAACAAACACCACCCCACACACACCACTCTACGCGGCGATGGCCAGACCAGGCCACGACCCCACCACTACAAATCTCCCGGCCCTAACCCCCCCCCGCCCCACCCACGCAACACGCCCCCCCCACAAAAGAACCCCCCCCACCCACCCCAAAGGGAAACCAGCAAAGCCCCGACAAAAATCACACCCTGACCTCACACCCCCCCAAGCGTCCTCCCCCCCACTACACACACAAACCCCCCCCACCCCCCCCCCACCCAAGACCAAACAACCTCCCACAAACACACACCCCCCCCCAGCCCAACTCCCGTCCCCGCCCCTTCTTCTCCAAACCACCCCCCCAACACACCCCCCGGACCCCCCCAACCCAGCGAAAAACCCCCACCCCACACCCCCCCCCACCCCCCACCCCCCACCCCCCCCCACCCCCCCCCCCCAACAGAAAAAGACCAACCCCCGCAACCCCCCCCCCCCCCCACCCCCCCCACCACCCCCAACACAAACACCACACCCCACCCCCCCCAAAACGAGTTCCCAAACCCCCCCACCCCCAAGGAACACCCCCACAAACCAGCAATACCACCCACACCCCACCACCAACCCCCCCCCCCCCCAACAAAACAAACAAGTTTACAATGATCTGCTCACTGTCTTCCTGGTGCGTTATCCGGGAGCGCCTGAAACCTTATATCATACCCCGTCACGCATCCTTACTAGATCTTCTCGGATATCTACTTCCTCTTCCCCCCTGTGAACTCATCCTTAGAATCCCTTCCCCTTCATTTATAAGCCGCCGGGACTTTTTCCGCACTTTTCCGCGGCGCGAACCCCTCTACACAGCGTCCCCCCCTGCAGTTAAATCGCCCATTCTTCCCTATTAATTGCTACGAATTTTGCCTCTTGACCATCACTCCCGAGAAGATAGGATAAGCTGTCTCCTCCGGTTCCTCTCTTGGTATGCTTAAATCCCCCCCCCCCTACCTCCCCTGAGTTCTTCCTCGTTCGTCTGGTTTAACCCCCCTATTCTGCGAATATATCCCAGTCCTTTTAAAAGTACGTAAAGGTTTTCCTTCGCCTCCCATGTTACCCACCACAACACTTATTCCCCTTCCTCCCTGCCCTCCTCCGTGACTCCTTCTACGACGAACTGAAGTTTAGTAATCCTTCCGTTTTCCTCTTAATCCCCTTTTTTTTTTCCCCGGCCTTGTCCCCCCCCCCCCCCCCTTTCCTATTCGCGATTAAAGATCTCTTTTTTCTGCCGAACAATAAGTCCCCACAATTCCTAAGTTAACGCATTTGTCCTCTTTTCCATTTGATTAGCCTTTCCTTTTTCGCTAACCTTTTTCCCGGTCTTTTCCCTCTGACCTAGAGTATTATTGAAGCGCTTCTAGCCGCCGCCTTTTCAGTGTCCGCCTGGAACTAGCCGTGTCTGTTTTTGTCCTTCCACTCTTCCCCGCATATCAGTTTCCCCTTTGTCGTTCCGACATCTGCCCTCTCAAAGAGTCTTTGGTCCCGGCCTCTCATAAAGAGATCTGCCCACCCTTTTTATTTTTTCTTGCACCTGCGCCCCTTCTCCCCGGTTTTCAGCGTTCTTGAACTCCCCCCCTTTTTTTGCAATATTTCCCGTAGAAGTGCTATGTCACGGGGAGGCAAGGATTTCAAGTGCCCCTCTTCTTGGCGACTCTTTCCTCTGACATGGAGGATTGCTTCAGACTTTCTCGAATTTTCCCGGAAACTAAGACGATCTGCTCGGGAAGACTCTTGCAAGCTTCACTCTCACTTTTCCTCCTCCTTTTCGCCGTCTGGTTCCTACCCTCTTTCGTACGTCTAGGTCTACCCGAGCCCGCTGTCCCCCCCTTTACTGCTGGAGGAGAGGGGAGGTCTTAGATTAGAGGCAAAGACTCTGCGTCAGCTTCGCTCTCTGACTTTCAAAGTCCTCTTTTTCCGCAATACGCTCGGCTTGCCACATTTCCCTGGCGAACAGAGTAGGGCGAACGTGGATGGATTTTTTGAAGAATTTGAAACTCTCTCTTCCTCCCAGTCCGACATTTCGCAAGCTCTTATTTTTCTCTGGACTTATCTTTCTTTATGCCTCTCCCCCCTTCATACATTTGTGTGAATTCGTGAATGCATCACTCGTTCTAGTCCTTCCTTATAACCCGAGGAAAGTCTCTTTGTCCTTCCCTTTCCAGAAGGGAAGTGTAGATGAGACAAACAGACCTCCAACATTCCCCCCCCCTCTGAACCTTGCTACGCGCCACGTTTTCTTTTATGATCTTACAGTCCCCCTTTTTCCTATCGGTCTTTAGAAGATGAGATGAGCATTTAATGCATGAAGGGCCCTTCGCTGCCTTTCCTTCTTTTTCATTACCTCTGGCCGAACTGCCTTTCTCCCTCGGTCCCTCTGTAACAGTCTCCTTTCTCTTCAAGCAGACGACCTCGGGCGGATTTTACGCCTTTTTTTTCTTAGGCTCACTCCTCTCTTCCTTTTCACCCTTTCAGCATCGTGGGCCCTTTTCGTGTTTGTTCTGTTTGTTAGCCGACTCAATGAGCGTATGGGGATGTAAGGGGCCGCATAACCCCCTCTTCCCCCAAGTTTTCTTGTTTTCCCTGACCTAATGGGCAGGAATTTCGAGCCTTTTTTTCAGGTCGCGAGAATGAGGTGAAGCTTTTGAAGTGATTTGCCACGAGGTTTTTTTTTCTTCGGTTATGCACCCCCCTCCCCACCCCCCCATTTTTTTCCCCAGTTTAACTAAAATCCCCTGTCCCCCACCCTCCCCCCCCCCCCCAGACCTTTTTCCCCCCAGGGAGATTTTTTCTCAGGAGCTGTCCCCCCCTTCATTCTCTTTTCGCCTTGTTGCCTGAGAATGGCGAGCAATACCCTGCTTTAGTAA
>Ga0179593_1317747_pt1 | contig 15814 bp, 14 predicted proteins | sample CZODoug2_1_08_16_FD_185931 | JGI IMG/M metagenome (GOLD analysis project Ga0179593, IMG submission 185931) | Vadose zone soil fungal communities from Angelo Coast Range Reserve, California, USA - CZODoug2_1_08_16fungal (PacBio error correction) | ecosystem: Environmental > Terrestrial > Soil >... | reverse complement strand
GTGAATCCTTCTTCTCCTAGACTTCCCCCCTTTCCCTAAAGGTTTAATTGTTTTGTTTTTACTTTTTGTTCGGCCTGCTTAGGCGCTCGGGGGTTGTCCCCCACCTTATTCTTTTTTTCAGGACAACCTTCCTCCTCTTATGTTCTTTTATTTCCAGGCTTCATGCGCCTCCGCTCTTCTCTTCTGGACTCTGCTGGTAGCGATCGACCTCCAGCGTCCAGCTTCTTTTTTGAGCTTAGCTTTCACACGCCAAAGGGTTTTATCCGCAGTCTGGGTTCTTTAGGATTCCACCCCCTTCCCCCCCACGTCTTTTCGTTCCTTCCGGCTCGATCCCTGCGACGAACGGTTTTTCTGTTCGGACACAATGTAGAGGAGAGGTCGGGACTTTTGATTCCTCTTCCGTGACAAGACCCTTTGCGTCCCTATTGATAGACCCCATTTTATTCCCCCCTTTCCCTCTTTTTAGGCCACGCCGATGATTCGCAGGCGCGTTCGCTTTTTCGAATTGGAGATTTCCCAGCTCTAGGTACGATCAGATCCGAGGTCTCTTTCCTTTCTTGAAACTTCTTTTTCTGCGATGCTTACAACCTGTCTGGCAATCCCTCTCTCCCTGACGGGTCCCGGAACCCTCTTGTTTTCGGGCGTCTTTTGGTCAAATCTCCGTCGTCTATGCTTTTTGTATAGAGGCTGCCCCGGCGTTGGTTTCGGTCACACCCCCGTCTCGCCAGGTTTTATATAAAATTGCCAAGGCCTATCAGAAGCGGAACCATTCCTTTGCCTGGACGACTTTTTTGCCGCAAGAGCCCTCCATAGTCCGAGTTCTCGGCTGTCTACGATGTGACGATACCCCTTTTTTAGTCATGCTCCTTGATTTCCCCTCTTTTCCGTCTGTACGCGAAACGGCGATTGGTGGTTTTTCATGCTTTTGCAGGCCGGCGCAAGGCTTCATCTCGAGGCCAGCAGGAGTCCGCTCGACTTTCCCCTTTTCCCCACTACGGGAGGCACCAATGCCGTGAAGCGCGACGTCGTTCAGGCTTTATTCTTTTACTGTTTTTCGCCTTTTTACTTAGCCGCTCTCCGGTTTTGGGTTGTCTCCCGCCCTGGTAGTAGGCTCGGGTCCTTCTTACCCAGACGCGTCAAGGAGCACTAATTCCCCCTTTCTTGATTTTTTTCCTAATGGCTTTTTTGGTTTCTTCCTCCGAGAAGCCGGTTTCGGTGCTGGCGTCCCTTTTTCATGCTCGGCCATTCCTATGGGCAGGGGTAATCTCATTCTTGTGCGCGGAGAGGGTGCCTCCGCCTTCAGAGGAAAAGTTCCACCAGATCTGCTGCTGACTTTGGGCCTGTCGCGTGTTCCCGCTCCCCCCCCGGGAGAAAGCGCTGAGGCGATCTCTCGCCTTTTCCCCTCTGGTAGCGCTTTTTTTTGGCTAAAGAAACCAGCCCCCCCCCTTCATATCCTTTCCGACGCTTTTCCCCCGGACTCGCAATAGGGGGTGTCCGCTGGTTGGCGACAATTCCTCCGTTCGCAGACGGCTGCTGCCGTTTTTTTCTTTTCCTCCCTTAATACTTGAGCGAGCTTCCCACCCTTCCTGCAACGTTTCCCTGTTTTAGCCAGGGATAACCCTCATGCGTTATGGCGCTTCTCCTCTCACGGCACAGGAGCAATCAGGACATGATCCCCATTCATCGAGGCAATGCGGTTTTTCCTCTTCCCTAGTTCTCGGTGTTTTGCGATCTTGATGGTGAACTAGTAGGGTATTTCCTCGAGCGGCGCCGCCCTTTTTCTCTGGTGCTTGCCCAATCTCGGAGTAGGCCTCCTCCGCCATGGTTGGCAGACTACTTGCCCCCGTGAGGAGAATCGTGACCTTGTTTTTTCCTCGGCTCTTTTTTTCCTGCGACCCTTGAAGTTCGCGAGTCGCCGGTTGTTAGTTCCCCCGTCTGAAGCCCTTGTCACTTCAGGATTTTTGTCCGTGGTTGACCCCAACCGGTCCATGGTTGTTTGGTCTGTGACTTGGTGTTTTTTTTTGTGTTTGGTGTTTTTGTGTGGTGGTTTGTTTTGGTTGTGGGTTGTTTTTCTTTCTTTTGGGGGTTGTGGGTGTTTTTTTGTCGGTTTTGGTCTTTTTTTTGTGGTTTGGTTTTTTTTTTTTTTTTTTTTTTTTGTTTTTTTTTGGTGTGTTTGTTTTTTTTGTTGTTTGTGTTTTTTTGTTTGGTGGTTGGTGCGTTTTTTTTTTTTTTTGGGGTTTTTTGTTTTTTTTTTTGGGGTTTTCCTTCTTTTTTTTTGAGCTTTTTTGTTTCGGTGGGGGTTTTGTGTTTTTTTTTGTGTCGTTTTTTTTTTTTTTTTTGTTTTTGGTGGTTTTTTTTTTTTTTTTTTTTTTTTTTTTTTTTTTTGTTAGTTGTTTTGTTTTTTTTTTTTGTTTGTTTTTTTTTTTGGTGTTTTTTGTTTTTTTTTTTTTTCTTTTTTTTTTTTTTTTTTTTTTTTTTTTTTTTTTCGGGTTTTTTTGGGTTGGGTTTTTTTTTTTTTTTTTTTCCCTTGTGTTTGTTTCTGGGTGTGGTGGGTTTTGTTTGTTTGTTGGTTTTTTTTTTGTTTGGGGTTGGTTTTGGTTTTGTTGGGGGGGTTTTGTTTTGTTTTTTTTGTTTTTGTGTGGGTTGTGGGGTTTTTTGTGGGTTTTGGTTTGGGGTTGTTGTGTGGGTGTGGTTTTTTTTTTTGGTTTTTGTTTGGTTTTTGTTTTTTTGTTTTTTTGGCGGCCTGGTCGGAATCTCCGACCGCTACTAAATGCACCGCTGCTGTACCCCCGTTGTCTGCTCTTGACAATGGAATATGTCCCCCCACCTGGTCGACCTTCCAGCACACTCCGAACAATTTCTTTTCTTCTTTTAGACAGAAGATTTTCCCGCTTTCTCCCCCAGGCTTGTCAGCTGGAGAAAATAGAGCTTCCTTTTGATGATCGGATCCTAGATGGTTTCTCTCTTTCCCTCTTTCCTCCTCCTCCGTGTTGTTGCTTTTTTCGTTTAGTCTGCCCCACACATGGATCTCCGACCCCGACGTTTGCCGTCTTTCTCTTGCTATTACCCCCCTTGTGCGCGGTCTTCTTTTCGGTCTCTCCTTCCGAAGCTGACCTTGTTCTTCTTTTTTTCTCCGTAGTTTTTCGGGTGTTTTCGCAGATCGCCATTTGTCGTTGATCCTTCAACTGGTGCGTTCTCTTGTCTGCGCTCTTGCGGCTTCGGTAGTTTGAGATTCCCGACTTCAAAGTCCCATGCCCCCACCCGCCATTGCCGGTTGGTCCATCTGCCCCTTCTTTTTCCCACTCTCGTCCTCGCAGGGCTGGGCACGAACAGAAGCCCCTCCAGCCCTCCTTTCTTTATCCGGATTCGACCCTCTCCGGATAAACGCCAGCTTCCTCTCCTCTTTGTAAGTAGAGGAGTTTAATGGGCTTGCGGTCCTCTTCTTGGTCCCATCCTTAGATGGGCGGCGCATTTCTTTTTCCTGGAACGGATTGCACTCCTTTCCTTTTCTGTTGAATAACGCTTTCGCTAGATAGCGTGACTACTCCTATTTCCCTTCATCTCCTATTTCCTGGCGATGATCGCCGTTTTTTTTCATCTCTGTCAAGCGAACCCCCTTAAGCTGTGGGGAGCCCTGCTCATTGATTTTTTCCTTTATCGACGCCAGCGCTCGCTTATTGCTTGTACCATCAAAAGTCCCACTTAGAAGAATTTACTGCAGAATCGAATGTTACCCCCTGAATCCGCTGCCAAACACATTACTTAGAGTCGCAAGTAGGCGCTACTCTCTTTCCGGAGGGGGTTTTCTCCCTCAGGTACCTATATCTCGAAAAGCTGTCTCGCGAGTTGCGATTCTCCTGCGCATCCCCTCTTTCTCCCGGTTTTCCACGCGCGAACCCTTCTCGCCCGACTTCTAGGTGTCTTGAACTCTGGCGTTTTTATTTCTGCCAGTCAAGCCGTCTCCTCTTACCCTTCCATTCTTTTTCCCTTTCCAGACTTTTCAATGTTGCACGATAGAAGGCTTAGGCGGCCGCGGTCGTGAAATCCTTTCCATGACTCTTTCCCGAGGCTCTTTCCTGACCTCTTCCGTTGCCAGTCTCGGGAGCCTAGCTCTTTCCCCATGGAGGCTATCTCCTTCTCCCGCTTCTCGCACTCCGCAGAATTCAAATCCGTCGCGATAGTAATTGGTGCCGTGGTTTTATTTTATCGGCCCTTTTTCCCTCGCGAGCTGGAATACCCTGCGTGCCTCAGACGCTTTGACTTTTCCCCCTCCTTCTTTCGTTTTCTCCACTCGCCGTCGTCAAGGAAGGTGAGATTGTGAACGGACTTTCCATCTCGCGCTTGGTTTCTTTATGTCCGCCGAGATGAGTCTCTTCGCGTGCGTTCCGCATTCTCACCAGTACTCTTTATTTGTGCCAGCTTCTGAAGGTGTCAGTTTTTTTCCAGAGAACACGGTGCTCGTGGATGTAGCCCTTGTTTTGGAGGCCCTCGATGGAGGAATTCTGCCGAGCTTTTCCAGAGGACGCCTTACCCCCTCCTCCGGCAGGGCCTTTTCCTGATCTTGAGTTCCGACATGGTTTGTCTTGCCAATTCGCTCACTTTCCTGTTCAGCACTTGTTCGGCTCCCCGAGATTCTTACTCTCTTTAGCCAATTCGGAGGCTCTTCCCCTCGTCAGATCCGGCGGTGCCGACCCGAAAAGAATCTTTTTTCCCTCCCTTGGTTTCGCGTTCTGCTGCTTCCTTCTTTCCCCTCCTCGGGAATTTCTCTTAGTATGTTGTCCTTTTCCATCGAAACGTTCGCCTCCTCTCCTCTGTAACACCTTCGACGTGTTACTTTGTCGAATATCCTTGCCCCCTCGATGGGCTTCCCTTGTGCTTTTGGAAATCGTTTACACATCAGCTTGACTCACTTCCCTGCGAGAATTTGTTTCATTCCGAGACTTTTTTCCGGACGCCTGCATTTTTTCGTGCCGGACGCCGGTAAACATTCTTGGTCCGTTGTACGAGATCCTATTATTTAAACCCCTGTCTCTACTAGGCCTTTCCCCAGGAAACGGCGCTTTGGATCTTGTCCGTGTGAAGGTTCAGAGTCTGCCGCTTTCCGTGGTTTGACATGTTCCATTACGTCCGGTTTGCGTACCGCGAGAGGCCTTCACTCGCACACTGTAAGGCCTTTGGTTCGACCTTTCTGCCATTTCTATGCCCCCCTCGGTCGACCGATACGCCATTTTGACCATTTTTCTTTGTTACTTGAGTCCAGTATGACTTGACCCGCCTATCCACGATTCCGGGTTCTTGCTGTCTCCTGGATCAGGTTCCGATGAGTATCGTGTGAAGTACTTTCCTATTACTTTTTCTCCTCCAACCGCCGCTAGTTGTTGTTTCTTTTTAAACGAAACCATGGCCCGAGCCTCAGACCCATTTCTCGATCTCATGCTCGAGATTCTTATGAGGAACAATATTTCCCTGCCCTACGTTTTGGAGATCTTGACTGTTTCTCAATCACCCGCTCTCTCTCCTTGACGAACCATCGTCGGTTATTCTCTTTCTCTTTGCTCATGGTTCCTTGTTCGAGGGACAGAACCACCCTCTTTCTTTACAGGTATCTGATTAGTGTTCACCTTACCCCAAGACTGCAGCCTGTCCGACCAGGAGCGCCCTCCCTACGACATCGTGCGTTTTATTAGGTACTATTTTGTCCTCCAAGTTTAGTCATTAAAATCACTGCCGTAGCCGTGGCCGGCACGAGGTTCCGAGAAGGCTTTTTCTCTCCCCACACTCCCAGATTCATAATGGTTTAGAGATCCCTTAGATAAGGATATGTTTGAAACGACGGTGACTGATGCTCAGTCTCCCCCCACTCCGTACAGAGACCGGTCCCCTCCTGGGCCCGTTCTTTCCTGAAGGATACAAGCCCCTCAGACGTTTTCATTTGTTTTACTTTCCTTGTCCTTTTTGAGCAGGTTGTGGTCAATCTGAAGATCGAGACAACGGACGCCACCTGGCTTTTTACGAGCTTTTACGCGAGACTGAATTTCTTGAAATTCTGGTACGTCTCTTTCCCTCGACCGCAGTTCCGCTGCTTTTGAGTTTTAGATTTCCCCTCAACATGGATTCCAGAAGGAGAAGGGACGTATTTCCCCTTCACACTTTAGATTTTCACGGCGTCGGCTCGTACCTGAATCCGAACTTTTTCCTCGTCGTGGTGTTTCGCATTTCTACCTGCGCCGGATCTTTCTCTATTTTGATTTCAGATAAGGACGTGCTTCCGCGCGACCTGATTGATAGACCTCTCCGTCGAGTTCGACGGTTGCTTCCCCCGAAGATTCGCGCGCGAGATCCCTCGTTCATTGGCAGCTAAGCTCGGGGCCCTGCCTGTAGAGCGACGAGTTTACCTTTGAACAGGTCAGTGATTCTTTTTCCTCAAACCTTTTTCTCCCCCGATCAGGAAAGGGAAAGGACGGTCGGTGTCCTTTTCTTTTTTAATCTTGGCCCCTTTCGATGCACGCATGCGCTCCCCTTTGCCCCTTCAAACATTGTTGTGACCATCAAGTGCTTGAGCACGTTTTTCTCACCCCTTCTGGTTTGTCGCGCCTAAAAGACGATGGGACCCCCAACGGGCCTACTGGAAGATTTCCTGCACCCTTGACACTTTTTGTTCCGCTTAGTCAGAGTTTTTGTTCGATTGACGGATCCCACCCCCAGTCGGATCTGTCAGTGCATTGAACCGATATCGTCCGTCCCGTCCCGAGAACGGCGACGTTTTTCGTTCAGGCGGCCCTTTTTCTTTTTCGTCCCTGCTTCACCGAGAGAGCAGCAGGGACTCCCTTCTCGCGATGTCCCCCAACCTGGCTGCCCCCCCACCGCTGGTCCGAAACATGATTTCAGGACGGACGTCTGAGTTTCCTGTTCCTCCCCCTCAGGAGTTATTTTTTTTTTTGTTTGTACCTTCCCTTTTAGAGATAGGCGGCCTTTAACGGCCGTAGGCATTGCCCTTTTTTTTTTTTATCCGCTTCTCGTTAATGGAATGATTTTTTTTCGCGGGCGACGCCGACGTCCGGCTCCGTCTTTCCTCTCATGATAGTTTATGAATTTTAAGGGTCAGACCTGTCTGAGTTTTTCCCTCTCCGATGTTTCCAGCCCGACACCCAAGCGGCAAAGACCACGATAAGCGTTGCCTTTCTCCGCGTGAGCAACTGATTGACAGCGATGCTCCTTCCTCTCCCCTCCTCTACTTGAAGAGTGCATAGGTCTGATCACATACCCCCTCCTGAGATCGTTGTCCTACTGGTTCGAATCTTCCGCCAATCTTGGGGGAAGAGAGTCCGGCTCCATTCGAGTTTAGAAGACCGGTTCTCCTCTGTATTTTATGAATTCCCTTTTAGAATACGGTCGAGAGACGATTGAACGTCACGTCCCCTGTCCCCACGTCTCCATGCGAAGGGATACACGACTTCTTCCTTTGGCGCTTGCGCAGACACCCCCTCCCCTTCCCTCGCTTCCCGGCTTTTAAAAACTTCGATAGATGCCAGCCTTCTGTTCTTCCCAGCGACAGATTTCGCGGTGTTGCTGTCACGATCCGATTTACCTAGGCGGGCAATTCAGGTACATTTATTTCGCCGCCATCTCCGTTTTCTCTCTTTTGCAAAGCTTTTTTTTCGCGTTCGACGCCAGGGCCGGCCGCTCTCAAACAAGGCTGTAGACGGACTTTTTGGTTTCTCTGGACTCCGTTAGCGTCTGTATCCGGAGACACAAGTCAGGTGCGTCGCCGGCTTGAGTCGTCCCCCCCCCCCCTTTTCCCCGCTTGGCCCCTTTTGTTACCTTAGAATCTTGATTAAGATTTTTCCCAACGGCCCCCAATGGGTGTGGTTTCCTGGACGGTTTGAATCGTCTGACTCTCCCGAGCCGCAGATGGCCCTCTTTCCCGAAACCGTTTCGACAATTTTCTCTATGCCGACCCCCAATTTTAGACGTTTTATAACCGCCAGGCACTTTTTTTCAGTCACAACCTTTTTCGACTGCATTTTGCCCGACCATAAGTAAAGACCGCCTACCCCGTCCTGTTTTTAGCCTGGCGGTAACTTTTGCGTAGATGATGTCTCCCCTATTTGGGTGTAAGATAGTGTTTTCCTTTCCCTTTGTTGTTGTTGAGTATCTGTCCAACCACATCTTTAGTTATCCGATCAACATCGGCCTATGCTCTCTCGCCTGCTAGGACAAGCCTTGATTTCCTCTATGGTAGATCCGCTCCCGAAGCTGACATGTTCTTCTTGGCTTTTTTTCGCTTTCCTGACCACTTTTTTTTTTTTTTTTTTTTCTTTCCATAATCTCCCAGTTTCCTTAGTCCTACATGTGTGCTTTGACTCGATTGTGCGAATTTTTATCTTTCGAGCTCTTTTTCAGACCTTTACCCCCAGTCCCAGGCACCCAGACAATTTTGGTGCTTTGGTGCCCAGCTGACATCCTATCTGTTTCCCAGGCTCCTTCAATCTCCGGTCTGTTATTTCCGTTTTCGCTCGCTGCCCTTCTTGGTCCTAGTTAATACGCGCCTCCTTATTAAAGCCCGCTTGGTCCGTAGAGGAGACAATGGACCTCTCTCATAGCTTCCCCCTCTCTTATTTTTCCGGTTATGGGCTGATATCTCATGGAACGGCTTTTCCTCGGTAATCGGATAGGTTTCCGCACGCTGAGACTTAGCTGATGTTTATAAGCAGCGATGGCCGATCGAATTTTTTCTCCTGTAAGAGATCGCACGTTGGGTTGATAGCACTAAGTTCGCCCTTTTCCTCCTTAGGGGGCCATGGCTTTACTTATTTGCACCGGAGGTGCCGGAATGCGACCCTCCCCAGTATCTATGACGCAAAAGTCCGCAGGCTCTTTCGGCGCCCTGCCTTGAGCCTCCTTAGCCCCTAGTCTGACCTCTCCCCCCCTGTATCTTTTTTCTTTTTTATCTCTGTTTGGGCTTGATCAGAAGTTGCTTTCCAAGATTCGGAGATTATCGCCTGAGTCCCGCTGTTTTCTCCGGGCCACTAGGAAGAACCTAGCAGCTCTTTCTTTTTTTCTTCCCGATGGATGTCGGGTCCCGCCTCCTCCGCCGAAAGATTAAAAGTCACCCTAGACCCCTCCGAGCATTTTGAACTTCGCCCGAACCTCGACGGGCTTTGAGTCGCTCTGCAGAAATCCAGTCGCGACGCGTAATTCTTTTTTTCTTCCTTGCCCGAGGCAGTTGATCATTCCTCGATGATAGAACATTTTTGCGGATAAAGATACTCTCCCGCGACTTCAGCTACCCATTCGCTCTGACTACGTCTCTTTTTCCCTCATTGGTTTGCTCGTTTGGTTTCCTCCCATTTTAAAGATCCATCGGGCTTACCCCTGTGGGCCGCGCGCTTGATCGCTTCCCGACGGCCTTTGCGCCGTTGGTCCATAAAAAAGTCCAGCTTTTTCGTACGGAAGGCTATGATTTTCCTTTCCATTTTGAAATCTCAGCTTTGGGCTTTTTCTTTTAGGACCGCCCAGCCTCGATGATAAGCGTCTTGTCGTTCTTTTCCGTCCCTGCCGGGTGACAAGAGTCTTTATTTGAGCGTCCCAGATTGTATAGTTTCCCACGTGGAGTTTCTTTTTTGATTGCCTCCCAAGAAGTGGTTTCACTGACTCCTCCTCTGAAGGACGAGCTTTTACAGAGGGGTTCCGACCAGACACCCTCCTGAGGAAGGGAACCTGTTTGATTCGGAGGTCTCCATTTCTTTCTCAATGATCAATTGCCCCTTTCAGTTAAAGTTCCAACCTGTCTTCCTTCTTCTAGTATCGTTGTTTTGTTTTTTCCCTTTTTTCATCTCCCTCGCAAGTTCGTCCCCCAGTTGCTCAACCACAACTACTTCGAACCCGAAGGATCTGGCGTCAACTCAGGTCGCGCTCTGCAGGCCTTCCTTACTTTTCCCCCTCTCGACGGACGCCCCCTTCTGTCCTCTTGACACAGTTTCTATTAATCCTTTCTCGACAACCTTGACCCCATTCGTCGACGTTGTGAATTTTAGAATTACTCCGGCTAGGATGCAATCCCTTTTGTTCTTTGCAATCTCTGCGCACATCCCTCTTTCCCTCCGTTAGTGCTCGTCGAACCAGCTACTTCCCCCGGAATTGCTTCTTCGGGCGAATGGAACTTCCTTTCACCCCATCGCATTGGTTTTTCGCGATGACTTGATCTTTTCACTCCTTCTCACTCAGCTCCGCTGGCCGGTAAAACCCCAGGCACATTTTTTCGGCTTTCTCGAGGTCCTTAGCCGGCTGCCCGTTATTTTCGCTTTTTTTTCCGGGACTGGGAGGATTCCATCCCCTTCCCCCCCTCGTTTGCGACCAGAGTATGGATTGGTCCTAGAGAAATGATGACGGTCTTGGTGCTTCTCTCCCCTCCCCCCTCCTTCTCTTTGCACCTCTGTAGACTACGACCTTGAATTTAATTCTGCTGGTCTTCGTCCCGATAGGACGGCATCCGAAGCCGCCACCCTTTATGTCGGCTTTATTGCGCTTTTTCTTTCATTTGTTATTTTTCAGGTGAAGGACTTCTTCACTACCGTCAACAGCAGAATAGTTTTTTCTGGCTTTTCGACCAGAAAACCCCCCTTTCTAGAAGAAGAAGCGACGTATCCCTTCCTCTTAGTCGTTTTAGTCATATTCTCTGGTTAAGAACCTCTCTCTTTTTTTTTGTTGATATTTCGATGTCTCAGACTACGATGAGGAGCCTAGCGTCTTCTTATTCTTTTTCCCCCTGTTCGGTGTCGAATCTTGACCCCCCTACCCCCAGATATGCGTTTACGTTTTGTCTCTGAAGAGTCCTCACCTTAAACAAGACGCAGTCCCTCCCATTTTCGAGCCACGAACTCCTAACTCGTTTTGAGTTTTCTTCGGTAATATATGTACGCCTCCCAGCAAGAATGAAATTCCTTTTTATTCGTCTTCCTCGTTGAGAAGGATGGAGGAATTCCCAGCAAAAGAACCGTCATCCTTGTTCGAGCATTTCCTTTTTGTCCTCGTTCCGAACCCGACGTGTCATTTGATCTCCGGTCGCCAAGCCAGTCAGAGTTGTTTCACACTCTTTCCGCCGGCTATGTTCCCGAGATGCAGCCCCGCCCCTTTTGTTTTTTACTCGGTTCCCGTTCGGAGATGCCTTTATTTCGGTTGGAAAAGTCGACTCGGGGACAACGGACGCAACTTTTTTTTACCGTTTTTCCCTGTGCTCCGCGCCTGAAGTTTCAGAGGACAGTATATTGGTCCTTGTATAGCGTCCCACTCGTCCAGATGATGTGTGCGCTCTCCCCCCCTCCCCCCCCCCCAAGGGGATTCCACAGGTCTCCCGTATTCTTACACCGTCCCCCAACGTCGCGATTTTCCCTTTTTCCCTGCTCGATCTTTTTCCGCGAACGGTTTCCGAGGTTAAGGAAACCTGCGCCGTGAGGTCTAGGTTCTTTTCTCATCTCGGTAAGCTGCAGAAGATAGTGACGTTGATCGCCATCGCCGTCGTTCTTCCTTTTTCTCCTCCCCTGAGTGTTTGCTTTCGATAGCTCTCCCGAATTGGCGATAATCGTATCCCTATCCTCGGCGAGAGGGTCCTGGTGGCACACAGGTTCGTGCTCTCTTTGTTAAAAATGGCTTTCCTCAGATACTGACCGGGTCTTATTTCGGTTTTTTCGTTAGTTTTTTCTTTTTCAACCTCTCTGCCGATTCCCGCGATAGCAGCCCCCTTTCCCCCCCGGCGGGGCCGGCGACACATTTCCCTTGCTCGGTCTTCCTTCTTTTGAAGAGATAGAACTCTTTGGGACCTTTTGATCCGATTTCGGAACGCCACGCGCCTTTTTTTCGCTCGCGCGGGATGTAATCCCCGACTTCGAGAACAAGCTTTTCCCTTTTCTTCCTGGAACCCTTTCTCGCCGTAGTGAGAACGGGCGTGGGTTTGTTCTTCCGTCGCAAGGAAGGAGAAAGGTCTCACATGCGCGCGGCCCAGGCTTTCCTCTCCCGTTCTTATGTTTGACCCCTGGTTCCACGGGACGCACAATGAAGTTAAAGCGGCGACTCCCTTTCCAGTCGGCGGAAACTTTTTTTTTTTTCTCCCTCATTGTCGGCGGCTCGGTATCCCGCAATGGTTCAGTTTCATGCCTCGTCTAGAGCTGATCCCCCCGCCGAGGGGAAGGCCTCCTCTCAGAGTTCCTGACCTTATTTTCCGGTCAGCCAGGCGCCAAGCCAGTCTCTTTTGATGTTCCGAGCGTTTCATTTTAGGAACTCTTTTTGTTTGGAATTCTTTTCTGTATGAGGCACTTTCCGTCTCCGAAAGACCTCCTTAAAGACCCCGACTCTTTATGCCTGGTTCTTGCCGTCTTGCCCCATGAGAAACTGTCGAAAGACCCTATGCGATCTATTTCCCCCTTCGACCTTTTAGAGGGCCCTGTTCGTTCTCCCCCCCCTCCCCAAGCCGGATCTCGTCTCTACTCTACTTTGATACCGCCGCTATGGGGTGCATCTCTTCTCTAAAGTAGAGTTGACTCCCTTCTCTACCTGGGTTTTGCTGGTCAAGACCGTCTACGGTTTCGAGAAGTCCCCCGAGGCCGTCCTCTTCTCCCCGTTTCCCTGAGCCAAGGCTTGTTTGCTCCCCGAGGGCTTTCCCTATTTCCCCGAGTGACGATTACCCGCACCGGCGAGCTCGTCCCTTCGACCCCCCCATTCGATTCGTCGGGCCAGTTCTGCTGGCTTATCACGATCTACTAGCTCCTGTGCTGACCGATACGATTTTTCCTCTTCTTTCCCCTCTTTCCCTTTAGCTCTCTCTCCCATTTTCGATTGCAAAGGGAGGAGATTGCAGCTATAATGGGCGGCCATTACTACCAGGCGGAGATCGGTCAATTCTGGCTTCTACGGAGCGGGTCGCTCGGCGTGCCCCAGACTTCTCCTCTTCGCCGGCTGGTTTTTTTTTTTTTTTTTTTTTGTTTTTTTATTTTTTTTTTTCCAGGCACCTTCACCTGGATTTCATTTAGTGGTGGGTAACCTTATAATGGATGTCCGTTCCCCCCCCCGGCCTTTTTTGGTCTTTTCTGGGGCCGGTGAGTAATATAAGTCACCTAGCCGCCTCTGCGACCCTTCCAGCGCCCGTGGAGGCTCGAAATGTCGATCTGCGAACCACCTTTTCCTTCTACCCCCTTTTCCCTCCCGCCCAAGGTCCGCTTCGCGTATTTCTTTGGATAGCCCCCCCCTGACTGATCCAGCCGCGCACTTGCTTTCACTCCGGCGAAATCGAGGGCAAGCGGGCTCTTGATCCTCGCTGTGGGTGCATCTTTCTTTCCTCCTCCTCCTTTGGTTTGGTGTTTCTCGTCTTGCACACCAATCTCTTTTCCGATATCGACGCTGCCCCGCTCTATTTCGTTTTCTGACCAGCCTTTGAGATTTTCTTTATCTTCTGGTCGATCAAGCTCCCTCTCCTTTCCCTTTTTTATCTTTTTTTTTTTTAGCCGTACCGGGTGTTAGAAGTTCCATTGGCTTCGTACGCCACTTTTTGGGCGATCTCTTGTGCGCTATGCTGCCTCTTCCCCTGAGATTCGACCGCCCCAGTCCCAGACCCCCGCCTCTTCCTTTGTTTTCCAGCACATCTAGCGCCGTCCCCGCTCGCTTACACTAGAAAGTGCTTTTACGACCCCCTCCTTCTAATTCTCTCCCGTTCTTTTTTCCCTTCCGCTCTAGTAACGCTTCCGCCTTTCCAGAATAATCATGTTGTACGTAGATTTGTCCTTTTTGCTTCGGCTTGCTTCCCTGAGGGTTCCCCCCTTTTTTCTCCCAGGAGATGGGAGGAGCCGATTCTCCTTTCCCTTGATTCCCTCCCCCTAGGTAATTCTTTCATACCTAGCGGCTCCTTCTCTTTCTCTCCGCCGCATGGCTCGCTCGAAGTGTTTTCAGCGCTTCCCCGTTTTTTCTTCTGCGAAAGCGCCATTCCTCTTTTGGAGCCCTGGTCTGTTCCTTTTTCCGTTCTCGTTTACTCTTTTTTTTTTTCGCTTCTTCTTCTTGAAAATCCAAAGACGATTGGCGAAGACGTTTTCTTGCGACTAGTCATGCTTCCCCTCGTTTCCCAATAGGCGGGAGTCGCAAGTAGCTCTCACGATTTCTCCTTTTTCTTCTCAGTCCCTATGAATCTCTCCAAGATGTCTTCCCCCCCCCCTCGAGTTTTCTCGCCTGCCACGCTTTTTTTTAAGGTCTAGGTACTCTAAGCACCCTAGCCTGCGCTCAGATGGTTTTCTGGTTTTCTGGGTCCTCGCCGCAGCAGACTAAGATTCACCCTCCAATAGGTCATGCCGCGTTACACCTTCTCCCTTCATCTGGCGTCGTCTGGTAGACGTGAAGAAATTGCACGTCCGCGCCTCGGATTATGAGACTTGCTTGGCGTTGCTCAGCGCGTCGCCTGATTTCTTTTTCCTTTCTGATCGCGTTTTTTTCTGCTTAGCGAACCATTAATCACTGAACGAAGTAGCGTTTCCCCGTCATTGGGGCCGTCCCTGTTTCTCTCCAGGTTCCTTTGAGCGGAAGCCTTCTTTTGGAAGATCCTCTGATCAGTTCAGACGTTCCTGTGCCTTTGGCTAACACCCCCGTACGTTCTCGTACCCGGTCTTCTAGATCGTTTAACTTTATATACGAGATTGGTGTTCCTTTTCGGTAGAAGACGCGCTGCGCCTCGCGCGTTTTTTTTTCCGCCTCGTTCCCCTCCCCCCCCCGGGTCTTTTTCCAGATTCTGATAGGCGCGTTCCCCATATTGTAGATTCCTTTGATCAGGGGTTGTACAAACTCCCCTTTGGTCTTAGCTATTGGGCCCCGCATCGATTTCCCAGAGGTACTAGAAAACCGGCGTCTTTCGGTCCTGATCGGATCCTATTTTGTGTACCTCGCTCGTTCCTGTTAAGCAGTTCCCCCCCCCGGAGATACCTCCTGCGAGCCCCGAGCGGAGGACCCCATCGCGGAGCGGAAGAAGCACTCTTTGTGCCGCAACCGATCGAACCGATTCCTCTTGAGATCCAGCCAGTTTTCTTCGCTTCTTCTGAAGATTAATGCTTGATAAAAAGTTACCTGACCCTCTAACGTACATGTTTTTCCTCTGTAAACCGTTCGCGGCCTTTATTCGAGCCGACCCATTTCCAACTCTTTCCGCTGTTTGGTTCCCCCTTTTTGTGTAATTAAGGCTCAATTCTGGTTCCATTTGGGTTTGAAACTCGCGTCCATTGCACGGGCCTTCGTCGGAGGCCGACAGCGACTGTCCCGGCCGATGCAGCTGGATCTAAGGAAGTGAAAGCGAATTGCTTCCCGTTGTTTTTTCTTTTCCACAAGAATTTCCTTTTTGCTAACCCTAGGCCGAGTAAAACACCTTCCACGTTGATTATTTTTTGCGCGGTAAGGAGCCGGTTTACAATTGAGTCGTGTGTCAAGTCCCTTTTTTCTTGCCGGGAGGGTCTGTTAGCATTAATTATTTGCTCCCACGCGAGCTTGTGCCTCTATGACAAGGATCCCCCTTTCTTTTGCGCCTCCTCACATAAGTCCGATGTAAAAATCCGTTTTTCTCAGCCATTGGGAATTGCATCTTTTGCTTTTAGGCGTCCTTACGGACTTTTTAAGACCTCAAGTCCCCTATGTCGGCTTCTTTGCGTCCTGGTCGGTCGGCTGACGTCTTGGGGAAGGTTTCCGACTTAAGTCTTCCACCTAAGCGCTTTTGTCTTTGATTCTTCGACCAACGTAACACTTTGCCACGAGCAGAATGACTACTATGCTCGCTTCGATGTCTGTCTTCCAA